>WNGE01000676.1_pt1 | contig 75351 bp, 70 predicted proteins | sample 5400651 | NCBI WGS metagenome assembly WNGE01 (sample SAMN13153370, study PRJNA577476) | soil metagenome | isolation source: 60 cm soil or saprolite under grassland replicate 2 | place: USA:California | collected 2016-06-15 | reverse complement strand
TCGCCGTCCACAGCCGCCGAGGGCCCGGCGTCGTCGGCCACTGCGCGAACTCGTCAACGATGACCATGTGCGGCGTCAGGCCGAACGCGGACGCGCCGTCCGCGCTCATGATCCGCAACGCCGCGCCGCTATGGTTCACGGTGGCCTTGTAGTTCTCGACCGTCAACGCGCCAGCGAGGCCGTCGGTCCTCGCCGTGAATCCGGCGACGGCGTCGAGCAACAGCCCGGCTTGGTCGGCGTCGACCGCAAACGCGTACGCCCGTCCGCCCGCAGGCAACTGCTCCAGCAACGCTGCGATCGCCACCGCAGCGAGGTCGGTCGTTTTCGATCCGCCTCTCGGCCTCGTCAAGTAGTGGAGCCGCGGACCATCGTCGGCGAGGATCGCCGCCGCGTCGTCGTGCTGGAACGGCTCGGCCGCCTCCCCCAACAGACGGCCATCGGCCAGCCACAGCCCGGGCTGATCATTTTGTACAGATGCACTCACCGACGACGCCTCAACTCTTTGTCTTTCGCCGCCCACCTTTTCCCGGGCCGGACACAGCGTGGTCGGTGATGAAGCGGATCGCGAACCCCGTGAGGCCTCCCGCCAGCCGCGAGGTCGCGTTTGTGCTGGTGACACGGTGGGGCCGGGTGGGATCGAACCACCGACCGACGGATTATGAGTCCGCTGCTCTGACCACTGAGCTACGGCCCCGCCGCGCAATTTACGACCACCGGCAGTGACCCGGCTCAGGGCTCCTCGAGGTAGTCGCGCAGGCGCTGCGATCGAGTGGGATGGCGGAGCTTGGCCAGCGTCTTCGATTCGATCTGGCGGATCCGCTCACGGGTCACGCCGAACTCCTTGCCGACCTCCTCCAGCGTGCGCACCTGGCCGTCGTCCAGGCCGAAGCGCAGCCGGACCACTTGGCGCTCCCGGTCGTTCAGCTCCTCCAGGGCCTCGACGATCGCCTCGGTGAGCAGGGCGCGCGCCGCAGCGGTGGCGGGGGCGATCGCGGCGGGGTCTTCGACGAAGTCGCCGAGGAAGCTGTCGTCCTCCTCCCCCACCGGCGTCTCGAGCGACACCGGCTCCTGCGCGATGCGCTGGATCTCGCGCACCCGGTCCGGAGTCATCTCGACCTTCAACGCGACTTCCTCCACCGTCGGCTCGCGGCCGAGCTCCTGGAGCATATGACGTTGGATCCGTAGCACCTTGTTCATGGTCTCGACCATGTGCACCGGGATGCGAATCGTGCGGGCCTGGTCGGCGATCGCGCGCGTGATGGCCTGCCGGATCCACCACGTCGCGTATGTCGAGAACTTGAACCCCTTCGTGTAGTCGAACTTCTCGACGGCGCGAATGAGACCGAGGTTTCCCTCTTGGACGAGGTCGAGCAGCGCCATCCCACGACCGACGTACCGCTTGGCGATCGAAACGACGAGGCGCAAGTTGGCCTCGATGAGCTGACGCTTTGCGAGCTCGCCGTCGGTGGCAACCGCCTCGAGGCTCGCGCACGTCTCCTCCGAGAGGTGCACGCCCGGTTGCTCGAGCCGCTCCGCCGAGTGCAGTCCGGCCTCGATGCGCTTGGCGAGCGTGACCTCCTGCTCGGCGGTGAGAAGCGGGACCTTGCCGATCTCCTTGAGGTACATGCGCACCGGGTCGAAGCTGCCCATCTCGGCGTGGCCCGCGGTGCGCGCGGCCGGCTCGCCGAGCTTGCCGAGCCGCGACACCGGCTCTTTCGTGCCGGGGGCGGCGCCAGGACGCGTGACGACGCCGTCGGAGCGCCGAGGCTCGGATCCGCGCGGCCGGTGTGAGAGTCGCGGCTCGCGCTCGGCCCGGCGCTGGTCCTCGCGCTCCAGCTCCTCGGCGATCTCGTCGACGACCTCTACGCCGCGCGCGCTGATCGCGGCGTAGATCGCGGCGAGGTCGGCGGTCTCGGGCTCGAGGCCGGGGAAGGCTGCGAAGATCTCGCCCGTCGTGACGAACCCGCGTTCTTTGACACGTGTCAGCAACGCGTCGACGCCATCGTTGCGCGACGAACTCTCGGGCTCGACTTCAGTGGAGGCATCAGGCTGCACCGACGAGGTTGGTGTTGCGTTGGAATCGTCCACCCGGTGCTACCCCCGCGCCTTCTCGCTGCCCTCAGCTCGGGCGACGACCCACCCTACCAACTGCTCGGCGTCGCGACGTGCGGCGTCCCAGTCGCCAACCTCGCGATGGTGTGCCATTGCGTCGAGGTGGCTCTTGACCTCGCTGGCGCGGTCGTCGCCGTCGCGCAACATCGCCGTGAGTAGGCGCTGCGCGGCCGGCTCCACGGTGTTGATCATCAACCGAGCGCGAAATGTCTCCGGCTCACGGTCGTCGTCCACCGCGGGTTCTTCGACCGCGAGGCGTTGCAGCAGCTGACGTGAAGTATCATCGCTCGCGTCGAGCGCTTCGTGGAAGGTGGACGTTTCGGTCAGTAAATCGAACACCCGGCGAGCCGCCGCATCAGAGAACAACGAGGCGTCGAGCCAGTCCACGACGAGCTCGGGCCGGTGGATCGCCCATCGCAAGATGTCGAGCTCGCGCCGGTCGACGACAGGTTCGCGCCCGTTGCCGTCGTACGGCGTCTCTGCAGCCGGCCTCTCGCGCATCACGCGGCGGCCCGACCGCGCTGCGCCGCGCACAGCGTCGCGCAGCCGGTCGGCGTCGATCTCCAGCGTGCCGGCGAGCTTCATGACGTACTGGTCACGCACGAGCTCGTTGGGATGCGCGGCCACGATCGCAGCAGCAGCCTCGGCGGCGCGCGCCCTGCCTTCGAGCGAGCCGAGGTCGGCGCCGGCGAGGAGCCGATCGAGCCGGAACTGGAGAAACGGCGCCGCCCGTTCGATCGCGGTCCCGAGCGCGGCGCGGTCGTCCTTCCAGAGATCGCCCGGATCCCGGCCGGGGGGCAGGTCGGCCACCTGCACCTGCACCTCGTAGCGCTGCTCCCACTGGTACCAGCGCTCGGCGGCGGCCTGGCCGGCGGTGTCGGCGTCGTACGCGAGCACGACCTTGCGGGCGAGGTTCTTGAGGATCTGGAAGTGATCGTCGGCGAGCGCGGTGCCGCACGTCGCTACCGCGTTGGGCGTGCCCGCGAGCGTGAACGCCATGACGTCGGTGTAGCCCTCGCAGATCACGGCTTCACCGCGCGCGACGATCTCGCCCTTCGCCCAGTTGAGCCCGTAGAGCAGCCGGCTCTTCTGGTAGATCGGCGTCTCGGGCGAGTTCTTGTACTTGGGCAGCTCGTCGCCGAGCGCACGTCCCCCGAACCCCGCCGGCTCGCCACGGCTGTCGTAGATCGGGAACAGCAACCTGCTCCGGAACTGGTCCTGGAGCTTGTTGGCGCGGTTCACGAACGCGAGGCCGGCGTCGAGGATGTCGTTGCGCCCGAAGCCCCCACGCTGCAGGTGCACGCTGAGAGCGTCGAACCCGTCGGGCGCCCACCCGAGCTGGAACCGGCGGGCGGCGTCGCCGTCGAAGTTCCGGCTGCGGAGGTGCTTGCGCCCCGGCCCACCCTCGGGAGCCTCCATGAGCAGCCGGTGGTAGAACGCGATCGCGGCGCCGACTGCCTCGCTCAGCCGCTCTTTGCGCTTGCGGTCCTTGCCGACGTTCGCGTTGTCGTACCGCAGCGTGATCCCGACACGCGCCGCGAGCCGCTCGACGGCCTCGACGAAGTCGAGGTGCTCGACCTCACGGATGAACGTGATCGCGTCGCCGCTCCTTTGGCAACCGAAACAGTGGAACACGCCGAGCTCGGGGTTGATCGAGAACGACGGCGTCTTCTCGGTGTGGAACGGGCACAGCCCCATGAACCGCCGGCCCACGCGCTTGAGGGCGATGTGCTCCCCGGCCAGGGCCACCAGGTCCGTCGACTCGCGGACCCGGGCGACGTCGTCGTCGAGGATGCCCATCGGCGTCAGGTTAGGGCGGGGCCGGCGCCCCGCACGTCACACTCCGCGGGGAAGTGCCTCGGGTCGCCAGCCGAGGACCTCGACGCCGAGGCCGAGCGCGAACCGGTCGGTCATCCCGCTCACGTACTGCACCGCGAGCGCACTGCCGGCCTGCGAACCCGGCTCGACCGGCGCATGCGTGCCGTCGGCGACGTCGGGGATGCGGCCGGGGGCGTCGGCGAAGTGCTCGACGAGCCCGCGCAGCAGGTGCACGACCTTCTCCGCCTGCTTGCGGGCGGCAGGGCGCAGGTAGATGCGATCGAAGTTGAAATCACGGAACGTGTCGAGCGCCGCCGCCGCCGGCTCGGTCATCCCGATCTCACCCGTGCGGTCGATGGCGTCGAGTACCGCGTACATGAACGCGCCGATCTGGTCGGACCGGCGGTCGCCGACGACCGCTCGCACCTCGGCAGGCAGGTCCTCCGGCGTCAGGATCCCGGCGCGCACGGCGTCCTCGAAGTCGTGGCACACGTAGGCGATGCGGTCGGCCCAGGCGACGACCTCACCCTCCGGGGTGGCGGGCGCGGGGCGGCGCCACGAGTGGTTGCGCACGCCGTCGAGGGTCTCGAGGCACAGGTTCAGCGGCGCCAGCGTGACGTCGGCGCCGTAGACAGCGTGGTCGTAACCGGTGTCGGGCAGGTACGGCGAGAACGCCTCCTCCGATGCGTGGCCGGCGGGCCCGTGGCCGCAGTCATGGGCGAGCGCGATCGCCTCGACGAGCGGCAGGCACAGGTTCGCGACACGGGCGATGCCGACGGCGATCTGGGCGACCTCGACCGCGTGCGTAAGGCGGGTGCGGAGGTGGTCGTCCTCGGGCGCGATGAACACCTGGCACTTGCCGGCGAGCCGGCGCCAGGGACGCGAGTGCTTCACGCGGTCGAGGTCGCGCTCGAAGCACAGCCGGTACGGGTCGGGGTCCTCGCGGACGAGGCGATGGCCGGCGCCGACGGGCCGGGTGGCGCCGGGCGCGAGCGCGGCGGCCAGCTCGGCCTCGCGCTCCTCGCGCCGCCGTAGCCGACCGCCGACGAACGCGTCGGCTTCGGCGTGCGCCCGCCGGATGGCGGCACCCTGCTCGACGATCACCGGTTCCATGCGCAGACGATACCGGCGGGGTGTGACAGCCACGCGTTCTTGCTTTTGGCGTCATTTACTCACGAAATACGTGAGTAGTTGACGCCAAAACGCGGCGGTTAGGCGGACGCGCCCAGTCCTTCGTCGCCGCCGAGGGCGGCGTGGGCGGCGGCGAGGCGGGCGATCGGGACCCGGTAGGGCGAGCACGACACGTAGTCGAGCCCGATCTCGTGGAAGAACTGCACCGACGGCGGGTCGCCGCCGTGCTCGCCGCAGATCCCCAGCTTCAGGTCGGGTCGCGCCTTGCGGCCGTCCTCGACCGCCTGGCGCACGAGCTGGCCCACGCCCTCGACGTCGATGGTCTCGAACGGGTTCGCCGGGAGCAGCTTGAGCTCGAGGTACTTGGGCATGACGCGTCCTTCGACGTCGTCACGAGAGAACCCGAACGTCATCTGGGTGAGGTCGTTGGTGCCGAACGAGAAGAACTCGGCCACCTTGGCGACGTCGTGGGCGTCGAGCGCGGCGCGTGGCGTCTCGACCATCGTGCCGACGAGGAACGAGACACCCTCCCGGCTGTCGGAGAACAGCGAGTCTGCGACCTCGTGCACCTCGTCGACGAGGAGCTTCAGCTCAGGCTCGGTGACAGCCAGCGGGATCATGATCTCGACACGCGGATCGCCGCCCATGATCTTGCGCTCGATCGCCGCTTCGAGCAGCGCCTTCACCTGCATGCGGTACAGGCCCGGCTTGACGATCCCGAGCCGGCAGCCGCGCGTCCCGAGCATCGGGTTGGACTCGCGCCACGCCTGGGCGGCGGTGAGGAGCTTTCGACCCTCGTCGTCGAGCTCGTGCTTGGCGTCGCGCACCATCAGCTCCTCGACATCCGGGAGGAACTCGTGCAAGGGCGGGTCGAGGAGACGCACCGTCACGGGGAGCCCGTCCATGGCCTCGAGGATCCCGAAGAAGTCCGCGCGCTGGAGCGACTCCAACCCCTCGAGCGCCTCCTGCTCCTCCTTCTCTGCGTCGGCGAGGATGAACCGCTGCACGAGCGGCAGCCGGTCGCCGAGGAACATGTGCTCGGTCCGGCACAACCCGATCCCCTCGGCGCCGAATTCACGCGCCTTCTTCGCGTCCTCGGGAAGGTCGGCGTTCGTACGCACGCCCAGCCGCCGGAACTCGTCCGCCCACTCGAGGATCGTGGCGAACGGGCCCGTGGGCTCGGGCGTCACGACGGGCACCGCGCCCAGTACGACATCGCCGGTGGTCCCGTTGATCGAGATCACGTCGCCCTCGCGGGCGGTGGAGCCGTCGACAGCAAACTGCTTGCGCTCGACGTCGATCTTCAATGCCGACGCTCCACACACGGCCGGCTTGCCCATCCCCCGCGCAACAACGGCGGCGTGGCTCACGAGCCCGCCACGCGACGTGAGGATGCCTTCGGCCGCGATCATCCCGTGCAGGTCGTCGGGCGAGGTCTCAGGCCGGACGAGAATCACCCGCTCGCCGCGCTGGGCAGCCGCCTCGGCGTCGTCGGCGGTGAACGCGACCTTGCCCACGGCCGCGCCCGGCGACGCGTTGAGGCCCTTGGTCACCGACTCGTACTCCGCGCCGGGATCGAACTGCGGGTGCAGCAGCTGATCGAGCTGCGCCGGCTCGATGCGCTGTACCGCCTCGCGCTTGTCGATGAGGCCCTCGTTGACCATGTCGACGGCCATGCGCAGCGCGGCCGCCGCCGTGCGCTTGCCGACGCGCGTCTGCAGCAGGAACAGGCGCCCCTGCTCGATCGTGAACTCGATGTCGCACATGTCGCGGTAGTGGCGTTCGAGCGTGCGCATGGCCTCGAGCAGTTGCGCGTGGCACTCCGGGAAATGGTCGGCCATGGCGTCGAGCTTCTCGACGTCCCGGATGCCGGCGACGACGTCCTCGCCCTGGGCGTTGCGCAGGAAGTCGCCGTAGGGCCGGTTCTCGCCGGTCGCCGGGTCACGGGTGAAGGCCACGCCGGTGCCGGAGTCGTCGCCCTTGTTGCCGAACACCATCGCCTGCACGTTCACAGCGGTGCCGAGGTCGTCCGGGATCCCCTCGAACTTGCGGTAGTCGCGGGCTCGCTTGCCGTTCCAGCTCTTGAAGACGGCTTCGATCGCGTACTGCAGCTGCTCCTTCGGGTCCTGGGGGAAGTCCACCCCGGCTTCCTGCTTCACGATCTGCTTGAAAGTCTCGACGAGTTCGGCGAGGTCGGACGCCGACAGCTCCGGGTCCGTTGCCACCCCGCGCGCGTGGCGCAGCTTCTCGAGCTCGGCTTCGAACAGCTCGCCGTCGATGCCGAGGACGATCTTGCCGAACATCTGCACGACACGCCGGTAGGAGTCGTAGGCGAAGCGCTCGTTGCCGGTCTGCTTGGCGAGGCCGCCCACGGATCGGTCGTTGAGGCCGAGGTTGAGGACGGTGTCCATCATCCCCGGCATCGAGAACGGCGCCCCCGACCGCACCGACACGAGGAGCGGATCGTCGTCGGCGCCGAGGGTCTTGTCCATCTTCGACTCCAGCTGAGCGAGCGCATCGGCGACCTCGTCCATCAGCCCGTCGGGGAGCCGGTCACCGGCCGCCATGTACGCCTTGCACGCCTCGGTCGTGATCGTGAACCCGGGCGGGACAGGCAGGCCGAGGTTCGTCATCTCGGCGAGGTTGGCGCCCTTGCCGCCGAGCAGGAACTTCTGGTCCTTGCTGCCCTCCTCGAAGGCGAAGACGTACTTCATGGGCGGACTCCCGAAAGCGGTGACGGTCTCCCCGACACTACTGAGGGCTTCGCTCAGGTCGGTAGCGAGCAACGACGACGCGGGTGTGACCGAGGCGATCCATCAGCCCGATGCGCGTGTCGATGAGCAGCCACGAGACGCCGAACAGCAACGCGACCATCAGCCCGAGGGATCCCGGCAGCCCGACGATGAGCACGATCGGCACGATGTAGCGCAGGCTGGCCCGCCGCCAGGTGGGGAGATCCCCCGTGTCGGCATCGACGACCATGATGTGGGTGAACCGCTTGCCGAGCGTCTGTCCCGTGCGTGCCGTGGGCACCACGAAGTACAGGTTGAACAGCACGAACAGCCCGGTGACGAGGGCGATGATGACCCCGACCGAGTTCGTGTCGGTGGCCGCGACGAGCGAGCTGATACCCAGATACACCGCGCCCATGGTGAGGAGGTCGATGCCGAGCGCGGCGAGGCGGCGACCGACCGGGGCGGCCTCGGCGCCCGGGACGCCCACCGGCTCGCGCCGCTGCGGACGGCCGCGATCGTCGCGGGTCCTCGGCTCCCGACCGCCACGGCGACGCGCCGGTACCGGCGCAGTTTCCGCCTCCTCTTCTTCGAGCTCGGCCTCGGCGTCCGCCGTCCCGTCGGACAGCCCAGTGTCATAGCGCTGGCGCTGGAAGGGATCGGACAGCACCTGCCACGCGGTGTTGAGGCGCGCCGTCTCGGCGCGGGCGCCGTTGCGGGCCTGATCGGACCGTCCCTTCTCCACCTTGGCGCGCAGGTTCTCGAGCCGTTCTCGGTACGCGGAGCGGATCTCTTCCTTCGTCGCGTCCGGCTCGACGCCCAGCAGCTCGTAATGGGTCTCGGTCACGGAAGGCGGTCCTCGAGATGGGCGACGAGCTTGTCGATCGGCACGCGGTCCTGGGTCATCGAGTCGCGGTCGCGCACGGTCACGGCGCGGTCGTCGAGGGTGTCGAAATCGACGGTGACGCAGAGCGGTGTGCCGACTTCGTCCTGGCGACGGTAGCGACGGCCGATCGATCCGGCGTCGTCGACGTCGATCATGAAGCGAGGCCGCACCATGTCGGCGACTTCGGCCGCGACGGGGTTCAGCTGCTCGTTGCGCGACAGCGGCAGAACAGCCACCGTCACCGGCGCGAGCCTCGGGTCGAGCCGCAGCACGGTGCGCTTCTCGCCCCGCACCTCTTCTTCGTGGTACGCCGCGAGCAGGAACGCGAGCATCGCCCGGTCGGCGCCCGCCGACGGTTCGATCACATGAGGAACGTACCGGCGGTCGCTCTCCTGGTCGTAGTAGGAGAGGTCCTGACCCGAGAACTTGGCGTGCTGGGTCAGGTCGAAGTCCGTCCGGTTCGCGATCCCCTCGAGCTCACCCCATCCCCACGGGTAGGAGAACTCGACGTCGGCCGTTCCCGCGGAGTAGTGCGACAGCTCGTCCGGCTCGTGCGGTCGCAGGCGCAGCTTGTCCTCCGGGATGCCGAGATCGGTGAACCAGCCCAGCCGCTCTTGGCACCAGTACTCGAACCACTTGGGGCCATCCTCCGGCGGCACGAAGAACTCGAGCTCCATCATCTCGAACTCGCGGGTGCGGAAGAGAAAGTTCCCCGGCGTGATCTCGTTGCGGAACGCCTTGCCGATCTGGGCGATCCCGAATGGCGGCTTCTTGCGCGATGTGTTCACCACGTTGAGGAAGTTCACGAAGATGCCCTGGGCCGTCTCCGGGCGCAGGTACGCGATCGATGCGTCGTCCTCGACCGGCCCGACGAACGTCTTGAACATGAGGTTGAACTGCCGGGCCTCGGTGAACGAGTCCTTGGCACCGCAGTTGGGGCAGGCACCCGAAGGCGGCAGGTCGTCGGCCCGGAAGCGCTCCTTGCAGTTCCGGCAGTCGACGAGCGGGTCGGTGAAGGCCTGGACGTGACCGCTGGCCTCCCACACGCGCGGGTGCATGAGGATGGCCGAGTCGAGCCCCACGACGTCGTCGCGCAGCTGCACCATCGACCGCCACCACGCGTCCTTCACGTTGCGCTTCATGAGGACGCCCAGGGGCCCGTAGTCCCAGGTGGAGCGGAACCCGCCATAGATCTCGCTGGACGGGAACACCAACCCGCGCCGCTTGCACAGGTTGACCACGCGCTCCATCAGGTCGGGCTTCGCCATCCGTTGGATCGTACCGGGGCGACCTGCTGACGCCCGAGCGGAAAGCTCACGCAGCGGCAGGCATCGGCCGGTCGGCCACGATCTCGGCTCCGAACGGCAGCAGGGCGATCGGGATCATCTTGAACGCCTGGATCCCGAAGGGGATCCCGATGATCGTGATGCACAGGATCAGGCCGCCGATGACGCAAAGCGCCGCGAGCCAGAGCCCGCCGAAGATGATCCAGAGGATGTTGCCGATGACGTGAAGCGGGCTCGCCACCCGGTCCGTGTACTCGACGTGGCGGCCGAACGGCCAGAGCGCGAAGCCCGCCAGCTTGAACGCCTGGATCCCGAACGGGATCGTGATGATCAGTAGGAACATCACGATCCCCGCCACGACGAAGGTGATCGCGAGCCAGATCCCGACGAAGATGAGCCACAGGATGTTGCCGATCGTGCTCACGCTGGTCTCCCCCTTGTCTGCGCCCAGGAACAGGCGCCCGTCACAGTAAAGCCGCGCTGCGAAGGCGGCGCTCGAGGTGGTACTCGAGCGCCGCCACCCCAAGCCGCTCGACCTCGACACCGGGGCGCTCCGGCGGCGCCGTGAGCGCGCCGCGCAGGTCGCCGCCGAGGATCCGGCGCAGCAGCGCGATGGCTTCGGCTTCGACGCGGCGACCACCGAACCGTGAGCACGACTCACACAGCACGCCGCCCTCACCGAAGTCGAACGTCAGGAACGGGCCGGCGTCGTCGCCGCAGCGCGCGCATCCGTCGAGGAGTGGATGGAAGCCCTCGAGCGACAGCAGCTTCCAGAAGAACGCGGGGGCGACCATCGGCGAGGGGCTCGCTGCCAGCGTGCGCAGCGCGCCGACGAGCATCCGGTACAGCGCCGGGTTCGGTTCGCGCTCCTGCGCCACCTGGTCGACCGCCTCGAGCATCGAGATCGCGTGCGTGAGCGAGCCGTAGTGCTCGCGCAGCCGGCGGAAGGCGTCGATGGTCTCGACCTGCGTGACGACGTCGAGCTCGCGGCCCCGGTAGCACTGGAGGGCGACATGGCTGGTCGGCTCGAGCCGGGCACCGAAGCGGCTCGTCGGCTTGCGGATCCCCTTCGCGACCGCCCGCACCTTGCCGTGACCCTGCGTGATGACGCTGACGATCCGGTCGGCTTCACCCAGCTTGATCGTGCGCAGGACCACGCCCTGGTCCCGGTACAAGCCCACGGCCGTAGCTTACTTACACCGGTGTGATTCGGGAGCAGACTGATTTTGGCGTCGCAGAGCCCGGATTATTGGGGCTGAGCGACGCCAAAATCCGAGCGCTCACTCGACGGCGCCGAAGCGGCGCTCGCGGCGCTGGTACTCGGCGATCGCCTCGAAGAGGTGCTCACGCCGGAAGTCGGGCCACAGGACGTCGGTGAAGACCAGTTCGGCGTACGCGAGCTCCCACAGGAGGTAGTTGGAGATGCGGAACTCGCCCGACGTGCGGACCAGCAGGTCGGGGTCGGGCATGTCGGGGGCGTACAGGTGGCGTGCGACGGTGCGGTCCGTGATCTTGTCGGGATCGAGACGACCCTCGGCGACGTCGCGGCCGATCGCACGAGCCGCGTCGACCAGCTCGGCGCGGCCGCCGTAGTTGAACGCGAAGGTCAGCGTCATGGTCTTGTTGTCGCGCGTGAGCTCCTCGGCGTCGGCGATCTGGCGCCGCAGACGGCCGGGGACGCGTCCGCCGCGCCGGCCGATGAACCGCACCCGCACGCCGCGTTCGTGGAGCTCGTCGCGCCGTCGTAGCAGGAGTCGCTCGTTGAAGTTCATGAGATAGCGCACCTCGTCGACGGGGCGCCGCCAGTTCTCGGTGGAGAACGCGTACACCGTCATCCACTCGAGTCCGATGTCGAGGGCGCCTTCGACGGTGTCGAACAGGGCCTGTTCGCCGGCGGCGTGACCTTCGGTGCGTTTGAGGCCGCGCTGCGTCGCCCACCGCCCGTTGCCGTCCATCACGATGGCGACGTGGCGAGGGAGGTGGGCAAGGTCGATGCCCTGGGTCACGGCCCGAACCTACAGCCGGCCTCAGCCGGCTCGACGGTCGACCAAGGCCGGCCGATACCATCCCGGCCCATGCGCTGGAGGGCTGTCGTGAACCCGAGCGCGGGTCGCGGCCGCACCCGCAAGCTCCTCCCCCGGCTCACCGATGCGTTCGCGGCGACAGGCCTCGATACAGACGTGCGCGTCTCGGTCGACCTCGACGACGCCGTTCGCCTCGCACGCGAGGCGTTCGACGAAGGTCGGGGCGTAGCCGCCTGCGGCGGTGACGGCACGGTCAACGCGCTCGCCGGCGTCGCCGCCGAGCACGGCGGCGTGCTGGCGATCGTGCCGACGGGTGCGGGCAACGATTTCGCCCGTCATCTCGGTCTCGACCGTCGTCGGTGGCTCGAGGCCATCCCGCTGCTCACGACGGGGCCGGTCGGGACGGTCGACCTGGGCCGCGCCGAGCTGACCGGGCCGGACCCCGACGAGGACGGGGCGACAGTGCGTTGGTTCACGTCGGTGGCCAACGCCGGCTTCGACTCCGAGGCCAACCGGTGGGCCAACGGCGTGCAGTGGGCGAGCGGCACGACGCTCTACGTCCTCGCGGTGTTGCGCACGCTCGGCACGTACCGCCCCCATCGGTTCCGCCTGACGGTCGACGGCCAGACCCACGACATCGAGGCATGGCTCATCGCGATCGGCAACACGCGCGGCTATGCCGGCGGGATGCTCATCACACCCGGTGCCGAGCTCGACGACGGGCAGCTCGACGTGTGCGTCGTCGGATCCGTCTCTCGTGCGGGGTTCCTGCGCTCGTTCCCACGCGTGTTCCGGGGCACACACGTCTCGCACCCCGCGGTCGACATGTACCGCGGCAAGGTCATCGAGCTCGCATCGCTCGACCAATCCGTGCCGATCGAGCTCTATGGCGCCGGCGAGCGGATCGGGCCGCTACCCGCGCGCATGGAAGCAGTTCCCGGCGCGCTGCAGGTGATCGTGCCGGCCACGGCGCCGGTGCCGAAACAGCCGCTGGCTTCGGCTACGTGACCGTGAGCGTGCCTTCCATGCCGGCTTCCCGGTGGCCGGGGATGTCGCAGAAGAAGGTGTACTTTCCCGGCTTCAGGTTGGCCTTCAGCTCGTCTGACTTCCCACTGCCAACCTCGAGCTTGAAGCCGGGCACCTTCCCGTTGTCGAAGACGAGCGTGTGGGTCCCTTGCGTGCTCTCGAGCTTGATCGCGTCCACGCCCGCGGGCGCCTCCGGGTTCTTGGGATCGAAGAAGAAGTTCCCGCCTTTGATGTCGATGGTCGTCTGGGCGGGACCCTTCGGCTGCTTGTAGCTCGAGCCGCCACCACTGCTGCCGCCACAGGCGGCGGCAAGCACCGTCGTCGCGAGCCCGATCGCCAACAGTTGCGCCACACGATGAGTGCGTAGTCCTCGGATCATCCGACGTTCACCGTCGCTTCCATGCCGGCAGCCCGGTGGCCCGGGATGCTGCAATAGATCGTGTAGCCCCCCGGCTTGAGCTCGACCTTGCCGGTCTTGGGTCCGGCCGGAACGGCGAGCTGGAAGCCGCTGAGCTTGGGATCGGTGAACAGGAGCGTGTGCGACCCGCCGAGGTCGTTGTAGTTGATCTGGATGATCCCCGCCGGGACGGTGAACTCCTTGGCCTGAAACGACAGCGAGGGCAACGCGTCGACCCCCAAGGTGGCGACGGGCGGACCGGCGGGCTGCTTGAAGCCTCCGCCGGCAGTTTCGGACTCCTCGCTGGGCCCGAGCGAGAGCAATCCCGCCGACAGCACCAGCACCATGAGGCCGGCGAGCATCATCACGAGCGTCGACGACCGCAGCCGGGGACTCGCCGAGATGGCGGCGCCACCGGCCAGGATCCCCACCGTCACGATCGTCCCGATGACCACGGAGGTGTTTTCCCCGCTGGCGAGGAACACGCGCGAGATGTTCACCACGAACAGGAAGACGGCGAGCATCGCCGCCAGCGGGAGCAGGAGCGGCAGCAGCAGGCGATCGCGAACCGGGTCGGGCGCGGCCGGGCCGGCTTCGAGCGCTGCCGGTGCGTGCTCCTCGACCTCGCCGGGCGCCCGCTCCTCGGCCTCGGCGGATGCGTCCTCGACCGCCGTCGCGACCCCGCTACCGGCCCACGCGTCCTCGGCGGTCGCGTCGCCGGCCGGCGCGTCGCCGGCGGCCTCGTCCTTGCTGTCTTGCGCCTCGTCGCTCATGTGCTCGTGGTACCCATCCGGGAGAGCTCGCGGTCAAGATCCTGCCACCGCCGCCGCGCCGCGATGCGTCGGTCTTCCTCACCCGCCCATCGGAAGAAGATCACCGCGATCAGCATCCACAGCAACAAACCGGCGCCGAGCTTCATGATCAGCCCGGCAAGACGCTGGTCGTCGACGGTCGACAGGCCCCAGAGGTGCGGGACGCCCTCGTAGAAGTGGTAGAGGGGCGAGCTTCCGAACGTGAGGAACGACGCCGGGATCGTCGGCACGACCGACTGGAGAAAGAGAAAGATCATCCGCGGCGGAGGTGACAGCCGCGGGATCTCCGGCAGCGGGCTCAGGACCGGCATCCAGATGAGCAACGCGGTCGTGAAGATCAACGCGTGCACGAGGAAGTGCAACGCGTGGTTCTCGAGGCTGGCGTCGACGATCGTGGGCCAGTGCGTGAGCACGAGCACGACGTTGAAGACGAGCAGGGCGGGAAGGAATCGCGCCAGGAAGCGCACCGTCCGGAACAGCGCCGACGGTGGACGGAGGATGGCGCGCAGCATCCATGCCGGGGTCCCGAGCAGCAGAAGAGGAGCCGCGACCATCGACAGCACGAGGTGCTGCACCATGTGCATGCTGTAGTTGAGCTCCTCGGCGATGTCGTGCACGGGCCAGTCGGATGCCAGCCAGACCGCGGCAACACCGAGCGAGAAGCACACGGCTTGCAGTCGCGTGACCGGTGCCTGCCCCGGAGCGACGTGGCGAGGACCGACTCGAACGACGGTGACCGCGTAGGCGGCGCCCAATGCGATCACGAGCAGCCAGACGTCCACGTGGGGGTGCCAGCTCGGATATGCGGCTTCGACACCCATGGCTCAGCTGCTGCCGAACACGTGCAGCGTCGTGAGCACGATCAGGTACAGCGAGATCGCGGCCACGATGCCGAGCACGAAGAAGCGCCGGAAGATCGGCTTGTCGGTTCGGAGGTGCATGTACCACGAGGCGACCAGAGAGAACTTGAGCAACGCGAACGTCAGGAGCAGCACGGTGATCAAGCCATCAGGGATGTCGCCCTGGAGGTAGAAGAGACCCACCTCCGCCGCGGTGACCACCACGAGAACGGCCGCGATCATCACGTACCGGGCCGGCTGCGGGTGGGGCCGGATCTCGCCCGGCAGCATCACCTGCTGCTGCTCGGGACGCGCCGGCGGGGCAGCTTCCGCGGCCGGCTCGAGCGCGGTGCCGGGCTCGCCGGCGCCCGAGCGCTCGGCGTCGCTCGGCTGCGGTTCCTCGGTCGCGGTCCCGGTGGGGGTGGCGGCGTCGTCAGCCATGGCGGTCGGCTTCGTTGCTCCTAGTGCGGGATGAGGTAGACGACGGTGAAGATCACGATCCAGACGACGTCGACGAAGTGCCAGTAGAGGCCGGCGATCTCGACCTTCTCCGAGTCACCGGCCGTGAGGCGGCCCTGGGCCGCGAGCCCCCACAACGACAGCAACCAGATGATCCCCGCGGTGACGTGGGCGCCGTGCAGGCCAGTGAGCACGAAGAACGTCGATCCGAAGAGGTTCTTGTGGAGCGTCAGCCCCTGCCGGTAGAACTCCGTGAACTCGAACACCTGCCCACCGATGAACGTTGCACCGAACAACGCGGTCGCGAGCAGCCAGATCCGAAGCCGCCTGTAGTCGCCCCGCATGATCGCGGCGAGCGCCAGCACCATCGTGAGGCTGCTCATCAGCAGGACGAACGACGTCACCGACGTGAACGGGATGTTGTACACGTCCTGCGGTTTCGGCCCGGCCTGCGACCGGCTCCGGTAGAAGAGGTACGCGGAGATGAACGCGCCGAAGAACAGGCAGTCCGATGACAGGAACAGCCACATGGCCAACTTGGTGTTGCTGACGCCGGTGGTCGTCTCGGGCGCGGCGTGACCGGCCTCGGCGACCTCCTGCGACGGCGGGATGGCGACCTGCTGCTCCGTCATCTCTACTCCGTCTGCGGCTCGATGGCCCACGCGTACATACCGAACAGCAGCGGAAGCGCGCCGAGCGGCACGAGCCAGATGAGTTGGAACACAGCTGCGTAGCCAAGTACCGGCAGCCCGAGCGCGAGGATGAACGGGAAGTACGAGGGCGACGGCATGTGGATACCGTGCCCTTCTCCGTGGCCGTCGCCGTGCCCGTCGTCTCCTCCGCCGGCGGTGCGCTCCTCGACCGCCACCGCGGCACCGCTCGGCAACCGCACCGCGTGTCCGCTCTCGTCCTCGGTGTACTTGTGGTGCCAGTAGTCGTCGCGCGACTCGACCTGCGGGATCTCGGCGAAGTTGTACATCGGGGGTGGCGAGGGCGTGGACCATTCGAGCGTCCGCGCGTCCCACGGGTCGTGCCCCGATGGCGTCCCACGCCGCCGGCTCACGATCGCGTTGACGAGAAACACGAGCACCGAGAAGGCGATGATGAAGGCACCGATCGTCTCGAGCAGGTTCATGAAGTCCCACCCCAGCCCGGAGTCGTACCGGTACGTCCGCCGCGGCATACCCAACAGCCCCACGAAGTGCATCGGGAAGAACGTGAGGTTGAACCCGATGAGCATGGTCCAGAAGTTGACCTGCCCCAGTCGCTCGTCGAGGAAGCGGCCGTAGAGCTTCGGGAACCAGTAGTAGAAGCCGCCGAAGAGCGCGAACACGAGCCCACCGAACAGCACGTAGTGGAAGTGCGCCACGACGAAGTAGGTGTCGGTCTGCTGCGTGTCGGCAGGGACGACCGAGTGCAGCACGCCCGACAGGCCCCCGAGCGTGAACATCGCGATGAAGCCGAGCGCGAACAACATCGCCGTCTTGAGACGCACTGCTCCCCTGTACACGGTGGCGAGCCAGTTGAAGATCTTCACCCCGGTCGGCACGGCAATGACCATCGTCGACAGGCCGAACGCCGAGATCGCGACCGGGCCGAGCCCCGTGGCGAACATGTGGTGGGCCCACACGCCCCAGCCGATGAAGCCGATCGCGATGCCGGAGAAGACCACGACCGCGTAGCCGAACAGAGGCTTGCGCGAGAAGACCGGCAGGATCTCCGAGACGATGCCCATGCCCGGCAGGATGAGGATGTACACCTCCGGGTGGCCGAACAGCCAGAACAAATGCTGGTAGAGGAGCGGATCACCACCGGCCGCAGGTTGGAAGAAGTTCGTGCCGAAGTTGCGGTCGAAATAGACCATGATCAATGCGGCGGTGATGATCGGCATCGCGAACAGGGTCAAGAACGCGGTGACGAGCATCATCCACGTGAACACGGGCATGCGCATGAGCGTCATGCCGGGCGCGCGCAGGTTGAGGATCGTGACGATGAAGTTGATCGCCGACGTCGTCGACGCGATTCCGAGCATGATGAGGCCGACCGCCCAGAAGTCCGGCCCGTGCCCGGGCAGGAACCCGCGGTCGAGCGGCGTGCTCGTAAGCGGCGTGTAACCGAACCAACCCCCGTTCGGCGCGCTGCCGCCGATGAAGAAGCTCGAGTAGATGAACAGCCCGCCCATGAGGAAGCCCCAGTAGCCGAACGCGTTCAGGCGGGGGAAGGCAACGTCGCGAGCGCCGATCTGGAGTGGGATGAGGTAGTTGGCGACGCCGACGGCGAGCGGCATCCCCATGAGGAACACCATCGTCGTGCCGTGCATCGTGAACAGCTCGTTGTACTGCGCGGCCGTCATCAGATTGCCGTTGGGGCCCGCGAGCTGGAGCCGGAGGAGCAGCGCCTCGACCCCGCCGATCACCAGGAAGGTGACCGCAGTCGTGGCGTACATGATCCCGATCTTCTTGTGGTCGATCGTGGTGAACCAGCTCCAGAAGCCGGTCGTCGCCTGCGGGCGGCGCAGCACGCCGAGGCGGCGCGCTGGAGCCCGCACTACGTCCTGGACGGTCGTCATCGGTGGTCTCCCAAGATCACGTTCACCTCAGCTGGAGGAGGTAGTCGGCGATCTGCTCGGCCTCCTGTCTCGTCATCGTCGGCTGCCCGGCCGGGGTGTTGCGGCTGAACGAGGGCATGCCTATGCACCTCCCCGCCGCCGGCTCACCCGGCTCACGGCAGCGCTCGGACTGCATCGGGATGAGCCCAGGAGCGTTGTATACCCATTCCACCAGCTGGTCGCGCCTCAGCTTGTAATACCCGCTCGCGAACGTGGTGCGGCTGGCGAGGTGGGTGAGGTTCGGGCCGTAGCTGCTCACCTTCGAGTCGTCGACCTGGTGGCAGGTGGTGCACTGGTACTTCGTGATCATCAACTCCTGCGCGGGACCGGCGGGCTGGGTTTCGGCGCCGGTGCCGGTCTGGAACGGCACGGCCGGGCCTCGTTGCTGGTCCGTGATCCACCGGTCGAACTCGCTCGGCTCTACCGCGATCACGCGGAACCGCATGTTCGCGTGCGACAGGCCGCAGTACTCGGCGCACTGACCGAGAAACGTGCCCGGCTTGTTCGCTTCGATCGTCGTGAACTGCTTCCGATTCGGGATGACGTCCTGCTTCCCGGCCAGCTCGGGGACCCAGAAGCTGTGGATGACGTTGCACTTGTTCGGGAGGGACTCGTCGCAGGCGGTGAGGTTGACCCGAACAGGTCGCCCAGCCGGAATCACGAGTTCGTCGGCAGTGACAACCTTCTGCTTCGGGTACTTGAACTCCCACCACCACTGCTTACCGATCGCGGTGACGTTCAGCACCTCGCCTCCGGGCTCCTTGTGGAGATCGAAAATGGTCTTCACCGTCGGCACCGCGATCACGGCGAGGATCAGGGCGGGGACGATCGTCCAACCGATCTCGAGCGGGGTGCTGCCGTGAATTTGCTTGGGGTTGTCGTTCTTGCCCGCCCGGTACCGGTAGCGGAGCGCGAAGACGACGACCGCGCTGAGCACGAGGACGCCGACGGCGACAGCGACCCAGAACACCGGTGTGAACAGGCTGTCGATCTTGTCGGCGGCAGGTCCCTTCGGCTTCAGCGAGTTCTGCCGGTTGTTCTCCGCGGAGCACGCGGCCAGCAGGAGCGTCGAACCGAGGACGACCGCCGGGCCCACCCATCGCCTTGGGCGCGGCGTGTGCTGCGTCATCCTCCCCTTTCCGATCGGTCCGATCCGTGCGGCGGGCGAGGCTGAGCTGGGACTCGCGCTCCGCCGTCCCCTTGTCCCAGTCGCGCGGCAGCCTATCGCCGGGTTTCCGGGCCGGAACAACCGAGACAGGCGCCCCGACCTGCGGATTCAGTAACCGAGCCGGTCGAGGGCGTGGGCGCGGCGTTGCCAGTCGCGCTCGACCTGGACGCGGGTCTCCAGGTACACGCGCACGCCGAGGAGCGCCTCGAGCTCGTGACGCGCCGCGGTACCGGCGTCCTTCAGGACCTGCCCGCCCCGCCCGATGACGATCCCCCGCTGCGACTCCCGCTCGACGTGGATCGTCGCTCGGAGCCGCAGCACCGGCTCGGGGATCTCTCGCTCGGTCAGAGCTTCACGACCGACGTCCTCCATCTCCTCCACAGACACCGTGATCGAGTGCGGGAGCTCGTCACGGGCGATCGCGAGCAGCTTCTCGCGGACGAGCTCGGCGGCGAGGAACATCTCGGGCTGGTCGGTGACCATTCCCTCCGGGTAGTAGCGCGCGCCGACCGGCAGGCGGGAGTCGATCTCTTCGACGAGAGCGGCGATGCCGTCGCCTGTACGCGCGGACAGCGGAACGTAGGCGTCGAAGTCGCCGAGGTCACGCGCCGCGCCGACCAGATGCTCGGCGACGGCGGCCTTCCCGGCTCGGTCGATCTTGTTCACGACGAGCAGCTTGGGTGTCTCGACCTGATGCACGAGATCGGCGATGAACCGGTCGCCGCTGCCGATCGGCGCGTTCGCCTCGACGAGCATGCATACGACGTCGACCTCACCGAGCGTCGCCAGCGCCCGCTCGTTCGTCCGCTCGCCGAGCAAGGTCCGAGGCTTGTGAATGCCGGGGGTATCGACGAACACGACCTGACTGTCGGCCGTCGTGCGCACGCCGCGAATGGCGGCGCGTGTCGTCTGCGGGCGGTCACTCACGATCGCCACCTTCGATCCGACGAGCTGGTTGAGGAGCGTCGACTTGCCGACATTCGGCCGGCCGACGAGGGTCACGAACCCGCTGCGGAACTCTTCCGTCACGAGGCGTGGACGGGCTCGGCGGCGCCGTCGGCGACGCGCCGGATCTGCACGGAGACGATCCGGCGGCCCTTCACCCTCTCCGTGCGGAACTCGAGGCCCTGGAAGCGGACCGACTCCCCCTCCTCCGGCACGTGCCCGAGCAGGTTGAACACGAGGCCGCCGACGGTGTCCCACTCGGTGTCAGGAAGCTCGACGCCGAGCTCGTCGCTGACGTCGTCGATCGACGTGCCGCCGGGAACGCGCAGCGCACCGCCGGGGAGGCGCTCGACGCTGGGCTCTTCCATGTCGTACTCGTCGGTGATGTCTCCCACGATCTCTTCGAGCAGGTCCTCGAGCGTGACGAGGCCCGCCGTGCCGCCGTACTCGTCGATGACGATGGCCATGTGGAACTGCCTCGTCTGCATCTCCCGTAAGAGCTCGGCCACGCGCTTCTGCTCCGGCACGAACACCGCCTCGCGGAGCGCGGTTCTGACCGGCTCGTCTCGCTTGCTGGCGCGCGCCAGCGAGACGAGGTCCTTGAGGAACACGATGCCGACGATGTTGTCGGTCGATTCCTCGTACGCCGGTATTCGAGAGAACCCGCCTTCGATCGCACGCGTAATGGCGTCCTCGATCGTGTCGTCGGCCGAGATCGTCACCATGTCGGTGCGTGGCGTCATCGCCTCACGGACGACCATGTCGCCGAACTCGAAGATCGAGTGGATCAGCTTGCGCTCGTCCCGTTCGATCGACTCCTCTTCGGCGGCGACGTCGGCGGCGGCGCGGATCTCCTCCTCGGTGACGTACGGACCTTCCTTGAGTCCGCGGCCGGGCAGCACCGCGTTGGCGAGCCCGATCAGCGCGCGCGAGATCATCCGCAACGGCGGAAAGTTCGTCAGGAAGTACAGGATCGGCGCGACGAGCAATGCAGCCCGGTCCGTGTGCTGGACCGCGTACGTCTTCGGCGCCACCTCGAAGAACACGAAGAAGATCGCGATCTCCACGACGATGCCGGCCACGAAGCCGGCGGTGCCGAAGTTGTTCTCGAGCAGGACACCGGTGAGGTTCGCCGACACGAGCTGGCACACGAGCAGCACGAGCAGCACGGAGTTCAGCGTGCGCTCCGGATGTTCGAGCATGCCGGCCAGCTTGGAGGCGCCGCGGCGACCCTCCTCCTCGAGCGCGAGGGCCCGGACGCGACTCATCCGCGTGAATGCCGTCTCGGCGAGCGCGAGCACGCCGGAGGTGAGGAAGAGCACGACGATCGCGCCCAAGAGGGCGAAGTCAGAACCGGTCACGGCTGCGCGTCGCGAGTACCGGTCGGATCTGGACCGCCGGTCACCGGCTCTCTTCCCGCTCGAGTTCCCGGAACCGTTCCAGTAGCTCGCTCTCTCGCTTCTTCATCGCCTCGGATTCTTGGTCCTCGGCATGGTCGTAGTTCAGCAGATGCAGAACGCCGTGCACGACGAGCAGCGCCAGCTCGTCGTCGAGCGACCCGGGGCCGCCGTTGGCCTGCCGCTTCGCCATCTGCGGGCACACAACAACATCGCCTATCACCGTCGGAGCGTCGCCCGGCTCCGATGGTGAGCCCGGACCGCGCCCGCCCTGATCGGGTTGGCGGCCGCCCGGCGCGACGTCTTCGTCCATCGGGAACGCGAGCACGTCCGTCGGGCCGCTGCTGCCGAGGAAGCGCTCGTTCAGGTCGGACATCGCCTGCTCGTCGACGAAGATCACGGACATCTCGGCGTCCTCCGGCACCCGCTCCTCGTCGAGCACCATGCGCGCCAGCCGCATCCACCGCAGCACGTCGATGTCGATGTCCGACTGCTCGTCCGCCCCGAAGACGGTCCTCATGACGCACCCGTCTGTCGTCCGGCTACGGCAACGCGGGCGGGGGGGCGACGGTCCGACGCCGGACGATTCGGCCCGCCCGGCCGAGACCCAGGTCGAAGACCCGACCCGAGCGAGCGCAGCGAGCGAGGGGAGCCGGGGCTCGGCCGGATCAGCGGTGCCGGTCCGGCGCTCGAGGCCGTCGAGTCCCCCGCCCGCTTGGTGAACGAACCACGCGTCACGCGCGGCCCTCGGTGCGTTCGTAGGCGTCGACGATGTCCTGGACGATCTTGTGGCGTACGACGTCGCCCGAGCCGAGCTCGACGAACGCGACGCCGCTGATGCCGTCGAGGATGTCGCGCACGACGAGGAGACCGGAACGGCCGCGCCCTTCCGGCAGGTCGATCTGGGTGACGTCGCCGGTCACGACGATCTGCGATCCGAACCCGAGTCGGGTCAGGAACATCTTCATCTGCTCGGGGGTCGTGTTCTGGGCTTCGTCGAGGATGATGAACGAGTCGTTGAGCGTGCGCCCCCGCATGAACGCGAGTGGCGCGACCTCGATGACGCCCCGGTCCATCAGCCGCGTCACGACCTCGGGCTCGAGCATGTCGTACAGCGCGTCGTAGAGGGGGCGGAGATAGGGATCGACCTTGGCGAGGATGTCGCCGGGCAGGAACCCGAGCCGCTCCCCTGCCTCGACTGCCGGGCGCGTCAGGATGATGCGGTTGATCTGCTTCGCCTGCAGAGCCTGCACGGCGAGCGCCACGGCCAGATAGCTCTTCCCGGTCCCGGCCGGGCCGATGCAAAACGTCACCGTGTGGTCCCGGACCGCGTCGACGTACGCCTTCTGGCCCGCGGTCTTGGGGCGGACGGTCTTGCGGCCGCGCAGCACCTCCGTCGTGAAGACGTCCGTGGGCCGCTGGTCGGCCTTGAGCATCTCGATGCTGCGGCCGACCCCTTCACGGTCGAGGCTGTGGCCTTGCTCGAGCAGGATCACCATCTCCTCGAACAGGCGGCCGACGCGTTCGGCATCGACCTCGGCGCCCGTCACCGTGATCTCATTGCCGCGCACGTGGATCTCGACCGGGAAGGAGGCCTCGACCAGCCGGAGCAGCTCGTCGCGTTGACCGAGGAGGCCCACCATCAGGTGGTTGCCCGGAACGAGGATCTTGACCTGGGTCGGCGACGGCGTGGCCACGTCGCAGCGATCGTACCCCTGGCGCGCGTCGATTCAGCGTGGGACTTGCTCAGGCGCTGGGCACGCCGGCGCGCAGTCCCAGTTCGTCGAGCCGCCGTCCCAGGTCCTCGGGCCGGCGCCCCAGCACAGCGGCGAGCACGCGGAGGTCGTCGCGGCGGATCGTGAGAAGCCGGCCGTTGAAGTCCTGCCGCTGGAGCTGGATCGTGGACGCATAGCGGGACAGCACCGAGGCTTCGGCGTCGTCGAGGCCGCGAAGGCGCTCGAGGTCGATCGTGAAGCTCTCGTCGAACGCGTCGTCACGTTGGCGCAGGTCGACGTCGATGTCGGTGTCCCGGGGGAGCAACTGGTCGCCGGGGACCTGGTAGATCTCGGCCAGCCGTAACAGGCGGGGCACCGAGATCGCACGCTCACCCCGTTCGTACGCGCCGAGCACGGAGGCCTTGAACTCCATGCCCGAGCGCGCCTCGACGTCGTGCAGCGACAGACCTTTTTGCCGCCGGATCGAACGCAGCCGGTCACCGACCTTTGTACCACTGACCTTCACGCCTGCCCCTTCGGCTCACTCGCGGCTTCTTCGCGCCGCTCAGGAATTGGATCACGCTACCAGTCGCGACGGGAAATGTCACGCTGCGTGGCCGAGACCTTGTAGGAGCCGCCCAGAGGGAGTAAATCACCCGGGCTGATCGCAGGGGGCCACGCGCCGCGTGGTCAGCACGGCGGCGCCGACGATCGTGGCCGTCTCGGCCCGAAGCACGTAAGGACCGAGCCGGAGCCGGACCGGGGCGCCCAGCGCATCGAGCTCGCTCGGCTCGAGGCCGCCCTCGGGGCCGACGACGAGCATCCACTCCCCGTTCGGCGGCGCGGGGATGTGGTCGACGTCGTCACCGGCGGGGTCGGCGACGACGAGCCCCGGGTGACCGGACAGGGCCGAGACGGCCTGCGGCATCTCGACCTCGGGGATGCGCGCCCGGCGGCACTGGGCCGCGGCCTCGACGGCGACCCTCCGCAGCCGGCTGACGGCCGCGCCCGCCCGGTCGCTCCCCCATCGGGGCACGCTCCGCTGTGCCTGCAACGGCGCGATGCGGTCGACCCCGAGCTCGGTCAGCTTCTGCACCACGAGGTCAGGCTTGGCGCCTTTCGTCACCGCGAACGCGACGGTGAGGCGCGGCTCGAGCTGCGGCTCGACGACCGGCCCGCCTTGCGCCCTCAGCTCGACGGCCCCCCGCCGAGCTTGGACGACCGTGTAGGGCCGCCACGTCCCGTCACCGTCCGCGACGGTCACGAGCTCGTCCTCTCGCACGCGCCGCACCCGGCTCAGGTGATGCCCGGCGGCGCCGTCGAGGATCAGGTCGGCGTCGAGATCGGCAACAAACGTGTGGGCGGTGGCCGGGTAGCGGGAAGCGAACCGCGTCACTACTGGAACGCGGAGCGCACCCGTTCGAAGAAGCCGCGGTCGTGCGGCGCCACGTTTTCGCCTCGGAGCTCGGCGAGCTGCCGGAACAGCTCCTCCTCCTCGGGCCGAAGCTTCTTCGGGACTTCAAGGTTGAGGCGGACGAGGAGATCACCGCGTCCGCGCCCGCGCAGCGACGGTACGCCGCGGCCTTTGAGCCGCAGGACCTGACCGGGCTGCGAACCAGGCGGCACGAGCAGCTCCTCGTCGCCCTCGAGCGTGTCGATCACGACCTCCGCACCCAACACGGCCTGGGCGAGCGTGACCCTGATGGTGTGGACGAGGTCGTCGCCGTGGCGCTCGAACTCGGGATGCGGAGCGAGCCTGATCGTGACGTACAGGTCGCCGCTGACGCCGCCCCGCGGCGCGGCCGGCCCTTTCCCAGCCAACCGGAGCCGCTGGCCCTCGTCGACCCCGGCCGGCACCTCCACGTCGATGTGACGAGACGCACCGACGCGACCTTCGCCTCGACAATCGCGGCACGGCGAAAGAATGCGGCTTCCGCTCCCGCCGCACGCGCGACACGGAGAGGCTGTCACGATCTGCCCGAGGACCGATCGCCGCACCTCGCGGACCTCGCCGGTGCCGCCGCAGGCCTCGCAGCGCGACCGGTGCGTGCCCGGCTCGCAGCCCGAGCCGTCACAGCGCTCGCATCTCAGCGGCATCCGGATCTCGATCGGGTGGACGACGCCGAACGCGGCCTCCTGGAGGGTGAGCTCCATCTCCACTTCGGCGTCGTACCCGCGTGGCGGGCCGGCGGGGCCGCGAGGGCCACCGAATGCGTCGCCGCCGAAGAAGGCGTCGAAGATGTCGCCGAGACCGAAGGCGTCGCCCATGGTCCCCGCACCGGGCTGCGCCGAGGTGGTGGCACGGTCGGGACCGAACATGTCGTACCGGCGGCGCCGCTCCGGGTCGCGCAACGTCTCGTACGCGATCGTGATCTCCTTGAAGCGCGCTTCGGCCTCGGGATCGTCAGGGTTCGAGTCCGGGTGCAGCTTCCGCGCCAGGGCGCGGTACGCGCGCTTGATCTCGGCCTCGTTGGCCTGCGGCGAAACGCCGAGGAGGTCGTAGTAGCTGCGAGGCACGTCCGCGTCCCCCTCAGTCCATTCGGGACAACAGCCGGCCGAGCTGGTCCGACACGGCTGCGACCGCTCCGATGGCCTGCCGGTAATCCATGCGGGTGGGCCCGAGGACGCCGACCGTGCCCGCCAGCTCGCCTTCGATCCGGTACGGCGCGAGGACGATGGCGCAGTCGCGGAGCTCCTTGATCTCGTTCTCGGACCCGATGCTCACGCTGACCCCCTGGTCGAGGAGATTGCGCACGAGCGACACTACGACCACCTGGTGCTCGAGCAGTTCCAGGAGATGCGCGGCGCTGTCCACCGTCGTGAACGACTCGAGGTCGGCGGCGATCTTGCTCGTCCCGCCCACGTACAGAAGCTCGCTCGGCCGCGACGCCACGACCTCACCGAAAGCCTTGCGAACCGCCTGGCCCAGGCGATCGAGTTCGTCGTCACCGGTCGGGCGGAATTCCGGCAGGTCGTTGAACGGGTGCCCGATCATCTGCCCCTCGAGCGCAGCCGCCGTCGCGCGGGCGCGCGTCTCGTCGGGCTGGCCAGCGAGCTCCAGGGTGTGCTTCTCCACGGCGCCGTTGGAGAGCACCGCGACCGCGAGCACGACGCCGGGGTGGAGCACGACGAGCTGGATGCCCCGCACGCGGGCGACGTCCGCTTGCGGCCCCACGACCATCGCCGTGTGGTCGGTGACGCGAGAGAGCAGCTGGCTCGTCTCGTGCAAGAGGTCTTCGAGAGCACGGTGCGCCGACTCGAAGAACTCGGCGACGGCGCGCCGATGCGCGATTCGCAGGACGCCCTCGCGCGTGAAGTTGTCGACGAAATAGCGATAGCCGAGGTCCGTCGGGATCCGGCCTGCGGACGTGTGGGGCTGCTCGATGTAGCCCTCGTGCTCGAGCACTGTCATGTCGTTGCGTACCGTCGCGCTCGACACGCCGAGGTTCCGGGAGCGGGCCACCCTCTGGGAACCGACCGGCTGCGCGGTCTCGATGTACTCCTCTACAACGGCCCGCAGGATCGCGGCCTTGCGCTCGTCCATCGCCATTCCTCAACCCTGCCCGGTCGCCCGCCCGCTCGCCATGCCCTGGCTGTTAGCACTCGAGTGTACCGAGTGCCAATGTTGGTCGCCGAGCTCCCAGTCTCTCGCTCAGTCGACCGAGCCCTGAGCGACCGCCGGGTTGTCCGACGCGACGACGCCGGGCGTCCGCTCCTCGGTGATGGCAAAACCGAGAACCGGGCCACGCACGCGGAACGCGGTGATCTCGGGATCCGAACCGAGCACGCCGGCCGAAAGCGACCGCGGCGATTGACGTTCGCCGACCCGGGCCCAGAGCTGATAGGTGAGCTCGGGCGTCAGCCGTCGAAGGTTGCTCGGGACCAGGAACCCCTCTCCGTCGGGCAGGTAGACGACCCGGGCCGCCATCGCACCGTCAGGCGAGGTCAGCCGGACCTTCGTGGCGCTGGGATCGCGCGACGCCGCCTCCGCTGCCGCGAGCACACCGCCGCGATCGGCCTTCCGGGCGAGATCACTGATCCGATCGTCCTGCTGCACGACCTTCAGGGCGAGCACTCCGACCACGAGCAGCACAGCTGCAGCGGCGACCGCGGCCACGGCGCGGCGCGCCCATGGCCCACCGAACCGGGAACGGGGACGCGGCAGGGTGACGACGATCTCGGACTCGGGGCGGTCGAGCTGCGGTGGTCGGTCCGCCGGTTCCTCAGCCAAGCTCTCTTCGATGCGCTCCCACAGGCCGGGCGGAGCCTCGGTGCCGGAGTCTGCGAGGAACGCCGCCGTCTGCCGGTACTCGGCGACCAGGGCACGGGCGCGTGGGCTTCGCTGGAGGTACTGCTCGACTTGCTCACGCTCGTCACCGTCGACGGCGTCGAGCGCGAATGCACCGAGGAGGCCGTCGAGCTCCTGGTCGGTCAGCTCTCGGGCCACGGTCCCGCGATCCCGCTCTCGACCAGGGCGCCTCGGAGCCTGCTCAACCCCGAACGGATTCGGCTCTTGACCGTGCCTTCGGGCTCACCCAGGAGTACGGCGACCTCGCGGTAAGTGTGGCCGCCGAAGTAGGCCAGCTCGATCGAGGCTCGCTCTCCCTCGGTCAAGCGCGCCAGCGCGTCGCGAACGTGCTCGGCCTGCGTCAGGTCCCATACCTCGCGTTCGAGGTCGTAGCCACCCTCCGGCGTCAGACGCGCATCGCGTTCTTCGCGCGCCCGGCGCGACGCCTCGGCACGTATGACATCGACACTGCGCCCGTGCGTCTGCGTGAGGAGGTATGCGCGCAGTGATCCCCGTGCGGGGTCGAATCGGTCGGGGTCGTTCCAGAGCCGAAGGAAGACCTCTTGGACGACCTCCTCCGCGAGGGCGCTGTCCGCGACGATCCGGCGGGCGAGGCCGAGGGCTGCTGGCGCGTGACGGCGGTACACCTCAGCCAACGCGTCGTGGCGAAAGCGTCCGATCGCCACGACGAGCTGGGCGTCGCTGGCGAGCCGAAGGTCTCGGGTGCTCACCTCTCCGATCCGTTACGCGCGAATTCCTCCTTTATTCGCACCCGCGCCGATGCTCGGATCACGGGATCACGAGGGCCCGCCGGAGACACAACAGCGGGCGGTAGCCTGCGGCCGATGGACTTCGACCTCCCTGCCGAGGCGGAGATCTATCGCGACGAGGTACGGGCCTTCCTCCGTGAGCACGCGCCAGGCGGCTGCTTCCCGCGCGACTGGAACCAGCGACTGGCCGACGCCGGCTACGTCGCGCCGCACTGGCCCAAGCCCTGGGGCCGCGACGCCGGTCCCGTGCAACAACTCGTGATCGACGAGGAGCTCCGGGCGGCGCAGGCGCCGCGGCCGCTAAATCCAATCGGTATCGGATGGGCCGGCCCGACGCTGCTCGTCGCCGGGACCCAGGAGCAGCAAGACCGCTTCCTGCCCGGCATCCTCTCGGGCTCAGAGCTTTGGTGTCAGCTGTTCAGCGAGCCGGGAGCAGGGAGCGACCTTGCGTCCTTGACGACGCGCGCCGAGCGCGACGGCGACGAGTACGTCGTGCACGGACAGAAGGTATGGACGACGTTCGCGCACGTGTCGGCGTACGGGATCCTGCTCGCTCGCACCGACCCGGACGCCGAGCAGCACCGGGGCATCTCGTATTTCGTGCTCGACATGCGCGCGCCTGGTATCACCGTGCGTCCCATCCGGCAGATGGACGGCAACGCGACGTTCAACGAGGTGTTCCTGGACGGAGCCCGCATCCCGGCCACCGACCTCGTCGGTGAGGAGAACGACGGCTGGCGGCTGGCCAAGGTCACGCTCGGGAACGAGCGCGTGTCGCTGTCGGGTGAGGGCGCGCTCTGGGGACGGGGCCCGACGGCCAACACCCTGCTCGACATCGTCCGTGCTCGGGGCGGCGTAGACGACCCGCGGTTCCGGCAAAAGCTTGCCAACCTCTACATCGAGTCGGAGGTGCTGCGGCTCATCCGGCTGCGGACGGTGTCGGCCATGGTCCGCGGCCTGGAGCCGGGCGCCGAGACATCCGTGCGCAAGGCACTGGCCGACGAGCACGGCCAGCACGTGATGGCCCTGGCGCTCGACCTCGCCGGCAGCGCCGGCATGCTCGGCGACCACGGGCCCCTCGGCGATCCCGACCCGATCTGGGCCGAGGGGTTCCTGTTCTCGCCAGCGTTGACGATCGGCGGCGGGACGTCCGAGGTGCAGCGCAACATCATCGGGGAGCGCGTCCTCGGCCTGCCGCGCGACCCCGACTGACGCTGGATTTCGGCGTCGCTGAGTTCCGCTATTCGAGACTCAGCGACGCCAAAACACGAGTTCTCGACTCAGCCCTCGAGCCGCAGCGCAGCGACGAACGCCTCCTGCGGGACCTCCACCCGCCCGATCTGCTTCATGCGCCTCTTGCCCGCCTTCTGCTGCTCGAGCAGCTTGCGCTTACGCGTGACGTCACCGCCGTAACACTTGGCGATCACATCCTTGCGACGGGCTTTCACCGTCTCACGGGCGATGATGCGCCCGCTGACGGCGGCCTGGATCGGGACGTCGAACAGCTGGCGTGGGATGAGCTCGCGCAGCCTTACGGTCATGCGTCGCCCGTAGTCGTAGGCGCGGTCCCGGTGGACGATCGCCGAGAACGCGTCGACGGGAACGTTGTTCAACAGAAGGTCGACCTTGACGAGGTCGGTCTGCCGGTAGCCGGCAGGCTCGTAGTCGAGGCTGGCGTAGCCGCGGGTGCGGGACTTCAGCTGGTCGAAGAAGTCGATCACGATCTCGGCCAACGGGATCTCGTAGACCAGCTCCACGCGCTCCGAGGACAGGTACTCCATCTTCTTCATCTCACCCCGCCGGGTTTGCGCGAGCTCCATGAGCGTGCCCACGTACTCCGTGGGCGACAGCATCGTGACGACGACATACGGCTCTTCGATCGAGTCGATCTGGTTCGGCGGCGGCATGGCCGACGGGTTGTCGACGACCTCGACACCGCCGCTGGTGAGATTGGCGAGATACTCGACGTTCGGCGCCGTGGCGACGAGGTCGACGCCGTACTCGCGCTCGAGGCGCTCGCGCACGATCTCCATGTGCAGCAGACCGAGGAACCCGCATCGGAACCCGAACCCGAGGGCACCCGACGTCTCGGGCTCGTACGTGAACGACGAGTCGTTGAGCCTGAGCTTCTCGAGCGCATCGCGCAGATCGGCGTACTCGTCGCCGTCGACCGGGTACAGCCCGCAGAACACCATCGGCTTCGGGTCGCGGTACCCCTCGAGCGGCTCGCCGGGATGGGCGGCGGTGGTGACGGTCTCACCCACACGCGCCTGGCCGACGTCCTTGATGCCGGCGATGAGGTAGCCGACCTCCCCCGGCCCGAGGCTCGCCACCGGCGTCGGATCGGGGACGCGCACACCGATCTCCTCGGCGTCGTGTACGCCGTCCGCTTGGACGTACCGGAGGCGGGCGCCGGACACGAGCGTCCCGTTGAAGACGCGCACGGCGCTCACCACGCCGCGGTACGGGTCGTAGTGCGAGTCGAAGATCAGCGACTGGAGCGGCGCGTCGGGGTCGCCCTTCGGAGGCGGGATGCGATCGACGACGGCGTCGAGGAGCTCGGGCACGCCCTCGCCCGTCTTGGCCGAGATCCGCAACACCTCACTGGCAGGGATGCCGAGGACACGTTCGATCTCGCCCGAGACGCGGTCGGGATCGGCGACGGGGAGGTCGATCTTGTTGACGGCGGCGACGATGGCCAGGTCGTGCTCGACGGCGAGGTAGGCGTTGGCGAGCGTCTGCGCCTCGATGCCCTGCGACGCGTCGACGAGGAGGACGACCCCTTCGCAGGCGGCGAGGCTCCGTGACACCTCGTAGCTGAAGTCGACGTGACCCGGCGTGTCGATCAGGTGGAGGACGTGGTCCTTCCACTCGAGGCGAACGTTCTGGGCCTTGATCGTGATGCCGCGCTCGCGCTCGAGGTCCATCGTGTCGAGGTATTGGGCGCGCATGTGCCGCGGGTCGACGGCGCCGCTCAGCTCGAGGAACCGGTCGGCCAGCGTGGACTTGCCGTGGTCGATGTGCGCAACCAGTCCGAAGGCGCGCTGCGACTGGGTGGGGACCATCGCCCGCCATTCTCCTGCACGCCGGGGTCACCTCAGGATCCAATCCGCTGCTACCCTGGGCCGGTTCCCGGCCGGAAACCCGGAGCCTTCACGCGTCATGGCGAACCTCAAGGACCAGATCAAGCGCAACCGGCAGAACGAGCAGCGCCGCCAGCGCAACAAGGTCGTCCGCTCGGAGCTCAAGACACGGGTCAAGCGGGCGAGCGAGAGCCTCGCCACCGGCGCTGACGACGCCGTCGACCGCGTGCGGTCGGCCCAGAAGCGGCTCGCCAAGGCAGCCGAGAAGGGCGCCGTCCACAAGAACCAGGCCGCCCGGCGGACGTCCCGCCTCATGAAACGGGCCGCCAAGTCGGGGTAGTCAGAGGCTCCGCAGCGCGCCTCTTGCGTCGCATCCGCCTCGTTTGGCAGGGTGGCCTCTCGGGTGGACCGCTGGGAGGCTCGATGATCAAGTTCCTTGGACGGACGCGCTTTTACCGTGCGTGTGTCCTGCCCTGACGATTCAATTACCCCCACCCAAGATCTCACGTTCATGGGCGCCGACACGAAGACGACCCCCGAGTCGCTCTTCCTCCCTGGCGGCGGCACGTGCACGGTCACAGAGCCCGAGTCAGCCGGGGCGACATCCGTGACCTTCACCTGCGGCTCGATCAATCCCTCCAACCTCGGGGTGACGTGCACGCAGACAGCCAATGGGCTCGAGATCGTCGTGCCTGACGACGTACCACCTGGCGAGACTGTGACGGCGTCCGTCACGGTCACGAACGACTTCACACCTCCCCCGACCCCACCGCCGTCGACCGAACCCCCTACTACCGCGGCCGCGCCAGGGACCACGGCTGCCCCGCCGGCGCCCACGGTCGAGGCCGCGCCCGTGTTCACGGGCTAACGGCGGGCGCGCTCCGACTGACGGCGCCGCGGCGCCCCACGGGCCCGCCCGTGCAGCGCGGCGAGGCGCGCCACGAGCACCTCCATCACCCCGTCTTCGGGAATCGCGCGCGCCCCCTTGATGTCGAGGTCGGCGGCAAAGAGGTAGTCGTACGCTTGCCGTAAGCCGTCGGATCCGAGCGCGCGCGCAGCCTCGAGCGCTTTGCGGGCCGGGTACTCCTTGATGCGCCCGTCGAGCGCCGCCACGGCGTCGCGGGGGCTGCGGACGTCGGGGTCGTCGAGTCGCGCCACGCGTCGGTAATAGGAGTGCAGCATTCCCATCACCTGCAGCGGGTGCATCGGGCGGGCCTGGCCGGGGCCGGTCGCGGTCAGCATCCGGCGTAGCGTCTCGAGCGCGCCCGCCATGTCGCCGGATTCGATCGCGTTCGTCAGCAGATAGCCGGGCACCGAGCCGGCGTCGCCGAGATACGGATCCACGTCGTCGACCTCGAGCGTCGCGCCGGAGCCGAACGCCGAGGTCAGCACCTCGACGAGCTGCGGCACCCGTCCTGCGTCCTCGCCGAGGTGCGAGGTCACGCGCTTGGCCGCCTCGGGCTCGAGCGTGATGGCGGAGTCCTCCAGCTGTTGCGCGAGCACATCACCCGTCCGTTCGCTGGCCGGCCCGACGCCGACCGCCTTGGCCGCCCTGAGCGCGTCAGTAAGGCTCTTGGGGGGCCGGCCGCCGCCCGGGACCACCACGAGTGTCGTCGTGTCCATCGGGTCCTGGAGGTACTCGACGAGCGGCTCGGCGTCCTGCTTGCTCAGGTTGCCGGCTTCGTGGAGCACGACGACCCGCCGCGCCGTCATGAACGGCGGGCTCTGGGCGGCGTTGAGCGCGGCAGCCACGACCTCGGCCCGCCCCTCGGCGCCGGTCGGGGCATCGCTCTCCCCCTCGCCGGGAGCCGCTCGGCCCGGCACCGTGAGGTCCTCGACGGCGAGCGTGGGGTCGTTGTCACCCACGAGCTCAGCGAGCAGCTGCTCCAGCGCCTCGGCTTGCAGCACGGGGTCAACCCCGGTGACGACGTAAGTCTGTGCGCTCAAGACACGCGTGCCCCGTCTCGCGTATGCGCGGCGATCGCCTCGATCATTCGACACACCCTGACGGATCCGGCCACGTCGTGCACGCGCACGATCCGGCAGCCGTGGATGACGCCGTACGCGAGCGCGGCCAGGGAGGCGTCGCGTCGCTCGTCGATCGCGAGGCCGAGCAGGTCGCCGAGGAAGCGCTTGTTCGACGCCGACAGCATCAGCGTGTACCCGAGCGAAGTCAGCGTGTCGCTCTCGCGCAGCAGCAGTGCGCTCTGCGCCGGCGTCGTGCCGAGGTCGAGCCCGGCGTCGAGCGCGATCTGCTGGGGGGCCAGGCCGGAGGCCTCAGCCAAACGAGCGCGCTCCAGCAGGAAGGCGCGCACTTCCGCGACCACGTCGTCGTAGTGCGGCTCCGGATCCGGTACGCGAGGGCCGAGGCGGATGTGGGTGGCGACAACTGAGGCTCCGTGGGCGGCCGCGGTCGGGAGATAGCGGTGGTCGGCGAAGCCGCTGATGTCGTTGCCCAGCACCGCGCCCGCTTTGCACGCCGCGTCGAGCACGGCCGCCCGCCACGTGTCGATCGACACGGGGACGTCGAAGCGCGCCCGGAGCGCCTCGATCGCGGGCACGACTCGGTCAAGCTCTTCGGCCTCCGTGACCTCGGGACCGGGCCCCGCTTTCACGCCACCGACGTCGAGGATGTCGACGCCCTCGTTGACCAGTTGCTCCGCTCGCCTGAGGAAGGCGTCGAGCTCGAACGTCGCTCCCTGGTCGAAGAACGAGTCGGGGGTGCGGTTCAGGACACCCATGACCAAGGTGCGGTTCGTGATGTCGTGCACACAGTCACCGAGACGGAAGCGGGGCATCGCTTCGGAGGTTATGGCGTCGCCGTGACTGGACCCTGACCGCGCCCACCAGTGCGCCGCAGGCCACGATCGCCCACGCGGCGCGTCCGTCGACCTCGACCGGAACCCGAGAGAAAACCGCCGCCACGTGGACCATGACCGTGGCGAGGAGCCCGGTCGGCACCTGGAGTGCTGCGGCGAGGCCGGGCCACCAGGATTCGACCCCGCCGCCGGCGAGGCCGCTCAGGACACCCAGCACTGTCAGCGGACCGGCGAGCGGCCCCGCGACGAGATTGGCGGGGAGGGCGGCGAGCGGCACCGACCCGAACACCGGGATGAGCACGGGCGCCACGCCGATCTGGGCGGCGAGCGTGACCCCGAGCGGCTCCCGGAGCCAGAGGGGCCCCGGGAGGCGGCCGGAGACCGGTGCTGCGAGCACGGCGATGCCGGCGCTGGCGCCGCACGACAGCAGGAAGCCGATCGAATGGAGCAGGAAGGGGTCGGCAAGGACGAGCGCGACGACGGCGAGCGCGAGCACCCGGACGCCGGCGGTGGGACGACCGAGGTAGAGCGCGGTCATCGAGCACGCCGCCATCGCGCACGCCCGCAGCACGGACGGCTCCCAGCGCGTCATGGTCCCGAACACGACGAGGAGACCGAGTCCGGCAACGAGCTGCGCCCGTAGCGACAGCCTTCGTATGAGGGGTCTGGTGAGCGCGAGCACGAAGGCGACATTGGCTCCGGACACGGCGAGAAGGTGCGTGAGACCGGAAGCACGGAACTGCTCGGCCACCTCACGTGGCAACGCGCGCGTATCGCCGAGCAGGAATCCCGCCAACAACGCCCGCTCTGTCGCGGGCAGGTGAGCGCCACCGGCCAGCACGCGGCCGCGGAGCGCGTTGGCCGTCCGGTGCAGCGGCGACCGCGCCGGCTCGAATGCGAGGAGCTCGACGGCGTCGAAGCGGGCAACCGTGTGGCGCCACGGCAGCCGCGTGTCGTAGCCGGAGAGCGGCTGGAACCAACCCGACAGGTCGACTTCGTCGCCCGCCTCGAGCAGACGCAGCCGGCCGGCGACGTCGCCTCCGGCGGTGACGAGCACCGTGCGCGATCCCGTGGGCCGGCCGTCGAACCGCTTCACCCTCGCGAGCATCCGCGCGCTGTACTGCTCGCCGCCGGGATCGTCGACAAGGGTCGCGGTGATCCGTCCCGAGGCGCGTGCGTCGCGGGGCGCGGTGAGCGGTGAGTGCTCCAGCCCGTCGAGCGCCCGTTGCATCGAGGCCACGCCGAGCAGCGCGACCGCGACGATCCCGACGGCGAGACGCTTCGGGCCACGCGGTGTCAAGAGCGCGCCGGCCGCGCCAAGCAGGCCGAGCGCGAGCATCGCCGTGGCCGACGCCGGCCCGAGGTGCTCGCCGGCGCGCGCGCCGATGACCGCGGCCGCGACGAGCGCAACCGGGCCGGCGGCGTAGCCGCGGGTCAGACCGTCACCTTGTCCTTGAGGTCGGCGAAGCGCTTCTCCCCGATGCCGCGGACGTCGCGAAGCTCATTCACGGACCGGAAGCCGCCCCGACGCTCGCGCTCGGCGATGATCGCCTGCGCCAGGCTCGGTCCGATCCCAGAGAGCTTCTCGAGCTCGGCCTGGGAAGCAGTGTTGAGGTTGACGAGTCCCGAGGGGTCGGCGCTGCCGCCGTCGCCCGCACCGGGCGTCCCAGCGGAGTTTGGCGCCGCCTCGCCCGGGCGCTGCACGAGCACCCGCTGACCGTCGGTGACCTTGGCCGCAAGGTTGAGCCGGTTGAGGTCGGCGTCCGGAGCGCCGCCTCCCGCCGCCTCGACCGCGTCGATGACCCGGGCGTTCGCGTCCAGGTCGTAGACGCCAGGCTTCGCGACCGCGCCGGCGACATGCACGGTCACGCGTCCACCTTTCTTGGCGCGTCCGGAACTTGAGGTCGCGGTGGACCCCGGCACGCGTCGCTTCGACGACGATCCGCCGTCATCAGTGGCGCCGAGCCGGTACCAGATGAAGCCGGCGACGAGGGCAACGACGATCAGCGTCGCCACGGCGACTCGCGGATCGCCGCGCAGGTCACGCAAACGATCGACGAATCGTTCGAGCGGCCCGCCCCATTCGCTCGGTCGGGGCGGGAGCTCCGCCCGTCGTTCGGTGCGCTCGGGCGCGCCCCAGAACTCGGAGTCGGGAGCCTCGGGTGTGGCAGTGCGGGTTGAATCGGGCATCGCAACCTCCGGGCGCGGTGCGGCAGAAGACCGGAGGAAGCGGAGGGGGAAGTCGGCCGGGTCGGGGCTCGACCGAGATTGAACGGTAGCGCGCCCGACGAGTACGGGAAAGACCCGTCAAGAGCCGGCGACGGCGCGCGCCTCGGCCTCGAACGGAATCGCCTCGTACGCCGCTTTGTGGCCGAGCCCGCGCCATCGGCCACGCGCATACGCGGCGAGGTAACGGACGAGGAACCGAGCGGCGCCGAGCTCGCGCCACTGACGTACGTGCACGAGCTCGTGGGCGATCAGCTCACGGTCGCGCTCGTGACCGCGGCGCACGAGGATGAAGCGGCCGAGCGTCATACCCGCGACGCCGGGCGTGAGTACGGGCACGCTGAGGAGGCGGGCGCGCTCGAGATCACGAGTGGGAACGTGCGTGAACTGGTGGCGCTCCCGGACGTCCAGACGCCGCGGCACCAGGTGCTACCGCGTGACGAAGTTGACCAGCCGGCCGGGCACGACGATGACCTTCAGCACCTCAGCGCCCTCGAGCAGCTGTGCGATCCGCTCGTCGGCGCGCGCCACCGCCTCGTGGTCGGCTTCGCCTGCTCCGGCCGGGATCTTCACCCGCGCCCGTACCTTGCCGTCGACCTGCACCACGATCTCGACCTCCTCCTCGACCAGGTAGGCCGGATCGGACTCGGGGAACGGCTCGTACGCGAGCGACTCGGGATGCCCGAGCCGTGACCACACCTCCTCGGCGAGATGCGGTGCCAACGGCGCGAGCATCAACGTCATCGCGCTGACGACCTCGAGCGGCGCCGTGCCCGTCTCCCCCACGACCGCGGTCAGCCGGTTGTTCAACTCAAACAGGCGAGCGATCGCCGTGTTGAACTGAAGTCTCTCCATGTCGTTGCGCACGGCGTCGATGGTCCGGTGCAGGATGCGGCGGGTTTCCTCGTCGGCGGGCGCCTCCGAGACCCGCAGCGCGCCGGTCTCCTCGTCGATCGCGTTGCGCCAGAAGCGCTGGAGGAACCGGTGGACGCCGACGATGTCGGCCGTGTTCCAGGGCCGGCTGGCGTCCAGCGGTCCCATGAACATCTCGTACAGCCGGAGCGTGTCGGCTCCGTAGCCCTCGTAGATGTCGTCGGGGGTCACCGCGTTCTTGCGGCTCTTGCCCATCCGGCCTTGCTGGCGGGTGACTTCCTTGCCCTCGAAGTAGTACCTGCCGTCCCGCTCCTCGACTTCGTCGGCCGGCACGTAGAACCCGCGCTCGTCCACGTACTCGTGGGCGGTGATCGTGCCCTGGTTGAACAAGCGGGCGAACGATTCGGGTGTCGAGACGTGGCAGAGGTCGTACAGGACCTTGTGCCAGAACCGCGCGTACAGAAGGTGCAGCACCGCGTGCTCGGCGCCGCCCACGTAGAGATCGACGCCGCCGGAAGGGGTGTCGCCCTCCATCCAGTAGCGCTCGACCTCCGCGTCGACGATGCGGCTCTCGTTCGTCGGGTCGAGGTAGCGCAGGTAGTACCAACAGGATCCGGCCCATTGCGGCATCGTGTTGGTCTCGCGTCGGTAGGTCTTGCGCCCCTCGCCGAGGTCGGCCTCGATGGTTGCCCACTCCTCCGCCCGTGCCAGCGGCGGTTCGGGCAGCGTCTCCTCCTCGTCGCCGACGATGCGCGGCTCGAAGTCGCCCATCTCGGGAAGCTCGACGGGCAGCATCGACTCAGGAAGTGCTACCGGCAGACCCGTCTCGTCGTAGACGATCGGGAACGGCTCGCCCCAGTAGCGCTGCCGGCTGAACAGCCAGTCGCGCAGCTTGTACGTGACGGCACCCGCCCCGTTGTTCGTCTCCTCGAGCCACTCGGTGATCTTGCGCTTGGCGTCCGCGACGTCGAGGCCGTCGAGGAAGCCGCTGTTGATCGCGGGCCCGTCACCGAGGTACGCCTCGCCCTCGAAGTCGGGCGGCGGCTGCACGGTGCGGATGATCTCGAGTCCGAACTCCTCGGCGAAGTCCCAGTCCCGCTGGTCCTGGCCGGGCACGGCCATGATGGCGCCGGTCCCGTATCCGGCCAGCACGTAGTCGGCGACGAAGATCGGGATCCGCTTGTCGTTGACCGGGTTGATCGCGAATGCGCCGGTGAAGACACCGGTCTTCTCCCTGCCCTCGGCTTGGCGCTCGAGATCGGTCTTGGTCGCTGCGTACTCCCGGTAGGCCTCGACCGCCTCCACCGGCGATACATCGGTCCCGAACGGCCCGCGCAACCTGGTCGGAGTGCCCGACGGCCACTCGTTCGTCACGATCTCGTCGACGATTTCGAGCTCCGGCGCCAGCACCATGTAGGTGGCGCCGAAGACGGTGTCGGGGCGAGTCGTGAAGACGCGGATGCCCAGCCCCTCGTGGTTCTCGACGGGGAAGACGATGTCGGCGCCCTCGCTGCGACCGATCCAGTTGCGCTGCATGATCTTGATGGATTCGGGCCAGTCGAGGAGATCAAGATCGTCCAGGAGCCGATCGGCGTACTTCGTGATGCGCAGCATCCACTGCTTGAGCGGCCGCTTGTACACCGGGTAGTTGCCCCGCTCGCTGCGGCCCTCGGCTGTGACCTCTTCGTTCGCGAGCACGGTGCCGAGCGCCGGGCACCAGTTGACGGCAACCTCGTCCAGATAGGCGAGCCGGTAGGAGTCGACGACCTGGCGCCGCTCGACTGCGTCGAGCTCGTCCCACGGACGATTGTCCGGCGTCGAGCGCGCTCCGGATTCGAATTCGGCGACCAGCTCGTCGATGGGACGTGACGTCTCCCGTTCCTCGTCGTACCACGCGTTGAACATCTGGAGGAAGATCCACTGTGTCCAGCGGTAGTACTGGACGTCGGTGGTGGCGAAGCTGCGGCGCGGATCGTGATCGAGCCCGAGGCGGCGTAGCTGACGCCTCATGGTGGCGATGTTCTGCTCGACGGTGACGCGTGGGTGTTGCCCGGTCTGGATCGCGTACTGCTCCGCTGGCAGCCCGAACGCGTCGTAACCCATCGGGTGCAGGACGTTGTGGCCGGTCATGCGCTTGAAGCGCGAGTAGACGTCGGTGCCGATGTAGCCGAGCGGGTGGCCGACATGGAGGCCGGCGCCGCTGGGGTACGGGAACATGTCGAGGACGTAGAGCTTCGTGCGGTCGGCGACCCGCTCGAAGCCCTCGGACAGTGGACCCCTGGGGTTGGGCGTCCAGAACGTCCGCTCCTCGTCCCAGCGGTCCTGCCACTTCTGCTCGATCTCGTTGGCCCGGCGCGCCGTGTAGCGGTACGGGGGGACGTCTTCCGTGCGCTGCTCGGCGGTGTCGGTCATCGCGCGGCGAGCGTATCGGCGCCGCGCGTCACGTCATCGGTAGATGTCGTACCCACGTGTCAGGCTACCGAACATGTGTTCGATCTGCCAGCAATACGAGGCCAGAATGGCCGCTGGTACCGTGGTCGACCCCGGGGGCGTAGCTCAGTCTGGTAGAGCGCCGCCATGGCATGGCGGAGGATCGTGGGTTCGAGCCCCATCGCCTCCACTTCTTCCTGAACTCCTCGAGCTCGTGCGCACGGTCGGCTTCACGCTGGGCGGTGTTGTCGCGGGCGAGGGTTGCTTCAGCACGGTGCGACAACGGCGGCCCTATCGGGACGGCAGCCCGCGGCTGAAGTTCGTCTTTAGCATGACGATGGCTCGCCGTGACCTTCCGCTCCTCGAAGCCCTGCGTTCCTTTCTCGGGTTTGGCGCCATTCAGCATCACCGGCGCGGCCGGCGTCACTGGGAACCGACGAGCGTGCTTTGCATCAACTCCATCTGGGCACATCGGAACGCGACGATCCCGTTCGCGGAGGCGTTTCTCCTGCCCTGCGAGAAACGGCGGCAGTACGAGGAGTGGCGTGACCATCTCCTCGCCTACGACCTCGCCCATCCCAATCGATACGGGAAGGGCCCGTCACCATGCTCGATTCCAGGATGCGACAAGCCCGTACGCGGCAGGATGTTGTGCCGGAGTCACTACTACCGTGCAACCGGATACTGACTCACTCGCCACGTTCCTGGTCGGCTTCGTAGCGGCCGAGGGCTGTTTCAGTGGCACGTCCAAGGGCAATCGCTTCATCCTCGAGGTTGGTCTCGGCGCCTCGGATCGTGAGATGTGCGAGGCGCTCCGCTGCTTCCTTGGAATCGGTCATGTCTATGACTCACCGCGACGAAAGCCACACTACGACGATGAGTCCGCTTTCCATGTGATGGCGCTTCGCGAGCTCATCGAGGTGGTGGTGCCGTTCATGGATGCACATCTCCCGCCTTCGTACAAGCGCGAGCAGTACCTGGCGTGGCGGGAGCGGCTACTCGACTATTGGGAACATCGGGCCAAGCGGGTGCGGTCTTGCATCGTGGAGGGGTGCGAGAAGCCGCGACGCGCGCACGGGCTCTGCCGCCACCACCTGTACAGCCGGCTCGGCGTCTGACTGCCCGTCCATTCCTTCGGGAGTCGCCCGAACCCATCCGTAAACTGAACCCGCATGATCGACGTGATCGACTACCGGGCGGGCAACTCGCCGAGCGTGATCTACGCGCTCGAGCGCCTCGGGTTGCCGTGCCGGCTCGTGGCCAAGCCCGAGGAGGTTTCCGAATCCGAGCGGCTCGTTCTGCCGGGTGTGGGCGCTGCCGCGGCGACACTCGAATCGCTCCGCGAGTCCGAACTCCTCGACGCGCTCACGCAGCGGGTGCAGCGGGACGAGGTTCCCTTCCTCGGGATCTGCATCGGTCTCCAGGTGCTCTTCGAGCACAGCGAAGAAGGCGACACGCCGTGCCTGGGCTGGCTGCCCGGCGAGGTGCGGCGCTTCCCCGAAGACCGGCGCGTCCCCCAGATCGGCTGGAACGAGGTGCGCTTCACCCGGTCACACCCCGTCACCGCCCGACTCCCCGACGTCGGCCACTTCTACTTCGTGAACTCCTACTACGCCGACCCCAGTGACCCGGCAGACGCGCTGGGGCGAACGGAGTACGGCGTCGAGTTCGCGTCGGTGGTCGCTCGCGACAACGTCGTCGCTACGCAGTTCCACGCCGAGAAGAGCGGACGCCTCGGGCTCCGTCTCCTCGCCGAGTTCGCGACCTGGGATGGACGATGCTGACGAAGCGCCTCATCGCCTGTTTCGACGTCATCGACGGACGGGTCACGAAGGCACAGCAGTTCCAGGACAACATCGACGTCGCGCCGGCCGAGGAGCTCGCTGCGCAGCTGTATGAGGATCAGATCGACGAGATCGTCTTCTACGACATCACTGCCAGCGTCGAGAAGCGCAAGATCGATCTCGAGACTGTCCGCCGCGTCGCCCGGCACGTGTTCGTGCCGTTCACCGTCGGGGGCGGGATCGCGTCCGTCGACGACATGTTCGAGGTGCTCAAGGCCGGCGCAGAGAAGATCAGCGTCGACTCGATGGCCGTCCGCAACCCCGAGATCATCCGTCAGGGCGCCCAGGCGTTCGGTCGGCAGTGCATCGTGCTCAGCACCCAGGTCAAACAGGTTGACCCCAGCGCCGGCGTTCCGAGCGGCTACGAGGTCTTCATTGACGGCGCCCGTCAGCCCACCGGCCTTGACGCGCTCGAGTGGGTCCGGCGCGGCGAGGAACTCGGCGCGGGCGAGGTCGTCGTCAACAGCATCGACCGTGACGGCACCGCGTCCGGCTACGACCTCGAGATCACCCGCGCGGTCGCCGACACCGTGAACGTCCCTGTCATCGCGTCGGGCGGTGCCGGCACCGTCGATCACATCGCCGCCGGCCTCACCGACGGCGGCGCGCAGGCCGCCATCATCAGCTCGATCCTCTATTCGCCTCGCTTCGACCGGAACGTCGGGGTGCGCGAGCTCAAGGACGGCTTGACGGAGATGGGCGTGCCGATGCGCCCGTACGAGGTCGCTTAGGCCGACGCGGTCTGGGACGCGGTGACGAGTTGCTCCCAGTCGATGCGCGGCGCGTCGGTCCATAGTCGTTCGAGCTCGTAGTAGGCGCGCGTCTCGTCGAGAAAGACGTGCACGACGAAGTCGCCGTAGTCGAGCAGTACCCAAGTCGCGTCATCGAGGCCTTCGATGCTCGTCGGGGGGACGGACGCATGCTCCTTCATGGCCTTCTCGATCTCGTCGACGATCGTGCGCACCTGGCGCGTGTTGGTCGCGCTGGTGATCACGAAGGCGTCGGTGATCGACAGGATGTCGCCGACATCGAGGGCGACGATGTCGTCGGCCTTCTTGGCCGAGGCCGCCGCGGCGGCGACGGCAACTCGACGGTGCACGGCCGGGGCGCCTGTCAAGCAGCAGCCTCGCCGGTCGTCATCAGCGACGAGTGTAGAGGCCGCGTTCGGCGATCGTGCGCACCACCGCCGGTGGTACCAGGCCGTGGATGGGACGGCCCTGGGCCAGCCGCGCCCGTAGGTCGCTCGACGAGATGTCGAGGCGCGGGATGGTGACCCGCTCGACCGGCCAGCCGGGTAGTGGCGCCTCGGCGTGCGCGTCGCCTGCCCGCTCGACGATCACGAGCGTGGCGAGGTCGCGCGTCTCTTCGAGCTTCCGCCATGTCGGCATGTTGCGGACCGCGTCGGAGCCGAGCACGAGGAAGAGCTCGCGACCGGGCGTGGAGAGCGCCACAAGGGTGTCGTACGTGATCGACGGTCCCCCTAGCTCGATCTCGACCGCCGACGGTTCGACGCCGTCGACGTCCTCGACCGCGGCGGCGACGAGCGCGAGGCGGTCCTCGGCTGACGCGACGACTTCACCCCGCTTCTGCCACGGATCGGCGGCGACGACCATCAGCACACAATCCAGACCCACTGCGGCGCGGGCGTCGACCGCGGCCACGATGTGGCCCACGTGCACCGGGTCGAACGTGCCCCCGAGGACACCGACTCGCTCGATCAGGGGAGTCTAAGTTGCGGCACATGCCGTTCATACTTCTGGAACGCGTGCTTCATGCGCTCGCCCTAACCTCGGACTCCGTGCCCCTCGACGATCCTGCTCCGAGCTCGGCCGCCCACGTCCTCGTGCGGGTCTGGCTTCCCGACCGGCCCGGTGCGTTGGGTCTCGTCGCGTCGCGGATCGGCGCCGTGCGAGGCGACATCGTCGGTGTCGACGTCCTCGAGCGGGGCACGGATGTCGCCGTCGACGAGTTCGCGGTCGATCTTCCGGATGTCGACCTCGTGCCCACACTCGTGCGCGAGGTCGAGGAGGTCGACGGAGTGTCCGTCGAAGAGGTGCGCGTCGTCTCCCACTTCCCCGATGCTCGCCTCGACGCGCTCGAGTCGGCGGCGGCCTTGTGCGCGGCAACCACGGTGGAGGAGCTCCACACCGTGCTCGTGTCGCAGACGCGCCGTGAGTTCCTCGCCGATTGGGCGGCCTTGGTGAACGGCTCCCGGGTGATGGCGCGGGCGGGCGACAACGCTCCGAGCGGCGAGGTCCTCGAGGCACTCGTGACGGGCACGTCGGCGTCCACGCTCGTGTCGGACGGCGTGACCGGTCCCGACGACCTCGCGGTGGCGTCCTTCGCCGGCCATGACGTCGCGCTGCTGCTGGGCCGGGCCGGCCATCCGTTACGCCGCCGCGAGCGCGCTCAGCTGCTGGCGCTGGTGGGGATCGCCGACCGTGCCTGGGAGCTGCTCGGCGACTACAACGTGCCGCGTGAACACGATCGTCACGCTTCGGCGTGAGCAGCTCGGGCAGTCTTCGAGCGTCCTGGCCCGAGCGTTCGACGACGACCCCGTCTTCCGGCACCTGTACCCGACGCCGCGCCGCAGGCGGTGGTCGTGCCGCAGCTTCCTCGGCGCCGTCGTCCGCGATGCGCTCCCGTTCGGCGAGGTGTGGGCAGCGGTCGACGACGGCGCCGTCGTCGCCACCGCGGGCTGGCTCCCCGAGGGCGCGTATCCGCCGTCCCGATGGCGGGCCGTTCGAACGCTGCTCGCCGCGTGGGACGCCCTGCTCACGCCGCAGACCCTGCGCGACGGGTTCCGATACCTGAACGAGACGGAGAAGCTGCATCCGAGGGAGCCGCACTGGTATCTCGGCGTCATCGGGGTCGAGCCGGCGCGCCAGGGCGAGGGATTGGGCGGCAAGCTGCTCGCCGCCGTGCTCGACCGCCTCGATGCCACCCGCGTCCCCGCGTACCTGGAGACCTCGACCACGGCAAACGTCGCCTGGTACCGGCACCACGGCTTCGAGGTGCAGCAGGAGGTGCATCCGGCGCGCGTTCAGCGACGCCAAAAACAGTTAGCCCTCCACGATCGTCGTGACGAACCGCTCGAGCTGGCGCAGGTTGCGGCACTCGTACACGCCGTCGCAGTAGATCCCGAACTCGGAGATGATCGAGTCGCCGGTGTCCCAGTAGCCGCGCGGCTCCGGATTGAGCCAGTAGAGGTGCCGCGCCCGTTGCTGCAGCTCTTTCAGCACCCAGTGCTGCGACGCGTGGTAGTTGTTGCGGGCGTCACCGAGCAGGATGATGGATGTCTTCGGTGTCACCTCTTTGTAGTGACGCTCGTGGAACACCTCGAAGGCGTGCCCGTAGTCGGAATGCCCGTCCACCCATACGACGTCGGCCTCGGTGTTGACCCGGTGAATCGCCTCGGTGATGTCGTCGGACTCCTGGAAGAACCGGGTGACCTCGTCGATGCCGTCGATGAACACCCAGGACCGCACCTTCGAGAACTGGCTCGCCATCGCGTACACGAACTGCAACGTGAACCGGGCGAAGCTCGCCACCGAGCCCGAGATGTCGGCGACGACCATGACCTCGGGGCGTGACGGACGCGGGTGGCGGAACTTCGGCTCCGCCGGCACTCCCCCGTACGACAGCGAATGGCGCACGGTGGAACGGAAGTCGAGATGGCCGCGGTTGCGCCGCCGCCGCCGCCGCGCCAGGCGGGCAGCGAGCGCACGCGTGAGCGGGTAGATGGCGCGCTGGAGCGCGAGCATCTCCTCGCGCGAGGCGTGCATGAAGTCGACATCTTCGGGGAGAGGTTTGCGCAGCGTGCGCGCCATCGCCTCGGCCCCGCGGTCGGCAACCAGGCGCCGGCGGATCTCCGCCTCGACGAGCTCCTTCAGCTCCTGCAGCCGCGCCTGGAACTCCTCCTCGGCGAGACGCTCGGCGAGCTCACCGTCGCCGACCTCGCCGCGTTCGCGAGCCTGGCCCATCAACCGCGTCGTGAGACCCTCGAAGTCGAGCTGCCGTAGCGTCCGGTAGAGGTAGTACGTGCCGCCCACGGGACGTCCCGGCTCCATGCCGGCGAACCGCTCGACGGCCACGCCGGCGAGCTGCCGAAGCTGGTCGCGGTCCATGTTCATGAGCGCCTGGAGCAGCATTTGGGCGAGCTCCTCGGGCGACACGTCGCCCATCGCGCCGCCGCCCTGGGCCCGCATCGCCTCCATCGACTCGAGATCGGACGGCGTCCCGTCTTCGCCGTCCTCTCCGATCCCGGAGGCATACAGCGAGAAGTAGACGTCGAAGACCGTTTCGAACGCGCGCCAGTGATGGTGATGCTTGACGAGCGTGGCGCCGAGCGCAGCTTTGAACGTGTCGCGGTCGGCGATGTCGACGTGCTCGACGGCACGCATGGCATCGAGGTTCTCGGTCATCGACACCGGGAGCCCGGCGGCACGCAGCTCGTGCACGAATCCCTGGAGCACGTCGAGCATCGAGTCGCGACTTCCCCTGCCTGTGCCGTCCGCGGGCGCGAACCGTTCCATGGCGTCGGTCAGCTTGGCTGGGTTCAGGTGGTGCACGGCGTCACGGTCCAGCTTGCGCCGTGCGCGCCGTCAGCGGCCCGCCGTCGACTTGGAGCTCCTTACGGGCCTTGGCGATGTCCGATTGGTACTTGAGGAGCACGTGCAGCGTCTCGCCGATGACCTCCGGGTCGATCTCGTTCTTGCCCAGGTAGATCAGCGTCTTGGCCCAGTCGATGGTTTCGGAGATCGACGGCGCCTTCTTCAGCTCGAGCTGACGGATCGACCGGACGATCCGCGCCACCTGCTCGGCGAGCTGGTCGTCGACCTCGGGTACCCGCACCCGCACGATGTCCTTCTCGCGTTCGAGATCGGGGTAGTCGACGTGCAAGTAGAGGCACCGCCGCTTCAGCGCTTCGGAGAGCTCGCGCGTGTTGTTCGACGTCATGATCACGAGCGGGCGTTGCTTCCCGACGATCGTGCCCAATTCGGGAATCGAGACCTGGAAGTCCGACAGCACCTCGAGGAGCAACGCCTCGGTCTCGATCTCGACCCGGTCGACCTCGTCGACGAGCAACACGATCGGCTCCTCGGCTCGGATCGCCTCGAGCAGTGGGCGCGTGAGGAGGAACGGCTCCGAGAAGATGTCGGACTCGACGTCGGCCCAGCTGGTCTCGTGCTCGCGGTCGGCCTGTATTCGCAGGAGCTGCTTCTTGTAGTTCCACTCGTACAGTGCCTTCGACTCGTCGAGGCCCTCGTAGCACTGGAGCCGGATCAGCCGGGCGCCCGTGACACGCGACAGCGCCTTGGCGAGCTCGGTCTTACCGACCCCTGCCGGCCCCTCCACCAGGACCGGCTTCTCGAGCCGGTCGGCGAGGTACACGACACCGGCGATGTTGGTGTCGGCGAGGTAGTCGACCGCTCGCAGGCGCTCGATGACGTCGTCAACGGACGTGAAGCGGTCGGCCATCAGGCTCCTCGCGTGGGTTGGGGGCCCGTCACTCGACGACCTGGCCGTCGCCCCACAGCACGTACTTGTAGGTGGTGAGCTCCCGCAGGCCCATGGGCCCTCGGGCGTGGAGCTTCTGGGTCGAGATTCCGATCTCGGCGCCGAACCCGAAGCGCTCACCGTCGGTGAAACGAGTCGAGGCGTTCACGATGACCACGGCCGCATCGACGTCACGTGTGAAGCGGCGGGCGGTGTCGAGGTCGCGGGTGACGATGGCCTCGGTATGCCCGGAACCAAAGCGGTTGATGTGCGCGATCGCGTCGTCGAGCGATGCGGCGACGGCGACGGTCATCTTCAGCGAAAGGAACTCGCGCCCGAAGTCGTCGTCGGTTGCGCCGCCCATACCGGGCACGAGCGCGTGGGCCTGCTCGTCGCCGAGAAGCTCGACGCCCCGGTCGGTCAGCGCCGCACCGGCACTAGGCAGGAACCGGTCGGCCACTGCCTCGTGCACGACGAGGGACTCGGCTGCGTTGCACACGCCGGGCCGGTTGGTCTTGGCGTTCACGACGATCTCGAGCGCCTCGTCGAGATCGGCGGCGGCGTCGACGTAGACGTGACAGTTCCCGTCGCCGTCGATCACGACCGGGACCGTCGCGTTCTTGCGGACGCTTTCAATGAGCGCCAGGCCACCACGCGGGATCAGACAGTCGACGTAGTCCGTGAGCTGCATCACCTGGGTAGCGGTCTCGTGGGCGACGTCTTCCACGAGCACGACACCGTCTTCGGGCAACCCGGTCTTCTGCAGCGCTTCGCGCAGCACACCGGCGATCGCGACGTTCGATCGCAGCGCCGAGCCGGACCCGCGCAGCAGCGCGGCGTTGCCCGACTTCAGGCACAGGCTGGCGGCGTCGCTCGTGACGTTGGGCCGGTTCTCGTAGATGATCGCGACGACGCCGAGCGGCACACGGACGCGCTGGATCTCGAGCCCGTTGGGCCGCACCCAGCCATCGAGGACCTCGCCGACGGGGTCGGGCAGCGCCGCGACCTTGCGCAATCCGCCCGCCATGCCGTCGACGCGGGCGTCGGTGAGGCGCAGCCGGTCGAGCGGACCGGCGTCCATGCCTTCGCTGGTGGCGCGCTCGATGTCGGCGGCGTTCGCAGCCAGGATTTCGGGCGCCCGCTCGACGAGCAGATCGGCGGCCGTGAGCAAGGCGGCGTCCTTCTCGGCCGACGACGCCGCGGCCAGGCGCCGCGATGCGACACGGGCACGGCGACCGAGCTCACTAACACTCACTGACGCCGTCGCAAGCTCCGGCTCTGCGGCGACGGTCGGCAAAGCCGCCGTCGCCGCGCGCGCTCGGGCATGACGGCGAGTGTAATCCTTGACCGCTCGGTCTAGTTCTGGGATTCGCGCGCCGGACACACGTACGTGGAACGCGGGCTCGGGGGGGCAGCGAGGCCGGGCTCCCGCACGGCAGAGGCGCTGCCGCTGGCGCAGCCATCCGCCTCGTACGGTCGTCCGACCCCGTGCCGTCCCCCGCTCCTCGCCGGCCATTCGAGGCCCTCCGTACGAGGGCCCTCCCCCCGTCGGCCGGCGACGAGGATCGAGAGTGGCGTCGTTACCGGAAGCGTAGTGTGACGGACGCCACGTGCGCGCGCAAGGGGTGCCCTTACGGCAGCACGACGAGGTCGTCGCGATGGACGACCTCGTGCGGCATCCCGTCGGGGAGGTCGCCCGTCCGCCGCCCGGCGATCGCCCGGAGCGCGTCCGCGGATACGCGGGTCAGGCCCTTGGCGAACGGCCGTCCGTCCTCGTCGACGACCTCGACGGCATCGTCCGCCTCGAAGCGACCGTCCACGCCGCGCACGCCGGCGGGGAGCAGGGAACGTCCGTCTCGCGTGAGGGCACGGCGGGCGCCGTCGTCGACGACGACCCGGCCGGCGGCGCCGCGCGCGAACGCGATCCACAGCTTGCGGCTGGGCAGGCGCTGCTGCCGGGGCCGAATGACGGTGCCGACCGGCTTCCCCTCGACGGCGTCGAGAACGACGCCGGGCGCGTCGGCGGCGGCGATGACTGCCCGGACGCCCGACCACGCCGCGATCTTCGCCGCCGCCAGCTTGCTGGCCATCCCCCCGCTACCGCGAGCGGTGCCGGAACCGCCCGCCACCGCTTCGAGGGCGGCGTCCACCTCGGCGATCTCCTCGATGAGCGACGCTTCGCTGTCGAGGCGGGGGTCGGCGGTGAAGAGCCCGGGGGTATCGGTGAGCATCACGAGCAACTCGGCGTTCACGAGATGCGAGACCAGGGCCGCCAGGCGGTCGTTGTCCCCGTAGCGGATCTCGTCGTCGGCGACGGTGTCGTTCTCGTTGACGATCGGGATCACGCCAAGATCCAGGAGGCGCCGCAGCGTCTCGCGCGCGTGGAGGTACTGGGCGCGTTGCACGAAGTCGTGCGGCGTGAGGAGGACCTGCCCTGCGACGAGGCCATGGTCAACGAGGATCCCGGCGATCCGTTGCATCAAGCGGGGTTGGCCGACGGCGGCAATGGCCTGGAGCGTGCCGATGTCAGTGGGTCGCCGGTGCAGGTCGAGCGCGGGCAGGCCGGCGGCAATCGCGCCCGAACAGACGAGGACGACCACATGGCCGGCGCGGTGCGTGTCGACGAGCTCCTGGCACAACTTCGCGACGGCGGCGTCGTCGAGCTCACCGGTCTCCGTGGTGATCGACGACGTGCCGATCTTGACGACCACCTTCGCCTGCTCGCTTCGGGCAGGCATCAGCGCAGGCTTTCCACGTATTCGAGCTCGACGGGGCCGATGCGCACGGTGTCGCCTTCGCGCGCGCCGGCGCGCGCCAGCGCACGCTCGATGCCCATGCGCCGGAAGCGGTCCTGCACGTAGGCGACGGCCTCGTCGCTCGTGAGGTCGGCCATTGCCACAACACGTTCGGCGCTCTTGCCGGTCACGCGCCAGGCGCCGTCATCATCGCGGACAACGGAGAAACCTTGCTCGGTCGGGCGCAGCACGACGAACGGCGTCGGCTCCGGCTCCGCCGCACGGGCCTTGGTGACTTGGGAGCCCACGGTGCCGAGGAACTCGTCGATCCCCTCGTGCGTGACGGCCGAGATGCGCAGGCCCTCGAACGGGTGGAGTGCCACGTCGGCCTTGCCCCCGACGACGAGGCGGGGGCGATCCAGCAAATCGGGCCGATAGCGGCCGAGCTCCTCGAGGAGCACGCGCTCCTGCTCGGCGGGATCTTCGCCCTCGAGGCGAGCGAGGTCGATGAGGACGACCAGGACCCGCGCGCGCTCGACGTGGCGGAGGAAACGGTGGCCGAGCCCGCGTCCTTCGGCCGCGCCTTCGACCAGCCCGGGGATGTCGGCGAGTACGAACTCCTGGTCCCGGGAGCGCACGACGCCCAGGTGCGGCTCCAGGGTGGTGAACGGGTAGTCGGCGATCTTCGGCCGCGCCGCGCTGACCGCCGAGATGAGCGTCGACTTGCCCGCGTTCGGGAAGCCGACGAGCGCGGCGTCGGCCATCAGCTTGAGCTCCAGACGGAGCCACTCCTCCTCGCCGTACTCGCCCTGCTCGGCGAAGCTCGGGGCGCGACGGGCGTTCGAGAGGAACCTGGCGTTTCCGCGCCCACCTCGACCGCCGCGCACCGCGACGTAGCGGTCGCCGTGCGACACGAGATCGGCCAGCGTCTCGCCGGCGCGGCTCTTCACGACCGTGCCCTCGGGGACGGGCACGATCAGGTCGTCGCCGGCAGCGCCGTGGCGGCGTTTGCCGGAGCCGTGCGCGCCGGACGCGGCACGCCGATGCGGATGGTCACGGAAGGCGAGCAGCGACGCGACGTTGCGGTCGGCGCGCAGGATGACATCGCCCCCTTTGCCACCGTCGCCGCCGTCGGGCCCGCCCTTCGGGACGTGCGCCTCGCGCCGGAACGAGATCGCGCCTGCGCCGCCGTCCCCGCCGCGCAGATTGACCTGGACCTCGTCGACGAACTCGCCCACGAACCCAGGATAGGTACTGACGCGTTTTTCAGCTTCGTATAGCGAAGTTCAGAAACGCATCGAGAGAGTCAGACGACGTCGACGAGCTTGCGGCCCCGGCGGTGACCGAAGCGGACGGTGCCGTCGGCGGTGGCGAAGAGCGTGTCGTCGCTGCCGCGGCTGACGTTGTCGCCGGGGTGGAACCGCGTCCCGCGCTGGCGAACGATGATCGTGCCGGCGCGCACCGTCGTGCCCGTCGACACCTTCACGCCGAGTCGCTGGGCGGCGGAGTCGCGCCCGTTGCGGGAGGAGGAAGCACCCTTCTTCTTCGACATGCCGGTGATCCTACTGCTTGGTCGGTCGTTTCTTCGCCGGCGCCTTCTTCGCCGGAGCTTTCTTGGCTGCGGGCGTCTTCTTCTTGACGGGCGCCTTCTTCGTCGCCGGCGCTTTCTTCGTCGCCGGTGCTTTCTTCGCCGGCGCCTTGCGGGCGCCGCCGGCCGAGATCGCCGTGATCTCGATCAGCGAGTAGCGCTGGCGGTGACCCCAGCGCCGCCGCTGGTTCGTCTTGGGCTTGTACGTGAACCCGTCGATCTTCGGTCCCCGGGCATCACCGACGACGCGTGCCGTGACCTGAACCGCCTTCAGCTCGTCGGGCGTGGCGAGCACGCGGTCCCCGTCGACGACCAGGACCGGCGCCAGCTGAACGTCGCCCGAGGCGCCGAGCCGCTCGACCGCGAGCTGCTCGCCTTCCTCCACGCGGTACTGCTTGCCGCCCGTCGTGATCACTGCGTACATGGCGCGTCAGGTCCTCGGCGAGATCCCGGAGCGGGACAGGGTATCCGACCGTTCATTGGAGCAGGGATTCGTCGACCAGGAACCCGCGCCCGTCGCACGTAGGACACGTCCGGCTGAACGTCTCGACCAGGCCTTCCGAGATCCGCTTCCGCGTCATCTCGACGAGCCCCAGTTCCGAGATGTCGAAGACCTGGGTGCGGGTCTTGTCACGGGCGAGGGCGGCGCGGAAGGCACGCATGACCTCTTCCCGGTTCTGCGGAATCTCCATGTCGATGAAGTCGACAACGATGATCCCGCCGATGTCACGAAGGCGGAGCTGGCGGGCGACCTCCTCGGCCGCCTCGAGGTTGTTGCGGTACACGGTCTCCTCGAGGTTGGACCGGCCGACGTTCTTGCCCGTGTTCACGTCGATCACGGTGAGCGCCTCGGTGCCCTCGATGATCAACGACCCGCCCGACGGCAGCCACACCTTCCGGTCGAGTGCCTTGAGGAGCTGCTCCTGCACATGGAACCGCTCGTACAGCGGGAGGCCCTCCTCCTCCTGGTCGTAGTACTCGACCCGGTCGGCGAGCTCGGGTCCGATCGCCTCGACGTAACCACGGACCTGCTCGTAGAGGTCGCGGTCGTCGATGATCACGCCGCGGTACTCCTTGGTGAACTCCTCGCGGATCACGCGCACGACGAGCGGCGGCTCCTGGTAGACGAGCGCGGGGGCCTTCGCCCGCCGGGCAAGCTTCGAGATCTGCTCCCACTGCGCCCGCAGCCGTTCGACGTCCCGCGCCAGCTCGGCCTCGGTCGCGCCCTCGGCTGCGGTGCGCACGATCAGCCCCGCGTCCGGCGGCCGGAGGCCCTCGAGCACTCGGCGCAGTCGCCGGCGTTCGTCGTCGGGCAGACGCTTCGAGATCCCGTAGGTCTCTGGCTGGCCGGGCACCATGACGACGAACCGGCCGGCGAGGCTCACCTCCTGTGTGAGGCGAGCGCCCTTGGCCCCGATCGGGTTCTTCGTGACCTGCACCAGCACGGACTGGCCGTTCTTGAGCAGCCGCTCGATGCGAGGGTGACTCTCCTCGACGTCGCTCGGGTCGAAGGCGACGTCGCCGCGGTACAGGACACCGTTCTTGGGCGTGCCGATGTCGACGAACGCAGCCTCCATGCCCGGCAGCACGTTCTGCACCTTGCCGAGGTAGATGTTGCCGTCGATGGCGGTGTCGTCGGGCTCGAGCGATCCGACGTAGTGCTCCACGAGGCTGCGGCCTTCGAGCACCGCGATGTGCGTCCGCCGGTCATCCCGGACGTGCACGGCCATCATGTAGCGCCCGGCGGGGCGTCCTTTGCGGGTCCGCCCTCGGCGCCGCTCGAGGGCGGTGTCGTCGAGCTCGTCGAGCGAGACGGCGTCGTCGACGCCGAGATCGGCGCGCACGGCCTCGGTTGCCGTGGTGGCGTTGCCATTGCCGTCGCCGCGTCCGCGTCCTCGTCCGCGGCCGCGCCCGCCGCGACGACGACGTCGGGTGCGCGGCTTGCTCCCGTCGCCACCGGCTGGTGGGGCGGGTCTGGTGTCGCCGATCTTCGGTTTTTCCAGCGCCGGTGCGTCGGCGGCTTCCAGCGTGACCGCGCCGGCTTCGGCCTCGGCGAGGCCGGCCTCCTCGCGCGCGTCGGCGGCGACGTCTTCGGTCGTCAGACCACGATCGGCGGGGGCGTCGGTGTAGTCCTCCCCGGCGTCCGACGTGTCTTGCGCGGTGGCGCCGTCGGGCGCGGACGCGGTCTTCGGCTTGCGGCGGTTTCGGCCGCCGCGAGAGCCACGACGCCGCCGACGCCTGGCAGCGCCACCGGCACGGTTCGCGGTGCCGGCGCGTCCGCCGCTTGCTGTCTTCTCAGGTTCAGTCGGGTTGCCGGCCCCTTCGGCCGGCGCAGCACTCGCGTCGTGTTGGGCGGAGGCCTCCTCGGCCTCCGTGCGTGTCTCGTCGGACATTGAATCCTTCTCTCATGAGGCGCGCGCCTCCGGCACGCGCTGACGCGCGTCGGCTTCGAGCGGCTCTAGCCGCGCGCCGCCGCGCTCAATCCATTGATGGGTGCGCAGCACCCAACGGTCGACGAGGTCGCCGCCGATGGCGGCGAGCACCTCGGCCGGCCGGGCGCCGCGCGGGTTGGTGGACAGTTCCAGGTCGAGGACGGGGCCGAGATCGTCGACGTCCACGACGGTCATGGCCCGCACAATAGGCCGGAGGTCGTCAGTGACCTCGCGACCCTTGCGCTTCCGGGTCACCGGCAGGGCGGAACGGGCCCCCGCCCCGTCGACGATCGCTGCGAGCTCCGCCGCTTCGAGGGCGCCGTCCTCACGGTTCACGGCAACCCGGTAGCTCACGGCGGTCACCGATTCCTGCAAGGCCGGCGCGCGGTCGACGAGCGGCGCGACGCCGGTCACGTCGATCCCCTCCGGCAACGCCCCGGACAGCCGCGACGCCAAGGGGTCCAGCGGCACCGGCCCGACGAGCTCGAAGTCGAGGTACTCGGCGTCGCTCTCGTGCCCGACGGACAGGGCCAATCCGAAGCTCACCTTGGGCCGGGGCGCGAAACCCTGCGTGAACGCCAGCGGCAGCCGTTCGACGCGGAACGCGCGCTCGAACGCCCTCGCCACGTCGCGGTGGGAGATGAACCGCACTTTGCCGTGCTTCGCGAAACGGATCCGGACCGGGAACCCGGCGTCACCCCGCACCTGCACCCGCCTTCTCGCGCACGCCGAGGAACTGCACCGGCATGTCGCCGCCTCGGCTCAGATCCTGCCCCGTACCCTGGCTGCCGCCCGCGGGCGCGACGGGTGAGGCGACGACGTGCTCGAGCGCATAGTCGGTGCACACACCGCAGTCGTAGCAGGGTGTCCAGCGGCAGTCGGGAAGGCCGTGTTCGTGCAGCGCCGCCTGCCAGTCCTGCCACAGGAAGTCCCGGTGCAGCCCGGCCGAGATGTGGTCCCAAGGCAGCACCTCGTCCTCCGTCCGGTGCCGAGTGACGTACCAGTCGGGATCGAGCCCTTCGGCGGCAATGGCGTCGAGCCACCGGCCGAGGTCGAATCGCTCGCTCCACTCCTGGAACGTGCCGCCGTCGCGCCAAACACGCTCCATGACGCGCCCGATGCGACGGTCGCCACGGCTGGCGATGCCCTCGACGAAGGTCGCGGCCGGGTCGTGCCAGCGCAGCTGCACGCCCGATTTGCGGACCGCGCCCCGTAGCAGCCCGATCTTGCGTTCGAGCTCGTCGACGCCGTTCTGGCCGAACCACTGGAACGGCGTGTGCGGTTTCGGCACGAAGCCGCCGATCGACGCCGTGCAACTCGCCTGTTTCGTGTACCGGCGGCCGATCCGGACGACGTTACGAGCGAGGTCGGCGATCCCCCGCGTGTCGTCGTCCATCTCGGTCGGCACCCCGATGAGGAAGTAGAGCTTCACGCGCCGCCAGCCCTGCGAGTACGCGCCCTCGACCGCCGCGTACAGGTCTTCCTCGGTGATGAGCTTGTTGAGGACCTGACGGATGCGCCACGTCCCGCCCTCGGGCGCGAAGGTGAGCCCGGTGCGACGCACCTTTTGGATCTCGCTCGCGATACCGACCGTGAACGCGTCGACGCGCAGTGACGGGAGCGAGAGGCTGACGCAACCCGTGCCCTCCTGGTCGTTGACGAGGTCGGCGACGAGACCGTCGATGCCCGAGAAGTCGGCGCTCGACAGCGACGTGAGCGCGACCTCGTCGTAGCCGGTGCGCCGCAGTCCGTCCTGGACCATCGTGCGCACCTGCTCCTCGGGCCGCTCCCGCACCGGCCGGGTGATCATGCCGGCCTGGCAGAAGCGGCAACCCCTCGTGCAGCCCCGGAAGATCTCGACGTTCAGACGGTCGTGGACGACCTCGACGAGCGGCACGAGCTGCCGCTTCGGGTAGGGCCAGTCGGCGAGGTCGGCGACCGTGCGCTTGTCGACCCGGTCGGGCACGTCGGAGAAACGGGGGCGTACCTCCCGGATGAACGGGCCGTCGTAGTCGACGTCGTACATCGCAGGCACGTACACGCCCGGGATGGTGGCGAGCTCGCGCAGCACGCCCTCGCGGGTCGTTCGACCGGAGCGCTTCCAGTCCCGGATGACGTCGGTCATCTCGCCGACCGGCTCCTCGCCGTCGCCGATCACGAAGGCGTCGACGAAGTCGGCCATGGGCTCGGGGTTGAACGCGCAGTGCCCCCCGGCGACGACGATCGGGTCGTCCGGGCGGCGGTGATCGGCGCGGACGGCCACGCCGGCGAGGTCGAGGCAGTTCAGGACGTTCGTGTAGACGAGCTCGGCGGAGAGGTTGAAGGCGATCACGTCGAAGTCGGCAGCGGTGCGGTGCGTCTCGAGCGAGAACAGCGGGAGGCCGTGGCGGCGCAGCTCCGCCTCGAGGTCGAACCAGGGCGCGTACGACCGCTCCGCGACGGCGTCGTCGCGCTCGTTCAGGATCTCGTAGAGGATCTGGAGCCCCTGGTTGGGCAGCCCCACCTCGTACGTGTCGGGATACACGAGGAGCCAGGACACGTCTTCCGGGCGGTGCCTCGGTGACACCGCACCCTGCTCCATTCCGATGTAGCGAGCTGGTTTCTCGACCCTGGCCAGGAGCGGTTCAATCCGCGGCCACAGGTTGGACATCTGCCTTCATGGTACCGGATGGCGGTTTTCCGGGGTTTTGGCCCCTACCGGAAGCGCCGCATGGACACGTTGGCGACGAGGGCGATGCACGCAAAGGCGGTGATCGTGCTCGACCCGCCGTAGCTCATGAACGGGAGTGGGATCCCGGTGACGGGCATGATCCCCATCGTCATGCCGATGTTCTCGAAGATCTGGAACGCGAACATCGCCAGCACACCGACACAGACCAACGTTCCGAAGCGGTCGCGGGCGACGGTGGCGGCTCGCCACGTCCGCCACATCACGATCGCGAACAGTCCCAGCAGCGTCGCACCGCCCAAGAAGCCGAATTCCTCCCCGACCGCGGTGAAGATGAAGTCCGTGTGCTGCTCGGGGACGAACCCGCCGGCCGTCTGCGAACCGTTGCCGAAGCCCTGGCCGTCGAAGCCGCCGTTCTCGATGGCGATCTTCGACTGCTCGGTGTTGTACGTCGTGCTCCGCTTGTCGTGGTCCTGGGTCACGAAGCTCGTGAGCCGGTCGACCTGGTACTCCTTCAGCATGCCGACGTTGACGATGGCGACGATGAACGACACCGCCAGCAGGGCGAGCACGACCAAGTGCCGGACGCTGGCCCCGGCGACGGCCAGCAGCGCGATGACGATCAAGCCGAGCACCATCGCGGTCCCGAAGTCGGGCTGCAGCATCACCAGCACAAGCGGGATGGCGGCGAGCGCTATCGTTTTCGTCACGCGCCACGAGTTCATCTCGCCGCGATGCGCGGTCGCGTAGCCGGCCAGCGCCACGACGATGCCGAACTTGGCGAGCTCGGACGGCTGGAGCTGGAACCCGCCCGGAAAGTCGAACCACGCCTGGGAGCCACGCGAGCTGGATCCGATGGGTGACAGCACGGCGACGAGAAGGACCACTGTGGCGCCGTACGCGAGCACGTAGGAGTCGCGCAGCTTCCGGTAATCGACGCCGAGGATGAGGCCCATCAGCACGACGCCGACGGCAATCGCCGCCCCCTGCCGCTTTACGAAGTAGAGCTCGTCGACCCCCTCGGCCGCGAGGCGCTCGCGCGTCGCCGAGTAGATCATCAGCAAACTGAGGCCACTGATCAGCGCCGTGGCGCTGACCAGGAGCGGATCGAGGTCCCGCAGCACCGACGACTCGAGCCACGACCAGCGTGTGCCGCCGAGACGCGAGCCGGCCTCGGGAACGAGCGAACGTCGCAACCAGCGCGAGCGGGTATCCGGGACCGTCGCCATCAGTCCCCCTGCGCCGCCGGCGGTGGCTGCACCTGCAACGGCGAGACGTTCGGACGGCCCTCGAGCACGTCGATCACGCGGCGCGCGATCGGCGCCGCCACGGACGCGCCGAACCCGCCCTCTTCGACCGCGGAGAGGACCACGTACTGCGGCTGGTCGGGATGCGTGATGCCGACGAACAGGGAATCGTCCTGCTTCTTCCCGTCGGTGTGCTGCGCGGTTCCGGTCTTCCCGGCGACGGCGCCAAAGTCGTATCCGCCGAACGCGCCCCGCGCCGTGCCGTTCGGGGCGCCGGTCACGCCCATCAAGGCCCCCATGATCGTGGCGCGGGTCTCCGGCGTGAGGTCGGTCTTGCGGACGGGCTGGGGCGGGAGCTCCCGGAAGACGGGCTGCGGCTGATCGAGACCGGTGCCCGGCTCGAGCAACGCCTTTGCGACGCGCGGCGTGAAGAGCATTCCCCCGTTGGCGAAGGTCGCGTACCCCGTGGCGAGCTGGAGCGGAGTGACGAGCAGGTCGCCCTGCCCGACCGCGAGGTTCACGCTGTCACCGGGCAACCACAACGAGCCCTCACGCTTCTTCTTCGGGTCGGGCTCGTTGGCGTTGAACCGCTCCTTCCACTGCTGGTCGGGCACGCGCCCCTCGGGCTCAGCCCCGAGCCCGACACCCGTGGCTTTGCCGAAGCCGTACGCCTCCGCCGTGTACTGGATCGCGTAACCCTTCTTGATGACGTCGTCACTCGGGGTCTGCCCGGCGCTCTTCGCTCGCCTCCACTCGTTGTAGAGCTGCCACATGTCGCGCCCGATCCGGTAGAAGTACGCGTCGCTCGAGACCGTGAGCGCGGCCTGCAGGTTGACCGTGCCGTGCGCGGTCTTCCCGGCGTTGAATCGACGCTGGTCGCCGATGTCGAAATACCCCTGGTCGAGGAAACCGGCATTCGGGTCGAGCTGACCCGTCTCCAAGGCGGCGATCGCGGTGAAGAGCTTGAACGTCGAGCCCGGCGCGTACAGGCCCGAGAGTGCCCGGTTGACGAGCGGGAAGTTGCTGGACGGGTTGTTGAGCATCTGGAACTGCTCGGGCGTGATACCGGCTGCGAACTTGCTCGGGTCGTACGTGGGGTTCGATGCCATCGCGACGACCGAGCCGTCGTTCGGATCGAGCACGACGACCGCTCCGGCACCGGCTCGATACGTCTGGAAGCGTTGCTCTTCACTCACGTCGCGGGTCCTGCGGGCGCCCTCGATGCCCTCGGCCAGCGACTGCTCTGCGACCCGCTGCGCATCGATGTCGAGCGTGAGTTGCACGTCCTTCCCGGGGACGGGCTTGCGAGCCTCGACCGTGCGCACGACTCGGCCTCGACTGTCCACCTCGACCCTCAGCTGGCGCGGAGTTCCCCGGAGCACCCCCTCGAACATCTTCTCGACGCCGTCCTTGCCGATGAGATCGCCTTGGAGGTAGCCGTCCTTGGCGTGCTCCGCGAGCTCGTCGCCGTTGATCTCACCCACGTACCCGACCAGGTTCGTGGCGAGAAGGCCGTTCGGGTACGCACGTAAGGCGGTCCGGACCACATTCACGCGCGGAAAATCTCGCGGGTGCTCCTCGAGGTACGTTCGAACCTCGGGGGTGATACCGGCTGCGATCCGGACTGGCGCGATCGGCGACGCGCGGGGGTCTTCGATCCGCGTCTCGATCTCTTTGACAGAAACACCGAGCTGCTGTGCCAGACGTTCGATCACGAGCTTGCGACGGCCGGCCGGAAGCGGCTTAATGCGGTCGAAGGTGACGACGTCGACGGGCTGGTTGTCGACGATCGGCTTGCCGTTGCGGTCGAGGATGCGGCCGCGCAGGGCGGGCTCGTAGACCACGCGCACGCGGTTGCTCGTTGCGGCGGCGGTCGAGTTGCCTCCGGAGCCGAGCTGCAGGAACCACAGCCGCGCAAAGAGCGCACTGAAGAGGAACATGACCACGACTCCGATGACGGTGAGCCGCGCCCGGCTGCGTTCGGTCACCTCGCCACCCATCCGCGGCCGAGCCGGCCGCGGGCCTCGCGGCTCGGACCACGGGTCGCCCACCGCGCGACCGGGAACGCCACCAGGGCGAGGAACCCGTCGTAGACGCCTGCGATGATCACGACCTTCATGCTCCGAAGCGCGAGCAGCTCCTCCCGGCCCGCGAGCGCGCCGATGCACACGAACAACGCGCCACCGGCGAGACCACCGAGCACTCCCATGATTGGCGGGACCCAGCGGGAGGCGCGCACCAAACCGCTTTGCACCACGCCGATCCCGTAGCCGACGAGCGCGAACGAAAGCGCCGACAGGCCGAACGGGGTATTGAGGAACAAGTCGATCACCAGGCCGGCGAAGAATCCGAAGGTCGCGCCTCGCTCGGGGCCTTGGTAGTACGCGACCGCCGCGGTGAGCACCAACGCGACGTCGGGCGTGACGCCGAAGACGCGTAGCCCGGTCGAGAACAGCGTCGTCTGGAGAATGACGCCCACCACGATCACGATCGCGAGCTTCAGGCGCTGAGACCACGTCATAACAGCACCGTCACTCGTCTCGTCACTTCTTCGTCATCCGGCTCGTACTCGCAAAACCTTCACGTAATCGAGGCGGGAGAAGTCGGCGAAGGGCTTCACGAGGATGTCCTGCTGGAGGTCCCCCTGCGTCTTGGTGACCTTGCTGACCGTCCCGACCGGGATCGCGGCGGGGAACCGGCTGTTCTGCCCCGACGTGGAGACGAGCTCTCCCTCGCTGACCGACGCGTTGGGGTCGACAAACTCGAGCCGGAGCGTGCCGCCGTCAGCGCGACCCTTCACGACACCCGACGTCTGGCTCTTCTCAATCCTCACGCCCACACCAGACTGCGGATCGCGGAGGAGGAGCACGGTTGCACGGTCGCGCGACACGGGCTCGATGACACGACCGACCAGTCCGGCGCCCGTCACCACCGGCATGTCGACGCCGATACCGTCACTCGATCCTTTCCCGATCTGCACGGTGAACTCGAAGTTGCTCGGCGCCGCCTCGACCACCTGCGCCGCAATGGCGTCGTTGCCCTCGACGTACGGCAGATCGAGCAGTTTCTTCAGCTGTTTGTTCTCCTCAGTTGCCGCGCGCGCCGTCGCGCCTTGCCCGCGCGCTTCTTCCAGCTGCCGCCGGAGACGTGCGTTCTCCTCCTTCAACGCGGTGGAACGCGTGACGCCGTCGATCCAGTCGCCCACGGGCGAGAAGACTGCGTCGGCGGCATCCGCCACAGGGGTCATGGCGTCCCGGGCTACCCCCCGCACTTCGGAGAGCGGGCCGGACTCGCGGACATCGAGGGTGATGAGCGCGACCGCCGTGATCACGACGAGCAAGAGGATCGTCCGGCGTCGGTTTCCACGCTGGTAGACGATCGCTGTTCGTTCGATTCGTCGCTGAGGTTCTGCTCTGGTGTTCAACCGGCGCAGCGCCGGGCCGAGGCGCGTACCCGCCGACAATTCAGTGGTGGTGTGATGCAAGCAGCACGGACTTGAGCGCGTCGAACTCTTCGAGGCACTGGCCGGAGCCGAGCACGACGGTGAACAGTGGGTTCTTCGCCCTACGAACTGGCATGCCCGTCTCGGCCGCGATCCGGGCGTCGAGGCCGTGCAGCAGCGAGCCTCCGCCGGTGACGACGATGCCCTTTTCCATCATGTCGGCGGCCAGCTCGGGCGGCGTCCGGTCGAGCGTGTACTTGATGGCGTCGCAAATCGCCTGGACGGGCTCGTCGATCGCTTCGCGCAGCTCGCTGGTCGACACGACGATCGTCTTCGGAAGTCCGGTGACGAGGTCGCGCCCCCGGATCTCCGCGTAGAGCTCTTCCTTCAGGGGCCAGGCGCTGGCGAGCTGCTGCTTGACCTCCTCGGCGGTGCGCTCGCCCAAGGCCAACGAGTATTCCTTGCGGCAGAAGTCGATGAGCGCTTCGTCGATCTCGTCACCCGCGACGCGAATCGCCTCGCTCGCCACGACGCCGCCGAGGGAGATCACGGCGACCTCGGTCGTGCCGCCGCCGATGTCGACGACCATGTTGCCGCTCGGCTCGTGGATGGGCAGGCCGGCGCCGATGGCGGCCGCCATGGCCTCCTCGATGATGTAGGCCGGCTTGCGCGCCCCCGCGTACTCGGCCGCGTCCTGCACGGCGCGCTGCTCGACGCCGGTGATCCCAGAGGGGACGCAGATGACCATCCGCGGCTTCGCCCAGCGGCGCTGGTGCACGCGCTGGATGAAGTAGCGGAGCATCTTCTCGCAGATGTCGAAGTCGGCGATCACGCCGTCCTTCAGGGGCCGGATGGCCCGGATGTTCGCGGGCGTCCGCCCGACCATCCGCTTCGCCTCCTTGCCGACTGCAAGGGGACGGTCGTCCTTCGTGTTGACGGCCACGACGGAGGGCTCGCTGAGGACGATGCCATGGCCCCGCACATAGACGACCGTGTTGGCGGTGCCCAGGTCGACCGCCATGTCGTTCCCGACGACAGAGGACAACCAGGGCGAGCGGGTCACCGGAAATAGGGCCTGATCGGGGCCCGGGAGAGGGGTGCGTCGGCGCTGATGGGGGTCAGGCTACCGGCCCGCACCCCGCGCGCCGTGTCATTCGAGATCGGGAAAGAAGAGCGCGATCTCGCGTTCGGCGGTCTCGGGTCCGTCCGACCCGTGCACGAGGTTTTCGGTGGTTTCGAGCGCAAGGTCGCCGCGAATCGTGCCCGGCGCGGCTTCACGCGGATCCGTCGCGCCCATCATGGCGCGCACGACTTTCCACGTGTCCGGCCCACCCTCGACCACCATCGCGACGAGTTGGCCGCGTGTGATGAACGCGACGAGGTCGTCGAAGAACGGCTTGCCCTCGTGCTCGGCGTAGTGGCGCTTTGCGAACTCGGCGTCGATACGCCGCTGGTCCATGGCGACGATCGTGAGGCCCTTCCGCTCGAGGCGGGCGATGATCTCCCCTACCAAGCCGCGCTCGACGGCGTCGGGCTTGCACAGGAACAGCGTCCGCTCAGACATTGCTTCTGACATCGGCGGGCGACGATATCAACCGTTGCCTCCCGCCGGGTGCAGGAGGGCGTGGCGCGCGGCACCGACCGTGTACAGGGAGCCCGTCACGATGATCTGCTGATCGGCGCCCGTGACCTCGAGCGCAGAAGCGACCGCGCCATCCACGCTGTCCACGGTCTGGACGCGGGCGGGACTGACCCCGAGGTCGACGGCGGCGGCGGCGACCTCCGCCGGATCAAGGGCTCGTGGGCTCGGCGGCCGGCAGCAGACCAGCCGCGCCACCCGCTGCACCTCGAGCGCGGCGAGCATCTCGTGCGGCTCCTTCTCGCGCAGCAAGCCCACGAGGAGCGTGCGCGGTGAGCTCGGGAACTCCTCGACAAGCGCGGCGCACAACGCCCGGGCGCCGGCGACGTTGTGGGCGCCGTCCAGCAGGACGAGCGGCTGGTGCTGCACGACCTCGAGGCGTCCGGGCGACTCCACGGTCGCGAAGGCGTCCGTCACGACCTGCTCGGACAGCGGCCGCCCCAGGAACGCTTCGGCGGCGGCAAGCGCGGCGGCTGCGTTGTCGGCCTGATGCGCGCCATGGAGCGGCAGGTAGACGTTGTCGTATCGGGCGTCCGGTGTGAACAGGTCGACGAGGCGCCCTCTGTGGGCCGGACGATTGCCGGCCACGCCGAAGTCGTCGCCACGCGCTTCGACCGTGCTCGCGCCCCGGTCACGGAAAGTGCCGATGAGCGCGGCATCCGTCTCCCCCAACACGAGGGTCGAGCCGTGCTTCACGATGCCGGCCTTCTCGGCCGCGATCTGCTCGCGGGTGGGACCGAGGTACTCGACGTGGTCGACGCTCACGTTCGTGACGACCGCCACGCGTCCGTCGACGACGTTGGTCGCGTCCCAGGTCCCACCCACGCCCACTTCGACGACGGCCGCGTCGACCGCGATGTCAGAGAACCACGTGAAAGCGGCGGCGGTGAGTATCTCGAAGTAGCTCGGCGGGTCGGGCAGGTGTGGCTCCACGTCCGCGATGCGGGTCAGCAGACGGGCAAGGGTCTCGTCGTCGACGGCCTCGCCGTTCCAGGCGATGCGCTCGTTCACGTCCTCCAGGTGCGGGCTCGTGTACGAGCCGACCGACAGTCCGGAGGCTTCCAGCAGCGCGGACGTCATCCGCGCCACCGACGTCTTGCCGTTCGTGCCCGTCAGGTGGATCACGGGGTACGACTCCTCGGGCGAACCGAGGAGGCGGAGCAGCTCTTCGATGCGCTTCAAGGTCGGCGCGCTGGCGCGCCGGTCCGCGCCCGGTGGAAGGCCGGTCGACTCGAGGTTCACGTGGGCGTCGAGCCACGCCCAGGCTTGCTCGACGTCCAACTCAGGCCGCGTCCGATTCGGCGAGCTCGACGTCGACCGCGAAGTCCTCGGCATCGACCACGCCGACCTCGCGCACACGACCAGCCTGGCGCACGTCATCGAGCGCGGCTTCGAGCGCACGAAGGCGCTCACTCGCGTCACGCACGACGGCCCGCTCGACCTCGGCGCGCATCGACTTCTGCTGCGACGACTTCGCCTTGCGGATCTCGCCGAGCACAGCGGCCGCGACCTCGTACACGGTCGGCTCGGCTCCGCTCCCCTCTGCAGCCGTCCCGAGCTCTTTCGCGTCGGGCCAGCGCGCAAGGTGGATGGAGCCCTCCTGCCACCACGACCACACCTCCTCGGTGACGAACGGGAGGTGCGGTGCAAAGAGACGCAGCAGAGTCGACAGCGCAAGCTCGAGCGTCCGGCGCGCCGACACCGCGCCCTGCTCCCCGGCGGCGCCGTAGGCCCGCTGCTTCACGAGCTCGAGATAGTTGTCGCAGAAGTCCCAGAAGAATCGCTCGGTGGCGTCGAGCGCACGCGAATAGTCATAACCCTCGAAGGCGCTCGAAGCGTCCACGATGAGACCGCGCAGGTGATGTAGCAGCGAGCGGTCGAGCGGCTCCGTCACTTCGCCCGCGCCATCGCCGATGACACCCAGCGCGAACTTCGACGCGTTGAGGATCTTGATCGCGAGCCGGCGGCCGATCTTCATCTGGCCTTCGTCGAACGCAGTGTCGACGCCGGGTCGTCCCCGCTGTGCCCAGTAACGGAACGCATCGGAGCTGAACTGCTCGAAGTACTCGATCGGCGTGACGACGTTGCCCTTCGACTTCGACATCTTCTTGCGGTCGGGGTCGAGGACCCAGCCGTTGATCTTGGCGTCGCGCCAGGGCAGTGCCCGATGCTCGAAATGCGAGCGCAAGAGCGTCGAGAACAGCCACGTGCGGATGATCTCCCCGCCCTGGGGCCGTAGGTTCATCGGGAACGTCCGGGCGAAGAGGTCGGGGTCATCCTCCCAGTGCGTCGCAATCTGCGGTGTGAGCGACGAGGTGGCCCACGTGTCCATCACGTCGGGGTCGCCGACGAAGCCGCCGGGCTTGCCCCGCTGGTCCTCCCGGTAGCCGGTGGGCACGTCGTTCGACGGGTCCACCGGGAGATCCTCTTCGCGTGCCAGGAGTGGGTGCTCGTAGTGAATCTCGCCGTCGTCGCCGACGCGGTACCAGATCGGGAACGGGACGCCGAAGAACCGCTGCCGGCTGATCAGCCAGTCGCTGTTCAGCCCCTGCACCCAGCTCTCGTAGCGGGCGCGCATGTGCGGAGGACGCCAGCGGAGCTGGCGTCCACGCTCGAGAAGGGCGGCGCGCAGTTCAGGGTCGTACGCGCCGTTACGGATGTACCACTGCCGGGTCGTCACGATCTCGAGCGGACGGGAGCCCCGCTCGTAGAACTTCACCGGATGCGTGATCGTCGTCGGCTCGCCGTCGAGCGCTCCCGTCTCCCGCAGCATCTCGACGATCCGTTCCCGCGCCTGCTTGACGGTCTTCCCGGCCAGCTCCGCGTACCGAGCGGCGGCCTGCGGATCGGTCGCGTCCCATTCCGGGGGCTCCGCCACAAGGCGTCCGTCGCGCCCCATCACGCTCCGCGTCGGAAGTCGGAGCTCCCGCCACCACACCACGTCCGTGACGTCACCGAACGTGCAGATCATGGCGATGCCGGTCCCCTTCTCGGGGTCGGCGAGGTGGTGGGCAACGATCGGGACGCGCACCCCGAACAGCGGCGTCGTGGCCTCGCCTCCGAAGCGGTCGCGAAACCGCGCGTCCTCCGGATGCGCGACCAGCGCGACGCAGGCGGGGACGAGCTCGGGCCTCGTCGTCTCGATCACGATGTCGGGCTCGCCGTCGACGCCCCCGAAACCCAGCCGGTAACTCGCGCCCGCCTGCTCGCGGTCCTCGAGCTCGGCCTGGGCGACCGCAGTGCGATCGTCGACGTCCCACAGCGTGGGCGCCTCGGCCTGGTAGGCCTCGCCGCGGGCCAGGTTCCGCAGGAACGCCCGCTGGGACACGCGCAGGGCGCCTTCGCCGATCGTCGTGTAGATCAAAGACCAGTCGACTGCCAGGCCGAGCCGTCGCCACACCTCCTCGAACACCTGCTCGTCGATCTCGGTCAGCCGCTCGCACAGTTCGACGAAGTTGGGCCGGGACACGGGGATGGGCTGCTTTGGCGGCTTCTCCGGCGGCGTGAAGTCGGGGTCGTACGGCAACGATGGGTCGCAGCGCACGCCGTAGTAGTTCTGGACGCGCCGCTCGGTGGCGAGGCCGTTGTCGTCCCAGCCCATCGGGTAGAAGACCTCGTCGCCGCGCATCCTCCGGTACCGAACGATCGAGTCGGTCTGCGCGTACCCGAAGGCGTTGCCCACGTGCAGCGAGCCGCTCACCGTCGGGGGCGGCGTGTCGACCGAGTAGATCTCCTCCCGCGCCTTCGAGCGATCGAAGCGGTGCGTCCCCTCAGCCTCCCACCGCTCGCTCCAGCGCGCCTCGATGCCGTCGAGACTCGGCTTCTCCGGGACGCGCGTCATGCCCGCAGTTTATGGAGATGCCCGTCGATGCGTTTCTGGACTCCGCCTGGCTAAGTTCAGAAACGCATCACGCGGTGCGACGCTGGGTGGGGCTCGGGCCGGCCGTGACGAGCGTCGGGGTGACGCGCTCGAGCACGACTGACCGGTCGATCACGCACTGGGCGATGTCGGACCGGCTCGGGAGGTCGTACATCACCTCGAGCAGCACCTCCTCGAGGATCGCTCGCAGGCCCCGGGCACCCGTGCCGCGCTTCAGCGCCTCGTCGCCGACGGATTCGAGCGCGTCGTCGGTGAAGACGAGGTCGACGTCGTCGAACTGGAAGAACTTCTGGTACTGCTTCAACAGGGCGTTCTTCGGCTCGACGAGGATGCGGATCAGCGCGTCCTTGTCGAGACTGTGCACGGCGCCGATCACGGGCAGCCGGCCCACGAACTCCGGGATCAGCCCGAACTTCAGCAGGTCCTCGGGCAGGACGGTGGCGAGGATCGTGCCGAGATCCTTCTCCTCGGCCTTGCGGATGTCGGCGCCGAAGCCGACGCCGTGGTTCCCGACCCTGCTTTCGATGATCTTGTCGATCCCCGCGAACGCGCCACCGCAGATGAACAGGATGTTCGTCGTGTCGATCTGGATGAATTCCTGGTGCGGATGCTTACGTCCGCCCTGCGGCGGCACGGACGCCGTGGTCCCCTCGAGGATCTTCAGCAGCGCCTGCTGGACACCCTCACCCGAGACGTCGCGCGTGATCGACGGGTTCTCGGCTTTGCGTGCGATCTTGTCGATCTCGTCGATGTAGATGATGCCCGTCTCGGCCTTCTTCACGTCGTAGTCGGCGGCCTGAATGAGTTTCAGGAGGATGTTCTCGACGTCCTCGCCGACGTAGCCCGCCTCCGTCAACGCGGTGGCGTCGGCGATCGCGAACGGGACCTTGAGCAGGCGGGCGAGCGTCTGGGCGAGCAGAGTCTTGCCACAACCGGTCGGGCCGATGAGCAGGATGTTGCTCTTCTGCAGCTCGACTTCAGGATCCCCGTACGCGCCGGCTTGGACGCGCTTGTAGTGGTTGTAGACCGCCACCGACAGGATCTTCTTGGCCAGCTCCTGCCCGATGACGTAGTCGTTGAGGTACTCGTAGATCTCGCGCGGCTTGGGAAGGTCGTCGAACTTGACCTCGGTGCTCTGCGAGAGCTCTTCCTCGATGATCTCGTTGCAGAGATCGATGCACTCGTCGCAGATGTAGACGCCGGGCCCGGCAATGAGCTTCTTGACCTGCTTCTGGCTCTTCCCGCAGAACGAGCACTTCAGCAGGTCGCCACCGTCACCGAACTTGGCCACGACGTCTCCTTGCTCCCCCCGCCTTCTCCGGCGACGTCCTAGCTCACACCGGCGGCGGCAGCCACCGAGGCGAGCTCACGGTTGCTGATCACTTCGTCGACGAGACCGTAGTCCTGCGCCTCGACCGCGCTCATGATGAAGTCTCGGTCGGTGTCGTGCGCGACCTTCTCGACCGGCTGGCCGGTGTGGTGAGCCATGATCTCGTCGAGGAGCTCGCGCATCCGGATGATCTCCTTGGCCTGGATCTCGATGTCGACCGCCTGGCCGGACGCGCCGCCGTGGGGCTGGTGGATCAGGATCCGGGCGTGTGGAAGGGCGAAGCGCTTGCCCTTGGCGCCCGCCGCGAGCAGCACCGCGGCCGCCGAGGCGGCCTGCCCCACGCAGATCGTCTGCACGTCGGGCTTGATGTACTGCATTGTGTCGTAGATCGCGAACAGCGCGGTGATCTCACCACCGGGCGAGTTGATGTAGATCGAGATGTCCTTGTCGGGATCCTCGCTCTCGAGGTGCAGGAGCTGGGCGATCATCAGGTTCGACACGATGTCGTCGATAGGCGTCCCGAGGAAGATGATGCGTTCCTTCAGGAGCCGTGAGTAGATGTCGAACGCGCGCTCGCCGCGGTTCGTCTGCTCGATGACGGTGGGGACGAGATAGTTGCGGATTGGTTCGGTGCTGCTCACGCCTGGGGCTCCTCTACTCGCTCCTTCGATGGTCCGCTCCCGGCGTCGCCGCCTGACGCCTGCTCAGCCTCGTCAGTCTGGTCGTTCTCTCCAGTCTGTTCAGCCTGGTCAGTCTCTTGCTCGGTTGGCGACGGCTCCCCCTCCGGAACCTTCAAGTCGAGGGTGTTCCCCGCCTCGTCGACGACGTCGGCGTGGTCGACGAGGAACCGAAGAGCTTTCCCTCTAGCGATGTCCGAGCGTACCGCCTCCAGGATGCCCCTGCGTTCAAGATCGCGGCGCACCTTGGCCCGCTTCTCCTCGAGGCGCTCGGCAATGCGCTCGACCTCTTCGTCGAGCTCCTGGTCGGACGCCTCGATGCCTTCTTGTGCCGCGACCGCACGCAGCGCGAGGTCGGCGCGCACGCCACGCTCCGCCGACGCGCGCACTTGTTGCACGAAGTCCTGCTCCTCCATACCGGTCGCGGCCAGGTACTGCTGCAGGGTCACGCCTTGCCCTTCGAGCCGGTGCGCCATGTCGTGGAGCCGCTGTTCCATCTCCCGCTGCACCAGGGCGTCCGGCAGATCGATCGTCACGAGGTCGGCGACGGCGTCGAGCACCTTGTCGCGCGCTGCCATCTGTGCCTGCACTCTGCCGACGAGCTCGAGCCGGCGCCGGATGTCGGCGCGCAACTCGGCGACGGTCTCGAATTCGCTCGCCTCCGACGCCCACTCGTCGTTCGCGTCGGGAAGGACCTTTCGCTTGGCTTCCTTGACGAGTACCTGGAAGGCGACTTCTTCGCCGGCCCGGTCCCCGAAGCGTTCGGGCAGCATGTCGTTGAACTTCAAGATGTCGCCCGGCCGCTTCCCGGTCAGCTCCTCGTCGAGCTTCGGGACGAGCAGACCGGAACCGACTTCGTAGAGATAGTCCGTGGCCGTGAGCGCGTCGACGGCCTCGTCGTGGACGTACCCCTTGATGTCGATCTGGGCGTAGTCACCTTCGGCGAGCGGGCGGGCGGACTCCTCGAGATCCGCGAACCGGTCGCGGAGCGCGTCGACCTGGGCGTCGACCGCTTCGTCGGTGACCGCAGGCGCCGGGATCTCGACGCGGACGCCTTCGTAGTCTGAGAGCTCGACGACCGGACGTATCTGGACGATCGCGTCGAACTCGACGTCGCCGCTGTCCTCGCCGGCGGTGATGTCGATCTCGGGCGCGGCGATCGTGTCGAGCGCCTCGGACTCGACCGCCTGCGTGTAATAACCGGGGAGGGAATCACGCAACGCCTGGTCACGGGCGACGTCGGCTCCGAGGCGGGCTTCGAGGAGCTTGCGGGGCGCTTTACCCGGTCGAAAGCCCGGGATCTTGACTTCGCTCGCCAGCTTGCGGAACGCGGCGTCGATCGCCCGCTCGAACTCCGCCGCCGGAATCGAGACGTGGAGGCGGACCGTGTTGTCGTCGAGCTCCTCGACGGACGTCGTGACCGGGGTCATGGGGAGAGCGAGTGTACAGCGGGGTTCTGAGAACTCGGTGCTTTCATGCGAGCGGGCTGCGCCCCTCGTACGCTGCTGCTCACGATGCGCATCGACCGCGGGCTGACACACGTGGCCCTTCCCGTCAGCGACGTCGAGGCCAGCCTCGACTTCTACCGGCGCTTCGCCGACATGGCAGTCGTGCATCGCCGTCGTGACGACGAGACCGGCGAGCAGGTGGTGTGGGTGAGCGACCGCACCCGACCGTTCGTGATCGTGCTCATCGAGCAGGACCGCCCGAGCGGCGTGCTCACCGGGTTCTCTCACCTCGGGATCGGCTGTGACAGCCCCGAGGAGGTGGACCGGCGCGCCGAGCTGGCGCGGCGAGAGGGCCGCATCGTCCGGGGGCCGTTCGACTCCGGGCCACCGGTCGGCTTCTGGGCGTTCATCACCGATCCCGACGGCAACAACCTCGAGCTGTCGTACGGCCAGGAAGTTGGCATCACCGTCGAGGAGGGTGAGTCCTGACTGCATGGTGATCCTTGCGGCCGAGCTCTCCTTCGAGACCGTGCTCGCGGTCGCGGTCATCGCCCTGCTGGCGCCGCTGATCGTCCAGCTCGCGCCGGCGCTGCGGCTGCCCGCCGTCGTGCTCGAGATCGTGCTCGGCATCGTCGTCGGTCCGTCCGGCCTCGACTGGTTCAGCGTCGATGTCCCCACCAACGTCCTCGCGCTCTTCGGCCTCGGCTTCCTCCTGTTCCTCGCCGGGCTCGAGGTCGACCCGCAGCGGCTCCGCCACGGCGCGCGCGCAGCTCGGGGTGCGGGTCGCGGTCGCGCTGCTCGCGGTGTTCTTCGTGCTCTCCACCACCTTGGGTCTCGAGGCGATCCTGGGTGCGTTCGTCGCCGGAGCGCTCTTGCGGATCGTCGATCCCGATCGACTTCTCATCCACGACCAGTTTCGGTCGAAGATCGAAGCGATCGGCTACGGCTTCCTAGTCCCCGTGATCTTCGTGACGAGCGGGTTGCGGTTCGACGCCGACGCGCTGTTCGAAGCGCCGCAGCATTTCCTGTTCGTCCCTTTCTTCCTCGTGGCACTGCTGCTCGTGCGTGGGATTCCCACCGTGCTGTACCGGCCGCTTGTCGGAACCAGAAAGGCGTACGCCGCCGGGTTGCTGCAGGCGACGTCGCTGACGTTCCTGGTCATCACGGCGCGTCTGGGGCGCGAACTCGACGTCTTCGATGCCGCGACCGCGGCCGCGCTGATCACCGCGGGCCTACTGTCGGTCGTGATCTACCCGCCGCTCGCGCTGGCGCTGCTCGGCGACCGCGACTGAGGCTCGGACGTGATTGCGAGGGGGAGGTGCACCCGGAAGGTGGCACCTGCGCCTCGACTCGTGTCGAGCTCGACCCGCCCGCCGTGTGCTTCAGCGAGCGCGGCCACGACGGCGAGCCCGAGACCGGTTCCACCCCGGTCGCGAGTCCGTGACGGGTCGGCCCGGTAGAAGCGCTCGAACACGCGCGCCGCGTCCTCGGGCTCGAGACCCGGTCCCTCGTCCGCAACCTCGAGGACCGCTTCTCCGTTCCGCGCGAGCACGCGGACCATGGCGCGCGTTCCCGGCGGTGTGTGGGTGCGCACGTTTGCCAGGAGATTGTCCAGCACTTCCCTGAGCGCCATACGGTCACCCGTGACTTCAACGGGCTCGTCGGCCTCGATCGAGACCGGCCACTCGTTGCCGATCATCTGCGCCGCCTCCACCGCCTCGCCGGCGAGCGCCACCAGCTCGACCGGCTGCCGCTCGAGCGGGCGTCCCTCGTCGAGGCGCGTGAGCAGCAGGAGATCCTCGATCAACGCCTGCATCCGGGCGGTTTCGGCGCGGACGCCGCGCAGCACGCGAGCGAGATCGTCCGGTCGCTGCTGGGCGCCGCGTTCGAACAATTCTGCGTAGGCGCCGACCGCGCTGACCGGCGTGCGCAGCTCGTGCGACGCATCGGCGACGAAGCGCCGCAGGCGCTCCTCCGACGCTTGCTGCTTGGTGAAGGCGTCCTCGATGCGCTGGAGCATCGTGTTGAGCGCCATCGCGAGCCGCCCGACTTCGGTGCGCTCGTTCCCCTCCGACACCCGCGCACTCAGCTCACCACCGGCGATGTTGGCGGCCGTGGTCTCGATGCCGCGCAGCGGCCGGAGGCCGACGCGCACGAGCCAGAGACCGAGGAGCACCGCACCGAGCAGCACCGCCCCGGTCACCACGATCTCGATGACAACCAGGCGGTGGAGCGTGGAGTTCACGTCGTCGAGCGGCAACGCCACCATGAGCAGTGACCCGTCGCTGAGTCGCTCGGCGCGGACCCGAAAGTCGGAGCCGCCCTGCTCCGAGGACTCGACGGTGAAGAACGTCCGTCCGTCGTCGCCGGTGCCCTCGAGCCCGTTGACGTTGGCAGGAAGACGGGGCTTGTCGGTGGAGAACTCACCCCGAGTCGAGCCGCTCAACCACACCTTGCCGGACGGGCCCCGTAGCTCGACGAACGCGTCGGGCGCCGCTTTCGCAAACGCCGCCGCGTCTCGCTGGCCCGAGCTCGGGCTGAGCGGCTGCGGTGGCTCGTAGAGAGAACGGATGAGCGGCTTGTGCGCGGCGATGAGGCTCTGGTCGACGCGGTCGATGAGGAACGACCGCAGCGCCGTGTACGTTGCGACGTCGGCGGCGACGAGCCCGACGAGCGCGACCGCCGCCAGGGCGAGCAGCAGTCGCGCCCGCAGCGAGAGTCTCGACAGCCGCGAGCGTTTCACGTCCGGGCCCTTACTTCTCCGGCTCCCGTAGCGCGTACCCGACGAGGCGGACAGTTTGTATGAGCGGGGGGCCGAGGCGGTCGAGCTTCTTGCGGAGGTAGCTCACGTACGTCTCGACGACGTTGGGGTTTCCGCCGAAGTCGTAGTGCCATACCGCGTCCAGGATTTGCGCCTTGGAGAGGACGCGCTTGGGGTTGCGGAGGAAGAACCGGAGCAGATTGAACTCGGTGGCGGTGAGCTGAAGCGACTCGTCCGCGCGCCACACCTCGCGCGTGTCGTCATTCATCACGACGTCGGCAAACCTCAACAGGCCGTCACCGGCCGCGTCGCCGCGAGTCCGGCGGAGGATGGCGTGCACGCGGGCGACGACCTCGGCCAACGTGAACGGCTTGGTGACGTAGTCGTCGCCCCCGGCGACCAGCCCCTCGATGCGGTCGGACGGCTCGTCCTTCGCGGTGAGGAAGAGGACGGGCACGTCGACGCCGTCCTGCCGCAGCCGGCGAAGCAGGGTCATGCCGTCGAGGTCGGGCAGCATCACGTCCAAGATCACCAGGTCGGGCCGGAGGTCAAGGACGAGGTCGAGTGCGTCGCGGCCTCCGTGGGCCTGCGCGACGTCGAAGCCTTCGTAACCGAGCGCGGTGGACACGGCGTCGGTGATCGACGGCTCGTCGTCCACCACGACGATCCGGGCCGGTCCTGTCACGCTGCCGCCAGATGCCATCGAAGAGTCACCAGAGTTCTCTGAGTGACGGTAATCGACTGTCATCGCGGGAACACCGCGTGGGCGGCGGCTATTCGCCGCCGCGCAGCCGGTCGATGATCGGCTTCGCCTGGGAAATCGGGATCACGAAGCCCACGTTCTGCGCCCTGGTGGGATTGGCGATGGCGGTGTTGATCCCGATGACGCGGCCCTGGGCGTCGACGAGCGGCCCGCCCGAGTTTCCCGGGTTGATGGCGGCGTCGGTCTGGATCAAGCCGCTGAGCCGCCCGTTGTCAGTCGGGATGTCGCGATGGAGGCCGGACACGACCCCCCGCGTCGCGCTGAGGCCGCCGTCGAGATCGAGGGCGTTGCCGATCGCGACGACGTCATCGCCCACCTGAACCTGGTTCGAATCGCCGAGCTCGATCGTCGGCAGTCCCGTCGCATCCACCTTGAGGACCGCGAGGTCCGATGACGCATCCTCGCCGAGCACGCGCGCAGTGAGCTTCCGGTTGTCCGACGTCGTGACGGAGACGCTCCCCGCACTGTCGACGACGTGATCGTTTGTGACGATGATGCCGTTGGGGTCGATCACGAATCCGCTTGCGGCGCCACCGCCGCTCGGCCCCAGTCCCGGCCCGCCGTCGGTCGTGATCGCGACGACTGCCGGGACGTCTTTGGCCAGGATCCCGGCGATCTCACCCTGCGCAGCAGTCGCCGACCCACTCGTCTGCACCTGTTGCGCGGGCCGTTTTGTCGCGGTCGACCCTCCCGAATCGTCCCTGAGCAGCAGCGTCCCCGACGCGACGACCGCCCCGACCAGCCCCCCGGCCGTCGCTGCGAGCAGCATGCGGCGGACGGGTCCCGTGTGCTGACTCACGCGGCCGGGCGGGCTGACCGGGGGCAGGGTGGGTGGGTTTGGTGCGTGGGCGACCCCGTCATTGCGCCGGTCGAGCTCGGCGGTTGCCGTGCGTGCCGAACGGCCGGCGAGATCGTCCACATCGGGATCATGCGCAACCGGCTTTGGATGGTTCTGAGCGCAACCTGTGAGCCCGGTCAGAATCTCGTTCTGACCTGGACCTTCGGCCGAGGAGGTCCCGCCTACGCTTGGGTCCGCGGGGAGTGGCGCAGTGGTAGCGCACCTGCTTTGGGGCTAGCCAACGCTCAACGCTGTGCTCACTTCGCGCTCACCTGCTGTTTCGGGCGACGGGCCGGAGCGTAAGACGCCGAGTTATGAGCGCATCTGATCGCGCAGCCTCAGGTTGGATGCGGGGACGGCTTGCCGCAGTCGTGCTTCAACTTGCGTTCCCGGTTCAAAGCAGAAGGCCCCCGCCTCTTCGGCGGGGGCGCTTCCGCAATGACGTGTTGGAGCGTTACCCGGTGACCCTCGGCGCAGCCGCTACCGCAGCCGGAGCCCTCGGGGCGGCCGGTGCGGGTGGAGCCTCCGGAGCAGCCTTCGGCGCAGCTGCGGTCGTCGGCGACGGCGCCTCAGTCGTCGGCGTCGGTGTGACCAACTTGCAGTCATTCGCGAGGATCGCCAGGCCCTCCGGGGTGGCGTTCAGGCCGGGGAAATGCTGGCCGTCGAAGTCGAACGGCGGGATGATGTCGCCCCACATTCCCCCTGCATCCTTGATC
>WNGE01000292.1_pt1 | contig 75375 bp, 68 predicted proteins | sample 5400651 | NCBI WGS metagenome assembly WNGE01 (sample SAMN13153370, study PRJNA577476) | soil metagenome | isolation source: 60 cm soil or saprolite under grassland replicate 2 | place: USA:California | collected 2016-06-15 | reverse complement strand
CGAAGTTGAGCTGGAAACATGAAAGCGTGAACGACAAACTGCGCCTGACCATCGCTGCCACGCCCGCGCCGATAGGCGCGAGGCTCTGGATTGCGCAGACAGTGACGACGGATTTTCGAACGGCTAAATGGAGTCAGCAGGCGGTAAACGCGTCGAACGGCAAAATCGTCGGCGAGGTGACTCCGCCCGACACCGGCCACCTCGCGTTTTTCGGCGAGCTTGATTACGAGATCGACGGCCTACCCTACCACCTCTCTACTCAGATGCGGACGACGGAAGCATTGGGGCAATAGACGATAGCAAGATAAGAAATCCGTCGAACGGCTAAGAAGTTGGTGCGTCGTCTAACCAGATTCGAACACTATTTTGGTTTCAAAAGAGCCTTTTCAAATAAGAGCGCCAGGTTTTTGTAATTCCGGCCGGTTTCAAGCGGGTTCGGCATAAGGAATTGCAGTCCATCGTGCAGTTCACGATCGTCGGTCTGGACGTCTCTTCGGGCCGGCAGACGGCTGCTGCTTGCGAGCAGGTTTTGGCCGTCTTTCGACAGCAAGAAATCGAGATAGAGCATGGCGGCGTGGGGGTGAGGAGCGTTGGCGGCGAGCAGTAGCAAGCTTGGTCGTAAAAGAACAGGCGAAATCCGAATCGGTTCGATGGGCGCGCCGGCCTTCTTGAGATCGAGAATAAGATTCGCATTGGAAACCATAGTGATCGGGAATTCGCCGGCTGCCAGGAGTTGCAGTTGGAGAGAACGGCCTCTGAGAAATTTGACATCCTGTTTGGTCAGTCTTTCGAAGTATCTCAGAGCCCTCTGCTCTCCCATATGCTTGAGCAAAAATCCCATCCATTCGAAGGCTTCCGTGTCCAGGGACAGCTTGCCCTTCCATTTGGGGTCCAAAAAATCTTCCCAGCTTCTCGGGACTTCATCCGCTTTAACGAGTTTTCTGTTGAAGGCGGCGAAGAGTAATGTCGCGTGTTGGACCGTCCACAAACCTTCTTTGTCGGCGAATCCTTCCCGAAGGTTCTCCCGCATGGGAGAGACGTATTTTGCCATCACTCCGCGATCGACAAGGCTTACGATACCCAACTCGCCCGTTCCAATGACATCCACGGCGTGGAGTCCCGCCTTAGCTTCGGTCTCGGCTCTTTGAATGATCTTACTGCCGCCGATGCGCGCCAGTTTTACCGAGATGAAAGGATATTTTTTTTCGAAGAGTTTGACTAAAGGCCCGCTCATCTGGTGATTGACCGAAGTGTAGTCCGCCACTTCGCCCTCTCGCTTGGCCCCGGCCACGAGAAATTCCTCTCGCGCTCGACCCGAGAGGGATTGAGTTTTCATTAAGAGCTCTTCGTTGCCGGCGCCGGCGATGTTTGGAGCCAGCAAAAAGAATGCAAAGAGGCCGTGACGCCAGGTTTTCATCGCGGGCGGATGTAACATCGGCAAAATGAAATGAGCGAATGTCATCGTCGAAGTACCATATCTTTGAACAGTTTGTCCGCGGTCGCGCGCAGACGCTGGGCGTCTTCCGGGGTAAGCACCTGGATGGGCACCGCTCCACTTGCCAGTTGACTGAGTGTCTCGAACTTAGGTTTTACGCCGCTGCGCGCCGGTATCCGTCCGTGTTCTGCAACCAGTTCGGCGCCCTCGGCGCTCAGCAGGAAATCCGTTGCATCTGCGCCGCCGTGTACAAGTAGAGCTCGATCCCGACCTTGTATTCTCCGGCGCACAGGAGCTGCGTCTGGAGTGTATGACCCCGAGTGACTGTCACCCCGTTTCGCGTGAGTCCGTCGAGATATTTGCGCGTTTTTTCCACGCCCCAGGCTTTGAGCCATCCAATTAGAGCTCGCGACGGTTCGGTGTCGATTGTCAGTGATTCTTTCCAGAACGGACTGAGAAGATCGGGATAATCTTTCGGCGCCTCGCGCGGGCTCACCAGCTTGGAATTGTAACCGATCACGGCGTGGATCAGGTTGGTCGGCGTAAAATATCCCTCGGTATCCTTGAACACAGCGGCGTAGGCTTTCCGTTCCGGAGACACATAGCGCGCGAGAAGGCCGGCGTCTTTGATCTCGTTGACGACGTCGAATGCCAGCCCTACCAGATCGGCTTGCAGCTTTCCGGCACGGGACTCGGTGAGCACGCGCGTCCCGACTCGATCGCCGCCCGCACGCCAGTATTCCGCTTTAACAAAAGGATAACGCTTTGCAAATGTTGCTTCATATCTTTGCAGCAGGGTGACGTTTTCGCTCGAATAGACCAAGACGCCGCCTTCTTTCTTGGCGCCTTCGATCAGCTTTTTTTCGCGTTCCACGGGACTCAACCGGTTCAACTCGTTGAGGAGAGTTTGCGAATTGCTTGCAGCGGGGCTCGGTTGCAACACGAGCCAGACAATGAGTAGCAACCAGCGATAGCCGAACACCCTGCGAGAATTTGTCGGCGTGGAAGTCATCTGGGACCGATATCGCAGGTGATCTCAGATTGTCAACCGTGCTGCTTCGAGTCGTTTTGGCAGAGATCCTTCACTTCGTTCGGACGACAATGGTCGTTTTCAAACTCAGCTGCTCGTGTGCTATAAAAATCGTTTCGGCGCGGCAAGGATGCGTCGTCATTGCAAATGGATTACACGATCGGCGTCGATATCGGCGGGACATTTACCGACTGCGTGGTTCTCGACGAGCAAGGCTTTCTCGCCGTCGGCAAGGCCCTGTCGACGCCGCGGGATTTTTCCGTCGGCGCCCTGGACGCGGTCCGCGACGCCGCACAAAACCTGGGGTTGAAGAGCGAAGACGAGTTGATCCGGTGTGCCAGATTTTTCTTTCACGCGTGCACGATCGGCGACAACACACTGATCACGCGCTCGGGGGCCAAGACCGGACTTATCACCACCCGGGGCTTCGGCGACGCCATTCTGATGATGCGGGGCATGACGGCCGAAGGCCTCACCGAAGAGGAAGCGGCTCACACGTCCGCGCTGGTCAAGCCCGAGCCCATCGTGCCCGGAACTCTCATCGAAGAACTGACCGAGAGGATCGATTACAAAGGGAGCGTTTTGATTCCACTGAAGACAGCCGACATCGAGCAGGCGCTCGAAGCCCTATCGAGCAAAGGCGTGGAGTCCGCGGCCGTATGCCTCCTCTGGTCGATCGCCAACGGCAGTCACGAAAAGAAGGTCGCCGAACAGCTTAAACAGAAATACCCGACCCTGTACGTGAGCTTGTCCAGCGAGGTCGCTCCTTTCCTGGGCGAATACGAGCGCACCGCCACGACCGTGTTCAACGCCTACATCGGCCCGCGCATCTCGGCTTATCTAAATAACCTCGAGCGGGTGCTGCGCGCAAAAAATCTTCGCGACGAACCATTGATTATGCAGGCATACGGCGGGGTACTGAACGTGAGTGCGACCTGCGCCAACGCCGTCGGCACGATCGAATCCGGGCCGGCCGCCGGCGTCGTTGGCAGCCAATACCTCGGCAGGCTAATCGGGGAAGAAAACGTCCTGGCGACAGATATGGGCGGCACCACGTTCAAAGTCAGCGTCATTCATGGCGGAAAAATCGAAAAGGACTATAACCCGGTGATCCAGCGCCACCGGATTTTATCGACCAAGATCTGGGTCGAGTCGATCGGAGCGGGAGGAGGCAGCATCGCCTGGATCGACCCGGAAACCGGGATCCTCAAGGTCGGCCCTCAGGGCGCGGGGGCCAGCCCGGGGCCGGTGTGCTACCAGGGGGGCGGCGGCGAGCCCACGGTTTCTGACGCCGATCTCGTCCTGGGCTATCTGAATGAAAATTATTTTCTCGGCGGCAAGATCCGCCTCGACAAAGAAGCCGCGGAGCACGCCGTCTCTGAAAAGATCGCGGCCCCCCTGGGCATGAGCACCATCGAAGCGGCGGGCGGAATTTATCGGATCGCCAACGCGCACATGAGCGATCTCATTCGCAAGGCGACCGTCGAGCGCGGGCATGATCCACGAAAGTTCGTGCTGTTCGCTTTTGGCGGCGCCGGGCCGGTGCACGCCGCCAGGTACACTGAAGATCTCGGCATCAAGCAGGTCGTGATTCCTCTGACAGCGTCGGTTCACGGCGCTACGGGTCTCATCAGCTCCGATGTCCTGTATGAATACGGCCGATCGGACCACCTGATCGCGCCGTTCGATCTCAATCGGCTGCAGGAGAATTTTGCCGTCCTGATCGCGCAGGCGCGCAACGATCTCGAAGCTCGCGGATTCAAACCAGCGGAGATCGAAATCGTCCGCAGCCTGGATATGCGCTACCGCTACCAGGTGCACGAGCTCACCCTCTCCATGCCTCCCGGCACCGGTGACATTCAGCAAAAGGATCTGGAGAAGTTGTACGATGATTTTCACGAGCTCTACGAAAAATCCTACGGCCAGGGATCCGGTTATCGTGAAGCCGGCATGGAAGTCATGACATTCAGGCTGACCGCGCGAGGGCGCCTGAAAAAACCCAACATCGCGAGGATTTCGCTTGACGGCAAAGATGCGGCGCGCGCCGTCAAGTCTCGCAGACCGGTTTACTTCGAGGAATATCGGCACGCGGTGGACACCGCAATCTACGATTTTATCAAGATGAAGCCCGGTAACGCGCTGGCCGGGCCCGCCATCATCGAGACTCCGGTTACGACGATCGTCGTCAATCCGAACAATCGCGCGTTCATGGACGAGTTCAGAAACGTCAGGATCGACGTAGGAGCTTAAGGAGGCCGCTTGGCTTTACCCTCGGGAAGTGTGGACCCGATCACATTCGAGATCTTGTCCCATCGGTTGTATCAGATCGCCAAGGAGATGGGCACGACCCTCGAGCGCGTCGGCGGCACCGTCAACACGACGCAGCAGAAAGATTACATGGCCGCGCTTTACCGCGCCGACGGCGAGATCCTGTCGGCCGGAGAATCCATCGGCATGCATATGGCGTGCGGCGGATTCGCGGTGAAAAAGATCCTGGAGCGCTTCGGCAATGACGGCGTCGCTCCGGACGACGTATTCTTGCTCAACGACCCGTACGTCGCCGCGGTGCATCAGTCGGACCTGTTCATGATCTCGCCGATTCATTACCACGACCGTTTGGTTGCGTGGAGCGCGACGTTTGTTCACGTCATGGATATCGGCGCTTTGTCGCCGGGCGGCAATTCGCCCGGAGCCACGGAGATTTTCCATGAAGGCATCAGAATAGCAGGGATCAAGCTGATCGAAGGCGGGACATTTAGGAAAGACCTCTTTGAGATGATCATCAACATGACGCGGCAACCGACTATGGTCGGTCTCGATCTCAAGTGCGAGACCGCCGCCAACAACGTGGCAAAATCGCGGATCCAGGAAATGTTCTCGCAGTATGGCCCCGAGTTGATCGACGCCGTCACCAAAAAGATGATCCAGCATGCGGAGGACGTCCTGAGAAAACGCATCGCGGAAATTCCCGACGGCGTCTGGAAAGAAACCAGCGCCATCGAGGCGGATGAGAGTTGGAAGGTCAATCTCGTCTTGCGTAAAGTCGGCGACCGTCTGATCTTCGATTTTACCGGCAGCGACCCGCAGGCGAGCAAGGGCATCAATCTTCCCTATCATGCCACGTTCGGCGTTTGCTTCAGCGCGGTGCTGTCGACGTTGGCTTATGACCTGCCGAAGAACCACGGCATTTTTCGCCCCATCGAAGTCATCGCGCCCAAGGGAACTATCGTAAATCCCCAGCCGCCCGCGCCGGTTTCCATGAATACGACCTCGGGCGCAAAGATCGTCCTGTACGCCGCAAGCTCGACTTTGATGCAGGCGCTGGCTACCCACCAACGGTGGAAGAGCGAAGTGATGGCCATGACGGTGGGCCGGCGAAATATTCGCCATGCCGGCATCAACCAGTACGGCACTTATTACGTCTCGAATCTTTCGCAGACTCCTGTAGACGGCGGCGGCGCGCGATCTTTGCGGGATGGCGTGGACTCGGGAGGCGGCACCAAGAGCTGTCCCAATGTGGAATGGATCGAAAGAAACTTTCCCGTCCTTTATCTGTTTCGACGCCACGCGAGAGACAGCGCCGGCGCGGGCAAGTTCCGCGGCGGAGTCGGCGCCGAGACCGCTTTTGTTATCAACGACGCGCCTGAACGGAAAATCAAAGGCGTCGCTTACGGAGTGGTGGGGCTTAAGAATTCGGGACAAGGGGTTTTCGGCGGATACCCTGGCGCGCCCGCCGTGGTCGAGTTATCCAAAGGCACGAGGCTGCGCGAGCTCATCGCTGGAGGCGCCGCCTTGGACCGCATGCAGGATCTGGGCGGTCAAATGACTGCGTTGCCGTACTGCAACTTTGAAGTCACGGAAGACGACGTGCTGTATACCCGGCAATCCAGCGGCGGAGGTTATGGAGACCCGCTGGAGAGAGATGCCGAGATGGTGCTGAAGGACATTGTGCTGGGATTGGTCTCGACCGAGGCGGCCCGCGAGATCTACGGAGTCATGATCGATGGGAACAAGATCGATATCGAGGCTACCGAGCGGCTGAGGAAATCCATGAGAGCCGCGCGACGGGAAGGTTAGATTGAAAGGCAGCCGATATCAGATGCCAATTTCCATTCGTGCCGAGCCTTCGTCGAAGCACGAGTCAAACTTTTCACACAGTCAAATGCGACCATGAGCTACCTGCTCAGAGAAAATCTGGAACTCTTCACCGGTCCCCAGGGCGCGCAGATTCGCTGCGCGCGCTGCCAACACGTTTTTTGCGGCGCTGGCGAAGACTGGAAGCCGGCTTCCCGAGTTCGATTATTGCCGCCGACTGCCGCAGGGCCTTTAATGAGCGGGGCCAGTGGTAAATACGTTTTGCAACAGAATACCTGTCCGTCCTGCGGCGTTCTACTCGACACCGATCTGATCGAAGAAAAGAAGGACGCCAAGGAAACCAAAGAGCAAGCGCCAAAAAAACCCGAGCCCATGCCGGTCGAGGTGGATCGCCGAACAACGGCGATATTGGTTCTCGACTTGAGCGCCCGCTGCGAAGACCCGGAGCTGACGTGTCATGCATTGATGCCTGGCGTGGCAGGATTTCTCGAAAAGGCCCGCGCCGCCGGGATCTTGGTCGTTTTTTCGGTCTCCGCATCACAGCGTGGGACGCCCATGGAGAAAGTCGCGCGCCCGCTGCAGCGCAGGGAGGATGAGCCGGTTATTTATCCTGACGGCTTCGATAAGTTCACAGGCGGAGACCTTCAGGGCATATTAGAGCCCCGCGAAATCAAGACTCTGATTATCACCGGCTCCGCGACCAACGTGGCGGTTCTCTATACGGCGACCGCGGCAGCGCGAATCCATCGCTACCAGGTGATTGTCCCGGTGGATGGCGTCAACGCGCGCACCCCATATGCCCATGACTACTCTTTGTATCAGCTGAGTGTTTTGCCGGGGGGCGTTCACAAACTTATCCATTTTTCCACGTTGGGAATGATAGGCTTCAAGTGAATGGTGATTATCAGGAAAGTTTAGACAACTGTCTTGTCTGTAGTGGACGAGAAGCCGACAAAAATATTCCCTCTCCACCACGTTTCGTGGGGGAAAGGGCGAGGGTGAGGGGGCATAGCGATCAACGGAACAATGTGTGAACCTTCTTAAAGTAGTACGGATGCAGCTATTTTGATCAGCAACTTGAAATACGGAGGACTATTATGCGCGAACTAAAAATTATCTACCGATCTGAATCTCACGCCCCATTTTGGGTACTGGCCGAGCAGGCGGGAATATGGGAAAAGCACGACCTCCGTGTCAACACCAGCCCGGAGCTGGGGCGGGAAAGGGCCGTTGAGGCGCTCAAAAATGGCCACGTGGATTTGATTTCGGGCAACCACCACAATCTCTATGCTCGCCGTGCGAAAAACCATGAGGATTTTGTTCACCTGGCCCAGCTCGGCAACCGTTGGACGGAAAACCATCTCATCGTGACCGACGCGATCAAGAGTGTGCAAGATCTCAGAGGAAAACAGATTGCCGTCGATTCGAAGAACTCCCACGCCGGCCTCAACGTGTGGCTCTTTATGCGCCAGGAAGGATTGGATCTGGACAAGGGAGACTACGATCTCGTGGAAACCCACGCATCGACGGACAAGCGCTGTAAAGGCGTCCTCGCCGGCGAGTTCGATGCGGCTTTTGTCGACCTGCCGCACAATCTACGCGCCCTCAGAGAAGGAGCGCAGGAAATCACCGTGCGGCCGATGCCGATGATCCGCGGTGTCACCTTGACGACGACTATGGCGTGGGTCAAGAGCCATGAAGAGGAGACGCGCCTCTTGATACGCGGAACCGTCGAGGCGGTTCATTTCTTTCTCACCCAACCGGCAAAAACCAAGCGCATCATGAAGGAGTCAACTATTTTAGGGCTGCAGAACGATGGGGAAGCGGACGCGCTCTACGATTCATGGTCGAGTTTCTTGGAACGCAAGCTCTACCCGACAACGGAAGCTATCAACAATGTGTTTGCCTTGGCCGCGCGGCTCAAACCGGAGATCGCGGACTTAAACCCTCTGATCATGTGGAATACGCATTATTTGAGAGAGTTGGACGATAGCGGTTTCATTGACAACCTGTATCGATAGAGCCAACGAACGGTCGAGATAATTTGCCGCATGAAACGCTCCGGCGTCGCAGATCTTCCGCTTCACGGCGGTCGCGTGCCGCAATGGCTTGCCGAGCGGATGAACAAACTGGGCACAGACATCACCGAAGCCATCGTCCAAGACTACGGCTCTTCGATCTTCCTCTCGCGCCTGAGCGATCCCTTCTGGTTTCAAGCGCTCGGCGCCGTGATGGGAATGGACTGGCATTCTTCGGGCATCACGACATCCGTCATGGGAGCGCTAAAGCGCGGCCTCGCGCCGCGAGCTGATGAGCTCGGCATCTACATCTGCGGCGGACGCGGCAGATTCTCGCGCAACACGCCGCAGGAATTGCGATCTCTCGCCGAGCGTCGCGGCTTCGATGGCGAAGCCTTGGTCCGCACCAGCCGGCTTACCGCGCGCGTCGACAACAATGCGATCGCCGACGGATTTCAGATCTACCTCCATAGCTTTGTTGTGACATCGAACGGCGAGTGGGCCGTGGTACAGCAGGGATTGAACGATCGGAGCGGCATGGCTCGCCGCTACCACTGGCACTCCGCGTCGGTGCGCGACTTCGTCGCCGAACCACACACCGGCATAGTCGGCGAGAACCAGGGCACGATCATGAATCTCGTGGACGCTCACGCGCAGCTCGCACAAACCGCCCTCCTCGACATCGCTCATGAAAAACCAGAGACCACGCTACGCGCCGCGCGCCACCTCCGCATGCCGGACCATCATGAGGTCCGCGCGGCGAACATCGATCTGAAGCGTCTCGGCGCTGTCCTCGCCGTCGCCTACGAACGCAATCTTCACCAGTTTGCCGAACTGCTGCTCTTGGAGAATCTCGGTCCACGCACTCTTCAGTCACTTGCTTTGATTGCCGAGGTTATCCACGGCGCGCCGAACCGCTTCGCCGATCCCGCCCGGTTTTCATTTGCGCACGGCGGCAAGGATCGTCATCCATTTCCGGTCCCGTTGAAGACGTATGACGGATCTCTCAACTTGCTCCGAACCTCGCTCGATGCAGCAAAGCTTGGTGACACTTACAAACTCGACGGCTTCCGCCGCCTCGAACGCTTCGTTCGAGGGGTCGAAACCCGGCTCGAAACCGAAGCTAACTTCGATGCGGTCATTGCCCACGAAAACGCGATCTCTCGCTCGCTGGACGGCCGTTCTGTCTTCGACGACACGCCCAAGCAGCTCTCCCTTTTCTAATTTCCATACCATTGAGATTGGGCTCTACTCGGTTCGATACACTTCGAGCTATCTTTTGGCGGCGCGTTAACCAAGGTTCGAACTCTTGTGAGCCTCCGCAGCTCTAAAGGCAAGGACTGTCTTTGCAAAACAGATCGGGCTAGTCATGGCGCCAAATCTATGGCGCCATATGCTAACGACGCAATAAACAGGGGGGCCATTTTTCGACATTCGGTTAAGCTAGTCAGCCATTTGTGAATCGTTGTCGTGGCGCTAGACTGTTTAATTGGCGCTTCTTATCTCAGATTATCCCGAAATCCAGCTGGCATACCTGTTGCATTTTAGCTTTACGGTCAAAAGGAGAAACCAGATGGAAATAGTCGCAACAATCTCTAGGTCCAGATCTATTTCTCGGTTGGGGACGATTAACTGGCAATTTCTTGTTTTCTGGCTCACCTACTTGAGTATGATCTCGGGGTTTGTCGTTCGCTTTTTCTGAGTAGGGCTCTGCGGCCTCGCTTTTTCCACGCTTTCCCATCAACTGGATTGACGTGTGCTCGTCGCGGCTGATCTGCCGCCCTCTGATCTTCTCCTCAATCATCTCCTAATAAGAGTTCTTACAAACCGGGCTGGTTTTGTGCGATGACTGTGCCCGTCCTCGGTTTCTTTGTCGGCATGAAAAAACAAATTCTTACTTTTGCTGATTGTTGTTTCATCCATCACTCAAAAGAAATAGAATCTTGTTGACCCGCATCCGGATACTTTCGCTCGACCGCCGTGACCGTCAATGAATATTTTGATGCTCTATCCTAAGTTCCCCGAGCAGACTTTTTGGAATACCACCCGCTCGGTCAAGCTTCTATGGGGGCGAAAGGCCATCATGCCGCCGTTGGGTCTGCTCACCATCGCGAGCTATCTGCCCGAAGATTTTTGCTTCGCCTAGTCGATCGCAACGTCGCTGAAGAGTCGACGTCCGACTGGGAGTGGGCAGATGTTGTTTTCTTGAGCGTGATGATGGCGCAGTGGAAAGATTATCGGGAGTGTGTCGCCAATGCCAAAATGCGCGGCAAGCCGATCGCCGTGGGTGGGCCGTTTACCCATGCGCTGCCGGAGGCCGCCTGCGCCGATGCCGACTGGGTTTGCTTTGGCGAGGCGGAAAGTATTCTGGAACAGTTGGTCGGCGATTTGCGCGCGAATCGTCGCGGCAAACAATATCATGGCGGCTCGGCTACGAACATGGAGCTCGTCAAGATTCCCCGCTTCGAGCTTTTGCCCGACGTCAACGACTACGCCACGATGGCGCTGCAATTCTCGCGCGGCTGCCCGTTCAAGTGTGAATTTTGCGATATCATCGAGATCTACGGCCGCGTGCCGCGGACGAAAACGCCCACAGAGATCTGCGCCGAACTGGCGGCCGTCGAACGCCTCGGCTTTCAAGGCTACATTTTTTTGGTCGACGACAATTTCATCGGCAACAAGAGAAAAGCGAAGGACATGCTCGCGGAGCTGGCTTCGTGGAACCGCCGGCACAATTATCCGTTTCGCTATTACACCGAAGCTTCGATCAATCTGGCCGACGATGATGAGCTGCTCGAGCGCATGGTCCAAGCCGGTTTCTTCCACGTCTTCATCGGCATCGAGACCCCGGACCCCAAGCTGCTCAAGGCCACGCAGAAGATGCAAAATATCCCTGGGGACTCTTTGGAAAAGCTCGCCAGGATTCGCCGACACGGGCTCCACGTCACCGCCGGTTTCATCGTCGGATTCGACGGCGAAGAGCAGGGGGTGTTCGAGGCGCAGCGGAAATTCATCCAAGCGTCCGGCATCGGCGTTGCGATGGTTGGCTTGCTGCAGGCCATTCCTCATACCCAGCTCGCCCGTCGCTTGAAAGCGGAAGGGCGTTTACTGGATACACTCAGCTCGACCGGCAATCATACGAGGGAATCAATTTTATCCCCAAGGGCGAACTGACCAAGCGGCAGTACCTCGAAAACTACCGCGAGCTCGTCCGAGAGATCTACCAGCCAAGGGCCTATTTCGCGCGGAGTCTCCCTGCCTTGCTAGCGCTACAGGCCAGAGCGCCGCTCGCCGTTATGCGGCGGCATGGGAAGAAACTATTGGCGGTTCTTTTGAAGGAATCCTACCATTTCGGCCTCCGCGCGAAGGCGATCAGCTTTTATTTCTGGAAGCGCTTTTGCAAATACTGTGGAACCGGCCCGCCGCGCTGGAGTCGTTTGTCTTCGACTGCGCGGTTTTTCACCATCTGCATCAGCATGCCGATTACGTCCAACGCGAGCTTGCCAAATATCTTTCTACACCTGCCCCGGACGACGTGCTCGATGACCTCATCGATTGTCGGAGCTCGCTAGCGCCTCTCGCGGGTTCGGGCGGCACGGAAAATCCTCCCGAGTTAACGGATCGCCCTCAGACCTCGAGCGCAAATATATTCGATCGTTTGCGCGACCCTAGAACTCGCCGGGCTTGATGCTGAAGTAAACCTCAGACTTCTTACCGAAGCGCTGATCACTTACCGCCAACTTTCTTGTCCACCTCGGCAACAAAGCGCATATCCATAAAGTCGTCCGGCTTTGCGCCTTTAGCGGCCGGGTCGTTCGCGGCAATATCAGTCAAAACCGCTTCCATTGCTTTCCGGCTGACGTAGGGTGGGAATTCCAAATACTCACGAAACTGATTGTACGTATCCTCCTGAATCTCGACCTCTTTCACTTTGAGCTGATTCTGGATCATCTTCAGTCCCGCTGCCTTGTTGGTTTTGAAGATCTGAACTCCCTCAGCGTAAGAGCGCACCACGCGACGAACGATATCTTCGTTAGCCTTCACATATGCCCGGCTTGTGCCGACAGCGACTGAAACAAATTCCGGGCCTTCTTTGGCGATGTTCATCAGCTCGACAAATCCAGCTTTCTTCGCTCTCGCGTTGGTCGGCGGCGATACCACGCCAGCTTCGATCTGCCCCGCGGCCAACGCGGTAAATATATTGGGAACTTCGAGCAAGGGCAGCAGTTGCACGTCTGCCGGCTTAAGTCCGGCGGAACCGAGCGCATAGAGAGCTGAAGTGTGAGTCGATGACCCGATCCGGGTGATGCCGACTTTTTTGCCCTTCAATTCCGTGATCTTCTTTATTTCCGGCTTTGCCATGAGCGAAAAGACCTGGCGGTTGGTCGCACCGGCGACTAGCACGATGTTCGCTCCCTTGAGACTCGCTTGGGCGGCGTTGGAGCCGTCCATAAAAGAAAAAGCAATTTCACCGGCAAGTATAGCCTGTATCCCTCTAGAGCTTGACGGAATATGGATCAATTCAACATCCAAACCATTTTTCTTGAAGAGACCTTCCTGCTTTGCCATGAACATGCCGCTCTGCGCGCCGGTCACGGCGGTCCAGTTGATGCGAACCGGTGTTTGAGCTGCCGCTGGTATGGCAGAAATGGCGATGAGAGCTATTAGACTCGATATCAACGCACGGGTTTTCATCGGATTCACTCCTCAAGATTTTTGCGTGCAGAGGCTATTAACAAAGACGGCACACTGAGTCAATTGATTCATATCGGCAATTGGCATAGCCGGATAAGCATGGTAGATACACCCGCATGAGCAAGAGAATTCATCTCACGTTGGCCGTTGGAGATTACGAAAGCATTCGTGCTTTGAAAGAAGGTTCAGTCAAGCCCGACGGCATCGAGCTTTCCGTCCTCACCGACATGACCTCGGATATCCGGCACTGGCGGATGTTGCGCAACCACGAGTTCGACGTCGCTGAACTGTCCGTGTCGAACTATTTGATGGCCAAATATACGGGTCTGCCGTTCATTGCCATTCCGGTTTTCCTGCATCGCCGCTTCCGCCATAGCTTCATCTATATCAACACCGCTAAGAATATCACCAAACCGACGGATTTGATCGGCAAAAAAGTCGGCCTGCGTAACTTTCAAGCCACCGCCAATTTGTGGATCCGCGGTATTCTCGAGCATGAACACGGCGTGCCGCACCGCAGTATCAATTGGTTCAAACAGGATGAAGAGGAGGTAGACTGGACACCGCCGGCTGATTTGAAAATCCAGCGTATCGCGCCGGGGAAGAGCGTCGAGAAGATGCTCCTGGAAGGCGAGCTGGATGCCCTCATTCACCCCGAATTGATTCAACCGATTCTCAATAAAGACAAAAGAGTAACCCGCCTGTTTCCCAATTACCGCGACCTAGAGATCGACTATTACAAGCGCACGGGAATTTTTCCTATCATGCACGCGGCCGCAATCAAGCAAGCAATCGTGGATAAGTATCCTTGGGTGCCGATCAATTTGATGCAGGCCTTTGAAGAATCCAAAAAAGCGGCGTACAAACGCATGGAAAATCCGCGGATTGTGCCGTTGGCGTGGTTCCGTTACTTTCAAGAAGAGGAAGAGGCAATCCTCGGTTCGGATCCGTGGGTCTATGGCCTCGGCGAAGTCAATCAGAAAGCATTGGCGACTCTGATGCAATATTCCCAAGAACAAGGCTTGCTCGGCAGAAAGATGTCTCTCGACGAACTGTTTGTTAACACTGAGGCGCACTCGTAAATCATGGAAGTTGCTGTCATCGCTGGTGTTGGACCGGGAACGGGCGCAGCCCTAGGGCGCGCCTTTGCTCGTGCGGGTTATGCGGTCGGCCTGCTTTCACGTCGCGCGGAATCAAGTAATCCGGTGGCCGAAGAAATTGCTGCTAGCGGCGGCCGAGCGCTGGCGGTTCCGACTGATGTCACCAATCGTCAAAGTGTGTTGTCGGCGGTCGCGCAGATTCGAAAAACGTTGGGCCCAATCACGGCCCTTGCTCATAACGCCAGTGGTTACGGCCGTGGCACAATCTTGGAGCTAGACCCTGAGCAAGTCCGCCAATCGTTCGAAGCCAATGTCATGGGGGCGCTCCATCTGGCCCAAGCAGTGATCCCGGATATGCTGAAGGCCGGCCATGGTTTTGTCTCCCTCACGGGCGCGACAGCCGCGCTACGCGGGCGCGCTGGCTATGCGCCTCTAGCGATCGGGAAATCGGGTCTGCGGATGCTTGGCCAGTCCTTGGCCCGAGAGTTCCATCCTAAAGGAATTCATGTTGTTCACGTCATCGTCGACGGCCAAATCGACACGCCAAGGCTGAGAGAGCGTGAGCCCAATCGGCCTGCGGAAACGGTCATCCCCCCCAGCGCCATCGCGGATGCGGTCATCGCATGCCTGCGACAACCACGGACTGCTTGGTCACACGAGATCGACATTCACCCCGCCGCCGAAAGCTTTTGATGCTACATCTTGGCTAACGTTGATCTTCCCCGAGTATTGGCGTAGATTTCCCCCCATCTACTGGGTACACGTCCACAGTTACTCATGACATCAGCCAAGGAGGGGTTCATGTTTGGCAAGGGAGTATTCCAAGAAGAAGAGAATCTGCTCAGAGATATCATTCGCAGCATTGATAAGAAGGTCGACTACACGGCGAAAGAGGGCCAGGGATCGCGGTTCACTGTGCACGTCAAGCTACGTAGTCACGAGGCCGACGTAATGCTTGACATTGAGGATTTGAAAGCCGCAAGGACTGACATGGTGCGACGTCACCAAATTCGCCAAAAACTCAAAGCGCGTTGCGATCACTTAGACATGTCCCGCTATGCCCACGATATTCTTGGTTTAAAGCCAGCAAGGCTTTTACGGGCGTCGCCGAAACCAGAATTCACCCCGCAACGCAGCGGTTTCGGGCGTGGGCCAAGAAGATAGAATAGGAAAAATCGACGAAATAGCGACAAAACGCAATGACGAACGCGAAGCTTATACGACGTGCTCTGGTTGAACGTAGCCAGCTGATCATGCCCGGGGTTTATGACGCCTTGAGCGCAAAGATTGCCGCGCGCGCCGGCTTCGAAGTCATTTTTATTACCGGTTATAGCGTCTCGGCGACGCTCTTGGGCGAACCTGACTTTGGCCTGCTGACCCAGACAGAAGTAGTGGGTGCTGCGCGAAGAATCTGTTCAGTTGTGGATACCCCGGTGATTGTCGATGCCGACACCGGTTACGGCAACGCCATCAACGTCATTCGAACAGTACAAGATCTCATTCGCGCCGGTGCGGCCGGTATGTTTCTCGAGGATCAAGTCTGGCCTAAGCGTTGCGGCCATATGAAAGGAAAACAGGTCATTGCTCTCGATGAGCAGCTCAAAAAATTGACCGCGGCTGTAGAGGCAAAGGGAGATAGTGACTTTTTTATTGTTGCCCGGACTGACTCGCGCCAAGCATTGGGGCTCAATGAGGCGATCACTCGGGGGATTGCTTTTAAACAGGCTGGCGTCGATGCGGTATTCATCGAGGCACCGGAATCTAAAGATGAAATGAAAGAGATTTCTAAACAGGTACCGGGTCCATTAGTAGCAAATATGCTCGAACGCGGGGTAACGCCCCTGATGGGACCAACAGAACTAAAAGATCTAGGCTTTGATCTGATCGTGTGGCCGCTCGCGCCGCTCTATGCCGTCGCTAAATCGTTGACCGACGTCTACAGTACACTACGGCGCAAGGGGTCGACCTTAGAGATTTTGGATCGCCTGATGCCATTCAATGAGTTTAATGGGATTGTCGGCTTGGAAGAAAAATATGCTCTCGACGCGAAGTACGGCAAAAGTTAGCTCCATGTCTTCTCTCATATTACGCAACTTGGTATTAGGCAAGTATTACAGTCTCATCGGCATCAGCACATAGAGATAGCTCTCAACACCGATTTTTCGAATAATCCCGGGGCTAAGTTCATCTTTAAGTTCGATATCAATCTCCCCATCACCACCAAGCACGGCCAACACATCGATAAGGTAGCGAGCATTAAAACCAATCGATAGTGGCTTACCCTTGTATTCGGCCTCGATTTCTTCAACCGCTTCCCCTAAGTCCGGGTTGTTCGCTGAGATCGAGACTCTGCCATCGGCAAACTCCATTTTAATTCCCTTGTAGCGTTCGCTCGATAAAATTGATACACGCCGCAGGGCTTGCAGTAATTCATCATGTTCGACCTTGGCGATATGCGGATTACCTTTGGGTATGACTTTCGTATAGTCTGGAAAGTCGCCGTCGATCAGGCGCATGAAAAGTTCAATTTTATCTTTGGTGACCAGCCCCATGTTATCCTTGAATCCCAAAGAGACTACGCCCTCGTCGCCGCTTTCCAGCAATTTTTTTAGCTCCGATAAGCCTTTACGAGGTAGAATCACGCCCTTTGTGAGGCCCAGGGAACCGACGGCTTTCTCTTCGAAAGCGAGCCGATGACCGTCGGTTGCTACCATTCTAACTGTCCCGCCATCGCCTTGCTCAATAAATACCCCATTTAAGCTGTAGCGTGTCTCGTCTGTCGAAACCGAAAAAATCGTGCGCTCAATCATTTCACGAATCGTCGAAGCCGGCGTCGTTGACAGAGATTTACTATCGAACTTTGGAAACTGAGGAAATTCCTTCGCCTCCATGCCGACAATTTTGAATACCGATTTTCCGCTGCGAATTTCCACCCAGTCATTTTCTAGACGCTTGAGTTGAACCTGATCATCCGGCGCTTCTCTGATGATTTCGTAGAGCTTCTTCGCGTTAACGGTCACTGTCCCTTCTTTTGCCACGGCACCTTCGACTTCACCTCTAACCCCAACTTCTAGATCGGTCGCCGTAATACGAATCGAACCTTTCTGCGCTTCTAATAAGACATTGGCAAGAATTGGCATCGTGTTGCGTCGTTCCACAATACTCTGCGTCCAGTAAAGCGTTGCGAGAAGATCCCCCCGCTTGGCTTTAAATTCCATATTTCCTCCGCGTAACTCTTAGCTTTTTATATATATAAGAATTTAAGAAGTAATAGTAGGGGCTGTGAACAAAGCGGAGAAGGTGTTTTTGGCGAGAAAAATCGGCAACGTAGCTTGTGCTTTATTCCTGCAGTCTGTGCCGCTTTAACACCACATGCGGTCCAGCAACCGGCTATATGCACAGCCATGCACAGTGACGCTCACAGTTAACCACAGGTTATTCACAATTATTTTCTTATGTTTAGGTTTCTTTCGAGCTTTTCGATGGTTTTTTGCATGTGTGGATCTTCCTTTATTTTGCGTTCGATCGTTTTCGAGGCGTGAATCACCGTTGAGTGATCGCGGCCGCCGAATTTGTCGCCGATTCCCGGAAAAGAAGTTTCCGTGTGTTTGCGACATAGGTACATGGCAACCTGGCGTGGTAGTGCGATGTTCTGAGTCCGCCTTTTTGCTTTCAGATCTCCCATCCTGATATTGAAATAGTCACAAATGGTTTTTTGAATGTTTTCAACGGTTATCTCTCTCTGGGCGCCCTTCAGAGTATTGCGCAGCAGCTCCTTGGTCAGCTCGACGGTGATGGTGGCTTTAGTCAATGAAGAAAAAGCCCCGAGGCGTGTCAGCGAGCCTTCCAACTCACGCACGTTTGAGTCGATGTTGGACGCTAGAAAAATTGCCACGTCATGCGGCAGCTGAACACCTTCCACTTCAGCCTTCTTTTGCAAGATCGCAACCCGGGTTTCCATGTCTGGCGGCTGGATATCGGCGATCAAGCCCCATTCAAAGCGATTTCTCAAGCGGTCCTCGAGTCCTGGGATCTCTTTGGGGAACTTGTCCGAAGTGATGACGATTTGTTTGTGAGTCTCGTAAAGGGAATTAAAGGTGTGGAAAAACTCTTCTTGGGTTCTTTCCTTGCCGGCGATGAACTGGACGTCGTCGAGGATCAAGATGTCGACGTTCCTGAATTTTCTCTTGAATTCGTCCATCTTGTCTCTTCTCAGGGAGGCGATGAGCTCATTCATGAAAGATTCGGAACTCAAGTACACAACCTTCAGACTGGGACGTTGAGTCACCGAGTGGTGGCCGATCGCATTGACGAGGTGAGTCTTACCGAGACCGACGCCGCCGTAGATGAAAAGCGGGTTGTAATGATCGCCCGGTTGGTTTGCCACAGCGACGCAGGCGGCATGAGCAAACTGGTTGCTGGCGCCGATAACGAAATTGTCAAAGGTGTATTTCGGAATTAGGTTGGTGTTTCGCGAGGGTCTTTCACGTTCCTTTTCTTCCTTTTTGATGTTTCTATTGCCAGTCGAACGGCTCTCGAGTTTCTCATTGATTTCAAAAACGACTCTTACTCTATCCTTTGCCAACGAACTCAAGACATCTTCAATTTGAAGGAGATAATGCTCGGTGAGCCAATCGCGGAAAAATTTGTTGGGAACCTCAAGGTTGATCTCGCTCTTACTCCTCGAGGCAAAACGAATCGGCTTGATCCATGTCTCGTAATTTTGTTTGCCAATCCGCTCTTTTACTTCGATCAGGGCTTGGTTCCATAACTCAGGCATAATAACACCACTAAATCATTGAAAAATTGCGACAAAAGGTAAAATAGTTACACACAGGGTTATCCACAGCTGTGGATAACTCTGCAGACGCCAACTTTGTTTGGGTAAGAGGAAGTAACGACATAGCAATCGACACGACCGGACCATCAACGGTGCTTCAGCAACAAGTGCAGAGACAAACTGACCACTTACAGCGGGAAAAATTTTTTCCCTGATTCTATCCAAAAAAATAAAATGAAAATAGCACACGCGAGATTCGGAAGGATTTGTAATAGTCCTTTTCAAATTTCTTTGCAAGAAAAAATATTCAAAACTTTTTTCGTGCGTCGCTAATTTTCTTGACACCCTATTGCCGCGGTGGTAGCAACACTCGCTCATGCCCGTGAAACGATCGAGTCAGATTTTTCGTCGAGCGCTGAAGAGAATTCCGGGCGGTGTGAATAGCCCGGTGCGCGCATGGAAAGCTGTCGGTGGCAATCCTCTGTTTATTGTTCGTGGCAAAGGGAGTCACATCTTTGACGCGGATGGCAAGCGTTACATCGATTTTGTCGAATCGTGGGGACCGCTGATTTTAGGCCATGCCCACGCAAAAATTATTTCTGCCGTGAAACGGTGCGTCGTCAAGGGTACCTCGTTCGGGGCGCCGACCGAGGCTGAGGTCGAGCTAAGCGAATTTGTGCGTCAACGGATGCCATCGATCCAGAAGCTGCGACTGGTCAATTCGGGCACCGAAGCAACGATGAGTGCGCTCAGGCTCGCTCGGGCATTTACCCGGCGCATGAAAATAATTAAATTCGACGGCTGTTATCATGGCCACTCAGATGGTCTGCTAGTCAAAGCAGGTTCCGGTGTGGCGACCTTGGGACTTCCTGACAGCCCCGGCATTCCAGCCGGATTCGCGCGCGAAACCTTATCAGCCAAATACAACGACATTATGTCAGTGCAAAGATTATTTGCGCGGCATCCGAAAGAAGTAGCCGCCGTGATTGTCGAACCCATATGCGGCAACATGGGTGTCATTCCTCCGCGCGCCGACTTTCTCTTACAATTGCGCGACATGACAAAGCGGCGTGGGTCCCTTCTCATCTTCGATGAAGTCATCACCGGTTTCCGAGTTGCGCTCGGCGGCGCCCAACAAGTGTTTCATATTAAACCCGACCTCACCTGTTTAGGTAAAATACTGGGCGGCGGATTCCCATTAGCAGCTTTTGGCGGGCGTCGTGAAATAATGGATCTACTCGCGCCGGTCGGGCCGGTTTATCAAGCGGGGACGCTTTCTGGAAATCCCGTCGCTGTCACGGCCGGGATGACAACTTTGAGCCTGTTAGCCCGCCCGGGCACTTACGAAATCTTAGAGAGTAAGGGACAAAAACTCGAAGAAGGGTTCAGATCGATTATCAATAATTACGGTATTCGAGCTGCGATAAACCGCTTTGGCTCTATGATGACGTTATTCTTCGGCGTCGATCAAGTTATCACTCCGGATGAAGCGCGAAAATGCAATCGCCGCCAATTTTCCAGATTTTTTCACGGTATGCTCAAGCGCGGAATTTATTTGCCGCCGGCGCCGTTTGAAGCGATGTTTGTTTCGCTGGCCCATGCCAATTCGGACTTAAACGAAACAATCGCCGCGTTCGACCACTGGGCCAAAAGGGAAACAGCAGGTTGACCCCCTCAGACCTTCATGTTAAAAAATCACCGCAGTGGGGAATGTCGGGGATCGCCCCAATAGCCGGCAAAACAATCAAACTCACTTTCTGCGCCGAGCAGGCCTGTACCTAGGAGTTGCTTTCGAGCTGCCAGGCACGATTTTGGGAGGCCTAGTCGTAGGCTACTTCATGGATAATTATCTCGGCACCTCTCCTTGGTTCCTCATCGCGGTGACCGCGATCGCATTTGCCGGTGCCTTCGTGAGGTTGGTGAGGTGGGTTAAGTTTTTTGCACACGAGAGAGATGGAAGCCGCAGCGAAAAAGACGATACTGCGAATTGAGCTGTGGCAGGGGCTCATACTGTTCGCACTACTCGTTACCCTAAGACAGACGGGGTGGGTTGATCCCAAAGCGCTCGTACTTGGCGGCGTTTTTATGGGGATCAATTTTTTTTTGCTGAGCTACGGTGTCGCTTGGGTGCTCACGCCACTGGCGGGCAAAGGTCGAATACGCGCTGGTGTGGGATTGTTGGTTCTAAAGATCTTTCTTTTTCTGGGTCTTTTAACGACGCTTTTCTTCCGCTTTGACTTAGATGCGATCTCGTTTGCCCTAGGTTTCTCGACGTTGATCATCGCAATTCTTGTGGAAGTTTTGCGAAAAACGAGCGCACTGACGGGCTAGAATAAGATAATGGAACACCCATTTACGTGGTATAACTTGCTTCCGGAAGGATTGCAGCATTCGTTCGGCGAACACACTTTTTTCGCCATCGTGGCCGGAATTTTATTAGTCCTTTTCGCGCTACAAGCACGCAGCGCGCTCGCCAAGGCTCAGGATTCTGTGGTACCGACCGCCGAATTGGGTTCGCGTAACATCGCCGAATTCTTGGTGCAGCTCGTGGTCAGTCTCAGCGATCAAATCATCGGCCAGCAAGGGCGGAGATACGTGCCGTTCTTTGGAACGTTTTTCATTTTCATCCTGTTAAGCAATTTACTTGGGCTTTTCCCTGGTTTTGCACCGCCGACCGGCAACTTGAACACCACACTCGGTTTGGCTCTATGCTCCTTCCTCGGCTACAACATCATTGGCGTGCGCGAACAGGGTCTGGCCTACTTCAAGCACTTCCTGGGACCCATGACGAGTCTTCCCGGGGGAACCTTCATTTCAAAACTGGCTTTCGTTCCCGTACTGTTAATTTCGGTGGTATTTTTTCTTATCTTGGAGCTCTTCTCTCATGTTTTCAGGCCGGTGTCTTTATCTTTGCGTCTATTCGGCAACATGATGGGAGACCATGAGGTCATCACAGCGTTTATTACCCTGACAAAAGTCGTTATACCAGTTGCATTTTATTTATTGGGAACACTTGTTTCGGTTATTCAGGCATTCGTTTTCACCCTGTTGAGCATGATCTATGTCGCTTTGGCGATAAGCCACGGACACGACGAGGAGCATGGACATGACGCACATCAATCACATCACTAAACGACAGGCCGCTCGGTAGCAGATGAGGATAGAGGAGTGGTAGGCCGTGATTCGTTGGAAAGGAGGAGAAATGAAAAGGGTGTTGGCATTTTTCGCCGCGCTTTGTATGAGCCTTATGGCGACTGGAGTGGCTATGGCTGCTGACGTCGCCGGCACTGATTCAAAGAGCGCCGCAATCGCTATTTCGGCTGGCTTGGCCGTGGCCATTGCCGCATTCGGCGCCGGATTGGGTCAGGGTCGTGTCGGCGCCGCAGCCATGGAAAGCATCGGGCGCAATCCGAACGCCGCCGATAGAATTTTCCTGCCGTTGGTGCTGACTCTCGCGCTACTCGAAGCGCTGGCTCTTTACGGCTTTGTTATCGCGATTCTTCTGCAGGGTAAGATCTAAATGGCGGGTTCGCTGGAACTGCGGAACCGCCTTACCGAAGGGGCAAGGAGAAAACTCCTTGTCCCTTTTTATTTGCCGGGAAGCTCGACTGTGTAAAGATGGACCTGGGTGTAGCGCAGCAGCTCGTCTAAGGTGTGAAGTTTGTAAGCCTTTTCGTAAAAGATTTCCTTGATCCCGGTATTTACCAGTACTTTGAGACAATGAATGCACGGTGTATGAGTGATGTAGATGGCTGCGTCTTTGATGCTGGCACCATTTTTTGCCGCCTGAGCAATCGCATTCATTTCGGCATGGATGGTGCGAAAGCAGTTCTGCTCTGTTTCTCCGTTGGGTGTTTTGGATTCATATATGAGACAGCCGACGTCGGTACAATGGGGCATACCCGCCGGCGCGCCGTTATATCCCGTGGCAAGGATATTTTTATCGCGTACGATCACCGCGCCAACTTTAGCCCGTGCACAGGTCGATCGCTCAGCGACTTGTTGTGTGATAGTCATGAAATATTGATCCCAGCTCAAGCGCTCGCTCATGTCTGATCTCCCGCGGATTTATGTCGCTAAAGCGATCGCGACCTTATCGCCGATTTTCGCTCCGATGCGTTTCTGCGCATTGTCCTTATAGACAGCGATTTCCAGCATGTCCCAACTATTAACAACGGCAAGGAATTCTCCCACGCCAGCCGAGGCATAATTTTGTGACAGGCCGCGAATCGTGACAGATCGCACGACGATGTCAAGCTTATTCCTCGGCATTCCTGTCAAATCATGCTCGCGAATGTTTGTAAACAGGTTGCCAAAATGGTCGATATAAACGATCTCGCCCTCTAGGCGCCGTTTTTTGCGAGCTATTTCCGGAAGCGAAACTCTGACGGTGTTGACCAATGGCTCACCGAAGGCTGTCGCTGGAACCCCTAGTGATAAATGGGCCGCCGCCGGCGCGAAAATATCGCGGCCGTGAAACGTCGTACTGGTTCGTTTCAGATGGTAAGCCGGATTAGAGAGATGTATTATATGAGTCGGCTCGATATTTTTCACTGCCAAGCTCAGAACGCCGTTATCCGGACCGATAAAGTAATTGCCATCCCACTCGATCAGCAGCGGCCGGCGCGCGCTGCCCACGCCGGGGTCGATGATAGCGACATGAATCGATCCACGCGGAAAATATCGAACGGAATGGCGCAGGGTCAGTGCACCGGCAAGGATATCCTGCGGCAGAATTCCATGAGTTACGTCGACGACATGCGCTTGCGGATTAATGCCGGCAATAACGCCCTTCATGATGCCGACAAATGAGTCCTGATAGCCGAAGTCGGTGGTTAAGGTGATCAGCATCTTGATTTCAAGAGACAGCGCAATCTAAGCAAAAAAGTTTAGCCGCGTAAAGCTGGCCGTAGTCAGCGAACCGCTGGGCGGGATATAAGATTCTGTCGCCTCGCACAAGCTTGATTCCACGGGAGTGTTCCGATCCGCGTCTTTCGATCGCTGTTGCACAAGAACTACGCGCTTTTTTGGTCGAGCGATCTGATCGCGTCGGTCGGTCAGTTCGTCCGTGAGGTGGCGCTCTATTGGCTTGCCTATGAGATCACCGGGTCGACTTGGGCATTGGGTATTCTCGGTTTCTGTGAGGCAGCGCCGCGCCTTTTGTTCGGCGCCGTGGGCGGCGTTATCGTCGATCGCTACGATCGTTTGCGCTTGCTCACGGGCATCCAGTTTATCTATTGCCTCCCGGTGCTGGGTCTCGTGACTCTGTACTTTATGGGTCTCTTGGCGTTCTGGCATATGGCGCTATTGGAGACCCTGTGGGCGACTATCCGCAGCATGAATCCGACCGCGGGCCAATTTCGCCCGCATCGTCGGTCCGTCCATCGGCGGCGTACTGATTCTATGGATCGGTGTCGGCGGTTGCCCTGATCGTATACGCGGTTAGTTAGCTTATTGATCTCGGCGGTGCATTGCTTGGAATCCGGCTAGCGACCCGCCCGTCGCTAAGTACAGGAGAAAATGTCCTGCAGGAATTTTTCGCTGGCTTACGCTACGTCGTCGCTACGTCGATGATTCTCGCCAGCACCGTTGCCGCCTACGTCATCAGCGTTTTTGTCGGGACTTATACACGTTTTATGGCCGTGTTCGCCAAGGATGTTCTAAACGTCGGCCCCGATGGCCTGGGACTTCTCATGGCCGCGCCCGGCGTCGGCGCTGTTTTATCGTTGATCGTTCTGGGAGCCTTGGAAGAGCGCTGGAGCCGAAGAACCTTACTCGGGGTTTCCGCGAAAGCGACGCCCTTGCTGACTCTTGCTTTTTTGTCTGTCGCGAAACCTGTGGCTGTCGGTCTTCCTGCTTGGACTATTCGGCGGGATGCAGATCATTTTTCGCACCGTGAGCCGACTGATCATTCAAGTCCAAGCGCCGAGGAAATTACTCGGGCGCGTGATGAGCGTGTTTCTTATGGACCAGGGCATGCGATCGTTTGGTTCGATCGTGATGGGCGCTTTTGTCGCGGCCTTCGGCGCGGCTCTCGGTCTCGCGCTCACTTCCGTCGCTTCGATGACCCTGACAGCGCTGACGTTTTGGCGCTGGGAACGAATAAAAAATGAACTGGATGTAGCAAGCCAGCAATAAGGAGCAGGTTTTAGTTTGCATCGCGCAGACGTTCCGCTATCTCCACGGCCTCAGCGAGATGCGCTGGGTCGGTGGTTCCCAGCACAAGGGCGTCAATGAACGGCTGGCGGAGCACGAACTCAATGGCTGGCCCGGCCTTTAGATGACCGCTAAAAAGTCCCTTGATCACCAGCACACCTAGGCCGCCACTATGAACCTCTGCGAGGGCTTCGGCGAGGGATGACTCTTTTTGACTAAAGGGAGCCATGACGACGTCGAGGGTGTGAGCCGCTGCCAAAATACCGGCTTTGGTTTTCGCTGAAATTCCCGCGGCGCGGATTTTGCCGCTTTTTTTAAGACGCGCCAGCGTATCCACAGAGTCGGTTTGAGTTAGAATCTCGACGTCATATCCAGCGGAATGCAATAGCAAGATATCGATACGATCAGTGCGTAACCTTCGCAAGCTCTCCTCCACGCTGGCGGTGATCGCCGGCGCCGAAAAATCATAGATAGAGCGGCCGTTGACATACTGCTCGCCGCATTTCGTGCAAAGTACGATCTCATCTCGATAGCTTTCTATGAAGGCGCCGAGCCGCCGCTCACTCTCGCCATAGGCCGGTGCCGTGTCGATGAGGTTTACGCCCAATTGATGGGCGGATTGGAGCAACGCAGTGACCTCTAGGTCGGATGGAAGTGCGAAATTTTCGGGATACTTGACGTCCGTATTTCTACCGAGCTTCGTCGTTCCGAGCGCGACTAGGCTAACGGCCAATCCGGTACGCCCTAGTTGACGGGGAACCATTCGGCCTCCTCCCAGGGATAACGCGCCACCTCCGGCTTGGACCATGGCGGTGTGTCATCATAGCCGCCGGGTGCCTTGAGATCGAGGCGTAAAATTTCGAAAACTTCTTCGGCTAAGATGGGCACCATCGATAGCTTAGTCGGCCAGGCGACCACTTTACCCGGCGCGACCCGACTAACGTGGACTCCGCTTGGTCGTCTGTGCGCTGCGGTGCTCGCCTCCGCGCGGACGGCGCGGTAAATGGCGATATCGGCCCGTCTTAAGTCGAGACGTGGTAGCCAGCGGCGAATTTCGTCCAGCGCCAATCGGCGCGCGACCGCGGCATTTTCTTCACCAGCGAGTCGCTCCGCGATCTCCCCGCCGATTTGCCAAAGACCCGGGACTGGGGTGGTTATGGTGAGCCCGGTTTTGCCGCCAACAACGCAGTGACCGAAGAGCCGGGGCAGGTCTCCGCGCAGGAGCAACATGCCGAGCGGGCGGCACTGCATCAGATCTTCCTCCATCCCGGCGCGGCGCAAGAGCTGGCCATTTCCCACCCCAGCGGTAAGTACAGTAGCGTGCGGCTGGAGAAAAATATCGCCAACGCGCACCCCTGCGGCAGAGAATTGGACCGATGCGTCGTCGTACAAAAAAATTGAGCCGCGGTGATGAGTCGCGAGTACATTTAGGAACGACCCTGTCGCTATCACGGGCTCGGCAAGCGAATAGACCGCCAATGCCGAGTCAAGCAGTGCCTCGGGCCAGTCGTTCCTGCTAACTTTTTCGGGGCGAGTTGCTAGAAGGCCGGCTTTGACGGCAAGGCTCATTCCCCCCCATGATTGGAGCCACGCACCGGCGGAGTTCCGCGGCAGCCAAAGATGGCAGCGGTCTGAAAGGATCTCCGTGTCAGCGAGATAAGGTTCGAGGTTACCTATTAGACTGCGCCGCCATCGGTCGGGCATCAGGCTTGTCGCCCGCACTGCCTCAAAGTCGCGCACACCGCGCAGCGCATATTTTCCGCCACCGTGAATAATTCCTTGAGCCTGGATCGTTTGTCCGGCGCCGAGGGCTTTCGATTCCAACAGGATCGCATGATAACCAGCGCGACGAATGCGATCGAGGCACCATAGTCCGGCAGCCCCGCCACCGAACACGAGAACGTCTAATTGCATCTCGACTTTGAGTGATCGACCTGTCTCAACAGCGATCGCCGGGTCAAACGTTGGGGGTTCGGCCGGGAAAGAGCGTCTGATCGACGATGTCGCAGATGACATGGCCGACTAGGATGTGCGTTTCCTGAATGCGCGGGCTGTTCTTACCCTCGGAGACCCGCAAGAGATAATCGACCTTGGTGGCCATTTTACCGCCGCTCCCGCCGGTTAAACCGATCGTGGAAATCTTTTGTTCTCTGCAGGCGTCGATGGCGGCGAGCACATTAGCGGAGTTACCGCTAGTCGAGATCGCGAGCGCCATGTCGCCCAGCTTCCCTAGCGCGCGCACCTGTTTGGCGAAAATTTGCGAATAGTCGTAATCGTTAGCGATGGCGGTTAGCGCCGAAGTATCAGTTGTCAGTGCGATGGCCGGCAGCGGCGGTCGTTCGATCAAGAAGCGGTTGGTGAACTCCGCAGCGATATGCTGCGCATCCGCCGCGCTGCCACCGTTGCCGAAAACCATCAGTTTGTTGCCGCGGCGAAAACACTCGCTGACGGCGTCGATGGCGCTCATGAGTGTTTCCAGATTATCCCTCAGGAAGGCTTGCTTGACGCGAATGCTTTCATCGAAGGCTTTGGTAACGGCGTCTTTCATGAACTTTTCTCGTAGTGCTTGGCCATTTGACTCTTGACGCCTCGTCCCGCCAAGGCTTCTTCGAACCACTGGCGGACGACGGGCTCTTCGTCAGCGTATTCGATCTGTGAGCCGCCCTTCTTGCGGTCGACCGCGCCTTGATAATTCTTTCTGACACCGTGAAATTTCTTGCTGCCGAAAGCGCGTAAAGCCAGATAACGCGCTGGTTTATCGCCGGCATTAAAATGCTGATGCCACCAATTCTCCGGCGGCACTACCATACTGCCTTCGTGCCAATCATACTTATTGATTGCCGCTCCGTCGGGCCAAATCAAAGAATAACCGTCCCCGCCGAGTATGATGACATGCGCGCCGGCGCCGTGACGGTGGGCCTTTTTGTAGGTTCCGACCGGGAATTCGGATATGTGACATGCAGTCGTATTTTCCGAAAGCTCGAACTTGATGTTGGTGCCGCCGGCGCCGCGTTCATTATATTCAAGTAATTTGAAACTCCGGACGTCGGGAACAAAATTGGTTTCCCAGACGTTGCCGGCGAATTTGAAACCTTTGTAATCTCCGCCGTGGAGCGTACCTTCGCCGTTGAAATAACCTTGACGCGCGTCGAAGCGATCAGTGAAGGCAAAATCGTTGTGAAAGATAAAATCCAGATTATGCAATAGGTTAATCATCGTCGGCGCGGTGGTGACGGCGAGATAGCGCGCCGGCTCACTGCCGCTACCGTTAAATAGCTGGTGCCAGGTATTCAGTGGCGGCGAAAAGAGCGAGCCCGCCTGCCACTCGAAAGTCTGTTTCTGGTCGTCGCGGTTCCACACCGTGGTCGCGCCCCGGCCGTTGATGACATAGATCGTTTCTTCGAAGAGTTGGCGCTGTGGTTTGAGGCTCTTGCCGGGCGGGATCTCGCAGATATAACAATTATTCACCTGCCCTGCGCCTTCCATTTGCAGAAACGCGCCGTTGCCACCTTTGCGTTCCCACCATTCCAACTTTACGTCGCGGATATCCTCGACAAAGAAGGTCTTGATAACCGCGATACCCTCTCCTTCCACCCACTTATCGTAACTGGTCTTGGTGCCGCCAGCGACTGTCAGGGATTCTACCGTTTGAGGTTTAGCCATAATCTCTCCACACTGAAGGTATGAAAATTTTTACCACAGGGCCCGCTCAAGTGAAAGCAGAGCTCAACGGCAAAAGAAGACTTGAATGTTTTCGACAACGCATTCTCGCTGCGCCAGTCGCAGCAGGATAAAGCGGTAACGCCAATACGTGGCGCGCAGCAAGTTCAAGAGCGCATCACTGCCTGAGCCGACGGCGATGGCAAAACCGCATTGAAGGTGCTGCGTCATCTGTTCCTCGAAACATTTGACCACTGGGCCGAGGATGAATTGCTGCGAATCCGTGACTTCATCGATGGCCATGCGCACCTCGTCGCGAATTTTGCCGTGCTGCGCGCGCAGGTCGACGATAGTGATCTTGTAAGGACCTAGGCTAGACACTGGTCTTGACCGCAGGGGACTGACCCTTCAGCGCGCTTTCGGCAACTTCAGCCAGGAGCTGATCGTGCTCGTGGTCCAGGGCGAAGACGCGGAACTGGACAACTTTGGAGGGAATGAATTCAAACAGTTCGGCGAGTGATTCCTTGGTGATCTCGCCGCTGGAAGGGTCGAAGATATGGATCTGTTTCTTGCCCATGGCGAAGGGGTTTTCCGGACGCGGGTCCTGGGTTGCCATGTCGACGCGAAAAATCAAGTCCCGTGTCGCCGCCGGTAGGGCCGAGCGGATGCGCTTTTCCCAATCCGTGTCCTGAATGAGCGCCACGCCGTAGCGGAGTTCATTGAGCGACAGCGTGCGGTCGTAGGCCATCTTCCATTTCACCTCACGGTGCAGGACGGTTTCCCACTCTTTCCCTAAGGTTTCCAGCTCGCCCTTACTGCGTCGCCAGCGGGAAACTTCTTCGAGCAGCGACCAATCGGTCAAATAGAGATACTCTTCCATACGGTCCAGAGGATTGCCCGGAAACAGCACCTTCATGGTTTCCGGAAAGATTTCTCTTAGATGCAAGTCGATGGCACGGGTCGTACGGTGATAATAGACATTGGTGTACAGGTAGAGCCGGGCGTTGAGGAAAGTAGTGAGAGCACCGTTGCCAGCTTTGTGCACCGTGAGCCCCTTGGGGGTGAAGAAGGTATAGTGCATCAGCCGCTCGCGATCGATCGGCCCGGGGTGAACGCCACACATGTAGGAGTCCCGCGAGACGTAGTCGAGATTATCGAAAGTAAAAATGCCGCCGGTCAGCGGTTGGAGAAAGCGCACCCACTTCGCCTTACGGTTATCCTCCCTGCCATTCTTTTTGATTGGGAACGCGACATCTTCGGGTCGCAATTCTTCGCCAGCAGCGAACGAACCGCTCGGACTACGGCGCAGCTGGCGGATGATATCGCCAAGGTGTTTTTGAATGATGGTCTGACCCAGGTCTTCGTGTGTGAGATCGTAGTTGCAGAGAAAATTATCATCGAAAAAATGGCCGAAAGGTCCGTGCCCGATATCGTGCAGGAGCCCGGTCACACGCATGTATTCTTCGATAAAAGGTGCTGAAGGACACTCGTCACCGAGGACTTTACGCAGCGAGGGATAAAGATGCTTGCCAAATTCACCAGCCAGATGCATGGCGCCGAGCGAGTGCTGAAACCGGCTATGCTCCGCCGACGGATAGACCCAGCGGGCACTCTGCAGTTGATAAATATAGCGCAGACGCTGCACCCAAGGAGAATCGATGAGCGCCTTTTCAGTTACCTCGCCTTTGTTTTCCGGCACGGTGAACTGGATGTAGCGGTGAATTGGGTCGGCGATCAGGGCCGTGCCGCCGTATTCATAATCGCTGAGTTGGGTCATGTTCTCGCTTGACTCCGCATTCCAACCACGGTTGTCGGAGTACTGGCCTCAAAGTTCAAATATTACCTGGGCGGTCCAACGGTTACCGGTCTTTTCCATGCGACTCTTGTGAAACGCTACCGCGCCGATTTCCTGCTTGATCTCGTGGCGGTCCGGGTCAATCTTCTCGCCGCAAACTTCCGCCTTAACGACGGTATCTCTGACCTCGCGAATGTTAAACTCCTTGAGCAAATAGCCGCTGCCTTGATAGAGGTAGAGTAACTCGCGCATCCAGTTTACCATCAAATCATCGCGATCGGTTCCTTCGACCTCCAAAGCGACGCGCTCTTTAATCTCGATTTTCTCGACGTCGGCCATTACGTCAAATAGCGCAAAGGCCGAGTTGGCGAAGAGGTCGGCTTGAGAACCACCGATGACTCGTACCGCCAATTCAGACTGACGCCTGGTTACACGGTATTTGTTTTGGGTCTCCACTATTCGTCAGCCCTTGAAGTTGAGCCCGCGTAGATTCTCCGCATCGGCGGAGTCGGGGAGTAGCGAACGTCGACCAGAGAAATCATCGTCCAAAAGTTGCCGGATTTCCGCGCGGCCATAGCATTGAACACAAGTGAGAATATCGATTGGCTGAATTAATTTGAGATATCGGAGGGGTGGCGCGTCTGGTTTAGGATTTAGGAAATACTCCCATTGGCTGTGACCCGTGTGAAGTAGATAGTAGTCGACCTTATAACTCTTCTGAGTATGGGTGGTTCCCAGAACCTCTCTGCCGCAGTGATAACACTGCATGGACCCTCTATTTATACCCGGTTTATTAGGCTCGCCGCAAACCCGGCGCCAAAACCGTTGTCGATATTGACGACTGTGACACCGGCGGCGCAGGAATTGAGCATGCCCAGTAAGGCCGCAATTCCGTGGAAGCTCGCCCCGTAACCTACGCTCGTCGGCACAGCGATCACCGGTTTATCGATCAATCCGGCGACGACGCTAGGTAACGCTCCTTCCATGCCTGCGACGACAATGAGCACGCCGGCGTCGGCCAGGCGCGCCCGGTTTTCAAGCAGCCGGTGAATGCCAGCAACGCCAACATCAAACAGTTTTTCTACTCGGTTACCCATCATTGTGGCAGTCAAGACCGCTTCTTCAGCGACAGGAATATCGGAAGTGCCGGCGGAGACGACGAGCACCGTGCCTTTGCCTATTATCTTAACTGGTTTCCGAACCCACGTAGCGGCGCGGGCGGCGCGGTGAAATTTGAGTCCTGTGTGTAGCTTTCTTAGCTGCGCGATCTTTTCCCGGTCAAGCCGCGTTATCAAGATGTCTAATTCACGCCGGCGCATGGCGCGCACAATGGCGGCAATGTCTCCGGCTTCCTTCCCTTGGCCTAGTATAACCTCGGGAAAACCCTGACGCAGCGCGCGATGGTGATCCACCTTAGCGAAACCGAGATCTTCAAAGGGTAAGTGCTGTAGCCGTGAGACAGCCTGTGCGACAGTAATTTTTTGCCGTCTTACTTGCTCAAGTAACTCTAGCAGTCGCTCGAAGTCCATCAGTTTCTTCTAATCGTTCTCGGATTGGCGGACCACTGCTTTTTAAAGTGATTGTGCCCTTTGAAGCGAGTCGATACCAACTTGCCACAATTGTCGAGAACGATAATTCCTCGGGTTGCTGTGACGCAGGTACCTATTCTAGTGATTGCTAGTCCGACGCGCCGTTCCAGTTTTTCTATTCGCGGGCGATCTGACGGTCGCGCGCAAAACAGAAGCTCATAGTCCTCACCACCGGTGAGGGCGTAGTGTGTTCCATCCTGCCCGGCAATTGCACGATAAGCACGAGAGAGCGGCAGTCGCGCCTCCCAAATCACTGCACCGGTACGGCTGGCTCGACAAATGTGCCCCAAGTCCTGCAGCAAGCCGTCGCTCACGTCAATCATCGCCGTTGCCAGTTTTTGCTGCGCCAGGAGCACACCGGCCGCAATCCTTGGGGTGGGCTGATGATGGCGTTTGAGCAAATGGGCAACCGGGCTCTTCTGTTTCATTCCCGGCGATTTTCGCCGCAAAAGTTTTAATCCCAGTGCTGAGTCGCCCAAGGTTCCGGTGACGTAGATGTCGTGCCCCACTTTAGCGCCGCTTCGGCGAACTGGCTGCGGAGGTGGGCCACCGATGACACAGACCGATATGATCAGTGATTTGGCAATGTTAGTATCACCGCCCACGATCGAGACACCACACTCGCGGGCTAGCGTGTTAATGCCGCGGTACAAATTGTCGATATCGTTACTGTCAAAACTCACCGGGATCCCGAGCGAAAGAATGGCGTATGCCGGTACACCGCCCATCGCTGCGATGTCGCTCAAATTAACGGCAAGAGATTTATAGCCGAGGTTAAAAAGCGAAGTCCATTGCAAGTCGAAATGAACGCCTTCAATCAGCAAATCTGCCGTGACGAGAGATGACCCAGATGAGTTGGCTACCCAAGCCGCGTCGTCACCGATGCCGATGCGTACTCCGGGGCCAGCGGGCACGGTGCGTCGAATTCTGTCGATCAGGCCGAATTCTCCGAGCTGACTTAATTTCATCAGGACGAATCGAGAACCTTGCGAAGTGAGACGATGATTTTGAGAGTTCTTCGAAAGCGACCGGAAATGCGGTAATTGCGATAAATTTTTGTGTGGATTCTTACGGTCGCAGCGGAATGGAACTTTCCCGTCGACCCTTGTGAAGGGGTCGGTCGCTGCGCTTCGACGATTTTTTCTTTCCGGGCTGAAGCCGCGCTTTTGCGGCCAACAAGCGGCGATTGCCGGCTGAGTTTCCCCGTCCCATTAAAGAGACTTTTAGGACATCGGACATGTTTTCCGCGATGACCCAGTTCAGTTTACGGCGCAGCACCTTCGGGACTTCATCCAAGTCTTTCTCGTTGCGATCGGGAATGATGATCGTCTTCATCCCTGCGCGAAACGCCGCCAAGGATTTTTCTTTAAGCCCGCCGATGGGCAGGACTCTACCGCGCAGCGTGATCTCTCCGGTCATCGCAACATCGCGGTTGACCGGCCTCTTGGTCAGCGCGGAAATTAGCGCGGTGGCCATGGTGATGCCGGCTGAAGGCCCGTCTTTTGGAATCGCCCCGGCCGGAACGTGGATATGAATGTCTAGCTTCTGATAAAAATCTTCCTCGATCCCCAATTTCTTGGCGTGTGCGCGTGCATAACTTACCGCTGCCTGGGCTGATTCTTTCATGACGTCGCCAAGCTGACCGGTAAGAGTTAAGTTGCCGCGGCCGCGCGACAGCGACGCTTCGACATAAAGAATCTCACCGCCGGTACTGGTCCAAGCCAGGCCCGTGGCGACACCGATCTCGTGGTGTTCCTGCTCGGCTTCCGGCAAGAATTTTGGCGCGCCGAGGAAGGAATGGATGTTGGCCCGCGTGATTCGAGTGAGCTCGTTTTTCCCTTCGGCTACTTTGCGGGCTACCTTTCGGCAAATCGACGCCAGCTCGCGTTCCAAATTTCTTAGGCCCGCTTCCTTTGTATATTCCGCGATGATGCGGAGCACCGCGTCATCGGAGATCTCCAAGTGCTTGGCCGAGATGCCGTTGTCGTCCAATTGGCGTGGAATCAGATATTTGCGGGCGATCTCCAGTTTCTCTTCGTTGGTGTATCCAGAAAGCTGGATGACCTCCATGCGGTCTGCCAAGGCCGCCGGCACGGGATCGAGCAAATTCGCCGTGCAGATAAAAAGCACGTTGGAAAGATCGAAGGGCAGATTCAAATAATGATCGCTGAAGGCATGGTTTTGCTCTGGATCCAGGACTTCCAGTAACGCCGCGGACGGATCGCCGCGAAAATCGGCGCCGACCTTGTCGATTTCGTCGAGCATGAAAACCGGATTATTCGAGCCAGCCTGTTTGATGCCCTGGATGATGCGCCCTGGCAACGCGCCGACGTAGGTACGCCTGTGACCACGTATTTCCGCTTCGTCACGCACGCCGCCGAGGGAGATGCGCACGAAATTGCGTCCCAACGCGCGCGCAATGGATCGCCCCAACGAAGTTTTGCCTACCCCCGGAGGGCCGACGAAGCATAAAATCGGCCCTTTAATTTTGCGCCGCAGTTTGTTGACGGCGAGATATTCAAGGATTCGCTCTTTGATTTTCTCTAGATCATAGTGGTCTTCGTCAAGAACCTCTTTGGCTTTTTTGATGTTCAAATTGTCTTTGGTCTTTTTGCTCCACGGCAAGTCAACGAGCCAGTCGAGATAGGTGCGCACTAGTGATGCCTCGGACGACTCCGGGTGCATCTGTTCAAGGCGGCGCAACTGCTTGTCCGCCTCGCGCTTGACCTCCGTCGGCATCTTGGCCTTTTCGATTTGCTTTTTGACTTCGTTGAGCTCTTCGGCGCGCTCATCGCCTTCGCCGAGCTCCTGCTGAATCTGCTTTAGCTGTTCGCGCAAGTAGTAATCTCTCTGGGTCTTGCTCATCTCTTCCTTGGCCTGATTCTGAATGCGCGCCTGCATTGTCGATAATTCCAGCTCGCGGGTCAGCAGCTCGTTGACTTTCTTCAAACGCTCTATGGGGTCGAACACTTCCAAGATCGCCTGGCTTTCTTCGATTTTGAGTCTTAGGTTCGACGCGACTAAGTCCGCCAAGACTCCGGGATCACTGATGTTGTCTGTCACCATCACGATTTCCGGCGGCAGATTCTTGAGATTCAAAATTTGCTCGATCTTTTCTTTCGCCGTGCGCATCAGCGCCTCGACCTCAATGGGCACTTCTGCCAAGGTTGGCTCGATGACCTTGCGAATTTTGACTTCAAAAAATGGCCGTTCGCGCAGGTAGGTGTCGACCTCGCCCTTAGCCAAACCTTGGACGAGAATCTTAACCCGTCCGTCAGCCAATTTGAGCATGCGCATGATCGAGGCGATGGTACCGACGCGATGGACGTCTGCGGGACTTGGATTTTCCTCTGCGGAATTGATTTGCGAGACCAGAAAAATCAAGCGGTCTCGCGACAGCGCCTCCTCGACGGCACGAATCGACACATCGCGACCAACAAACAGGGGCAGCATCATGTAGGGATAGATGACGATATCGCGGATCGGCAAGAGCGGCAGGACATCGGGAATCTCAACTTGAGAACCTTTGTTATCCGGACTCTCAGCTTTCCATTCAGTCTCGCTCATGATGACTCCAATCTATCTGACAACTTATTCAGAGCAGCACCCGGCGTCAACAAGAATCCTGCCCGAAACTCGGTTTTCTTGACGGGCAAACTCTACTGGGCGTTGATAAAAAATTGTGCGGTTAGCCGAATAATTCCTTCATCTTGTCGATGAATCCCTTAGCTAGCGGATTGAACTCTTCACCGCCAAGTTCTGCGAACTCTTTCAGTAGGTCTTTTTGCTTGGCTGTCAGCCGCGTGGGAGTTTCCACGGTGACACGGACATGTTGATCGCCTTGGTGATATCGCTGAAAGTCCTTGACTCCTTTGCCCTTCATGCGAAATACTTTGCCTGACTGTGTGCCAGGCGGGATTTTCATTTTGACCTTACCTTCCAATGTCGGCACGTCGATTTCCGCACCGAGAGCCGCTTGCGCGAAACTAATCGGTACATCGCAAATGATGTCGAGGTTGTCACGGACAAAAATCGGATGAGGCTCCACATGGATGACAACGTATAGATCGCCAGGCGTTCCTCCCGTCGGACCGGTTTCCCCTTCGCCCCGGAGTTTCAACCGCGAGCCGGTATCCACGCCGCCCGGAATCCTTACGCTCAGCGTATGCATTGTGCGCACGCTTCCCGCACCACCACAAGTGCGGCAGGCATCTTTAATGATGGTGCCCCGGCCTTGGCACTGATTGCATGTCCGTGACACACTGAAAAATCCCTGCTGGAAGCTCACCTGGCCGCGACCGCGGCAGGTCGGACAAGTCTGTGGCGCCGTGCCGGCCTTGGCACCGCTGCCGCGGCAAGTGTCACAGGGACCATGGCGGGGAATTTTAATCTTTTTTTCGGTGCCGGAAACGGCTTCCTCAAATTTCAGCGACAAGTTGTATCGCAAATCCTCGCCGCGAGCGCGGCCACGTCGTCTGCCAGTACTGCCACCGAAAAACTCTCCAAAGATATCACCGAATATATCTTCAAAACCGCCCGAAAAGTCGGCCCCGCCAGCGAATGGACCACCGTCGCCAAATGCCGCGTGGCCGAACTGGTCATATTGCGCACGCTTCTGCGCGTCGGAGAGCACCGAATACGCCTCGGAAACTTCCTTAAATTTTTCTTCAGCTTGTTTGTCGCCCGGATTACGATCTGGATGATGTTGAAGTGCCTGTTTTCGGTAGGCCTTTTTGATATCATCTTCGCTGGCGTTTCGACTGACGCCAAGCAAATCATAGTAGTCTTTCTTGCTACTCAAATCCAATCCTTAGATTTCTAAATTTCTGTATATAAGCAAGAAAGCCCCTCTCCTCTATTTCGCTGGGAGTAGGGGCTTCGAGTAAGGAAAAGTCTAGCTTCGCCCCGCGATTATTCCTTAACCTCCGTGAAATCGGCGTCAACCACATCGTCTTTCTTTCCGCTCGTACCCGCACCTTTATCATCGTGTTTCTCAGCGGTTTCATGCGGTGCCGCTTGTTGTTGCGAGGCCTTGGCATACATGGCTTCCGCGAGTTTGTGTGAGGACTGGCTCAATTGCTCCGCCGCTTTGCGCATGGCCTCGGCATCCTGGCCTTCTAAAACTTCCTTGGCCTTCTTGAGCGCCTCGTCAATGCTCTCTTTGACGCTCGGATCGAGATCGCCGCCATATTCTTTGAGCGACTTTTCGGTCGAATAGATCAAAGAGTCGAGCTGGTTGCGCGCTTCCACAGTGTCCTTGCGCTTCTTATCTTCAGCAGAGTGAGCCTCGGCGTCTCGCACCATTTTCTTGATTTCTTCTTCGCTAAGGCCGCTCGACGCCGTGATTCTGATCGATTGTTCTTTGCCCGTTCCAAGGTCTTTCGCCGCCACGTGGACGATACCGTTGGCATCGATGTCGAAAGTCACTTCGACTTGTGGTACGCCGCGCGGCGCCATCGGGATACCGACGAGATCGAACTGGCCGAGCAACTTGTTATCCGCAGCCATTTCCCGCTCGCCCTGGAAGACGCGAATCGAAACCGCCGACTGGTTGTCTTGTGCTGTGGAGAAAACCTGACTCTTTTTCGTCGGGATAGTCGTGTTGCGTTCAATTAATTTGGTAAAAACACCGCCAAGGGTTTCGATGCCGAGTGAAAGCGGTGTAACATCTAAGAGCAACACGTCCTTCACTTCCCCAGTAAGCACGGCGGCTTGAATCGCCGCTCCAACGGCGACGACCTCGTCCGGGTTCACGCCCTTGTGAGGATCTTTACCGAAGATTTTCTTTACTCGTTCCTGCACGGCAGGCATGCGAGTCATACCGCCTACCAAAATGACTTCATGAATATCTCCGGCGCTAAGCCCAGCGTCCTTTAACGCTTGACGGCACGGGCCCTCCACTCGATCGATCAAGTCGGCGCACAAAGCTTCAAGTTTCGACCGGGTCAACTTCATGTTCAAATGCTTTGGCCCCTGTTGGTCAGCGGTGATGAACGGCAGATTGATGTCGGTCTCCATCGACGAAGAAAGTTCGCATTTTGCCTTCTCTGCCGCCTCTTTGAGACGCTGTAGCGCCATCCGATCCTTGCGCAGATCGATGCCCTGGTCTTTCTTAAACTCGTCGGCCAAATAGTCAATCACTCTCTGATCGAAATCTTCGCCGCCTAAGAAGGTATCTCCATTGGTTGCTTTTACTTCGAAGACGCCGTCACCCAACTCCAGAATTGAGATATCGAAAGTGCCACCGCCGAGATCGAAAACAGCGATCTTTTCATCTTTCTTTTTGTCCAAACCATAGGCCAAAGACGCTGCTGTCGGCTCATTGATGATGCGCAAGACATTTAAACCCGCAATGCGTCCGGCATCCTTGGTTGCTTGCCTTTGGCTATCATTAAAGTATGCGGGGACTGTAATGACCGCCTCGGTGACCTTCTCGCCCAAATAGTCCTCCGCGGTCTGCTTCATTTTTTGCAAGATGAAAGCGGAAATTTCGGAAGGACTATACCGTTTGCCGCGAATTTCGACCCAGGCATCGCCGTTATCATTGCGCACGATCTTATAAGGAAGCAGGTTAGACGCTTTTTGAACCATGGGATCGTCGGTCCGTCTTCCAATCAAACGTTTGACAGCTGAAATCGTATTCTCAGGGTTAGTGATTGCTTGTCGCCGGGCGATTTGTCCGACTAGTCGCTCACCACTGTCGGTAAAGGCGACAACGGAAGGAGTTGTACGGCTACCCTCCGAATTGGCGAGGACATTCGGGTCCCCAGCCTCCATAATCGCCACGCAGGAGTTGGTCGTCCCTAAGTCAATCCCGATAACTTTTGTCATTGCTATTACTCCTCGGTACTTCTTGTCAGATAATACTTTATTTAATCATCGCTTGGGCCATTTTCAACCGTGCTTTCGCCGTTTTTTTTCTCTTTTGTTCCTGGTGCCTTAGCGACACTTACGAGGGCCGGACGAAGCAATCGGTCGCGAAATGTATAACCCTTATGGAATTCCTCGACGACAGAATTCGGTTCATGGTCAACGCTTTCTACCTGAGCCATGGCTTCATGCTTCGACGGATCAAAAGGCTGCCCGACTGCTGGGACCTGAACGACTCCGTGCTTCATCAGGACGTCTAAAAGACCCCGCAGAACCATTTCAACACCCTCGACTAGCGGCTTACCATTTCCGCCACCCGAAGCATGGGCAACAGCACGTTCCAAGTTGTCGACCACCGGCAGCAGATCTTTGATCAATGCTTCATTAGCGGAACGAATCAGCTCGTCCCGTTCACGCGCGGTTCTTTTTTTGAAGTTATCCAGTTCCGCCATTTGGCGAAGCAAGCGATCGTAGTTATGTTTTGCTTCTAGTTCCTTCGCCTCTAGCTGTTTTTTCAGGGTGGCAATTTCAGATTCGAGAGGGCTTTGACTAGCTTCTTGCGTGGCTTCGGTCACTGATTCATCCGCAGCGATATCTTCGCCGTTTTTTTTCGTTTCTTCGGACATCCTTAGTCTTCCCCCTAGTGTCGGTTCTTACAAGGTAATCACGAAGGGTTTTCGTGTCAAGCCGCAATGGATAAATTCTCTTGATATTTTAGATAGTTGCGTGATTTGCTTAAAAGTGGTAAGGTCGAGCCCAATAATCCTCATGATAATTCATTATAGATATGCGCGCTAACCATGTCACCCCGGCGATCGTGTTGCGTTCACGACCGTTTGGTGAGTCTGATAAGATTGTTTCGTTTCTTACTGAAAACTATGGAAAGCTCACCGGCATCGCCAAAGGAGCACTGCGGTCACGCAAGCGCTTCGTGAATTCGTTAGAACCCTTCGCGCTGATAAATCTCTGCTTTCAGGATCGTCCTCATAGTAATCTGGCTTTTGTACTCGCCGCCGATCTTAGACTGGCCTTTAGGCAATTAATTAATAGCTTGGATCGAATTTCCTACGCTGCTTACTTGGTCGAAATCACTGATGGACTGACTGGCGAACGGGAGGAAAATCCAGCGGCCTTTCAACATTTAAAAGAGGGTTTGGTTTATTTGGAAGAAAATGGTACTTCGCTCCATTTTCTCACTTTTTTTGAGCTAAAACTATTGCGTTTAGCCGGGTATCAACCAGTCCTGGGTAGCTGTAAGAGGTGCCACAAAGAGAAAGGCCAACTCAACGACGTAGTTGCTTCGCATTGGAATTTTAGTCCGGTTGACGGCGGGATTCTTTGTGACCCGTGTTCGCGGTCGCGTAAGGAGCTCTTACCGCTTAGCGCAACCGCCGTCGAGGTGTTGACGGCGCTACAGGCGGACAGCGTCACTTTGCCGTGCCGCTTCTCACTGCCCTCATCGGTCATAAAAGAAATCCGCTCGGTGATGCTGCGGTTCATCCAATATCACGTCGATCGAGAAATTAAATCGGCGGGCTTTCTGTCTCAATTCTCTTCCGTTTAGTCTGGCGCGGCTTAAGCTCGTTCGGCCACAACACGGCAATAGCAATCATCCACTAATGTGACGAGGATCAAAAAAATGCCGAACAAGAAAAAGAGCATCTTCTTCTTTGGAAATGGTAAAGCTGAAGGCAACGCCCAAATGCGCGAATTGCTCGGCGGTAAAGGTGCCGGTCTTCATGAAATGACTCGTGTTGGTGTACCCGTACCGCCCGGCTTTACGATCAGCACTGAAGTTTGCCACTATTTTTACGCGCATCGTCGCAGATATCCTAGTGGCCTTGAGACAAATGTCGCGGCGGCGCTAGCGCAAATAGAAAAAATCCTTGGCCGCCGCTTCGGTGATACCGACAATCCACTATTAGTTTCGGTTCGCTCTGGCGCGCGCGAATCGATGCCAGGGATGATGGACACGGTTTTAAACTTAGGCCTTAACGACCGGACTGTGTCAGGTTTGATTCGTCGCGCCAACAATGCTCGGTTTGCTTTTGATAGTTACCGACGCTTCGTTCAGATGTATGCGGACGTCGTCCTGGGAATTAAGGCGAAGGACAAAATCGAATCCGATCCGCTCGAAGCCATTTTCGAACGCAAGAAAAAAGCCCGCGGTGTGCGTTTCGACACTGAACTCAGTGCGGCAGATCTAGAAGATCTTGTCGTAGCATATAAGGACGAGATCAAAGCCAGATTAGGAAAAGAATTTCCCGATGATCCAATGGAGCAATTATGGGGCGCGATCGGAGCCGTGTTCGGCTCGTGGAACAACGAGCGGGCCATCGCCTACCGCCAACTTTACAATATCCCTGACAGTTGGGGAACGGCGGTCAATGTTCAGGCCATGGTCTTCGGCAATCTAGGTGATCACTGCGCAACGGGCGTGGCATTCACGCGCGATCCGGCAACCGGCGACAAGCGGTTTTACGGCGAATTTCTGATAAACGCCCAAGGCGAAGATGTTGTTGCAGGTATTCGCACCCCGAGACCCATCGCTAACCTTACTCAAGTCATGCCCGCAGCGGCAAGAGAGCTACAACGGATCTGCCGGCTTCTCGAGAAACATTACACAGACATGCAGGACATTGAGTTTACCATCGAGGACGGCCAGCTTTGGATGCTTCAAACGCGCACGGGCAAGCGCACGGGGTTCGCCGCCGTATGTATTGCCGTTGACATGGTCGGCGAACGCATTATCAGTAAAAAGGAAGCATTGCTGCGCATTGACCCGGATCAACTCAATCAGCTGCTGCGCCCGATCTTCGATCAGCAAAAAAAAGCGAAAGCCCAGATTGAAGGATGCCTGCTCGGCAGAGGTTTGCCAGCGGGTCCAGGAGCAGCCACTGGTCGCATCGTTTTTCATGCCGAGGACGCGGTCGAGTGGAAAAGGCGCGGCGAGCGGGTTGTACTGTGTCGTGTTGAGACGAGTCCCGACGATATCCGTGGAATGGAGGCGGCGCAGGGGATCCTCACGGCTCGGGGCGGCATGACTTCGCATGCGGCGCTAGTAGCGCGGCAAATGGGCAAGGTTTGTGTGGCTGGTTGTGAAGTCTTGCATATCGATTATGCTGCGCGGACCTTGAAGGTGGATGAAGCGGCGCTACAAGAGGGTGATTGGATTTCGATCGATGGTAGTACCGGAGAAGTGTTCAAAGGAGAAATCCAAACCTTACCTTCTGAGGTACTACAGGTGCTCCTCGCTCCTTCGTCAGGTCCGAAGAATTCGCGGATTTATCAGCAGTTCGCCAAGCTGATGAATTGGGCCGACGCAGTGCGCACGCTTGGGGTGCGTACCAACGCCGATCAACCCGACCAAGCCGCGGTCGCCAAGGCGTTCGGCAGCGAAGGAATCGGCCTTTGTCGCACAGAGCATATGTTCTTTCAAGATGATCGCATTCAAGCCGTGCGTGAGATGATTTTAGCGGATGACGAAACGGGTCGCCGCCGCGCCTTGGCCAAATTGTTGCCGATGCAAAAGCAGGACTTCAAAGGTATTCTGGACATCATGGGAAGTCTACCCGTGACCATCCGCACTCTCGACCCGCCGCTCCACGAATTTCTGCCGAAAAACGACGATGAGGTTGTCGAGCTTGCTCAAGTCATGGGCGTCCCGGTCGAGCTCCTGCGCAACAAAGTCAATGTCTTGCAGGAGTTTAATCCGATGCTCGGTCATCGCGGCTGCCGCTTGGGTATCTCGTACCCGGAAATCACCGAAATGCAGGCACAGGCGATTTTCGAGGCCGCGTGCGAGCTCAGACGCGAAGGCAAAAATCCGTTTCCTGAAGTGATGATTCCTCTAGTCAGCTCACGGCAAGAGTTACACGAACAAAGGAGCATCGTCGAACGCATTGCGAAAAAGACCCAAAGATCGTACGGCGTCAAGGTGCGCTACCTCGTGGGGACAATGATCGAGTTGCCGCGGGCCTGCATGGTCGCGGATGAAATCGCCGAGGAAGCGGAGTTTTTTTCCTTTGGCACCAACGATCTCACTCAAACCTGCCTCGGCTTGTCCCGCGATGACGCGGGAAAATTTCTGCCCAGTTATGTTCTCCAAGGCTTGCTCCCGGCAGACCCGTTTGTGAGTATCGATCAGGATGGTGTCGGCGCGCTCATGCGTGTAGCTGTGGCCAAAGGGCGAAAGAGACGCAAACGGTTGGAGATGGGAATCTGCGGCGAGCATGGCGGCGATCCGAAATCGGTGGAGTTTTGTCATGATATTGGACTAAATTACGTCAGTTGTTCACCCTATCGGGTCGCCGTTGCCAAACTGGCTGCCGCGCAAGCTGCACTGCGTAAAAAACGTTAGTGCTTTCAGGCGTATAACCCACATTTGTTACATTATAAAACCGCATTCTTTTAAATTGGCACGTTGTACATTTTATTGACAGAATATGAGGGATCTACGATAATTTACTCCTTTTCGTAGATTTTTTATTTATGGAACCCCGTTTCGCGGAATTGCTGGTTAGAGGCGGAATTGTTACCCGAGAGCAACTCGGGGAAGCCCAAAAAAAGGAACGAGAAAACAATTCCAGCGTCACGCGCGAAGTCGTACGGCTAGGTTTCACCAGTGAAGAAATTCTAACGGAGTTTCTCGCCAAGCAATTCGGCATTGAAACAGTTGAGCTGGTTCCGGGAGAAATCGAGGACAGTATTTTTAGCTTGGTACCGCCGCAGATCGTCCAAAAACATCAAATTGTTCCCTACAAGCTCCTCGGTTCGGCTCTGACTGTCGCCATGTCGGATCCAACGGATTTGGTCGCAATCAATGAAGTCAAGTTTGTCACCGGTTACGGCGTACGCGTGGTCTTAGCCGTTCCTGCGAATATCAAAAAAATCCTGGACCATCGTTTCGGCGGGGCTAACTACGACGACGTTCTCAAGAAATTTGGCGATAGCGAGATGGAGGTCGTCCAAGAAAGCGATGATGTAAACCTCCAGGAGCTCCAGCAAGCCACTATGGATGCACCGGTGGTGACGCTAGTGAACGCGATTTTGTCAGACGCCGCGAAGCGCCGGTGCAGCGATATTCACATCGAACCCTACGAGAAGATTTTTCGCGTTCGCTTCCGGATTGACGGAGTGCTGCAAGAAATCATGAGCCCGCCATTACGGCTCAAAAACGCCTTGGTTTCTCGGTTAAAGGTAATGGCAGGTCTCGACATTGCGGAGCGGCGGCTTACCCAAGACGGTCGCATCAAGCTCAAGATGAGTGTCGGCGGCGAGTTGGATATTCGTGTGTCGATATTACCCACGTTGTTTGGTGAAAAAGTGGTCATGCGGTTGCTGGACAAGTCCAACTTGCAACTGGACATGGCCAAGCTGGGATTTGATCCCCAGAACTTAAAGGATTTCCAAAGCGCCATTCACAAGCCGTACGGCATGATCCTCATCACCGGCCCGACCGGCAGCGGAAAATCAACTACTCTTTACTCCGCGCTCTCGGAACTCAATAAACCAGACGTGAATATTTCCACAGCTGAAGACCCGGTCGAATACAATCTAATGGGGATCAATCAGGTTCAGGTGCGAGAGCAAATAGGCCTCAATTTCGCTGCTTGTCTTCGCTCCTTTCTTCGACAGGACCCGGATATCATCATGGTGGGCGAGATCCGCGATCTTGAAACCGCCCAAATCGCCATCAAAGCCGCGCTCACCGGTCATCTGGTCCTCAGTACGTTGCACACCAACGACTGTCCCGCGACCGTCGACCGCTTAATGAATATGGGGGTGGAGCCCTTTTTACTGACATCGTCGATCAACATAATCCTCGCGCAACGCTTAGTGCGCAAGATCTGTGATAAGTGCAAGGAACCGATTGAGGTCAAGGCGGAGATTCTGATCGATTTAGGAGTGGACACGGCTGAAATAGGCGCTGGATTTCCAACCTTTCATGGTCGTGGATGCAACAATTGCGCTGGAACCGGTTACCGGGGGCGCTTGGCAGTCTATGAAGTGATGGTAATGCACGAAGGGTTGAAGGAACTTATCTTGAAGGGTGCCTCGGCGATGGAACTAAAACGCGAAGCCGTTAAAATGGGTATGAGCACTCTGCGCATGAGCGCTCTTCAGAAAGTTCGCGCGGCGCTTACGACGGTTGACGAAACGGTCCGAGTTACCGACACGGACAAGGGTTTCGGCTCAGTGTTTTCATTGGGATTCTAATGATCTTAGATCCAAGAGATTGCGCAACTCAAAAATCACCGCGGGCGGACGTTGTTAGAGTGATTCGAGCTGACAGAGATTAGATTTATGCCGACGTTTGTTTGGGAGGGCAGAACCGCCCAGGGAAGAGTGATCAAAGGCGATAACCTTGAGGCGCCGAGTTTGGAGGCGGCGCTGGCACGGCTGCGCGAGCAAAGAATTCGCCCGATACCGAACCGGGTGCGCGAAAAAGGTAAAGGACTAGAGAAACAGATTTCAATTCCCGGGTTTGGCGAGAAGGTTACCACAAAGGACCTCTCTTTAGCGACGCGTCAGCTCGCCACAATGATCGATGCCGGTCTGCCGATTGTACAGTGCCTTGATATCTTGGCTCAGCAGTCCGAGAGCAAGTTACTGCGCAACACGATCACCACTATCCGCAAAGATGTTGAGGGAGGTTGCACGCTCGCCGACGCGCTCCGAAAACATCCCAAAGTCTTCGACGACCTCTACGTGAACATGGTTGAGGCTGGCGAAGCCGGCGGTATCCTGAACACAATTCTCAATCGTATTGCGCAATTTATCGAGAAAGCCAACAGGCTGAAGAAGAAGGTGAAGGGCGCGATGATCTATCCCTGCGCCATCGTTTTCGTTGCCGTCGCTGTGGTAACCGTCTTGATGATTTGGGTAATACCGGTATTCGCCGAGCTCTACGGCAGCATGGGCAAAGCCCTGCCTATGCCAACGCAAATTTGCATCAATATCAGCAATTGGTTCGTCGCCTATTGGTATTTGCTATTGGGTGGTGCGATCGGCGTCGTGATGGCGATCTCGATGTATTACAAGACGCCGCAGGGGCACATGAATATCGATCGACTGCTACTTCGAATGCCGATTATCGGGGATCTCCTTCGCAAAGTCGCCGTTGCACGATTTTCACAAAACATGTCCCTGCTCCTGAGTTCCGGTGTGCCCATACTCGACGGTCTCGCCATCACCGGCAAAACCGCCGGAAATAAAGTGGTTGAAAAAGCGATCATGGAGAGTCGTATCAGCATCAGCCAGGGCAAAACCGTCGCCGAGCCGTTGCGCGACAGCAAGATTTTTCCGCCCTTGGTCTGTCAAATGGTTGCAGTCGGTGAAAGCACCGGCGGGCTTGATGCGATGCTTAAGAAGGTGGCCGAGCTATACGAAGAGGAAGTTGACGATGCTGTGAACAATCTAACCGCGATGATGGAGCCAATGATCATGGTGGTCCTCGGCGTGGTTCTGGGTGGTCTTGTTATCGCCATGTACCTGCCGATATTCCAAATGGGATCCTTGGTCGGCGGATGATTCAAGAGAAGTCTAGCGTCGTATTGCAAGGCGGCGCATTGAGCATTTAACCTTGAGTGACGAACGAAAAGAATTGGCCGAGAAGATTCGCTGGTTACTACTGTTGCGCGTGGTCATCCTGTCTTTTTTCTTGGGCGCTACGGCGGTCTTTCATTTCTTCGGAACTGCTGGGGATATTAGTTATCTTTTCGGCCTTTCCGTGCCGTTGATCATTGCATATATGATCTCTATCGGCTCGGCTATCATCTTCCCGCGAATCCATGATTTACGCCCTTTTGCGCATGCGCAAATCTGGTTTGATGTCCTTCTGATCACGGGGATAATCTGGATCACTGGAGATTTCGCCAGTCCATTTCCATTTCTATATAACTTAGCAGTGATGAATGGAGCGATATTGCTCTTTTATCGCGGTGCATTTCTTACTGCAGGATGCTCCAGCTTCTGTTATCTAGCTATGCTTGTTTGGTCGCGATATCCGAATCCAGTAAACGGCCTGGCACTTTCTTGGACTTCGCTAATGCCCATCATTCTGAGCATCGGGAGTTTTTTCGTTATTGCTTGGCTAAGCGGGTTTTTAACGAACAAACTGAGCGAAACCGAGAAATTACTAAAAGAAAAACAGATCGATTATCAGGAATTGGACGCGTTTAAAGACGCGCTCTTACAAGGCATTGGCAGCGGAGTTGCGATCACTGACCACGAAGGGCGAATCAACTATTTCAATCGCCAAGCGCAAGCTCTCACGTCTCTGGACGAAGTCACTGTGAAGGGTAAACGTCTCGATCAAATTTTTCCAGGCTTGGGATATGATTTTCAACGTAACCGCCACACCGCGAACGTCATTACGGACGAACTACCATTCGTGCCGTCTCAAGGCCCGCAAAAACAAATCCGCCTCACACTCGCGCCTCTCAGCAACGCCAGCGAACAACTGATCGGCTTCGTTTCTATTTTCGAAGATATCACCAAGCAGAAGCAGATCGAGGAAAAAGTACGGCTCGAAGAAGAGCTACGCCGGGCTAGGGAAGTTGACTTAAAGCAGAGCACACCGGAGATAGACGACTCAGAATTTCACTTCGAGGGAGTCATCGGAAAAAATGGCGGCATTGAAAAAATCTACCAGTTGATTCGGAAGGTGGCCGCGAGCAACACGAACATATTGATTTCGGGCGAGAGCGGAACCGGCAAAGAACTGGTTGCTCGCGCAATCCATCTTAACGGACCGAGAAAAAATAAGCCATTTGTCGCAGTCAACTGCGGTGCGATTCCAGAGAGCCTTATGGAAAGCGAACTTTTCGGTCATGTTCGAGGCGCCTTTACCGGCGCGGTGTCGGACCACACGGGTCTGTTCAAACAGGCAGACCAGGGTACTATTTTTTTAGATGAGGTAGGAGAATTACCGCTCCATTTACAAGTCAAATTGCTGCGTGTTTTACAAGAAAAGAGCTTCACTCCAGTTGGCGGAAGTAAGCCGCTCAAAGTTGACATTCGAGTCATTTCCGCAACTAACCGAGACTTGCGCAAAGAACTTGAAGAAGGGCGGTTCCGCGAAGATCTCTTCTATCGACTGAACGTCGTACAAATGGTTATGCCGCCACTCCGGAGCAGAAAAGAAGATATACCCGCTCTTGTGCATTACTTCTTGCGGAAATTTGCCGATTCCCATGACAAAAAAGTCGAGGAAATCTCGAGCGGCACCCTAATGCACTTGATAAGCTATTCCTATCCGGGAAACGTTCGGGAACTTGAAAACATACTGGAGCACGCCGTCGCAGTAACCAATAAAAACATTCTCACAGAAGAGGATTTACCTCAGCATGTAAAGGGTGTTCCGATCACAGAAGACGCCGACATTTTCGAAAAAACCGCTCCGGGTGGGCCCGAACATTTTTTTAGTAAAGGATTATCGCTTGATACGGAGCTGGAAACCCATGAAAAATGCATACTCCTCGGCGCGTTAAAACGCGCCAATGGAGTGCAAAAAAGAGCCGCCGAAATTCTTGGTATCAATTATCGGTCGCTGCGCCACCGGCTAGAAAAGTATGATTTATTGAATGCTAAGGCTTATGCCATGACCGAACAGCCTGCTGACCGACAGTAACAAATTTTGTCACTAACTCTGGTTACAAATTCCGTAATCGAGAGATCGAGCTTCGATCATAGCCCGGCCAAACAAGATAATCATTCATCGCACACGACCACTAACCTTTTAAAATCCCACAGCTTATATTAATCTCCCCAAGTAGTTTTCTCTGGTCAGCTCTTGTAATTTGACGACAGAAGCGCGCGGAAGACCTGTGGTCCGTCTTTTGCTTAGGGCGGGATCTAACGTTTTAAAGCTTGAAACGACATTGATCTTTTTAAAGGAGGTGAAGGCTGACGATTCTCAGGTTACGACTTGAATGATTGCCACGGAGTCAAACGGGCCCGTGAATAAACAGAACTAGACCATAGAAAGTTTTTAACAACAAAGAAGGAGCATATGATGAACAAGTTACGTTTGCAGAGCGAATCAGGTTTTACACTTATTGAATTACTGGTTGTGGTCGCGATTATTGGTATTTTGGCTGCTATTGCGATCCCGCAGTTTGCTGCCTACAGAAAGCGAGGTCACGAGGCCCAGGTTAAGTCCGACCTGCGAAACGCGGCAGTAGCTCAGGAAGCTTACTTTGCGGCGCATTCGACTTATTTCAATGGTGCGCTGAGCAGCGGTAACCCTCCGGGCTTTAACTTGACAACCGGAGTCTCTTTGGGGGCAACAGCTGGTACGAATACCTTCACGTTATCTGCAAGTCACTCGAATTGTACCAGCGGCGTAACGTGGACATTTAGTAGCGGCAACGGTACCATTAACGGCGGTAGCTGTTAGTAAATAATCCACTTTCTTTCACATTCAGAGATTTACAACGAATAAGGGGTGGTTCTTGAACCACCCCTTATTTTTCGCTTGCACCTAAATCACTCGAAAAATATTAAACACTCAGCGGTCATTAACTACTTTATGATTCGCAGACATACGCTAAAAGTAGTGTCGATCGATCTTCTGGCGCTGGTCGCTTTGGTCGGAGCCGTCGCCTGGTTCTGCGAAGGCATGCTTTTCGAGGGCAAGATTCCGTTCTTTCGTGACCTCGTCACCTATTCTTATCCAATTAATTTCAGCCTATCCAAAAGTTTTCTTGCAGGAGAGCTTCCCCTCTGGGATCATCATATGGCGGCAGGCTTTCCGCTCCTGGCGGCATTTCAGCCAGGAGTCTTTTACCCACCGAGCCTGCTGTTCTACCTGCTGCCGTTTTTCGACGCGATTCGCTGGACTTTTTTTGTTCATTTCCTGATCGCCGCCTTCGGGGCCTATTTTCTCTGCCGACGTTGGAAATGCCCTACCCACCTGTCTCTCATCGGCGCGGTACTGTTCGCGTTCGGCGGGACGATCGTTTCACTTTCCAATTTACTCAATCATTTTCAGAGCGCTGTCTGGTTGCCTTGGATGATCCTGTGTGGGGAACGCTTTTTACATGCAGCTTCTTGGCAAAACTTCGTTCTCCTGATCTTCGTCTTGCTTTGCGCGTTGCTGGCGGGATCGCCGGAGATCTATGTTTTTTCCATAGGGTTACTGCTCATTAACGGAATCAGGCTGAGCGTGTGCAATGGCAAGCAGGGCGTCCCTCGGGTGTTGCTATCTCTTTTCGCCGCGAACCTCGTGGTCGCCGCGCTTGGTATGGTTCAATTTCTGCCGACCCTAGAGCTGCTCTTGCAATCGCGACGGGACCAGCCGATTCCGTTTCACGAGGCGACCCTTTGGTCGCTAAATCCTATAAGTCTCATTGGTCTCTTTGTCCCGGACAAAGAGGCAGATAGTTCACTGTCGCTCGGTGTCCGTCTTTTCTTTGCGCGGGACGTTCCATTTCTCCTTAGCCATTATCTCGGCGTGCTTTCGCTCTTGGGAATCTCTGCATGGGGCTATTTCTCCTCTTGGAAAGAACGCATTTTGGTGCTCACCCTTATCTTCGCGTCCTTAACTTTGGCGCTCGGAAACTTTACGCCGGTCTATCGATTTTTGTACGAGCAAATTCCCCCGTTTCGTATCATACGATTTCCGGAGAAGTACTTTTTCATCACTTACATCTTCCTCTTGTACGTCGTCGTGAAGGGTTTAGCCGCGCTCCATCAGTTGAAAGATTCAGAGCGAAAATTCCCGGTCTTCGTTCTTTTTGCTCTACTCATGGGCTGGGCAACGGTGTACTCATTGTGCCGCTTGTATCCGGAGACCTTGTCGCGCGCGATGGTTTACTTGTCCAGCGGCCAAGCCGCGAGTGTGTCGGCGGCGACAACGGTTGCATCGGTAATTGTCAATTTGGAACGGCAGATTGGCATAACCGTCGCGCTATTGCTGGTATTTTTTTGTGCTTCGAAACGTTTGCTGAGAGCCGCCCTACAACCTGTTTTCCTGGTCTTGATAGTCCTGTTTGATTTAGGAGCCGCGCACAAACCGCTACTGTTTCTGCTTGATACTGATAGCGTGACTAAGAGCGACCGTATATTGCCCCATTCCGGTGTCGAAGGCGGCCGCCTTTTTTACTACCGTACCGGTGGTAACTTACATCCCAGTTCGCTAACAGTTTTGGGGTGGCCGTCCTTTCCGAAAGCTGTCGCGTTGTCGTTCGAGAATTTACTACCTAACGCAGGCGTTTTGTATGGTTTCGATTATTTTCAAGAGATCGATGCCCTAACCCGGCAGCCCTACAATGATTTTCTAAATTTTGCCAACCTTCTTCTCCCTGAAAGAAGGATTAAACTCTTCCGCGCGCTCAATATTCGTTATGTTGTCGCGTTTCAATCGTTGGAAATTCCCGGCATGCGATTATCGCGCCGGTTTCCAGAACACTTTTCATGGCTTTACGAAATTGACCGTCCCGTACCCCGTGTGTACATCGTGTCGGAGGTAATTCACGAACCGCAAGCCGCGAAAAGAATTAGATTAATGTCGAGCGCTGAATTTGATCCGCTGCAACAAGTAATCTTAAATGACCAGCTCCCGAGCGTAACGGGTCGAACGACCGGCGGCGAAGCGAAGCTCGTCAGGTACTCCAATGACCGTGTCGTCATCAACGCCACGCTTGGCGATCCGGGAGTTCTCGTGCTGGCGGACTCCTACTACCCGGGCTGGAAGGTTTTCGTCGATGAAAGACAAGGTAAGATCCTCCAAGCCAATCATTTCTTTCGCGGCGTGGAGTTGCCAGCGGGGAACCATCGAGTCGAGTTCGTCTATGATCCTCTATCGTTTAAATTGGGCTTGGTAATCTCATCGCTGACCGCGGCCTTCCTCTTCGCAGTACCCCTCGTCGGCTGGATTCTCCGGCGGGCCGCTCTTAGGCGATCTGGGACCGGGCTCTCGCAATCATCTTTATCCACATCGGCGAACCGTTAGTGTCAGCAATGTCCGTGTTCGACAATCAATCCGTCCGCTCGGAAAATCTTCGCCTCGCGGCTCTTTCCTAACGGTTCGTCTGTCTATAATCCACTTCCTCATCTTGTCGGATTAGTCGGAGTTTTGAACTCAAAAACTGAAACCAAAGGGACACCTGCAAGATCGACGCTCAGAAATGGTTTCGATGGGCCGTAAATGAGTTTCCGTTCCCTGGGTCCAAGTACGGTCCGACGATTGAGCATGACGTAATAATCAAAACTTCGACCATCGGTGAGCTTGATATCGGACCGCAAACGTCCTTCCTTTTGATAAAAGGTGAACATGAAATTGGCTACCGATGCATTGATGCTTGCGTTCTTCGGAATCTTCTCATTGAGAGAGCGCATGAAATCAGGCGTGAATGCTTCCATAAAGTAAGTCGTTTCCAGCCCTCGCGCATAGGCTCCGCGGATGCCGCCAACAAAGCGATTGTAAAAACTAAGTTGGAACGGATGGCAAAGATAGACATCCAACAGAGGACTGAAGCAGACTAGCAGAACTAAGATTGCAGCGACTTTTATCTCCGCTCTGGTGACCTGCGCAACGGCGTCCCGGTTACGAACAAGTTTCATTGACCAGTTAAATAAAGTGTGGAGCCCGACCCCTGCTAAAGCGGTTAGGAAGGGCAGCGCGGAGAGCATTTGCCGGACGCCATCATGGAGCACGGCGCCGGGCAAAAGACCCAAAACCAAGATGAAGACGACATTGAAAAGAAACAGCAGCGCGGTGGACCGCTGGTTTTTCATCCAGGCGATCGACATCGTTCCTAGCAGGGCTAACACGACAAGCGGTTCAGGCGTGGTTACGCCGACCATGAAAAACGAGTAGTACCAAGGCAGTTGACTGGAGGACAGTATTTGACCGAAGAAAGGGACGCCGAAATTTGTTTCCACCCGATATCCGCGGCTTATTCCCTCATACAGGAACTCCAAAACTCGCAGTCCGGTTTGGTGCCATAAATAGGGTTGAGTGGCGATCATGACGACCGGCGCCAGAAAAAGCAGAGCGAAAACATTGTTCACATATTTGGCACGATGAAATATATGTGCCCAAAGAATCAAGGGAATCGGAATTAGCGCCGCGGGAAATTTGGTCGCGAGAGCCAAACCCCACACAATGCCGACTACAACGCTCCACTTCCAGTTCGAGAGGCCCTTCCAGAAACTATAGGCCGTCAGGAACCACATTGCAGCTAGCGGTAGATCGGTGACGGCAATATGCGCGAAGCCGAACAGATTCGGCGTTAAGATCACGGCCAGTGCTGAGAATAGGCCTGTGGCGGCGCCAAAGAGTTCCTTCATCCATAGATAAATAACCGTTACAAGCACGGCGAAAAAAAGCGCCGGCCCCATGCGGTACGCCGAAAACTTGTCGAGGAATGGTGACGAGATTTCCTTGGCGAAGCCGGAAACAATACGCGAAAAAGGGGGGTGCGGCACGTTGTATGGATTCCAGTGCCAAGCGGCCCTGATGGTTTGGTCATCGAGGCTATTTCGCAACTCGCCCGTGACAATATTTGCCGAGAAGCCGCTGATCCACCGTACATGGAGGTCGGATGCGTGAAAGTACGGAGGCTCGTCCCATGTCACTCCGTAGTCTTTTAACGTCACGCCAATTAGCAGCAGGGTGCCGAGGAATAAAATCACCGGTATGAACCAACGTGATGCTCGGGATTCGAGGGGGTTTGGATCATCCATCGGAAGAAATTCGAAATTTTGAATGGGATTAGGCGCTATCGTGATGGCTGATGATTCCCAGATCAACTACGCATCAAACTGCATCGACTGCGTTGTGTCGAAAAAATGCCGTCAATGTTCCGTTATCCCTTACGCCACACCGCCAATACCGACTTGCCGATGGAGCCGCAAAATAATCGATCGACGACGCGCGATGCCGGAACGCACACACGATCCCAGAGCAGAATTTGCGATTGGGTGGGCATGGATTGACGAAGGGCAAGAACATTGCCGAGGGACAGAACCATTCCGACAGAATCAAGATAGGTGAGTTTTTTTTCAATCCATCCAGCCGGAATAATGGATCTCAGATTCGATCTATCGTAGCGCCGCAAGTGGCCGATACTTTTATCAAATTCACTGAAGAGCCATTGATAGGCTGGGGCTAAGACGACGATATGACCGCCGCGACGGACCAGTCGTGCGGCTGCTTCGATCTGAGAGCGATCGTCTTCGATATGTTCCAGAACATCGATGTACAAGATGCAATCGAAAGACGGACGATCGGCAAATGTCCGAAGAGAACCGACGATCACGCTTATTGTTGATACAGCCGCGAGCCGGAGTAATCGATCCTTCAAGCGCAGCGCTAGGGTCGCGTCCGGTTCGAGGCAAATCCATTGACGCGCAGTTCCATCGTGTAGCGCTACTGTAGTCGCGCCGATGCCGGCGCCAACTTCCAACACGTCGCCGGTTGTGTAACGCGAAATTTCGCTCTTGATGTAGCCCTTCCAGTTCTTGGCCAAAGCAAACAGATCGAGTTCGCCGCCGATATAAGCGTTTTCATGGGCGTTAGCCATAAATCCGTTGGCGACTGCCCATGATGTGAACATAATCCCGGGTCGGGAGTACGTTGGCCGCATTGCGTGCAGCTAGGATCACGAAGACAAAAACTAAAATCACCAAAAGCATCTGGATCAACATCACAAGCAGAAGCCCGGTCGCATACGTAGCCCATCCAGGGATAGCAAGATCGGTTGCCAAACGAATGGCGATGACGATGGTTAGCGCCGTCACCGTCACAACCATTCCAGCGGATACAACGATGAGAAGTCGGACGCCAATGCGGTCGCCAAAAACCGCCATGGCACTCAACCCATGTACTACCAGAGACACCATGTCCATGCGTCCCGGTCCCTTCAATCTTCCAGCGCGCTTCGATGGGATGAGCTCCAAAGGAAGTTTCGCTTTATGCACGGCGGCAGCGTAATGGTTCCATAACTCGGATACGGCCACCAATCGCTTCAGAGCGTCGGTTGGGACGATACTGAAGTTGCCGACCCGAACGTGAACTCCCGTAAGTAGAAAGTGAATGAGTCGGTACAGGTGATAGAAGAAAGCGAATGTCCAACCCTCAGATCGCCTGGTCCTAGCGGCGAACACAATTTTCTCGCACCGATTTGCATTACACTCGCGAACCAGTCGGGGAACATCTTTGGGGTCATCCTCGCCATCCGAATCCATGATAACGACCGAGCATTGTGGTTGATTCGCTTCGATGTAAGAAAGTCCAACCGCGATCGCACGTTGGTGGCCAAGATTTCGTCGCAGTGATAGAACATCAACGGTTTTAATGGATTCAAAGCGTGCTCCAAAATTCTCCGGCACCGCCTCTGTGGAGCCGTCATCGACTATGAGAATTCCCGCTGTGAGTCCGTCCGCTTTTAGCTCACGATCTAAAATTGGCAGCAACAACGAAAGCGCATCCCAATCGTTGTAAAGGGGCATCAAAATGGTTAACTCGCTATCGCGCATCTCTGAACCCATTCATCACTAAGGAGATGTTCAAATAAAACTGAGAAAAACCGCGGCCATAATAATTTATGCAAACCGTTGATCGAACCTGCACGCATGAATTTATTGACCAGTGATGATGGACACATTTCTTGCGGATATTCCCAAAGATTACCACAAAATCTCTTTTATCGGAAAAAGAATAGGTCAAAATCGACTCTCGACAGCGACAATGAGATCGTTGCCATATCAACAGTAAACCAATACCGGCTCTACGTTTCCTTTGTCTGCCGCTTGCTTCCGCGTTTAGCAGACTGCGCTGTGTGACGTGCGGGTTTGCTGTTGTGTCCGTTGCTCTAATGTTCTTGGCGTCTATGATTGATCGGTTAGTCCCAATTTCCCTGCCTAACCCGCTGAACTGGGATTCGCTTCGATGGACCGTTGTCCGCCAATCCTTTCGCGGTGTACGGCGCATGGAACGACTTGGCAGCCTCAACACCTTGGAGCAGCGAAAGCCACGCAGTCACCGGGGGCCAATAACGCCAAAAAAACAAAAAACCGGTCGAATTAAGACCGCCCGCATAACCCAGCAAAACGGCTAGGCAGTTGGGATCCAATCGCGTAGAATAGCTAGTAGGAGGACGAGTATATGAAACGCTGTCTCGTCATTGTTTCGTTCGTGGCAACGTCTGCCTGTTCTGCCACGTTGGTTTTTGCCCAAGCTTTTGGTGAGTACGGTAGAACGCTGGGAGGAGTTCCTCACGGCCCAGGGATTACTGGTTCCAGGCCGCCAGGAGGTGTGACGCAGGGAAATGCGGGCACCGGCGGCATCGGTGACGTCGGTGGGCGGGCGCTGCCAACTCGCTTGGTCGTTGCCACCAAGGACGCCGGCCTTTTCCCGCGGCAGGATGAGGAGTCAGAAAAGCTATTCCAGCTCGCCCAAGGGGAGACACTCATCCCGATGGTCCAGAGCGCTGGCGGCAGCGAGTGGTATATGGTCAAGACTCAGAAGGGTCTTGTCGGTTGGGTCAAGTCCTCCGATGTTAGAGAAGAGAAATTGAAAAAGTAGTGGCTAACAAGAGACCATTTCGCACTCGGGCGGCCGATGAGATCGCCTAGGTCTCGATACCAGGCAAATCTGTCTCGCCCATCATGGACGCGATGAAGCAGGCTATTTTAGCCCCATAGTTAATCGTCTCTCCCATCCTAGTTTTCTCCAAAAGTCTTTCTAAAGGCTTCAATTGCTTCAGTGCTTGGGGGTTCCTGACGATGGCATCGAAGATGCTTTACACAAGTCCCCATGACGGTTCGACTAAAATCGAAGAAAATCCTAATTCCTGATGTTCCTCCTCGACCGCTGCGGGCCCACCAAGACTTGGTGATCGCTGGCATCGGGGTTTTCTGTGCGACTGTTGTCATTGCAGCCGTTGTTTTCGTTTTCTTCGGTGCCTGATCAGCTGGGGCAGAAAGCACAGTCGTGTCTAGCCTTGAAGTGAAACGCATGGTCAGGGTTTTTTCACTCGCGATCTTCTTTCTTCTGCTTGCTTGAATCCGCACAGCAGCGCGTCCCAATTTCGTTGCATTACATTCTGGTGGCGTGAATGTACGGCTCGCCGGAGCGGGCTAGCAGTTCTCTATTAGCGCGCGATCATTTACATCCTATCTGTCGTCGCGGGACACCGTCGAAAATGCATTGACGCCACATCGATTTTTGGGCTAAAAGAAGAAAACGTGGCGCGATGCTGATCGCGCCACGTCGGAAATATGGATGGACCGCGTCGCTAAGCATTGATCGTCGCTCCAGTAATAAAATTCGGTTGAAATCTAGCGTTTCATTACTTCGTCTAACGCTATGGTGCGGAAATTGATGTCCCGTCTCGAGCAAACATCGAAGCGAGCGATTGCCGCGTTCGGTGTTGTCTTAGTCATTTTTATCGGTGTTGTCGACTTCGCCACCGGGCTGGAACTACATTTGATGTTTTTCTACCTCCTTCCTATCGCGCTGGTGAGTTGGTTTGTCAATCGAAGGACGGGAATTTTGATCGCTGCGCTGTGCACGTTGACTTGGCTCTTGGCGAATCATGTAGGTGGCCGTCGATATTCCTCGGATTTAATTACGCTTTGGAATTTTTCAATGCGCGCGGCGGTTTCCATAGTGATTGCCTCCTCGATCTCGCAACTAAGAACGATGCTCGACCAGATTTCCGACGTGGCGAACCGCGACTTTCTTACCGGCTTGCCCAACGGTCGGGCTTTTTACAATCTCGCAGGGCATGAAATGGAACGCGCATTCGGTTTAGAGCCTATGGCTTTGGCGTTCGTTGATGTCGAAGGTCTTAAGTGGATCAATCATCGATTCGGATACGCGACCGGTGATCAGATGTTGTGCACGATTGCTCACGCCATTCGAGAGAGCGTGGCGCGGCCCGAACTCGTCGGCCGTATTGGCGGGACGTCGTTCGCAATTTTACTGCCCAATGCCGGGTCCGAAGAAGCACGGTTTGTTCTGGAGAAAATACAGAGCAAATTGAAGGACCAACGAAAGCGATATGCGCAGCCAGTAACCTTTTTCATCAGCGCAATTGCGTGTACGAAGGCACCTCGAAATATTGCCGAGCTAATGCACGAAGCCGAATTGCGCATGATTCGAATGAAGAACGGCAGTCGCGACGCACTAGAAATTGCCCTTGTCGATTCCTCGCCCGCTCTAAATTAGCTCAAACACCAGGGCCGCTACGACCGCCGAAACGGCGGTTAATCATCAATAGGTAGCTAGGATCGCAATCTTTTCGTTCGACTAACGCACGAAAGGTTACGCTACTTTCAGACGTTTCAATACAGAGTCGTTGCCGATCACGTGGAACTCCATGTAGTCGATCAACCGGCGGGCGATGAAAAAATAGCGCTGTAATTCTTGCGAAGAAGTCTCTCCTGAAATTGGTTGGGACACAACATTTTTTGTTGATCGATAGGACTCCACTTCTTGAACCAGACCCTTCAAAGCGGGTGGTAACACATCCCACACACCCGTTGTCTGGCAGATCGAAACCAATTTACTATGATCGTGTTCGGTCGGCAGGCATCCGTGGTTCTCGATCAGTGCCGCCTTAATCGCCTTTTCCACAGCTTCGGCCAGTTTGGCGAAGTCATCTGGTCCGAAATCATCGCTGGCGATATCCGGAAAAGACTTTATCTTGTCTCGCGCCTCACGCAACCACGGCTCGGCGTAGAAACCCATTCATGTCCCCCTGATTATATTGCTCCTGTTGCTCATATCATAAGGTCAGGAAGCGACTTTAGCAAGATGTTTTAATTGGTGGAAGGCGGCTATCGGTGGCGCTTATGTGCAAGCCAATACTAAAGCAATGCAGAGTAGACGGGTGCGTTCGTTCGAACGCGTAGGCTTAGCTGCCGGGAGCAATATACCATCTTCCTGCGCATGCCCCTGCAAAAGAGCCCCCAGCGAATGGCTTGCAAAATGAGTCAAATTTTGATGCTTATGCCGCGGGACGGGAGCGCGCCGCCTCAACCAGCGGGCGGTACTTTTCGTTGAGCTTCATCCAATGCGCCGCTCGGCGTTTTGCTTTCGCGAGCTCAGCTTCAGGAAAAGTAACGAATGGAATACGAGTCGGGCCAACCGTGCAATAGTCGGCGAACTCTGCGGGACGTTTATTACCAGCACCGGGCACCGGTCTACCACCGCTGCCGTCGCCGATAAGATCGTCGATCACTTCGATCGCCTTTTGAGTCTCCCCGCGCTTCATGAGGTCGACCAGATGGAGAACTGGCCATGGTCCCATCCAAACTTCCGTCGACCAGCAGCCGGCGGCGCCCATCTCAAAATAAGGATAGAACTGGGTCTGGTTGACAAAAACACTGATCTTTCCGCGGACGATCTTTTGTAGATTCATAAATGCCTGAGTCGTGCGGTGGCTATCTTTCATGCCAACAATATTCGGTTTCTTCACGAGTTCCTTAAACGCCGCTACGGGAATGGTGAACTTATGATTTTCCGGATTGTGGTAAATAACGATGTTTAGGTTCGGAAACAGATCCGCGATATCGTGATAAAACTTGATTGCATCTTGGACATGAAGGGTTTCGTAATAGGGCACGCCTAGCAGAACGCCATCGGCGCCCAGATCCTTAACAAAATTCATCTTCTGAACAACTTCCCGCGGATTAGGACTGGTGCAACCGATGAAAAGGGGGACGCGTTTTTTTACCGCCTCGACCGTGGCCACGGCTAACGTCTTGAATTCGTCGAAGAGCAAGTTGTAGCATTCGCCGTAGGTGCCCGTAGTGGCGATGTTGTTGAGGCCGTCTTTAATAATCTTGTCGACACCTTCTTTGAGATTATCGACTGCAATGGTTTGCGTCGCTCTGACGTCCACGGCGTCCGGCGTCGCAAAAGCCGGCATCATTCCCAAGACCCCGTTAAGTTCGCTGGCAGTTATCATGACTGGATTCCTTCCTGTGAGTATTTGGCCAATTTTCTGATTCGCCGCGCCCGCGCATCAGAGCGCCACTTGCTTTGAATCACCGCCTTGTTACCAGTTTCAAGAACAGGTTGTCAAATTGCTCGGGTCTCTGGTTTGGGCCCATCGGCAAATGATCCAATAAAAAGCTGGAGCCACCCGCCGGAGTCGAACCGGCGACCTACTGATTACGAATCAGTTGCTCTACCGACTGAGCTAGGGTGGCTTAGATAGAAAAATTAACTACTTGGATCAGATGCCTCGTGAGAGCCAGAAGCAGGTGTCGTGAAAAGCGTCGGGAAATTCTTGCCAATTTTCTCGACCGCCTCCGATTTATGACTTGGGCTCAAAAGAGAATACCGTTGCAGCATCTCCAGGTCTCTCCAACCGCCAAGTTCTTGGATCGTTCGAAGATCCCCTCCCGCTATGGCCAGCCTGCTTCCGAAAGTATGGCGCAGCGCATGCGGAGTAACACTAAATAATTTAGCACGCCTGCACGAAGTTTTAAACGCTGTGCGAATGCTTTTGTAGGGGAAGCCATCTGGCTTGGAGAAGACGCCGCTTTTACAATGAAGTTTAAATTGACCGCTCTGCTTTCGCCTGACTTGGCATAGGCCGCTCTCACCGCGAGAAGTCCGCGCTTAAATCGATGTCCTCCCATTTTAGCGTCAAAGCCTCGGCCTGGATACGCAGGCCTGTGTAAATGCCCACCAAGATAATTGTTCTCAAGGCTTCTTTAGCTTCACTCAACCATTTCACTTCTTCTTCGTGATCCAGGTATCTTAGTCGCCCCTAGGTTCCATCAGGAGCTTGACCTCTTTGACGGGGTTTGCTCCAACATACTTGCGCCAAACGATGCACCGGTTAAATAGAGCCTTCAATAACGCCAACTCCCTGTTGACCGACACTGAGGCGCCTTCCTCGATCCTCATTTTTTTGTGCTTCTCTATGACGAAGGGTTGGATTTGACCAAGATCCTTCCCGCTGAAAGAACGCTTTAGCTGGCCGACGTAGCCATAGGATTCAATTCAACGGTTTTGGGCCGTTTGTTTGCCTTTGCCCACGAAAGGAAATCCTCAGCAGCCTTGTCGAATGACAAATGCGTTCGCTTCTGCAATATGCCGGCTTCGCCTTTTAGGATATCGGCTCGCTTAATTCCGGCCAGCTCCCGAGCCACTGTTTTATTGATCCCTTTGCTGCCACGTGCTTGTTGAGATTAGTCGAAACCTCGTTGATGTGGAGGCATGGCAACATTATCGCGCATCCGGCTACGAGAACTTTGAGTTGTACTGTACGGAAGAGTTAGGAATACCCTCATCGAAGATCCGAGGCCTAAAGCTCATCAAAGACCGTTTCTTGCCCCGACCGGGGAAGGGCGGACCAGCCGATCTCTTTTCTTGGTTTTTTGATGTGATCGAAGACCTGTCAGACACTAAGAAGAAACATGACCTCTGAGAGAGAATTTCAAACAAAGCGTGCCATGAAAAAGAGTTGGTGTTGCAAGAGCATTCATGTGGATCCAAATGTGGCAATGAGCGTAGCTCTTTCGGAATACCACTTTTCAACACCAGAAATTCGGCTCCTAATGAGACATGTTCTAGGCCATGCTCTCTCAGGCCGAACTATTAAGCGCGTGGTAAGATCAGCGGGACGCCGATCGAAACGGGGTCGTCCACGAACAACACCAAGAGTTTACAAAAAATATCTTAACGACCTTATAGGCAACCAGCGAAGACCTCAGTGTGTTTGACGGCAACGCACTTCACTTTTTGAATCATATCGAAGTTCAATTCGGTCTTAACCCGCGCCAGTACCTGAATGGGTAACTCAGAGTGTACGTCGGGGAAAGTGCATGATCCGAAAATGTCTTCTCTGTGATCGCTTTTTCCCGTCTCAAGATTCGTGCGAAAGACATTGCAGAGCGTGTCAGGGCGGTAGACGACGCCTTATAAATGAAGAGCCCCGGTCTTACTTCGTTTAATCCTAGATGTTGTCGACGACTATGGCACACGCGGCCAAAGGGAGATCGTTCTCGCGGGGCGATTTTGTCACGGACGCCCGCTCCCACGGTGGTCAACAAAGAGGGTTCTGACGTATTGCTCGGCGGCACTTCTCTAGTCGTTACGGAGAACGGCTACAGAAATCACGGCGAGCGGAAGGTCGAAATGCTAGTGGTGGCGTAGGAGGAACTTACTTCGCCTTGGGCTATACCGGTATCAATTGCGGGAGCTGGTCAAGGAAGGAAAGATCGAATGGCAATCGGTCGTCGAGACTGTGTGATGTCGTTGCGGGTCGAGCGCCCGCACGGATGTCTGCCGAAGAAATTATTGTTTTCAAGGCGATCCGGCGGCGGCTTCGGCGACAGCGCATTTTTGCCAACTGGATTTATGCGCAGGCGCGGCAAAAGGGTTTGCGCCAGGAATGGAATTTTCACTAAGCTGCTACCCGGCTTTTAGCAAAAAGCCAATCATTTCTTGACGAGCAATTTCTTAAAATAGCGCCAGTCCGGATGTTCTCCCTTGACCGCGTCGACTTTGCGCGCGCGGTTGCGCCATCGGGTGCTGTACTCTTCGATGTCCCTCTGCGGAATCGGTTTCGGAGTTCCGATGGCGTACGCCATATAGTTCAATCGGGCCAACTCGAAAACGTTCAAAGTGATCAGCGTCGCGTCCTGAACACTGGCGCCGGCGGTGGTCATGCCGTGACCAAGCAAGAGGCAGGCGTTTTTATTGCCCATGGTCTGCATAAAGTCCTGGCCCAGCTCGTCATTGATGATCGTCACGCTGCGCCCGTAGAGTGGAATGCCTTCGAGGAGCAGTTTTAGTCCCGGCGGGTTGTAAGCGGCATATATCGGCAGCAGCGGCCTTTCGGATGCGGTCAGAGCGACAACCCAATCGGGATGCGTGTGAATGACGCTCATGACTTCCGGCCGGGCTCGGTAGACCGCCAGATGCATGGCAGTTTCCTGCGGCGCGTCTTTGCCCTTGTCGGCCTTCAGTACGTTTCCTTTCATGTCGATGGTAATGATGTCTTTCTCGGTGGCAAATTCGAGCCCCTCTTCCGCGGGACCCTTCGACTTGATCAAGATTCGATCCGTGCCGGGAATGCGCGCGCTGACGTGGCCGAAAGCGCCTCGCGTCACGCCGCGGTCGCCCATGATCCGGCAGGAGAACATCACCTCGTTCGTTAGCTGTTTGATCATTGCGCGTTCGGCTGGTTTTGCCATGGCTGTCTCATTTCCTCCTTGAGTTTGGACGTCAGAAACTTTGAACCTGAAACTAGAAGCTCGGAACCTGATGCGACAGTGAAATTGTGCGTCCTTCCTTCGAAGACTGAAGCATCGCGAGCGCGACTTCCAGGGTCGCCTCGCCCCATTTGCCGTCGGTGAATATCGGCCGGTTGTTTGCGGCAGCTTCGTACAGTCTCTGCAGCTCTCCGGCGGCGCAGCCGAGCTTGATCACCTGTGACATGATGTTCTGTAACGCGAGCTTTACTTCTTTTGTTTCCCCGCTTCGGCCAACGCCTCCTCGAACACGAGAATTATGGGCTTCATCTCCATCCACTCAGGACGGCTATCCAGGTCGAGATATTGGACGCCTTCGACGCGCCGGTTCACCGGCTTCACGTCGTCTTTCGGAATATCTATTCTAAATGAATCCGGAGCCTATTCTGCGCTTTTGGACAAGGTTTTTTGCAAGGTCCTTTGTCCCTCGCGAGAAAGAAACCAGTTGATGAAAACTTTGGCCGCGTTTGGATTGGGGGCTTGGTTCAATAGCCCCAGGGTGCCGTATTGAGTGTGTAGCGCCGCCCCTTCTTTGAGCACGACCGCGAATTCGTCCACGGAAAGTCCCTGGAGCTTCGCTTTATCGATGTCCGAGCAGAAAAAGCAAATGCTGAATTTGCCGCCGGCGAGCCAGTCGACACTTTGGCGGAAGTCGCGGAAAAGGGTAACGTCCATTTCACCGAAAAGACGTTTGATGAATACACTGCCGATGGCGGGATGGTGATAGAAAAAGCGCATCGGAGCATTGCCCAGTCCCGGGCTTCTGATATCCCGCACTAGGATCTTTCCCTTCCATTTTGGCTGCAAAAAATCCTAGATAGACTTGATTTCTTTTGGGTTTACGAGTGTGGAGTTGTACGAAATGTTTCCCGTCTGCGGCAGGCCGACGTAGCGAAAGACAAACTTTCCTTCAGGATCGACATAGCGGTGCTTCCCTTGCCACCAGCGGGATTCATCGGTCACTTCGGGCAGCAGGAGAACGGGCTTGATCGGATCGAAGCTGTTGGCGGCATGAAGCGTCCGGTAGTTTGACCCCACGCCCTCGTTGCTGACGTCGGCGATAAACTTTCCGGCTCTTCGCTCGGCGAGAATGCGTTTGGCGGTTTCACCTCCTCGCCCCGTTACGGCGACCACTTTGATGCCCGGATAAGATTGTTCGAACACGCCCGATTCGAGAACCGCGCCCCAACCACCGATATAGACATTCACCTGCCCTTCTTTTCTCGCCGCCTCTACGGTCCTTTCCCACTCGGTCTTGCCGCTGTCGGCGGTCCATGCTTGTCCCGTCATTCCGAGCAGGGCGAATAACCCAAAAATCACTCCGATTGTGTTCGTTATCTTCGCTAGAACAGGGACCAAGTTTTTCTCATTCGGGCGTATTTAAATTTTTTTGGTCCTTTCGGGTATTCGTCATTTCTAGTTTCCCGTTGCAATCTTCTGGTTACTAGAAATCAAAAAGTAGAAACTTGAAACTGCATTACGCTTGCGCCGCTGCTCTCCGATGCAGCGAATCGAACTCCGGCGCATTCTCCAATTGTTCCACGCGCGCGTAACCGATCTGTTTGTAGATCCGGTTGGTGCCACAGATGAGCTTGGCCGGATGCGCTGGATCGGCGCTGAAATGCTGATGTATGGTGTTGTGCGGAATATAAACCATGTCGCCGGCCTGCCACTCCCAGCGGCTCGGCTGCTTGGCGATGCGCGCGTAATATCTGTCCGTTATGTCGACATCCACGTCCCAGTGAAGATCGTAGCCGCGGCCTTCAAGCACGTAGAAAATTTCATCGGCGACTTGCCACTGCTTGCCCGAACGACTGCCCGGCGCGATCTCGTGCAGCTGGACGTCGATCGCCTTGACGCGGAGAGGCACCGACGCATCGGCAAGCAGGCGGATGCGGCCGTGGGGCGTGGTTTGCCATGGCGTATCATTGGGTTTGATGACTTTCTTGAGGCGCACATCCTCCGGATCGCGAATCACGGACCATTCCACCGGCGGCCCCCAGCGATCGTCGCCCGCGGACGGGGAGGTTCCCAACGGGCCCTGCTGATGTAGCCCGAGGAAAAGCCAGAGCGGCTTAGCTTTCATCACCAAGATGACGACTCCGTGATCGGGGTCTTCGTTGTTGTGCCAGTGGACTGAATCATTATGCACCGCGACGGCGTCGCCCTTTTCCCAGTCATAGCGCACGCCGTCATGCATGTCGAAGCCGCGCCCTTCCAGAATATAAAAGAAAGCTTCGTTCTGGTGGCCGTGTCCTTTGTCGCGCGCCGCCGGCGGCAGCGTGACGAAATGAGCTTGCAGGCTCTGGGTCACGAAGGGCTCGTTGACCGGGCTGATAATATTTTTTTCGCGCGCTTTGCCGTCGAGGTAATCGTGGTAGTCTTTGCGGATCACCCGCGGAACCGAGCTGAGGTGCTGGCGCCGCGCTTCGGAAAGCGAATAAGTCTCGCTGGCGATACTTTTTACGAAGACGCGCGGCTTATCATATCGGGGTGGCGGATTGGCCATATTGCTTGTCTCCTTCTCAAGTTGCGAATTTTTATGGCAGGTTGATTGGCAAGTAGTACATGGCGTACGACATGTCAAGCTGCCAACAGTGTGTCGCGGTTCCATCTCTGGCTGAGCCGCGGCTCAAGAAAGTTCGATCAGCAAAACAACTGCTGCGGAATCGAAAACCGTGCTCCGATCTCTGCTGCTAATTTTCACCAAGAATGATGAATGGGATATCTGCAAAATCGAAAGACCCTGAACCGAAGTTGCGAAGGCTTCGTCTGGAACAATTCATTTTAGAATGGTAGGAGTAGCGCACGACAGAGCGAAGGAGGAGCAATGCTGAGCAGGGAAGAGAACGAAATGCTGACGAGGACCGGTCCCGGCACTCCGATGGGAGAGCTTTTACGCAGGTTTTGGTTGCCCGCGTTGTTGCCCGACGAGCTTCCCGCGCCCGACTGCACGCCGGTCCGCGTGCGCTTGCTTGCGGAAGATCTGGTCGCATTCCGAGACACTGAGGGCCGGCTCGGGTTGATCAGCGCCTACTGCGCCCATCGTCGCGCCCATTTGTTTTTCGGACGCAATGAAGAGTGCGGCATCCGCTGCATTTATCATGGGTGGAAATACGACGTCGATGGCAACTGCGTCGATCTGCCGACCGAGCCCGCCGAGTCCAACTTCAAAGACAAGGTAAAATTGCCTTCTTATTCGCTTCGCGAAGCCGGCGGCATCATCTGGGCGTATATGGGAGCGAAGGATCGAATACCGGAGTTGCCGCGGCTGCCGATCACACAGGTGCCGCCGGACCACAAATTCGTTATCAAGCGGCTGCAGGAATCGAACTTCGCGCAGGCCCTCGAAGGCGGCATAGATTCGGCGCATACACGCTATCTTCACGGTCGGCTCGATGCCTACCGGCACACCGCCAACTATGTGAAGGCTACGGAGCCGTTGCGCAAGAGGTTCAGTGAAAATCCGAACAGCCTGAGCCCTCGTGAGCTGGACATATTGTTTCGCATGACGGACAAGGCGCCGAGAGTGATGGCGAAGAGAACTAACTATGGTTTGACTATCGGGGCGCGCGGCACCATCAGCAATGAAAAATATTACTGGCGTTTCAACCAGTTTCTGATGCCCTTTTACACTATGCCACCCAGAGATCCCGGCGGGCATGCATTCGTGCCCATCGACGATGAAAACTGTTGGGTCTGGACTTTCAGAGTCACGACGAACCGGCCGCTCACCGCGGACGAAGTCTGGGCGATGCGAACCGGGCAAACCGACGGACGATTTGGTGCGCCGGTGGATAAGGAGTACATACCGATTGTCAACAAGGCTAATGATTTTCAGATCGATCGCGAGCTGCAGCGCACGTACAACTTTACAGGGATCATCGGTACAGGCAACCAAGACATGGCCGCGCAGGTGAGCATGGGCCGAATCACCGATCGTACCAACGAGATGCTCGGCGTCACGGACGTGGGCATCATCGAGATGCGCAAGCTGCTTCTAAGCGCGGCGAACGATCTCTGCGAAGGCAAAGAACCGGCTGAAGCCAACGATGCGGAAGCCTATGAAGGAGTCCGCGGTGTTTCCATTATTCGCGACAAGAATGTTTCATTCGAGGATTGTGCCGCCGACGTCCTGAAAGAAATCGAACGGACGAAGCATCGCTTTCGGGAGTTGAGAGCTCTCGAATAAACTGGGCTTGCGCGAGAGAAATACTCACCACGGAGGACACGAAGAGCACGAAGCAAGGAACAATGAGATTCAGCTAAAACGGTCTTCGCGTTCTTTGAGGAAAGAGTGCCCGCGCCGGTGAGAAGCATCCGGGCATTTTGAGAATTTGTTCCAAAGCGTTACCCCGAATATTTTTATCGGGGGTCCAGTCGGAGCTTCGGTCTGGATTCCCGGTAGAATTTCTTATGTAATCTTCCTGTCATGGGATCGTAGAGGCAAGCATGGCTGAAAAGGTTTTAGCGGCGACACAAATCGGCTCGAAGAAAATCGAGGTCCGGCAATATCTCATGCCGGAAATTTCCGCGGATGACGCCCTGCTGAAAATGGAAATAGCGGGGATTTGCGGCAGCGATATCGGCGGTTACGCGCAGTACCCCGGCGAGCCGCGAATCACGGGACACGAAAATGTCGGCTTCATCGCAAAAATCGGCGGCGATGCGGCGAGGCGCTGGGGAGTTAAAGAAGGGGATCGGGTTGTGGTCGAGCAATATCTGCCATGTGGCAACTGCCGCTGGTGCCGCATAGGGGAATATCGTCTGTGCGATCAAACCGACAAGCTTCCCGGTCGAACGATTCTCCGCTACGGCAACACGCCGGTCAGCGTGTCGCCTTCGTTATGGGGCGGCTTCAGCGAGTACCTTTATCTTCCAGCGAATGCGATCGTGCACAAAGTTCCTGCGCACGTGCCCGCGAAAGAGGCGGCCCTTTTCGTCTCCTTAGCCAATGGGATGCAGTGGGCCTATCTGCAGGGCGGCGCGGCTCCTGGCAAAACTGTCGTCATTCAGGGGCCTGGGCAAATGGGTTTGTCGAGCGTGGTGGCGTCGAAAGAGGCGGGCGCCGCCTGCATCATCGTGAGCGGCCTCGCTAAAGACGAGAACCGCTTTCAGGTTGCACGCAAGCTCGGCGCCCATTATACGGTCAACGTCGAGCAGGAAAGTTTGACAGAGCGGGTCAAGGAAATCACCGGTAGTCAGGGTGCCGACGTCGTGGTCAACGTCTCTCGCGGTGGTCAGGACACGGTTCGTGAAGCGCTCGAGATTGCCGCGAAGATCGGCACGATCGTTCTCGCCGGCCCGGGAAATCAGCAGATTCCCAGCAAGGGATTCGGCCGGAAGCTTGTGACCATGAAATGGGTCCAGGGATCATCCTTCACGGCGTTCGAATTGGGTCTACAGGTCATGGCGTCGGGCAGGTATCCCCTCGGCGGGATCAGCACGCATCAATTCGATCTAAATCACGTCAACGAGGCGATCAGAAGTTTTTCCGGCGAAAAAGGAACCGTTGGCGAAGTAATTCACGCCAGCATTGTGCCGCAGGTGTGAAAGGATGAAGGATAGGGGATAAAGGATAATTCATCCTTCCGCCCTTTATCCTTTATCCCTTCTGTTTAAATTGTCTTGCGCGTCTCGTATGCCTCACTCTCCTGTGTGTGCCACTGATAGCTCTTGACTCGATAAGCTTCGTCGGGGATCAAGCTGGTAATCCCTCGCTTCACCAACTCGGCTTCGAACTTCTGGCGAATCCATGGATCCTCATCCGCGTATTCGATCATGTCCTTGGCGCGGTCTTCGATCTTCTCGGCGTGGCCGCGAAACTGCCGCGGCGGATGAAGCGCCAGGTAGCGGGCCGGGTTCTCGCCGACGTTGAAGTGCTGGTGAAACCACTTGTTGGGCGGCACGAACATGCTGCCCTCTTGCCACGGGCAAACGATTTTTTCTTTGCCTTCCTCCCATAAGACCGAATAACCCTCGCCGGCCGGGATGACGATCACGCGCCCGGGCCCATGGCGGTGCGCTTTTTTGTAGGTCCGATTGGGAAAGATCGACATGTGACAGGACATCTCCGAATTGGGAAACATGACCGTGACGCTGAAGCCGCCCCGCTTGTTGGTGCTAAATTTGTCCCACGCTGCCATGTCGGGGAAAAAATTGCCGAACCAATAGATGCTTTTTCCGCCCCAGGCTTGCGTGGCATCCCCGTTCTGCACCAACTTGGCCGCAGAATAAAGCTCGCTCGCCTGCGACAAAAGATCGTCGCCTTCAAAGGAGTTGCCGAAGTAAAAGCTCGGCTCGGTAACAAGTGACATGGCGAGCGGAAGGTAACTGTAGCGCAACACGCGGGCCGGTTTGTCGCCGCGCATGTTGCCCAACTGCTGAAAACAATTGTGCGGAATTTGAAACAAGCTGCGCTCCTGCCATTCGAAAGTTTTTTTCTGCGCGCCGTTTTTTGCCCAGACGTTGGTGATGCCGCGGCCCTGCAAGACATAAATGACCTCATCCAGAGCAAACCTTATGGGCGGCAGCGTTTTCCCAGGCGGAATTTCCATGACGGTGGCCGACGTGATGCCTTCCTGCCCCATCAGTTGAACGAAGGCGGCGTCGCAGCCGCGCTCCTCCCACCAGCCCAATTCGACGGTCCGCAAGTCCTGGATGAAGTAGCCTCGATGAATCGGGATGCCGGTGGATTCCATCCAGCGATCGTAAGTATATTCCTTGATCTCCACACCTGACCCTCCGGATGGGTTTTTTTTTGCGCTCGACGCAGATTCTGCCATGGCAATCTTCTCCTCTCGTTTATTGCACAGAAAATAATCCAATCGCAGCCATATGTCTACCATAGCCTCCGACGTTTGAGGTTCCAGGTTCAACGTTCATGCTCGTTTTCGGGTCGTGGAGCTTGCTTTGAACGTTGAACTCTAGTCTGGATGGCTATGAAATAGGAGCCTAACATTTTACGGGCTTCCTCGAGAAGAGAGAAAATAGCCGGTGCGTTGTCGTGCCAGGCATCTACACACCACAAAGAGCTCGAAGGCCACGATATCACCTTCGTATTACTGTGGTGCAAAGTTGTCGCGGCTCGCGCAAAATTTCCGGTGAGGTGAAATACTCGAACACGGGGATTGACTCGCGCCAAGGCGCAAAGTACGCCAAGTTCGGAAGGGAAAGTTAGATAATCTTACAAACGATCTTCACCATTTTTCTCCGACCTTTGCGGCCTTGGCGTCTTTGCGCGAGATATTCCGAGTCTCGGTTGCGGCGTAGCCGCGCTGGGCTCTTCGTGATGAGAATCCGGAGATGAGCTACACTCCTCCAGGCTCCAATTCACCCTTGGGTGGAGTGCGCTGCGTGTAGACCCAGGAAGGCATGTTGCTCGTCATCCCTTCGCTTGCCAGCGCCGCCTCGTAGTTTTTACGGATCTCGGGATCTTCGTCCACGTAGGAAATCGCTCTGCCGCCGTCCCGCGTGTCGATGGCGCCACCGTCGATGGCCTGCTCGCCGGGCGCGCCGCCGTGGCGAAAAGCGGGTCCGTAAGGACCGTCGAAGACCAGCAGACGCAAACCTTCCGGATCCGTGCCGAAATGTTGATGAAACCAGTCGCCTCTCATGGGTGCCGCGCTGATCATGCCCACCGGTTCGTAGGTCTGTTTTTTTACCTGGTCGGCCAATCCCGCTTCCCATGGTTTCATGCCGAGGCGGTCGGGCCAGGTGACGCTGTAACCCTTGCCCTTGATGCAGACCAGAATCGCACCCGAGGAATGCTTGTGCGCCTTTGAATATTGTCCGGTCTTGTACTGCGCGATCTTCATGTAAAAGTTGGCGCCCGCCATGTGTGGCTCTATGCGGCGATAATCGAAAGAGCGCCGGTTGTCGCGCGGCAGCTCGCAGGTGAGGATGTCGGGTATCACGTTAGTCTGGCGCATGGCCAGGCCGCGCACCGGGTCGGCGTAGATTTCCTCGACCGGTTTGAAATAGTCCGCCGATGCGTCGAAGCGGTCGCGAAAATCGTAGGGACAGTTCATGACGAAGTCGGGGTTTCTGACGAGATTGATCATGTTGGGGGCGGTGGTCGCGGCGAGCAAGAGCGCCGGCGAGGAGGTGGCGTTGACCACCTGATGCCAGGAGTTGAGCGGCACGGCGAAGAGGGATCCCCGGCTCCACTCGAAGGCAACTTTTTTGCTGCCCTCCTGCCAGACTTCTGTGGTGCCGCGCCCCTCGACGACGTAGTAGATCTCCTCGTAGAGATGGCGCTCGGGATTGAGCGCTCCCGCTCCCGGTACTTCGATGACGTACATGCCCCACAGATGCTCTGTGCCGAGAAGTTGAATCGCGATGCCGCGCCCGCCGAGCCGTTTCCACGGGGCCAGCGGCAGATTTTGAACCTTATGCACGCCGATGTCCCGATGAATCGGGATGCCTTGCGCCTCCATGAATCGGTCGTAAGGCGACCTGGGATTTTGCCACTTGCCGAAGCCCGCCTTCCCGTCAGCTTTCGGTTCACGCCACTCGAACAACTCTGCGCCTGGTTCAACGCCCATGTTTTTTCCCTCCTGGATTCATTAGTTCAAAGTTTAAGGTTCAAAAGTTCAATGTTCAAGGTCCGGAGCGGCTTCACACATTGAGCCTGGAACATCGAACCTTGAAGACTTTTCGTGGCTCGCCTTTCGCTCTAAAAAATTTTCCTCGTAACATCTTCCGGCGAAAACTGGATGCGGCACGGATAAGCGATCGGGCTGTGGCTCATGTGGTTGCGGACGAGCATTTCGGTGAATTGAATGCCGATGGCCTTGGTATTGAGAATAGGAATCCCCGCCTCCGCTTCGATTTCCTCGCAGCTAATCGCGCCTGGAAAGACCCGTCCACCGAGGGGAATTACCAGCTCGGCGCCCTCGGCCTTGAGCTCCTTGGCGAGCTCGATCACTTTTTTCTTGATCGGTTCTCTGACTTTCGCCAGATCGCCGGTCTCGTACATGTTGAGCGCTTTGATACCGGTGACGAGCGGGGTCAAGCCGTAGTCGCGCAGGAGGGTGCGCGTGTACGGGATCATCGATTCGACGAGGATGGTCACGCCGACGCGATGGGCAAGACACGCGGCGACATGGCAGGTGGCTCGGAGAATCCCAACAACCGGGATGCGCACCGCGAGGCGCGCCTGTTCGACACCGGGATCGTAGGTGTTGCTTTGGATCACTGCGTCAAAACCCGCTCGTTCCGCCTCGATGACTTTTTTGATCAGCGCCGGCACGCGCAGCAGATGGTGCAGCCCGTTGATCGCGATTTCTTCCGAAAGTCTTTTATCGATGGCGCCGCCGCCCAGATCTTCCGGCTCGGCCTGAACGATCTCCGTGCCGGGAGAGGCATAGCTCTCCAGTTGGTGCTGGGTTTCGTTGTCGTAGCGGTCGCGGGATTTTCCTCTAGGCGAGTAAGACAGAAACATGATTTTCATTTGTGTACCTCCATTGGTTGCTAACAACGCAGGATAAACTTGCTTAAATTCGAATTTCGAAATCCGCAACAATCTGGGCTTGGAATTTTCCCATCTAGGGTAGCGCAAAAACACTTTTGTAAACTTCGACGACTTGATCAAAGCGTTCGGCCATCGCCGGATCGTTGACAGCGATTTCCAATCCCGACAGGCGTGGGTTGGCGGTCGAAACGCCCGGCCGAGCTGGAGTTCGGCTCATGGCGCTCAGAATCCTTTGTCCCTCTTCCGATAGCATATGATCCATGAAGAGTTTGGCGGCGTTGGGATTTTGGGCGTTTTTGGCGACCGCGATGGGCAGTACATTGGCCGTCGTTGGCTTGGGCGCGACCCATTCCACCGGCGCGCCTTTCTGTTTTAGCTCATCGACGCTCTCCGGCCTGGCGTTGATCAAGATGCCGAACTCGCCAGCCGCAAGTAGATTGGCGAGCAACGTATTGCCGCTGCGAAAGTGGATCGCCTGAGTGGCGAGCCTTTTAAAATAAGCAAGCCCTTTTTCACGTCCCATCACTTTCAGCAGGCCGTCGAACCAAATGTATTGCTTATCGTCGAGGCCCATTTTTCCTTTCCACTTGGCATTCAACAGATCGTCGTATCCTTTGGGCGATTCGGATTTGTTGACGAGCTTGGTGTTGTAACTGATGACGTTCAGTTGCAGGTAAGCGGCGATCCAACCTCCCGCCGGATCACGGAAGGAATCGGGGAAAGACTTTGCTTCGCGCGAAATGTATTGTTCCGTGTGACCTTTTTTGGCCAGGAGATAAAGCGTGAAGGCATTGCCCTGTATGACGTCGGCGAAATGTTTTCCGGCGCGGGCTTCAGTGACGATCCTTTCGAGCAAGGCAGCGCTTCTGGCGGTGTAAGACTTGGGAGTGATGAACGGATATCGTTTGCGAAATCCGTCAAAAATTTGATTGACGTCAGGAGTGTTCATGGAAGTGTAAAGTAAAAACGTTCCTTCTTTTTTGGCTCGTTCGACGAGCTGCGGTTCGGCGCCAAGCAGCGTGCCCCTGCCGATCCCGGACAGAAGAGTGAGAATAAAGCAAAAAGCGAGCAGTCTCGCCTTCACCGACTGTTGAAAAAGGCTCATTTGCACTAGTCGAGGATAGAGGATAGAGAATCGCGATCTTCGATCCTGAACATCCGCTCGTAGACCTTTAACCTAACACTCCAAGACTCCATCGCTCCAATACTCCAGTCTTCTTATGCGAGAGCCGGCCAATTTTCCAGAAGCTTCTGGATCTCAGGCGGAAAAAGTTTTTCGAAATTTCGAAAGTGACCTGAGTTCCTTCCCTCGGGCTTAGAAGGCCGATGTGTGTGTTACTCATAAGTTTCCTAACAACTACGCCTTTGCATTGGCAAAAAACCGAGGATAGAAGATGGAGGATTGAGGATCGATAATCGGATGTCAGCGATCGGAATTGCCATCTTCGATCCTCGATCTTCCATCCTCGACGATTTCCGCTATTCACTTCACGCTCGCGGTCGGAAAGCCCAGTGCCTCGACGACTTTGTTCAGGTAATCGTCGAGCTTGGTGTAATGATTCCAATCGATGATCGACAGTTTTTTTCCGCGCGTGACATCTTCTTGGGCCGAGCCCGGAGCGAAGACCGAGGCGCCCAGCGGCCAGTGATCGTCCATGATCTTTTGACCCTCGGGTGACGCCTGGAACTCGAGCCACAATAGACCGGCGTATGGGTATTCGGCATTGGCCAGGACGCCATTGGCCTCATGAAGCCGAACCGGAATAGGCTCCGGGATTTTATAACCGATCACTCCGGTTGGGTCTTTCATTTGGGATCGTTTTACCGCTCCGAAGTTGGGTCCGAGGAAGATCGGATACTCGCCGGCAAGCAACGAAGCCATCACCCGGGTGTGGCCGCGGCCCCAAACCGGCTGCTGAGCATTTATCTTTTTGGCGAAGTCCACGGCCTTCTCCAACCCCCAAGCGGGCACGAGCATCCCGATGGGCACCGGACGGATGTCGATCACGAATTTTTTTCCTTTGAACTCGGGCTTGAGAAAGTCCTCCCAGCGATCCGGTACCTTTTCCGCCGAGATGAGCTTCTTGTTATAGGCGACGACGGTGATGTTGCTGGCGACGGTCACGAGGGTCCGAAGCTGCGGATCGACTAGCTTGGGCGGAATATTGAGCACTTTTTGTTCGGCCATCCCAAGGATGTCGAATTTTTTCTGGTACGGAAAATATTGGTCATAGAAGTCGGTGTAGGCGCGGTTCACATCCCAACCTTTTGCCGTGCCCGCTTTGAGCTCCAGGAGAAAGCGTTGATTCTCCTCGACCGATCCGAGTTCCTGCACCTGCACGTCGATGAAAGGATATTTCTTCTTGAAGCTATCGCGCATCACTTTAACGACGGCGCTTTCCATGGTGCTGAGAACGCGGAGCTTTCCTTCCTTTTTGGCCTTGGCGAC
>WNGE01000204.1_pt1 | contig 75470 bp, 63 predicted proteins | sample 5400651 | NCBI WGS metagenome assembly WNGE01 (sample SAMN13153370, study PRJNA577476) | soil metagenome | isolation source: 60 cm soil or saprolite under grassland replicate 2 | place: USA:California | collected 2016-06-15 | reverse complement strand
TAGCAGAAGCATGGCAAGAGCCATAATGTTCTGCCGAATGACATCTCGTGGACGTGTATGGTAAATGATGTCGAAATAGTTTTCGATTGAAACGAAGAGACGCGAACCACCGAAGATAGCGATAAGTACAGCGATGATCGCGAGAAATCCAGCATTCTTACTGAGAGAAGTAAGCGCAGGCTGAAGGATATGGCCTGATGATATTTGTTGTGGAAAGACATTTTCTATGCTGTGAATAAGGTTTCCTTGAAATGAAGGATCAAAGCTCCCGAAGATAAATCCAGCAATTGCAATGATAGCTATTACGATGGGGAAGATGGCTGTGATGAGGTTGAATGCCAGTCCTGCAGCAAAGTTCATGACCCAGTCATTATTAAATTTGGTCCAAAAGGCCTGTAAGGATTGGATATCCTTCTGAATGGTTTGTTTCGCTCCTGAAATTTTCTGTTGCTCAAGCTCTGGCTCAGTTCGCACAGGTGATTCTTTTGTTTGGGTTGCCATGTTCTTGACCTCCATCATGCCTTTTTTAACTTTTGCATTGGGATAGTGGAAAACCCAGCGGGGCCGATACATCGGCGGTGGGCGCGATACATCGGCCCCTACGGGTGATCGGGTGCTTGTATTAAGCTGCAAAATCGGCCTCTACGGGTAATCGGATTCGTTTGTTATATTGTCATAATAGAACACGGTTGAAATCGTCTTTGTGTTTCACTGTGTGAGTCGAATACTACTCCTTATTCGTGTTTTAGAAAGCACCTGGGAATAATTGGGGCGCTCACGCAGCAGGGTTATAATCCTCAGTTTTGGTACATTCTCATGAACGAACAGCACCCAGGACATGTCCTGGGTGCTGTTCGTTCATGAGAATGTACTCTTTACACGATGATGGTTAGCAGGTAAAGTACGATAGAATTTAGATGATTATTTGAAAGATTGAGATGATGCATGTTGTTATTTTCGCGGGTGGAGCGCTGCGGCCGGGAAAGGCTTTTTACGCTGCTATAGGCAGTGCGGATATGTTTATCGCGGCAGATAGCGGGGCTGAGACGGCGCTACAGTTTGGTTGTACTCCACGCATTGTTGTTGGGGATTTTGACTCTCTTGACACCGCTGTGTTGCAAGAGTTGAGTGAAAGAGGTAGCGAGATACGGCGCGCTGCTGTTGAGAAGGATGAGACGGATACAGAACTGGCGGTGCAGGTGGCGATAGAGCAAGAGGCAACGAGCATTACGCTACTTGGCGCGCTTGGGGGCGCGCGTTTCGATCATACTATGGCGAATATTTTGCTGCTGGCAGGCTTTGAAGGTGTTCCGATAACGCTTGTTGATGGGCCTTCGATGTGCTGGCTTGTACGTGGGCCGGGTAGTTCTGCAATCAATGGCCAGGTGGGAGACCTGGTTTCGCTGTTGCCGCTGACAGGTGATGCCAGCGGTATACGCACAAAAGGGTTGTTTTACACGTTGAAAGGGGAAGCGCTTTCTTTTGGGAAGGCGCGTGGGGTGAGCAATGTGCTAATCGAGGAACATGCTGAGGTATCTGTGGAGGGTGGGGTGTTGCTTATTATTTACACAAATAAGAAAGAACTCAGCGCTTTAGAGTACATCACAAATCCTTAGGGACAATGACTACCTTTCAGGCGCAAATATTCACCTGATTGAGCCGTTTATAATCACATCTTAACAACTTCATCACCAAAAACACACATCTCTCCACTATCCTCATAGATGGCAATACGTAATTTTTTACCTCTGACAAGTTTTATCTAAGAAACTCAATCAAAGGAGAAGCACTGTATGTCTATGCCTACCTTCTCGCAAATGCGTTGGCGGACTGCGATCCCCATGACTCTCTTACTCCTGGTTCTTCTCATCTCAATGGTATTTTCTCTCGGCTCACATCTCTTAGCATTTGCAGTGTCACCTGCAAGCGCTGCAACTGATGGTCCAGGAGCACTTTCTCATTTTGACCTCTCACGCAAAGATTGCCTCGGCACCGCGCGTAATACAACCTCTAAAGTGTGGTTCACGATTGCAAACGGTGTTCTCAGCGATGTCTATTATCCGACAGCAGATAATACGAACGTCGAGACCATGCAGTATATCGTCACCGATGGCAGCACTTTCACCGATTTACAGACACGCGATACCACCTATACAGTGAAATTGCTCAGCAATAACTCGCAGGCTCTTGACTGTGAGGTAACGACCACCGCCAAGAGCGGGAAGTATAGCATCATTACTGATTATCTGACCGATACTAATCAGAATACACTGGTAATAAAGGTGCAATTTATACCGCTTGTTGGCAATCTGTCCAACTATAAGCTCTATGTGCGCTACGATCCAAGTATCAATGGCAATGGAGGTGGGGGCAGCGGGAACGGGGGTGGAGACACCGGCACTATCGATACTTCCACTGGCCACAATGTGCCAATAGCCTTCGATACTAATACAACAAGCGAGGCAGTTAATCGGACCTACGCTGTGCCTGTTTACAGTGCCCTCGACGCCTCGATACCCTTTACCCAGGTGAGCAATGGTTTTGCAGGCGCAGCCAGCGACGGACTGGTACAACTTGACGCCTCTCATAGCCTCACGGCTTTATATAGCCAGGCTAACGATGGCAACCTGGTGCAAACGGCCCAGGCGAATATCTCCAAGGGTGGCATGTTCACGCTGACACTTGGCTTTGGTACGAGCCGGGCCGCTTCTGTGAGCGCAGCCGAAGCGTCTCTTGCTACCCTGTTCAGCCAGCTTCAGAAGAGCTACGAGGCAGGGTGGAATGCTTACGATGCCGGGCTGACCGCCCCACCAACGAATTTCAAGGGAGTGCCGGGCAATCAGTGGCTTCGACTTGTTGTCGAATACTACCTGAGCGCTAACGTGGTAAAGGCGTCCGAAGATAAGTCTTTTCCTGGCGCAATCGTGGCGAGCCTCTCTTCACCGTGGGGGCAAGCTGTTTCAGCCGGAGATCCACTCAATCTCTTTTTCGGTTCTTATCGCGAAGTCTTCGCACGTGATCTCTATGAAGCATGGACTGGCCTCCTGCTTGACGGCGACCTTGCGACAGCGCGCGATGCTGTGAACTTTCTGTTTAATGACCAGCAGCTGACTGACGGCTCGATGCCCCGCAATAGCTTGCTCAACGGGAAGCCTGCGCCCGACACTTTCAATACGCAACTCGACGAGGTCAGCTACCCCATCATTATGGCTTATCAACTGGGGATGACTGACAGCAGTCTCTACCAGAACCACATTAAACCAGCGGCGAACTTCGTCATAGGTCACGGACCTTCGTTTGGCCCCGAGCGCTGGGAAGAGCAGGGTGGCTACTCGCCATCTACCATCTCAGCCGAGATTGCTGGCCTGGTGGCAGCTGCTGACATCGCTAAGGTCAACGGCGATACGCAGAGCGCACAGGTCTGGCTGGGTGTGGCGGACGACTTCCAGCGTTCCGTAGAGGGATGGACCGTTACCACCAACGGTTCTCTGGCCTCGCATCCCTATTTCATTCGTCTTTCCAAGACTGGTGACCCGAACGCTGCCATTAGCTACAATGTTGGTAACGGAGGCCCCACGCTAGATCAACGCTCCGTGATTGACGCGGGCTTCCTGGAACTGGTGCGCCTTGGCCTCCAACCTTCTAATGATCCGGCGGTGATTGAGTCACTGCCAGTAGTTGATGCAAATATCGAGACCAATACACCAAGCGGAGCAGGCTGGCACCGCTACAACGGTGATGGCTACGGTGATGGTGCCTCCAATCCCCCTGGACATCCCTGGGCACCCAGCGGCAAAGGCACAGGACATCTCTGGCCGTTGCTGACAGAGGAACGCGGCGAGTACGACGTGTCCTCGGGTCAAACGTCCCCAGCAGTCACGCTGCTCAATACGATGCAAAACTTTGGATCGGGCGTCGGGCTAATCCCCGAACAAGATTGGGAATTGCCCAACCTGGCTGCATCACCTTTTGGCACCGATCCCACAGTAGCCTCGATTGGCTTCCAGAATGGGCATCCAGCAGGCTCGGCGGCCCCTCTCACATGGTCAGCAGGGGTGTATGTGCGTCTAATGCGCGATATTACCGCGAACAAGTTGCTCGAGCAGCCAGCCGATACCTTCAACCGCTATGTGGCGAATCAGCAAGGACAGACCAGTCTGACTGTGACGTCGCCAGCAAATAATTCATCGGTCAATGGCTCTCCGGTAACGGTTACTGGTACATCCGCTCCAGGTAATACCATCTATGTGGCGGCCACCAATACCGACAACAACAGCCAGACCACCGTAACCCCTACTCAAGCCGCCTCCGATGGCAGCTTCAGCGTCTCGGTACCGATAATAGGTGGAACTACTGTCCTCAACACTGTGGCTGTGAATTCAACGGGTGCCACTGCTCATGATCAGCGGTCTATTTTCTTCGACTTTACGCCTGGCACGACCGTCCTTGATGTGACCGATCCGACGGGAGATGACAACGGACCGGGCAACTACGCTTACCCGACAGCCAGCGACTTCCACGCAGGGGCTTTCGATATCACAGAATTCAAGGTTATCATCAGTCCTGATGGTTTGACCACCACCTTTAAGTTGCAGACGCGCGACCTGTCACCAACATTTGGCAGCCCACTTGGTGCTCAACTGGCGGATGTGTATGTACATGATCCGAATGCTGCTGCCGCTGATACCTCGACGGCGGCCTCCTTCCCGCAGCGCAACTACTCCATTGCATCAACTTCGGCGTGGAGCAGGCTCCTGGAGGTGCAAGGGTTCGGGCAGCGCTACATCGACGCGCATGGCAGTACTGTTGGAACCATAAATATCAGCGCCAATGCTATCTCGCGCTTCATCACCTTCAGTGTGCCAACAACGAGCCTGGGCGGAACACCCGGAACGGGTTGGGGCTTTACGGTGGTGCTGACGGGCCAGGATGGCTTTAGCCCCGACCAGGCGCGTGGTTTTGCTCCAACACCACAACCATTCCTGTTTGGTGTATGCGCTTCGCCAAGCCCTGATCCGCATTGTACCGTGGATCCGAGCACGGTGCCGAAGGCGATGGATATAATAACTCCAGCGGGAGTCAGTCAGTCTAATGAACTCGATTACACTATACATAACCCTGTAGTGTTACAAGATGTGACTATTCCATAGGAGTTGGTGAATAAGATGAACGGCAGCAGATGGTTGGAGCCATCTGCTGCCGTTCATCTTATTCATATCAATCTGTATAGCAAGCATGCAACAACAGCTGTTTCGTCCCGATCCTGGACGCTGTACCATACAGTCTCTTGCAAGATGAAGGAATGAGAGATAGGTAATAGAGGCAGTAATAGTTGGTGAAAGAGAAAGGTGAGTTGCTCTCTCAAACAGAATATTTGCTGAGAGGTTTTTTTCTTGATTGAGAATCTAAGAAGGCAGTTCTTTTAAAGAGTAATAAGCAAAGAAAATAGCCAGAGACAAATAAGTTGACATACCCGATGACAAATACCCCCCTCAGGATAAGGTCTGGATTAGCCAGGTGATACAAGAAGCCATAGCCATGAATAACTCCGCCGAGGGTATTCCACACGTAGAAAAGAAATTCCACGACTAAGAACATGACCATGAGCCAATACCCTATGACCGTACGTTTGAAAAGGAGGAAAGAGGCGAGGAGAAATACCGCAAAAACGATGAGCAGCAGAAATCCTCCCTTTACCTGGGCAAGCAGGTTGTTGGGATTATAATAGAGGTGAAGATAATAAGGGATCTGAGCAAGGAAATTGGCTAAGATCAGTAAGAAAAGTATGATTACTTGAACTCTGATACTTTTGACTCCCATGTATTCCTCCTGATTGAATGTTCGTTGAAAACCTCTTTCTTTTTAAACGTGCTAACCAGGTTCAGGTTGCAGATTCAAGGCTAGTCTATATCTTTTGGGGATGAGTTTGATTACTTGACGGGTGTTGCTGGTTGTTGTAGCCATGAGCAAGAGGGCCGATAAATCGGCGGTGTGCACGATAAATCGGCACCTACTGTAGGGATTACCCACATCGTCACCCAGGCATTGATGCCTGGGTGACGATGTGGGTAATCCCTACACCTACGGCTGATCGGATTAGTTTGTTCATCTACATTATCGCGTTCCTAGGGTAAGAACTGGTTAGTGTATAAGACGTTGAGGTTCATGCTGTGCACTGGTTTGTTGTTAGCGTCGAGGACGCCTCCTGAATCCATGATGAATTGTGGATAGGCATGCCAGGCGGCTGCATCTTGCAAACCCCATTTGCGACCAGGATCGGCATAACGGGGACTGAGATAAGCCTGGCTGGCGAAGACTAATCCTGGGTCGGGAAACGTGCCTGCTGGTACGTCTGGCGAATTCAGGAGCATCTGGGCTGCCTGTCGGGGGTGGGTACGCGCATAATCATAGCCACACGAAGTTGCCAGCATAAATTTGCGCAGTAGGTCTGATTTCTGCTTGATTTCCGTCGGGCTGGTGATGAGATTGGGTGTGTAGTAGTCTGGGATGCCGTAGCTTGTGATAGGGAAGATGTTGAGTTTTACGCCCTGGCGCTGCGCCTGGATGACTTCCCAGCCCTGATAGACCCAGACGAAGTTGATGCGATGGGACTCTAAGGCTTGCATTGCATCGACGCTGAGTGTGATATTGCGAAACTGGCCTGTGCCGCCGTCATCCTTGATGACTTGACCCACTACGGCTGATTCGTAGGGTGAACCGAAACCTCCGTAGGTTTTGCCGTCCAGGTCGCGTGGGCGCGTGAGACCAGAGTCTGCGAGTGTGACGAGCGCAGAGGTGTTGCGCTGGATGATAGCGGCTATTGAGACTACGGGTTGTCCGACTGCGGCGTCTGCTACAATGCCTTCGGTGAAGCCCACTCCAACATCTGCTTTGCCTGTGCTTACTAACACATCCGGCGTTACGCTGGCGGAATACGGTAACAGGTGCAGGTCGATGCCTTCGGCGCGGTACCAGTTTTGGGCTAGTGCGACGTAGATGCCTGTGTGGTTTGTGTTGGGTGTCCAGTCTAAGGCAAGGCTCATAGGTGTCAACTGCTGTGGAGTTGATTTGCCTAATGTGGCGCATTGTGATTCTGTTGTTGCTATAGGATGCTGGGTAGTTTGTACGCTTGAGCTGACGGCATGTTGCTGCCATAGAAAGGCTCCTACGACGATAATGATCAGGAGTACCGGTATGCCGATACTTAACCAGAGACGTGTTCGAGAATTCATAAGGTTCCTCCAATGGGTTTTCTTTGACTCGCCGCCTGCGGCGGCGAGCAGGAATTAGGAGAATCTGGGACGCGCTTATGCATCCCCCAGATGCGCGGCCCCAGACCCCGGCAAAGGACTTCGTCCTCTGCACTCCTATTTTCTTTGCTACTTGTGGCAGCGAGATAAGGAAATGGAGCTTTTCGGGCACTCCCCGACAAAGGACTTCGTCCTCTGCACTCCTATTACCAACGTGTCTTTGAACCGTGATACCACGGTAAGGCTAAACGTTCGATTAGTGAGACAAGGCCGAATAGTAGTAGACTGAGTATGGTTGTGACGAGTATGGCGGCAAAGACGTTGATGGTTGCAAATGAGTTTGCCGCTTTTTGCATGTAAATGCCAAGCCCTTTCTCCGCGCCCACATACTCACCAAAGATGGCTCCTATGACGCTATAGGCGGCGGCGATACGCAGACCTGAGAAAAACGCGGGCATGGCTCCTGGTAGACGGACTAAGCGGAGAATCTGCCAGCGCGTAGCTCGCATGCTGTGTAATAGCTTGATCAATTCTGGTTCGGCTGATGCCAGGCCATCGACGGTGGCAACGGCTATCGGGAAGAAACAGTAGAGCGTGACAACTATCAGTTTTGGGCGAATATCGTAGCCAATCCAGATGAGTAGCAGTGGAGCAAGCGCGATGATTGGAATGGTTTGTGATGTGATGAGCAAGGGATAGACTGCTCGTCGCATCCAATTCGAGATATCGAGTGTGATTGCTAAAAGCAGGCCAAGTAGCGCTGCTAGCGTCAGACCCAGGACTGTCTCCAGCAAGGTTTGTAGCGTGTTGTCGTAGATGATACTCCAGTTGTTCATCAAAGCCTGGACAATGGCTATTGGTGATGGTAATACCTGTACACTTACGTGGCCCGCGCGCACATATAGTTCCCAGAGTGCCAATAGAGCTAGCGTGAGCACAATGGCCGGACCATAGCCAGCCAATCTACGAAGTGTCATATACTTTGCTCCTTCATGAGAATTGACATTAATGCTTGCTCCAGTTGTACGGATTGGGCTAATGCGAGATGCTCTGGTTGGCGCGGTCGAGGTAGATCAACATCGACTATGCGCAAGACTCGCGCTGGCCGGGCGCTCAGCACGTAGATACGGTCAGATAAGAGAATTGCTTCTCGCACGTCATGGGTGATAAAGAGGACACTCGAGTGAAACTCGTGCCAGAGATTCAGCAGCCACATCTGGCATGCGAGGCGGGTGAGGGCGTCCAGCGCGCCAAATGGCTCGTCCAGGAGGAGAAAGGATTTGTTGAAGAGGACGGTGCGCAAGAGCGCTACACGCTGTCGCATGCCTCCCGAGAGGGTCGATGGATAATTTTGGGCAAATTCTGCCAGTTCAAAGTGTTTGAGCAGTTCGTGTGCTTCACGCCTGGCTTTTTCTCGTGAGACACGTTGGACATCCCGGCCAAGCATGACATTTTCTTCAACAGTTCTCCATGGGAGTAGCAGTGGCTGCTGTGGCATGTAGCCAGTTTTGCCAGCACGTACGATGCCCGCATCTCCGTCGATGGCAATTATACCGGATGTTGGCCCCTCGACACCTGCGATGATGTTAAAAAGGGTGCTCTTTCCACAGCCACTAGGCCCGATGACTGAGACAAATTCGCCCGTTGCAACGGTCAGGTCAATTGTTGCAAGTGCTTCCAGGCTTTGGCGTCCCGAACCAAACGTTTTCGTGACATTTTGTACAAGCAATTTTGGTGAATCCACGCTCTGCCCTCTTTTTGAGCATATAAAAGGCCGCAACCTTGATGTGGAGGGTTGCGGCCTGAATCGCTTGTGTGTTTCTGGCCCGCTGTGCCGCTTCCCTCCGCTGGTATTAACCAGATCAGGTTCCTGCAATATTGAGTACCTGTTTGAATACAGCGAGGTCGGCGGCATACAGTATGGAGTCCGTCCCACGCTGGCATTATCCAGCAGGTAAAACCGGTCGGCGGTCACGGCCGCCCTCTCAGCCTTTTAGCTCCCGGCGAACAATATTGATGTTTAAGGTGCTACATGCTTACTATAAAATATAGCACATAGACTTGCAATTACGCTACTTGCGGGATGCACGTATAGAAGCCCAAGCTGTAGCCCGTTTAAGAAACGTATCAAAACTTATCCCGCCAGCTTTGAGAGTTTGTAGTAGTACGTAGAATTCATACATGCTACCTTGGACATCTTTTGTGTTTGGTTCTTCAAGGGAATCGGCTTGTTTGTGAGTATCAGCGTTTTCGTCCATAGTTTGTCTCCCCAAAGCCAAATAACTTATTCTTTAAAGTCCAGTGAGAACGAGTTGTCGAGGCCGTTATAGGTCAGTACGCCATGCTGGAGAATATCACGACCGATCTTGCATTTTACGCGTGTATCTGAATGCAGCTTAAAGGGTACTTCAATAACGCTCACCTCAGACACGCACCATTTCGGCAGCCCCAGCCATATCCGGTACTGATAGCTATCGAATGAGCGTAGTGATACTGTGGTGACCTTCACTGTCTCGTCAGGCATAGCCGAGACTGGTAGCAACCCCTTCCTGGATAAAGGTATACGGTGCAGCAGTGTCGATGACCGCTAGAGTGTCCATTGGCGGTAAAAGTAACGCCACTTCCCCAAGTACATATTCGTACAGTTTCACGGCGACAAGTGGCCCATACTGTGCAAGATTGTGTGTCATATTACCCCTCCAATAAGGCTATAGCACTCGCATACGGCCGTATATCGCCGCCACAATCGCGTCAGCTACAGCCGGTTTGTCTCTGGGCATGGCAGTCAATCATATCGTCAGCAAGTATAGTCAGGAGTACGGCGCCGCCTCTGTGAGTGACGCCCGGACGGTTGACTACAGCCCACGAATAACGTATGCGGCAGTTCTAGCGGTTTGCCATTCGCCAGGAACCAGCGCTCAAGATACCCGTTATACCAGCAAGGGGTTGTGAGGGCATCATCCGGTATCTGAGGCGTTATAGCTATCTATGCCAACTCCTTAGCGCGCAGCCCGTACTGGTAGGTCAACGAAACATCTACTGACACGTACACAATGGGTCATGACAATGCGTAGTTCTACAGATGTGTTGTGGCTCTCCATAGGGTATACTTTGAGCAATGGAGGCTTCTTTCTGGGGAATATCGCTCAGACGAAGGAGTGGGCAACGAACTCATGCTGTCTTGCGTAATCAGCCTAAGCACAAAGCCAGCAATCACACTTCGACGGGAAGCTCTTTTCCAGAGGCGAAGTCAGCCAGACGTGCTTGTTAAGTCATACAAGATAGCTCTCAGAAAGGAAAGAACAAAGGTATGGCAACGTACGCGGATGGAACACTGTTAAAAGCCAGCGGTCCCGAAATTGATCGGATGGAGGGTGGTCAGCGCAGGTGGATACCCGATCCCCCGACCTTCAATTGTATGGGGTTGAACTGGGGTGCCGTCAAAACAATCTCGGACAGTGAGTGGAGTCAGATCCCGAAAGGAGCACCCTATCCATCACGAGCAGACGGGACCTTGTTGCAGGGCAGCGGTCCGCAAGTCTACGTCATGACGACATGCCAGCGGCACTGGATTCCCGATCCCGATACCTTCAATGCCCTTGGGTACAATTGGAGTGCCATTCAGCGCGTCGCGGACGCTGACTTGACCGCCATTCCAGAGGGAGCACAGCTGCCATCGAAGGTGCAACAACCGACAATCCCCAATCTTGCACCACAGCTAGCACAACTGCAACAACAACAAGATCAGTTGTCTCAGCAAATAGCTGCTCTCGAGCAGCAAATTCAGCAATCACAGCTCCAGGCACAGCAGCCAATGAGTGCAGATCAGGCCCAGCAACTGATGAGTCAGCAGCAGCAAGCCATGCAAACGCTTCAGCAACTGATGAGCCAGCAGCAGCAACAAACTGAGATGATATCCAATGTGATGTCGCAGATAAATCAGACACAGCAGGCTATCATCAGCAAAATGTAGTGAGTTGCTATGGGCATTGCTGACCCGGTCAGGAAGCACAGCGGTCGCCTGCTGCCTGGCGGTTAGCAACGCTGTATAACCAATCATCTAACGGTGAGATGTGTGCGAAAGCCTTGGCACACAGTCCGCCGCTATGTAGTCTCCTAGGTCTGCATGGGGTCAAATGGCTTTGTCTGTTCTGCGGGCAACAGCAGGTGCTCCGTACACACGGCACGATATCGATCGTTCGGACGCAACCCTTCGGGCAGAAGGTCAGGTAAGGTCTCCATGTCAAATGCTCTGTCGTCACGTACATCATAGATTTGACTATTGCGGGCTGCACGTCCGCATTTTGGATCACGTTCACCATTGATTGGATATTCACACCTGGCCGTACAAGCTATAACTTTTGCGCCATATCTGTGGGCATCTGCCACCAAGCCAAACTGATTGCCGCTTGCTCCTTGGTCAAGTCCTGCCGCATACACTCGCTCAATACCAGCCAAAGCCCATCGTCCCATCATTTCACGATAGAGACCTGAGATCGGACGCCGCTGATGATCAAAGCCAAACATGAACCACTCTTCCAGGAAAACAGTCTTGATACCGCGCAGCACAAGCTCTTCAACCGGAATATCACCAAGCGATTCTATGGTTGTACAGTTTGGGGTAAGAGCCGCGTGTGCACTCACTACATAACCACGAGGAGCTATCACCACGTCTCGAACGTCCACTCCCGGCCTATAGGCCTCATACGGAATACCGAGGTGAGCAAACTCGCCCATCTTGCCATAGAGTCGCGTCGTTTTACCCGCACCCATAGGCCCAGCATACAGTGTTACTTCCGGCAATACCCTTGTCATTGCTAATGAGTCTAGCCTTTCATGTTTGTCTTACCAAGTGTCACATGAACAATCATAAGAAAATGCAGCCCTACCGATATTGCGACCCGTTAGGCTGCATCTTGCTCCGTTCTTACACAGAGTTACTCATCAATACCCGTAAGCGTAATATACCACCTGCGTAAAGTGTTTAGCTCAAAAGTCGCCTGCCAGTCATCGCAGACCTGTTTATGATGCAGGGGCTAGACCGCTCGCATTACATAGACCCTAATCGATAGCCGTTCACTCTGCTCACCCTTTTCCCCTCTTCAAAGTGACCCATGCAAAGCGTGTAGAATCAAGCTCAGCATGCACCAATACTGTCCTGCTACAGAGCCTCGGGCAGGGTTCAATCGTCTTGCGCTTGCTCGATACCCAGGACGTGAGGAATGTATCGATCCATTCGGCAGGAAGAAATGGGACATCTGAGTGGCTCGAGACAGCGTCTGAGATGCTCCGTTTTTCCTTTAGCGAGGCAAGCTCTCAATCACATGGATGGCATGCTCAAAAGCTGCGGTCGATACGTGTAGATCACCAGAGAAGGGATGATTGATCATCACAATCATCCAAATGCTCGTGGCGATCAGAGCAGTGAGCAAGGCCGTGACTAAGGCGTGGAGTTGGACATTTTCCATGTGTAAGATCAGGCAGAAGGAGATGGTCACCAGTTCCCCAAGCACCAGCCCAAACCAAAGGGCAATGGGCAAGGCTGCTGCATTGGACTGAAGACGTAGAGCGCGCTGGGTACTCAAGTTGTCCAAACTTTCCGTGGTATAAGCGTCTACTTGACTTGGGGGAAGGCTTCGGTAGGTACTCCAGATGCTATTGATCGAAGCTTCGGCACCTGCACTCTCTTCCTGCTCCAGGGTTGGTTCGTCCATGGTTCTCCATTCCTCATTGATCACAAACTGAGCATAGGCACGAAGGTGGTCGTAGACCTGACCGCGTTCCGGTTCAGGAAACGAGGAGGCAGTACGGGCGACCGTAATCAGCGCTGTGCCTTCTTGAGACACGGCACTCTCGGCTCCCAGATACTGCTCCCAGACGATGATGACCGTAAACGCCAGCAGCACTGCGTAGAGGACGCCAACCGTCGCGAAAATGAAGCCAACGACCTCATTATGCCTGTCATCCTTTGGCGCAGTAGTGACGCGACGCAATAGCACTGTTGCTAACCAGACCAACCCGACTGAGCCACCAACAATGAGAAGAAACAGTAGCCAAGACGGAATGGCGTAGAGAAATGCTTCCATCAGAATGAGCCTCCTGCGTTGTTCCAATAGTTCATACTGTCACCCATCTCTTAGCACCCAGATGCTATGAACAGACGTGGTGAAACCTTCCAAGAACTTTCTTCATCTTGTAATACATATACGATCCCTGACGCGAAAGCAATATCCCTGCCTGAGAGTGCATATGCAAGAAAAGAGGTATCAGGCAGTGGTGAGGTGCTATCCATGCTAACCCCTTAGCACACCCCCCGCCTGCCAACCCCCTTAGCACCGCGCCGCCGCTGCTGCTGCTAAGGAGCTTAGGAGGGGTTGACTGTGCTGAGGGGTTAGCATACAATGGTAGAGGTAATTCACTCTCAGGGAAGGGGGCACATGGAACCAGAACACGTTAATAACGCACTTACCGCTGAGACGGGCAGACGCGGCGGCCTGACACGAGCGGAGCGGCAAAGCGCTGAGGAACGCAGCGCACTAGCTAGACACGCTGCGCGGTCACGTTGGCACCCCCGCGAGGCCCAGGCTGAGCGAGAACGGGCGCAAGAAATCACTTACCTCATCAAACAGGCGTTAAAAGACGGCAGGCAACTACCCCTCGTCTGATACTGGCCTATAATCCGCTCAAAATCCTCTTGCAATGAGGCTGATAAATTGTGCGAACCTATAGCTCAACTCATCTAGCCCCTTGTCTGAGTTATTAAATAACACAGCTTCTGACGAACTCATATAGCCCTTGGCCTTCACCTACACCCACCGCCCAGGTTTTCTTCAAACTTCTCTTTCTCATAAAATCGTTGGTATTTTGAATATCTCGGTAGAGCCGTTCCCGAGTATCTGTTTGATTAAAAATAAATCTCACCTTTATGGATGCAGCACGATAGAGAGGTCCCCATCCGCCAGCTATCATATCTTCAATCGTGTCAACAAAGGCAAGCCAAAGGACTACTAAAAGGTCGAGTTCAGCAAATATTCCCGTTTCGATTTTCTCCTTGACCTCATCGATTGCATATTGTGTTGCTAATATACGAAAGCTATGGTTATTCAGAATGCGTGGTCCATATTGGTGGAAATTGTCTCCTAAGGCACGATAGAGAATAAATCCCACAAACTCGGTAAAAAGAAGTGACATGCCACTCAAGGCTTGATTGAGCAGAAACTTCGTATCTTGGCTCAGTCGAGCGTCAAGCTCTGCTCTACTTATCATGCTATTTTCTTCAATTCCCAGTCGCTCACGAGCCTCTTGTCGGTTTTGCGAAGCTGACAAAGCCATCTCTGTTGCGAACTTTTGCGTCAAGTAAGCGACTAGCATGAGATGAGCTTGAGGAGATTGATCGACTGCTTCCTCACGAGCGCGCTTGATATCAAAATCATAATCCACAGCGTGTCGTCGAGTTTGTTTTTTAAAGATTAAGGGGTAAAATCGTCCAAATATCTCTTTCTTTTCATTCACTGCTTCAGATGCAAATCCAATGAAAGCCAACCAAGCCTGCGCAAGACTTTCGTTGTCAACGCGTCGATCTCTCCGGCTATTAATAAATCGAAAGTCTTTCGGACGTTTGTTTAAATCGGGTCTCCATCGTCTGGGATCGCTGACGAAAGCATCCCAAGCACCCTCTTTGGCCTCGTAAAACCATTCCAACTCACTTGCAAATATTCGTGTGTAAATGAGCTGTTCGAGATTGTTAGAGACGAGATTGCGGGCTTTCATCGGATTTTGATTATTTGTTGCTTTCACCACCCGCGTGATATCTTCTACCGAACTCTTGACGAGGAGACGTACAAGAACAGTGCAGTTCTTCACAAAGTCGTCTTTTTCTCGTTCATCGAGTTGTTGATACGCTGTATGTAGGGCGACAACTGTTTGTAATCCATTGACTATTCCAGGATGATGCACAATAAATTCTGCCCGTTGTGAGGATGGCTTTGTAAAGGAATCACAAGTAATAGTCACACCATTGTTTAGGAAGCGAAATTCTTTGCGGGAACGTCGTAGCGAGACAGACTCACGAATAGCATGATTGACCCGAGAGTTTTTTATATTCGCACGCACATTTGGCTCAAACAGTTGATAACCCAGGGCGTCATAGGCATTGACCAGATCAATTGCCGAACAATAGAAGACTGCGTTAGCATTGTCATTGATATAGCCTTCATTCCCTGGACGTAAGTTAATACGATCATATCTTCGCTTCTGATTATCAAACCAGTCTCGGTTCTCTTCGCGCCACTTTTCATCGATGATTTGATCGATGGTATGAAGCACAGTGTGAAGTTGGACCGAGACTCCATCTACCACAATGGGTTGCGTGTTTGACGCTTGAAGAGCCTGAAATTCGGCAAAGGCTTGTGGTGTAAGTCTATCTCCTAGGATTATCAGATGCAAGGTAATGGGCAATTCAATTGAGCCATCTTCATACTGACGAGTACGAATTGCCGAGTCTCTTTGTTGTAGTAGCTGCTTGAGCTTCTTACTTTGTACATTTATTGCTTTCTCATGTAATAAAAAGGTTTTAGCACGTTCAAGGTCATGGACTCCCTGTCCATCAAATGACCCCAAATTTAAAAATGCCTCTTTGCGCAATTCATGAGTTTTGAATTGGAAAATATCAATAGCTGAATCCGTAACTTGCCATGCATCAACACCCCGATCACTTCCATCAATAAAGGTAACATCATCTAAATCGTATCTGAGCCATTGAAGTAAAACCCGCGTTGCCGCTATTTGAAACGTTTGACTTTCTCTGCTCATATATTCACGGATATCTTCAGTTAGCTTATCGATATAAGACTGTCGGTGAGTTGTCTGTGAAAGAAGCTGCATCTAAAACCTCGCTCAATGCTAAAAGGTACAAACCAAGCTTGCAGAAGCAATGGCTCAAATTGCACCCTGCTCGTTAATACGCATAAAGTACCTGATAACCGTATCTATTTTTATGATATTGTGATGTGAGATATTGTTTATTATCTAGCGGATGAGAAAAACAGCAAAGGGTATATCTGTAATGATTTGGTTAAGATCCGGTTACATTTTTACCAATTTGGTTGTGCTCTAAAACTCTAATAGATACTTCTTTTTGAAGCAAAACCTCAGAACAACTACTCAAACACATCACTCGCCAGCCAGCACTCACATAGACAAAGTGCTAACGTTCTGATATAATAGCCACGAACTTTAAGGTAGGGGTGGCAGCCTCGGTGCTGATCTACTGAACGGCCAAGCGGTCAATTAACTGTTGTACATAATACTTATCTAGTATTGTGCTGAGTAAAGTTGCAATCAAAAAGTATGGCGAGCAAAGACTTTAAGGACTTAATGGAGCTGCTTTTCAATAAAAAACAGCGAATTGAGAAATTCACAATCAACTTTAATGGTAATGGCACCGAACAGACTCATATCAGTTTTATAGGCTCGGCAGACACCTTTTCGTCAAAAGAATCTGATGTTGTCACCTATGCTTTACACCTACGTAAAACAATAGACTCTGAAGGTAACTACGAGCTAGTTGCGTTTAAAGACATAGAACAATACTACAGAGATATTGATTTCCTCATGGATGCGGAACAGTCTAAGTTAAATCAAGCTTATCGTGATCTTGCAGAGGCTCGTTATACCTTTGATTTTGACCCTGACATGCTTATTGAAGAGTTCTTGCTCTCTAGCAACCGCAAATCAAAAAAGTTTTCAAAGTTAAAATCAGAACACTTCCATATCGCCGCTCATTGCATGAACGAGGCCAGACATGCTTTACAGCAATATGAACTACTGAAGTCAAAGACACCAGGGTTTGAAACCTATCATCATACGATTGAAAAAGTATACATGAAGGCGTTCCGAAGCAACCCAAATTTTGTAAAAAATTATATTCAGCACAAAACGACGAACGACTTCAACTTAGTAAATTATGTGACACAAGTCAGAGCCATTACACAGCACATAGATTTAGTAAAGACTATCTTTCCTAAAAATGGGATGCCGGGCAATCAAGGTATCCTGCTTTTGTTAGATACCTATAGAAAATGCGCTGAAGCCTGCGTTAAACCACTAAACTTATTGCGAATTGGACAGGAGATAGCGAGCGGCGATCCTTGTCCGGAAAGAACGAAAAGTGCTGAAGAAGATAGAGCCATCCTTCAGCCTGTCTTGGGTTCAATAGTGGACTGTTACGACCCAAGGATTAGAAACTCTGAGTCGCATTTGAGCACAGAAGTAGATGCCACCAATGGACAAGTTCTCTGTTACAAAGATGACAAAGGACATCGTGAGTTCTTAGTTAAGTACTCCTACGCTGAACTTGTCAATATGACCAATATGATACAACATTATCTTTTTCCCGCTTTAGCCTTTACTGCTTATATGGAGTGGCGGACTATGCTTCTGATAATTACGACTCGCTCTCGCGAGTATAAGCTAGCATTATTGAAGATAGATAACTGAGCGTATAGTAAGGAGTGTTCACCTCTAGATAATACTACGAACTAAAGTATTAATGCCCATCCCAAAAACGGCCCAGCCTGTTGAAAAAGTCACTTACTCGCTGAGCTTCTTCAGAAAGACAGCATTGCTTGCACAGGGGTCAAAACTTCGTAACGCTTTCGTAACGATTACAAGACGAACCTATGGTAAAATGAACGTAGTGATAGGAACTAACGAGGGAGAAAGCCTTCTTTTTTCAAAAAAAGATGCTTGAGAAGGCGCTTTGCCTTTCACGAGAATCTGCGGAACATCCTTGAGCATTCAGAAAACAGAAAGTGCAAGCATGAACGTTCGGCAAACACCTGAACCAATAACAGAGAGCCGTGAACAGCAAAGCGTTGCACGAGTGCTTGGACGTTGGATTTTGCTTGCTCGAGCTCTCTGGATCACACTATTAGTCCTCACCCTGGCTATCTTCTTCGCTAGTCTCCCTATGTACCTGGCACAGCTGCAAACGCCGTGTACTGAGGTAGCATGCGAATACCAGCAACTCACTCACTCGCAATCGGAGATGCTCGAAAGTGTGGGCCTATCAATAACCAGTTATGCAGCAATCACGATCGTACTCGCGTTTGTCTCGATACTCATGTGTTTAGTAGTCAGCACGCTCATCATCTGGCGCAGGCCCGGTGACCGGATGGCGTTCTTCGTTGCGCTCATGCTGATTACGTTAGGCCCCATCAACGAGTTCGGTACTGTGCCATTGAGCAGCTCCTCGCCCTGGCTGGTGCCAAACCTATGCATGAGTTTGCTTGCCTGGGCTTTGCTCGTGCTTGTCTTCCTGCTGTTCCCCAGCGGACGGTTCGTGCCTCGTTGGACTCGCTGGACTTTCCTGGTACTTCTGGCATTGCAGATCCCTCTCACTTTGTTACCTGTCGCGCCTTTGCTCCCGAACAACCCGGCGAGCCAGTTTGGGTGGTTTGTTACTGTAGGTGAGTTCGTGCTCATTGCAGCGGTCCAATTCTACCGCTTTCGGCGCGTGTCTAGCCCACCAGAGCGCCAGCAGACCAAATGGGTGATTTTCGGTCTTGCTGTGCCCATCACCATCCATGTCATCGCGACAGCGCTGGATTTGTTTTTCCCAACCCTCGCCGAACGCAGTGTCCTGTATCTTTTTGTGTTCAATGAGCTTGGCTTCTTGATACCACTCTGTATCTCATTCTCGTTTGGTTTCGCTATGCTGCGTTCCCGGCTGTGGGATATTGACATCATCATCAATCGTACCCTGGTCTATGGCACGCTAACGCTCATCCTTGCCCTCATCTACTTTGGCCTTATCTTCGCCCTACAATTCATGTTCCAGGGATTTTTCAAGCAGAATAACGCTGTGATCATTGTGGCCTCGACACTTGCTATCGCGGCACTTTTCCAGCCCTTGCGCCATCGCATTCAGAACATGATTGATCGCCGCTTCTACCGGCGCAAGTATGATGCAGCGAAGATCGTTGAGGCGTTCAGCGCTACGTTACGCAATGAGGTGGATTTGCACCAGTTGCGCGAGCACCTGCTCATGGTGGTGCAGGACACGATGCAACCGAGTCATGTCTCGCTGTGGTTACGTGAGACTACCAGCAAGCCCTCCCGTTCTGATCCTCTACAACCCTGAGAGCGTTCGCGCGTCAAGGAGATTGCCTTCTATGATGGGTACCAAGGAGCGGCGCTTCGCCCCGCTCATCAATGTTTCAGTCGAACAGTTAGTGCCACAGGATCACTTCTACCGGCATCTGGAAAAATCACTTGATCTGTCGTTTGTGCGTGAGTTCGTTCAACAGACCTATGCAGGTGGAGGTCGCCCTTCCATTGATCCAGTGGTCTTCTTCAAACTCCAATTGGTGATGTTCTTTGAGGGTATTCGCTCCGAACGCCAACTCATGCGCCATGCCGCTGATCGGCTGAGCGTGTTGTGGTACCTGGGCTATGACTTGGGCGAGCCACTGCCCGACCATTCCAGTCTGACCCGTATTCGTGAGCGCTATGGGGTCGACATCTTTCGCCGCTTCTTCGACGCGATCGTGGAGCAGTGCCAGCAAGAGAAGCTGGTCTGGGGGAAAGAACTCTACATTGATAGCACCCAGGTCAACGCGAATGCTGACCTAGACTCGCTGACGCCTCGCTTTGCGGTCGAGGCGCGAGCAGCCATGCAGGCCCATCTGGCCGCTCTGTTCGCTGAGGAAGACGCAGAGAGTGAACAGCAGGAAGTCTCAGCAGACAGTGCTGATATGCCAGCGAACGATGCCACTGCCCCTGTCGCTCTCAGACCCGCACCTCTCCCACTCCCAATCGTCCTCCCCGAAACAGAGCATGAGGAACTCGCTACACAGAATGCGGGACGGCACGACTGGATCGCACAAGAAGGTCGGCAACAACGGGAGGTGCATGGCCTCTATCAGCGCAGGTCGGACTTCAAAGTCAGCACCACTGATCCTGATGCGACTCCCATGCGTCTCAAGAGTGGAGGCACGCATTTGGGCTATCATACTCACTACGTCGTCGATGGTGGGAAAGCCAGGATCATTCTGCAAGTGTTGGTGACGCCCTCTGAAGTGATGGATAACCAGCCTATGCGCGATCTCATCTTTCGCACCCGCTTTCGTTGGAAACTGCATCCGTGCTTTGTGACCGGTGATACCAAGTATGGCACCATCGAGAACATCAAAGCCCTGTAAGACGCCGGCATCCGGGCCTATGTGCCCTTGCCGGACTGGGAACACCAGCGACCCTATTTCGGGCCGGCGCAGTTTCGCTATGACGCCGAGCATGACCACTATATCTGCCCCAACGGGCAACTGCTGCACTTGACTCGCATGGAGTATACCGCGCAGAAGGCCGAGTACAGTGCCGACCCTGCCACCTGTAATGCCTGTCCGCTCAAGGCGCAATGTACCCCCAGTGATCACGGTCGTCTGGTGCATCGCTCTTTCCACGCCTCCTACCTTGAACGCATCAGGGGCTACCATCAGACCCACGCCTATCAGAAGGCCATGCGCAAACGCAAAGTCTGGGTGGAACCCTTATTTGCCGAAGTCAAAGACTGGCATGGCCTCCGCCGCTTTCGCTTGCGGCTGCTCTGGCGCGTCAACATCGAAGCCTTGCGGATCGGGGCTGGCCAAAATCTCAAACGCTTGCTCAAAAAGCGAGGATGGGGACGGCGTCCGTTTCCAGTAGAGGCCCTCTGTGCCTTCTTTTTGGCGGCTTTTGGGTGGTTGACTCGTCCTTTTTTGGCACAGGGGTCTGTTCCTTGCTGATTGGTTGAGCTTACCTACTGGTCAGAACGCCATGCATCTCCGTTTGCTGATGAGCTTGTGAAAGGACTTTTTCAACAGGCTGCTCCGTTTATGGGACAGTTTACATTCACTCAATATCCTGAATAGCCGACGGAGTAGGAAGTTGTGCCAATAGTCGTATCAAAAACAACGTCCCACTGCTTGATATACCTCATGCGTTTCGGTACACTTAAAAGCGTTATGGTGATGTCAAGGCAAAAGCGGGAACAAAGGCAACGGTACTTGAAAGCCAGAGTAGCGATGGCGTTATATAGCGAGTACGGCAGGGTGCCGAAAGAGAGCGAGATTGACGAGGTGTACCATTTAACGCGCGTCCTATACAAGGCGGTACTTGGCACACACATTTTACGGAAGCAACAAAAGCATACTGGACAACTGCCGCTGTTTTAGCCAACCATGAACAGCCTTCTACCAACACTACAGGGCAAGGACTTTGCCAACGTATGCGCGGACCATACGCAGCGTGTACAACTCCTTTCGGGTAAATTCTGGAACGGTGATATAGACATGTGGCACTACCGCAAGCTGTCACGTGAGCTTACCCAACAACTCGTGAACGAATTAGCAGCGCTTCTTAATAGGGCCGTAGGCTAGAGGCTCTCGCTATGTTTATAGGCTATGCCCGCGTCTCAACGCAAGACCAGACCCTCGATTTGCAAACAGATGCACTCAAGCAAGCTGGTTGTGAAAAGCTATTTACCGATACGATCAGCGGCGGGAAGTCTGAACGCCCAGGCCTACAAGACGCCATGAACCATCTTAGAGCTGGTGATACTTTGGTAGTCTGGCGCTTGGACCGGCTCGGGCGTACACTCAAGCACCTCATTGCTACCATCACCGACCTGAGCGATAGAGGCATCGGATTCAAAAGCTTGCAGGAAAACATGGATACCACTACGTCTGGCGGCAAGCTCATATTTCACATATTTGGTGCCTTAGCAGAATTTGAACGGGAAGTAATCAGGGAGCGAACCAATGCAGGGTTGCAAGCTGCTAGAGCCAGGGGCAGGTTAGGCGGAAGACCGAAGATACAAACGAACGATCCAAAGAAAATAGCTCTTGCCAAGCAACTTTACGATGACGGGAAAATGCCCGTTAAGGAAATATATGACACGCTACATATAGGGAGAAGTACCTTATACCGATATGTGGGAGAGCAGAAAGAATGAAGATCGTCACTTGGAATTGTAATATGTCATTCGGGCGTAAACGAGACCTTATAATGGCACTAAACACCGACATTCTCATACTCCAAGAAGTTTCTAAAAAGGATGTCGAGGAAACTAAGGCCGATTTTAAGCACTGGGTTGGGACTAACCCTCACAAAGGTTTGGCGATTATTGTTTTTGGCGAACATGAATACAGAGTGAGTGATCTATATACAGATGATTTGCCGTGGTTTATTCCGCTAGAGATTGCCGACCTTGACTTACACATTCTCGGGGTGTGGGCCCATGTTAAAAACCCGCAGTTGCGCTATGTTCGCGTAACCCATGCTGCAATCGAACAGTATCAATCATTTCTTACTAGTGCGCCGACAATACTAGCTGGCGACTTTAATAGCAATACTATCTGGGATACGTTGCATGCAGAACGTTCTCATACCCCGCTCGTTGCTAAACTCAATGCCCTTGGGCTAAAGAGCGTCTACCATGAAGTACATGATGAAGAGCAAGGCAAGGAGTTGCTAAATACGCAGTATATGTACAGGCATCGAGACAAAGGCTACCATATAGATTACATATTTATACCGAACCAATTTGTCGGTGAAACCACGTTACGGATCGGCGAACCCGATGAATGGTTACTTGTTAGTGATCATATGCCACTTATAGCAGAAATAAGTCAGCACTGAAAAAGTGTCGATTTGGGCACTTTTTTGTTTATTAAGATAACCATTACGGTAACACCGTGGCTGGCCATTATGTTCCGCGTTAAACACTTATTGATAAATTCTCCTGGGGCTTTGAATTACGTTTCCTGACATTCAGTCCTATATTGTTTAAGATAAACAACCCTAGCAAAAAATGCAGAAATGGAATGATATAATTTGCCTAACGAGAATTTACATTGAAATCTACACTCAAACTAACTAAAAAACAGGTGGATATGCTATGACAGAGCATCAGGTAGTCATTGTAGGTGCCGGCCCGACTGGACTTATGTTGGCTGGCGAACTGAAGCTGGCGGGAATTGATGTCGTCATCATCGAACGTCGTGCCAATCAGCACGTCGACGGATCACGTGCCAGAGGTCTTCACTCCCGCGCTGTAGAAGTATTAGATCAGCGTGGCATCGCAGATCGATTTATCTCAGAGGGGCAACAGCACCCGAGTGTGGGATTTGGCGGGATTAGCTTGGATATTAGCGACTTTCCTACTCGCCATAACTATTTACTGGCGCTATTGCAGAGCAAATTCGAGCCTATCCTCGCTGACTGGGTTGGCGAACTCGGCGTTCCAATCATTCGCAGCCGCGAAGTAACGAGTTTCACTCAGGACGACAGCGGCGTCACTATTGAAGTTTCGGACGGTCAGTCTTTACGGGCAGACTATCTGGTTGGCTGCGACGGAGGACGCAGTCTGATTCGCAAGATAGCCGGTATCGATTTCCCAGGATTGGATGCCTCAATTAGCTATATAATCGCTGAAGTAAAGATGGACAAGGAGCCAGAGTTCGGCACACGCCCTGAAGGTGGCGGCATTGGCAAAGCGGCAGACGGCGAGTCGATAGGGGTCGTAGTGGGCGAAAAGGTCGTTAAGCATGCCGATGAACCCAGCATGGACGAACTTCGCGAAGCACTGATCTCCACATACGGGACAGACTTTGGGCTTCGCAGCATCAACTGGATCTCGCGTTTCAGCGACGCGACTCGACAGGCGGCGTCTTACCGCAACGGACGCGTACTACTCGCAGGCGACGCTGCACACATACATCCGCCGCAAGGTGGCCAAGGTCTTGGTACTAGCATACAAGATGCCGTAAATCTGGGATGGAAATTAGCACAGGTGGTCAACAAAACGTCGCCCGAAAGCCTTCTGGATAGCTATTATGCTGAACGCTATCCGGTTAGCGCTCGGGTATTGCAGAACACGAGAGCGCAAATCGTACTGAGCAAACCCGACGGCCAACATGCGGCTCTTCGCGAGATCATGGCTGAACTACTGGGCATGGACGAGCCGCGCAAATATATAGTCGGCATGCTCTCCGGTTTAGATATTCACTACGATCTTGGAGAGGGGCATCCACTACTCGGACGACGCATGCCCGACCTTGATCTGCAGATCGCAGACGGTCCTACGCGCGTATTCAGCCTATTACATGATGCCAAGGCCGTACTTCTTAATCTTGGTGAAGCCGATGGCTTTGATATTTCTGCTTGGTCAATTAGGGTTCGATTGGTCACCGCTACGTACGAAGGTACTTGGGAACTCCCAGTTCTTGGCGAGGTCACCAGTCCTTCAGCCGTGTTAATCCGACCCGACGGGTATGTCGCCTGGACAGGACACGTCGCAGATCCAGAGTTACCCCAGGTGCTTACAACCTGGTTCGGTGTAGCCACTCCGGCCTAGAAGTCGGAATTCACGACAAAAAAGACCCTCGCGGGTCATGATTCGAAAAACTGGTGCACCCAAAGAGACTTCTATGCTAAATACATATTAACATATAGTGTAACTTCAGCCAAGGTTTGGCTGGGGAGGCTGGATTTGAACTCTCGTAAATCTATAGCCGAATCTCAACTTACTCTTTCAACATATAGAGAGAAGCGCTCTGTATCGGTAAATAAAGGATTGAACCTGAACGGGTTATCTTTATGACAATTGCTCGCTTAGAGGCCCATGGAGGTGGTCACTTTTCGCTGTTACAATTAGTCGTAAATGGATGCCCAACCTAAGTTAGGTGAGCCAGTCGACTACATAGATGAAACGCCTAAACGTCATAATTTATTAAAAAAACTTGGCGTTACCTTTGCTGCATTCATAATTTTAATAGTATTCGCAGCTAGCTTAACATCTCTTGAGTGGTGACTGGTCTGTTTGGCCTTTAATCTCAAGCGCTTCCATACCTTATTCTGGGCATAATAGGGGGACGATGGCCTCCTTCCAGATCATTGGGCCACCATCTGCGTCCCTCTTCTGCCAACAATGGAACAGAAGTAGGTGACCTCTGCCTGTACCATCAAGGACACGTCTCCCTGGGAGTGCGGCTGGTTGGACTACCACTCCGGTCTCTCCGACAAGCTGCTCGAAGTACAGCTGGGATCATGACTTCAGGTCGCGGCTGCTGCATCCTCGGCGTCAAGACGTGCCAACGCTGCATTGAGCACCTGGTATTCGGCCTCTTCGATTGCGGTGTTGGCGAATTCGACTGCCTTAGTCGCATGGGCTTCGGCTCGCTCGGCCCGTTTCTCCGCCCGGTCCGCCTTCAGATTCGCCTTGTCCTCGTCTGAATCCTTGCGAACCTTGGCAATGAGGGACTTCCAGTTGTCCTGAACCTGGCCCCACCACTGAGTGATTTCGTCCTTGGTGTCTTTGGTAGACGCCTTCATATCGTCGGATGCCTGCGTGGCAGCAGCTTCGGCGGCAGCAACCCGCTGCTCCAGCGCCGCTTTATCTTTGGCCTTCGCCGCGTTCGCGTTGGCTTCTGCCACACTGGCCTTCTCCGACAAGCCCTTCAGCTGAGCCGATGCCTTGTCCAGTTGTTCCGAAATACTCATGTCACATTTCTCTCTTTCGTAGTCCGCATCTGGTCACATTACCTATGCACAAAAAGTACTTGCCAGAGCAGGTGGAGCATCGATGGTCTATCGACGCGATACATACTTGCTGCGAACCGCTCTACGCTTCGTTGATACGTTACCTTTGTTCTACATATACTTGCACTCCCCTAGGGAGATGCATATTGCACCCGAAAATCAGTTCAGGTACCAGGGGTGAGGACACCTTTCTATTATAACATAGTTCCTTGACGAGTCGCTACTGCCCGAGACGAACGGCAGATATTTGGAGATAAGAGGAAGAGGTAATACCTTATACGGATTTGCATCCCTTCGTATAACATTGCTTTGGCTTCTGTGAGCTTATTTTTCAGCAAAAGATTATATGTTTGACCGCAGATTCGTATCAAGTGATGTATCCGGTTAAAATATGTCGCAAAAGAAAAAGTACCTGATCGACAGCAATATTCCTAGTCCCTCCGGCGGCAGGTGGAACGAGCGCACGGTCAGGATGATTATTGAACGCGCCGCCGATCTGTACAGGGGAATCGCCTATGCGTATAAATACGAGTTCACCAAAGAATACAGGAATGGCAAGCTCACGACCGTGAAGCCCGTGCGGCCGGTTGGGGAACGGCTGCTGTTGCCGGAAGGCACCGTGCCCCGGATTATAGACGATGAGACCGCACGGCTTGCATTGGCGGCGGCGGGTATTAATACACAGGAAAGCGCAAGGAATAATCCAAATACGGAGGAAGTGCTGTTACGCGCTGGGTATATCCGCTGCGGTCGCTGCGGCAATTTGATGTCCATGCGCCGTCACAAAAAGAGCGATGGCGTGTATCTCATTTATCGTTGCCCTGGTCTTGCCCGTGCAGCACGCACCTGTGAACATATTGAGATTTCCGCGCCGAAGATCGATGCCATAGTGTGGAAGTATCTCTGCGGGGTCATTAAAGGACTGGAGATTATTGAGGAAGCGGTGAGCCACGCGCTGGAGGCCGATGCCTTTACCTCACCGGAGCGGCGGCCGAGAAAGTCATTGCAGAGTGCCAGGCGCTGATTACCCAGTATCGTGAGGACTTAAAGACGACGGGCTTAAGCAATTCGGCTCGGCTGGTATTGCTGGAAGATTTGAGCAAACAGACTGAGTTGTTGGACGCACTGGAAAGTGAGTTAGTCGCTATACGGTCAGGGAGGCTTAGCTACGAACGGGTTATGCAGGAATACCAGACATTTATTGGTTGGTGCCAGGATTTTAAGCGCAACGGACGGGAGACAGCCAGCTACCAGGAAAAACGGAATGCGTTGCGCTTCTTAGGTGTCAGTGTGTATATCTATAAAGAGGACGCACCAGAAGGTAGGTATAAGATACGCTTATCGCCGCCGGACTTGATGCGGTCGCTCAGAGTTGTCCCGAACATTGCAGGAACATTATCCAGGGATCAGGTTCATAGGGTCGGTATGCCGCCCGTTGCGGTTACCCCTCAGCCGAATGGCTCCCCTAGCAGCTAGATCATGCTGTTATGTGGTTGGGTGAATGTGCTTTTTTGTTTACTTTACATATTATAGTGGATAAGTGGTACTTTTGGGAAGGTAGTTCATTCATTAGTATGCAGATGAGAAAGAGGCTGTGCCTCTTTCTCATCTGCATACTAATGAATATTACTATTTTTTCTTTTTAGGAGGATTCGGTGGTAGACATAGGCGTCGAGCATGGCACGGAGGATTCCTACTATTGCAAGTAGGGCTAGGATGACGAGAAAGGCAAGCATGGGTGGCCTAAAATGGGCGTAGAACGGAATGTAGTTGGATGGCAATAACCCCCACAGGGCTGCAAGAAGGTATGCGCCTATAAACATGAACATGCCTGCCATGGCACTACTGCGTAGGAGTACGGGAAATGTCATCTTCTCTGAAAGCCATACTGCCATCATTGCTCCTGGCGTCGGAGCTCCGATAAGCACAATGATGAGCACAACAAACATGCGCAACAGGAGTGAGGTGCCAAATGCAATCGAGAGGGGAGTTGCTAGTACTATGATGAGGATGATTGTTGAAGGAAGTAGTCCGGTTAAGGCCCCTACGAGCGCTGAACGCCACAAAATAGGCGCTCTTTCGAACTGTTCGTGTGCAGCATCTACCCGGCTTAGCTGACGAATAGTGTAGATGTTGCTGAGTAAGAGTATGAGATAGGTAACTATTGGCAAGTATAGATCATTGTTGCGAACGGCAGCGCCAAAACTGATGAAAAAACCTCCTGACACGGGCGCTATGAGAGCAACTATCAAACAGCGATAGAAATTCTTGCGTATAGTGTGGCTGCGGGTCACAGCCACAAAGCCAATAGTAGCCAATGCCAGTAGATTGATGCCAGTGCCCAGAAGGACACCTAATATTGCAAGGGATGCGGCTCCTGATTTGGCAGGAGTGTTGAGCAGAATGAGTATTAGAAATTGTAACGGCAAGGCAATCAAGGCTACTCCGTAGAAGAAAAGCCGATGCCCCTGGTGATAGGTTGTAGTGGCTGCTACAGGCGGTGGGTTTGGTTCAGAGGGCGCAATAAATTGGGCCCCTACAGGCTGGGGAGGCCATTGCCAGGGACCTCCGTCCTGTTGCCAGGGCATAGCTACAGGAGGGATTGCCTCCAGACCCGCCGGGCTAGTTGGTGGCAATGCTCCACCTGTATAAGCTGCAGGGGCCATTGCTGCTTGAGCTACAGGCGCTTGCCAGGATCGATCTGAGACTGTCTGGTCATCATGATTGGCATCGCCTGGCAAGCGCATTCCTGCCGCTATAGCCAGGGCAGGGGTTATCGCTGCATTCAGGTCGTCAGCCATTTCAATTGCATTTTGATAGCGGTCTTTGGGATTCTTTGCGAGCGCCTTTTTTACAACAAATTCGATTGAAGGTGAGAGGTCGGGTCGAATATTTCTGATGGAGGGTACTGGCTCGCTGAGTTGCTTCGACATGACGGCAAAAGGATTTGGGCCGGTAAAGGGTACATGGAGTGTCAGTAGTTCAAAGAGAATGATGCCAAGTGAATAGATGTCTGAGCGCGGATCGAGTTCAGCCGCGCTGACCTGTTCTGGTGAGGCATACTCGGCGGTGCCAAGAAAACTTCCCACTGTGGTCAGGGAGGGCATTGCGATCAAACGAACGATACCAAAATCGCTCAATAGCAGACGACCGTCCTGGTGAAAGAGTAGATTGCCTGGTTTGATATCACGATGTATGACGCCGAGACTGTGAGCATAGCTGAGGGCGTCCGCGACTTGACTTATATAGCTGGCAATGGTACTAAGTTCAAATTGGCGTGCCTGGCGTTTAAATTCATCTATGCGTTCGCGCAGCGTACCGCCTCGTAGATATGGCATAACAAGGTAGGCGAGGCGCTGGCCATCCACAAGCGCTTCTTCGTATTCGTAAATGGGTAGTATGTTGTTGTGTTCGAGTTTGGCAATGGTGTCGGCCTCGCGGCGAAAACGTTCTAAAACGATGCGCTGCTGCTCGGGGTCTAAGCCTGATATGGGAATCAAGACTTTTACTGCGACTGTGCGTGTTGGGCGGGATTGCTGTGCGAGGTAGACTGCTCCCATGCCGCCTTGTCCTATGATGCGTTGGATGGTACAGTTTCCAAGCGTTGTGCCTAAGAGTTCTTTTGCGTTCATATTTTTTTATAATTCCATTTGAGCAAAGTATCACTTTTGACTCCCCGCCTGCGGCGGGGAGTCAAAAGGGGGATTTTGTGAGGGCACCTCACACTCCGGCAAAGGGCTTTGCCCTCTGCACTCCCTTCTCATTTCTAACTCCATAAATCTGCTTGATTCGACTCCTGTATAATACGCTTTTTTGCGATTGTCTTTTGAGCTCGTACTGACTTCTTTGATGGAGTTTCTACTTGCGGTAGTGATGTTTCTTCTCCATCTAAGAGTGATATGGTTGCTTCGAAAATTGAGATGCGACTGATATGCACTTCCGGCCAGAGGCTGATCAATGCCTCTATACTAGCATCTTCGCAGGTAGCCAGGATGGGCCAACGAGATCTGCTTTCATCTAGTACCCAGCTTAAAGGTAATGATTTCTTGCGCTTTTTCTCACCACCTTCTACTGCACTCTTCTCACCCTCTTTCAAAGAGTCTTCTAACCATTCTACGAATGAACCTCTTAGTTGTTCTAACGAATCAACCTGGTAAAAGCCAATTCCTGGGGTGAATGCGATACCTTCGCCAATGATGCGTTCAGCAGCCAGTATGAGTTCTGAGCGCCGGTAACAGTGCAGAAGGCTGTAGCAGGCGCGTTCAGGTAGCAGGCTTTCGCTTTCTATGCGCTTACGTACATCTTTTACATCAATCTGTGACAGTCGTGCGGTTACATCATCATAGTGCGAGCGCAAGACGTTCAGTAGTTCCGTTGCTGACAGTTGGTCACGATATATGACTATAGGAAAATCGTTTGCAATGCTGGCAAAAGCTTCGCTTGCTTCCCTGGGAATGGCTAATGCTAGATCGTTACGGTCTTTGAGAAGGTGTAATTTTGCAATTTTACGTTCGCGGTATGCAGGTGTCCAGTAACCAAGTATCTCTACATACAGTCGTAGATTATCGCGAGTAAGCGCGAAGTCAGGAATGAATATGCCGTGTGATATGGTTGAGGCTGCTGTTTCCGTCGAAGGTTGGACTAATAAAAGCGGCTCCGGCTCCCGTTCCAGTTGCCATCCATCAGCTCCGTCGCTATTGGCAAGTGAGTGGAAGGCTTCTGCAAAAGACTGTTCAATGCTGCTATCATATATAGATGAAGTGACGTGGTAGGATTGCGATACTTCGCGTACGTGCTGGTTATGTGTTTGTTCGTCGGAGGATGTGGAAGGAAAGGTCAAAGGTGCTTGCGTTTCGATTGTGTTGGTTTCAACTGGTGAGGGGAGCAGATTGAGTAACTTAGCATCCATGACGAAACGGTAAGCGCGTTGGAGAAAATGTATGGTTGCCTCGGCCTGGAGGATAGCGGTAGCAGGCAGGGTTGTTAAAGAAGCTGGGCCGGGGCGACGCGGCTGAACGGGAGTTGAATAGCCAAGGAGTATGCGACAAAGTCGTGCGAGGCGTAAGCCATATTGTTGTGGGGCGCCTGTCATTTCTTGCGGGCCGTATAGTGTGAGATGCAATATTGATGGCGACTTCTGGCCAGCTATTGAGTCGGAGTCATAAGCGAGGTCATAGTATACACCGAGATTACGGGAAAGATAGCAAAGTCGTTTGATAACGGCTCCTATACCTGTCGTAGTTTTGTTGGTGGCACCATCTTGCATCTTGATAAAGGTGGTGCAATCTATTACAAAATGTACATCTGAGGCATTGAATAATGCTGCCTCAAAGACCCACTGGTTATAGAGTGACGCAACTTCTTCTGCACCTGGCGCATGCGAAGTATCACGTACGAGCACTGCTTCTACGTCACTGTCGAGGGTGAGCAAATACTCCAGATCAGGGACGGCTAGAGCAGGTGTGCCTTGCTGATCCATACCACAATAGATTCCAGCGAATTCTTCTAACGCAGCGCCGCGTGTTTGTGCATCTAGAAAGCCCTCAAAGCGCTCATTGACGAAGTTGAAGAGCGCAAGTCGCAATTGCACAGGAGATATAATGTTTGCTTCCTGGAAGCGTTCAAGAATGTCGTTTCCTAACTGGTTTACGACTATCTGCCAATCCCGCTGTTGCCAGTTATACCAGGCGCTAAGTGTAGTGATGAGACAGTGCGCAAGTCGATAATCGCCAATGCACGCTCGGGCATCTTCAATGGAGAAATCGCGTTGGGGATGGCCAACTAATTGTTCATGATAGGACACAAGACGCTCTATTTCTCCACGAAGTTCGCCAGAGCGCAAGAAATGTAGGGAGACGGAGAGTATATCACCGCGTCGATGCACTTGTTTCTTTATATCTTGCAGGCTGAAACGCACAAGTAGTTGCTCCTTATGAGACCGACAACAACATGTATTATACAGGAGATTTGGGTTCAACGCATAGGCTATTTTCTGGCTAGTCAAGGCGGGGGCAAGCTAGATAGGGCGGGGGCAAGCCCCGCCCCTACTATACTCGAATTTTGCCCCAATTCAGTCGTAGGGGCATTGTCCTGTGCATTACTCTATCTACTTTCTGCGTTTTGCTATCTCTTCTTCGGTCGTGCCAGTGGTGATCAACTCGTATAATAAAGCCTGGCCGACTTTGGGGCGCAGAATTCGACCAAGGCGCTGGATGTACTCACGTCTGGTGCTATTGCCACTCACAATAATTGCTACACGACAGTCTGGAACATCGACACCCTCGTTGAGTACGCGACCTGTAACCAGTTTGGTGTACTGCCCGGCACGGAAACGTTCAAGAATGGTGCGGCGTTCTTCAGCGGGAGTTTTATAGGTGATACTGGGCAGGCAGAAGCGACGACTGATCTCATCAACTACCTGGTTATACTCAGAGAAGAGAATTACCTGGTCACTAGAATGCATGCGCAATAAACGCTCAATCTCGACGTATTTAGCCGGAGTATTCATAGCTATGTTGCGCGCCTCACGCCAGGCGAGCATGGCTTTACGCGCTTCAGAATCCCGCGCGCTGAGGAAGATGATCTTTTGCTGAAATTCTTCTGGTGAACGTATAACAATGCGCCTGCGTTGTAAGAAAGAGCGGTAAATGCGCCTTTGCTCGATATAGCGGGTCTCATCTTCGCTGGAGAGAGCGATATCAATGGGTATTTCCTGGTATTGCGCCAGGTATTGTCCTTCCGTTAATTCGGCAGGTGAACGCCTGTAAACCTCCGGTCCAATCAATAACTCCAGGTCTGCATGTGCCATGTCACTGCGCTCTGGAGTGGCGCTGAGGCCAAGACGGAGAGGTGTAAAGGCACTCTCGGCTATCAAACGATAACCTGGCGCGGGCAGATGGTGACATTCATCAAAAATAAGCAGGCCGAAACGTCTCAGCTCGCGTGGATAGAGGGCGGCAGAGTCGTAGGTAATGATGGTGATGGGTTTCAACTCTTTTTCGCCCCCACCAAAGACGCCCATCTCATCTGCGTTAATGGATAGAGAGGAGGCTAGAGCGGAACGCCATTGCTGCAGGAGGTCTAGAGTTGGTACGATTGCTAATGTCCAAAGATGGGTTTCGTGAATAGCCATAGCTGCTACAAAGGTTTTTCCAGCACCGGTGGGCAGAACTACAACTCCTGCGCTACCCGCGGCAAGCCAGCGTGTCAGCGCTTCATTTTGGTAGGGACGTGGTTCGATGCTTAAGGCAGTCTCGAGAGGTAACTCTGGATGTTCTTCGAATGCGACGGTAAAGGGTATCTGTTGTTTACGCAAGGCGCTTTTGACACTGGTAAAGTGTATGGGCTGGGTACGCAGAAAATGGTGGCGTTTGTCACGTCCCATGCTTTTACGTACTGTGAATGGGAGATGAGATCCGAAGAGCGCCTGAAGCAACTCTGATGTTGAGAGATACAACGATTCTTCAGTCGGGATAATGATGAGGTCACGACCTCGAAGATCAAGAGTAGTCATGTCAATTCGATTATTCACCTGACCCGACGAATAGTGAGAGCTGATCTGGCCGTGAAGGCTCATCATCCTTTACCTGATGCAATGTGGCGCTTTTCTGAATTAGAGGAGACAGGACATCTGCCAATTGCTCAGTCGGCCAGGGTAGGGGATGTCCACCTAGCTCAATCAATGCTTTATTCCCTGGTAAGGCGGATGAAGATGCTGTATCACGTACATATAAAGGCCGATTCTGACGCAAAGCACCGGTCGCGCCTGCCCATGTTCCACCCTGCACATCTGATTCTGCAACTATGACTATTTGCGCCAAACCCGTCACTACCTTGTTGCGCTCCATGGCACGGCTGACAACCCATTGAGCATCTGGATGAAACTGGCTCAATAAGAGCACCTTACCAGTTTCAATTTTTGCCAGTAATGCTCGCCATTGCACACCACTAAGTTTGCGTACCCCATGCGGCAGCACCACGGTTGTGCATCCTTCAGTACTGGTTGCGCCTTCGTACGCAGTACGGTCAACGCCTCGCGCATTACCACTTATGACGTTTGCGCCTTGCTCTGCTAAATAGGAAGAAACGGCACGGGTAAATGCCAGGCTCTCCTCTCCTGCTTTACGTGAGCCAATGATCGCGATGGTCTGACGTTCAAGAATACACAGGTCCCCGGCATAGAAAAGAACAGGCGGAGCTTGATCATGTTTGAGTGAGGATTTGAGCAGGCGCGGATAATTGTCATCGAGCAGCGTCAGGAGGTGAATGTGATCATGGTTTAACTGCTCTACCAGAAAGGCCTGTCCGACAAGTTTTGCCCTGGCTTGCTCGAGTTTCTCCATTATAGGAGCACTAAGATGGCATGTATCGCTCCATACCTGTGAGTCGACGGCAAAGAATTCCTGGAGGGTTCGGCCCAGTTGCTGGCACCAGGTCACGACGATCTCATTGATGACACGGGTAGTGAGGCTACTTTCATATGTGAGCAGTAGCCAGCATGCCTGTTCTTGTAAATTTTCTGACATCATTTTCTCCTTATTGGTCATCCGAGTGGGCAGTGCGTGTAATTGTTAGATTTTCAGGGCGACCGCGAAGGTCGCTTACAGCGGTAGGTTTTTGTGCGGCCACATGCCCAGCCATGTCACGTTCGTTGTCCGCGTAGGGGCGGGGGTGGTGTTGGGTGGAGTGGGCACGCTGGGCGACGCAAGCGTCCCCACTCCACCCAACACCACCCCCGCCCCTACGCGGACGAGACCCTTCCCAAACCACCTCATGAAAATCCAACCTCTTAGTAGCGCGAGAATCGCCCCTACTATAGCATTGATTATCTCTAATGTATAGCGGATATGTACCATTTAGTTTCTGCCTTGACCATTCTTTCTGAGAGCTTGATATATGGAAAGTTTGAGTTTTGCCAGTCTGCATTATCGAACTTCTTAGGTGCATGAAACCCTGCCAAGGGAGTGCGTTAGATATCTGAAGGTCCCATTTGCCAGCCAGTCGCCTGTGCCCAATCTTCCGCTGCATCGATTACGATGTCACAGAGTGGGTCTTTGATATCGTAATAGAAATCGACATCGTCTGGATGCCGCTGGGACAAACTGGTCTTGATCTGCGCGTAGGCTGCGCTGGCTACTGGATGGGCGCGCAAGTAATCGCGAAAAAGGAGAGGATAGCGCTGATTGAGCCGTCCCAGAGCGCGGACATGCAGATGAGTGGGACGCTGATTGGCTGGTGGTCGGAACATGAGTTTCTCCCAGTCTGTCTCCGGTCCCTGGTAGAGAGGTGGCAAGTGGTCGCTGGAAGTATGCGGGATCAGCGTGTAGCCGAGCGAACTAAGGGCGCTCACCAGTTGAGGAGTGCAGGAGAAATCCTTGAGAGTAACCTGCACATCGATGACGTCCTTTGCTGCCAGCCCTGGCACGGAAGTCGATCCAATATGGTCAATGCGCAACGCCAGCTCTCCTAAGGCCGTACGAAGCGGTTGTGCAACTGCGATGAACGCTTCTGGCCAACTTGTATCATATGCGACGATAGTAATCATGGAGCACCTCGAAAGAATGTTTTGGGGTGAATGGGCTAAGAAATAAAGCCAGAGAATATTATCACATATTGAGGTAGCAACGGGAGATATCGGGACAAATCTGTCGTTGAGATACGAAAACGTTCTTTGAGTAGTTTTTCAGGTGCGTTGCTCTGCCACATAACCTCCGGTACCATTGGATAACTCCGACAATGCCGTATAAATGGATTATATAGAAACTCGCCTAAATGGCACATTGCATTGTAGTTGGCTCTGTATGAGTTGTCAATCACTTAATCTCAGCGTATGATCTGGAGAAAGCATTTAGCTATTGGAAGGAGTATATGCGAACTCGCCGTCTTAGCCCTGTACAGGAGGAAGAAAATGAATAGATATGAACAACGCCGACGGAAGCTATTACAGAACAAAGAGGTTGCTGCCGGGTATAAAGAAATGGCGGCTGAGCTAGAACTTATGCACGCCATTGATGACATACGCAAACAGCTAGACATGAGCCAGGAACAGCTAGCTACACGTATGGGGAAGAAACGAGAAGCAGTTTCCCGCCTGCTCTCTGCTGACGATATCAATCCCACGCTGAATACTCTCATAGAACTTCTCTCAGCGCTGAATTTGACTGCGGATATCACGCTTCGTCAGGCTCGAGAAGGAGAAGGCCTATTAAGGTAGCAACGGAACTTCCGCAGTCTCAATAACATGTCTACCCCATTAGCATCATACCGCCATCACTCTGGTTTCAAACGAACGAGCATGACACCGAACCAGAGTACCCAGACGGAAAAGAGTAGGATCGCAAGAGTGGTGATGAGCGACTGACCTGTGACTGGAGCAAAGGCAACTTCGGTTGCACTTACACTGAGGAGAACGGCGAGCGCCAGTGCCATGTAGGCGAATGCAACCCATATGCCCGGCCAGAGCTTTAGTCCACTTCGTGCTATGACAGCGCCGAAAAATAAACACGATAGAGCCAATAAACCGCCACCAACAGTGTAGGTGAGGATGGCAAGAAAGCCGGTCAAAGGCGCCACGTTTTCAAGGTTGACGGCTTTTGAAGGAAGAGAAGCTGCGCTCAAGATGAGGTAAAGAGTACTCGCCAGGGTACCCAGTGCAAAGCAAAGTAGGCCAAAGAGTCCGCCCCATGCTGCCAGTACAGCAAAGCCTTTGCCACGCCACGCAAATGCGGGCATGCCGTCTTCTTGATCGTTGTCAGGTTGATCTTTCGCTTCATCCTGTAATACATCCTCTTTATCTTCTTTCTCCTGGTCGTCTGCCTCACGTCCGAGTATTTCTTGGGCTACTATGATACGAAACAAGGTAAAAGGCATGCTAATAATGAAGGTAAAACCTGCGAAGAGTAAGGCTCGATAGCCGAGAAACTGGAGGCTATGTGTGTTTATCCAATGTAGGGCCAAGCTCTGAGTGGCAAGGGCATTGCTATAGCCTGAAGGTATGAGAATAAGGAACTGGTAGAGCGGTATGCCTACTAATAATAGGAATGCACCGATGGTACAGTAGAGGCCATTTCTTTGTAGTTTTGCTAAGAAGGTTCTTTTCATGATGATATCATCCATTAAGTCTGCTTATTCATAGAGTATCATAGGCCGCAATAGATTCATGTGCTCCTGACAAAAAATCCCTCAGCGGTGATTTTGATCGTTGAGGAATCCAAAAGTATGGGTTTAGAGTGGTGAACATGGAGTTGGCTTGTCTAGGTAGAATCTCCTATAAAAAAGCCAAATTGGTGGAGAAAGGGATCTTTTGTAGTACACTTTGCCGTGGGATATTACATTCAGAAAAACAGTCCATGATATTTTGATCTGTCTCTATCTCTCAAAGAACAGAGACAGATCAAAATATCATGGTCTTCCTTCCCAACCAACTCTCTACAACCGGGATCAAACCGAGTGGTGGTCGCAGTGGTCCAAGGGAGAGGGAACGTCGATGGCGGGATTTCCGTCGAAGAAGCCGACGGGCTTGAGGTAAAAGCCCAGCATATCCACCGGCATGACTGGCCAGTCCTCTGGCCGAACAACGTGATTGGAGCCAAAGGTATACCAGGTGACGACATTGGTTGCCACCAGGGGGCGGTTCTGCTGTACATAGGCTGGCAATCCATCTCCCCCACGCTGCTGGTTCGGGTAGTCTCCAGCTGCGTACCGCTCTTGCGGGTTGTAGGCGGTCACCTTCCAGTGGGCGGGCATAGTAGTTGTCTTCCGGCCCCTGGCTCACGGTGGCTTGCAGGCGAATGAGCCGCCCCCGGTCCGCCGCGTCCTCCGGACCCCAATTCCCGGCGGGCCAGGGAAAGAGGACGACGGAGCCAGGGTCAGTGATGCCTCATTTTGCAAGCGCCTGCTGGAAGGCGCTATCATCGTACGCCGCCTGCATGGCGGCGAAGACCTCTGGGTAGGTGAGTGCGGGTTGGACATCGCCCCGCTCTCGCCACAGGGTGACCTCTCCTTCGGGCAGGGAGACCAGCGCCTCGATCGTGAGCCGCCGCTCGTGATCGCGGATGACTACGTCCACCGAGCGCCGCACGGGTTGCCCCGGCGCCCAGGCTAGCACGGTCCTTTTATCCGGCTCATGTGGGCTATAAGCCATGATACGCATCATGGGCGTGATTCGCCCGGAGCCTCGCAAAATAGTTGTCGTTTGGCTGATCTCCTCAGCCGAAAGCGGGTTAAGTGGATGCGACGTGTCAGTGCCAGTCGCGCCATTAGTGCTCATGTCGATACACTCCTCAAGATATAGACCCTGAGTCCTCACCTCGCTCCCAATCGCGAGAGCACAAATCGCTCTCAGTTCGGCCGTGTCAGGGTCCCTGACTGCTGACGAAAAGATACAATCATATTAGCATATCTGTACGATACCAAATGGAAGGCTTTCCTCTGCTTGCACTTGGGGAGGCACACTGCAAAACGTTGTCATAACGCGCCCATGATGGACCGGCCAGGGTTCGCCCAGAAATGCCGCGTATCGAATGTGTATTAAGTTGGGCTTTCCGTCAAGACCCGCCTCACGAAGAAAAACCTTAACTTTGGACACAATACTAGCTAATATTTCCTATGAAGCGGTAATCTCTCGCGCATCGAGTGTATATGCTGTATACTCTCTTGGGTGCTCAAATCGTACCGCATAATTCTAAGCACGTTTTGCACATCTGCTCATATCGTATTGATTCATCTTTGAAGAGCGATCAGCCGATCGAAACTCCTGTTCGCGATGTACCACGCTATAATTATGGCAAGGACGATGACGTGAAGACACGACTGCAGGATACAAGAAGCTCAAATCATAGATAGAAGAGTAGAGTAAAGAGAGGTATACTATGCAAGTTCAACAGAAATACCAGTTAACGGAGGATGTAGACGGGCAACAAAAAGGGAAAAAAGAAGCCCTTCTATCGGAAACGTACGTGGTGAAGGCCATGCCAGCTGTGCTAGGCAAACGCGACATGACAATCACCGCCATCATGGCGCTCTTCCTACTCACCAACGCGGTTACTGGTGCCGCCGGGGGACCGGTTTCGCTAGTGTACCTGTTTTTGGGGGCAATTGTCTTCTTCGCCCCCTGCATTGTAGCCGCTATCCAACTGGGCGTCCTGCTCCCCAATGAGGGGTCGCTCTTCAACTGGACAACCCGGTCTATCAACCGTTTCATGGGGTTCTTTACTGGCCTGTGTTTCTGGCTAACCGGGGTGCTGGCGGTGACGACCGCGGGCAGCGCCTTTGTCACGACACTTCAGGGGCTTAATGCCAACTGGTTCGCCCAGCCCTGGCAGCAAGGGGTTGTGATTCTCTTACTGGCAGCTCTGGTAGCATGGATTGGTGTACAGAGAATGCGCCTGATCCAGAACTTCATCAACCTGGCTTTTCTCTTTACTATGTCGGCGGTACTGCTGGTGGGTGCGGCGGGGGTGGTCTGGGTGCTCACAGGGCATTCCTCCGCGACGAACTTCGCCGATCGGGCAAGTTGGATCCCCGTTCCTGACACGTTCTTCCTCTTCGCGTTAATCACCTTAAGTTATATAGGAGCCAGTGGTCCCTTGAATCTGGCAGGAGAATTACGCGGCAGGGGCACAAAAGAGATCACGAACACTATTCGACAGCACCTCCTGGTGGGCGCCCCGGTCGTTGTGATTCTGTATGCTATCGTGACCACAAGTGTGCTCGTGGTCCGGGGATCAAGCGTTGGGCCATTCGACGGGTTCGCTGCTGTGCAACAGGTCTTCGGAAAACCCGTGGCAGACGTCGCAGTGATCTTTTACCTCGTATATCTGATCGCGGCTATGCTCTTCTATACTTATGCCTCTGCGAGGCTGGTTATGGTGGCCGGCATCGACAAGTTCATCCCGGTACGCTTCGCACGACTGAACAAGTATCGTGCCCCGAGCGTCGCCACTATCTTCCACGCTCTGGCTGTGGCACTCGTGGTCATCGTCGTCTACGTGGTTGGTCCCGCCCTGGTAACTTTAGGCGGGAGCGCTGCTACCACGACCGCCGAATTTTTCACAGTCGTGGCAGCAGCATGCACGCTCATCTGGACCATCGCCACGGTTTTTTTCTTCGTGGACCTGGTCTTTCTCTACCGGCGGGACCCGCACACCTTCCGCGCCAGGCGCCAGTTTCCTCTATGGGTCATTTGGCTCAGCGTGCTGGTGGGAGGAGCAGCATGCCTGGCGACCGTGATCGGGATTCTCGTGTACCCTTGGATCCCACTCATCGGCAGCGGACAGTGGTGGTTACTCGTTGGGGGTCTCACGTTAATATTACTTGTGATCGCGATACTCGCAAGCATGATCGCAAGCGGCGAGGCGAGCTTCGAAGATATGTCGGAGGCATCGTAAGCCAGGCGTGTGGGACGAGTGTCACATTGCTTGCTCTTGTCGCTTTCTGCGTGTTTTCTATCTGATGAAAGGTATTGAGCATTTCGCTCATCTTGACAGTTGAGTTCGAACCCAGTAGACTGGAATTATGCAGTTCATGCTGGGATTGTAATTTATTCATTTCTTCTACTGCAGGACAGAGTTCTCTATTATGCGATCATATTGAAGATACCTGTTGCCAATTCCCAGGCAGCTGAAGAAGAGATCATCTTTACTTCCTGGAACTTTATCGATTGAGTGGGTGTAGCGTGGATCAAGCGAACCTCTGGCTCGCATACAATGCGGCTTGCCTCATGTAATGACATAGCAAGCCGTGAGTCGTATACTCTTTATTAACGTCCTAATTCAATCCGATTTGAAAGGTAGGTTCTCATGGAATCGAAACCATCGTCGTCAACTCCTTCACAGGACGGAACGCAGGTGCAACGACTTGGGCACCGCAATCTTACCACCTGGGATGCCATTGCTCAGAGTCTCTCTATTGGGCCAATTTTCTCCAGCGCTTTCGTCGCGTTCCTGATTGCGGGCGCAGCTGGGGGCGCAGCTCCCCTCTCGACCTTGATCGGGGCTATAGGAGTACTGGCACTGGGCTGGCTCATTACCTTATACGCTCGACGAGGTGGGGGGGCAGGAGCCATTTACGATTATCTTCGGCGCATGAGCCCCGCATTCGGACTGTTCGCGGCGGGGATTTATTTCTTCGGCACACTCACCCTGGATTCGGCCGGCTTTTTGGTGGTTGGTTTATTGGGAGCGCAGATTTTCGCGACCTATTTGCACATCACTCTTCCATTCTGGATCTTCGGCCTAGTGGCGCTCGTGCTCATCGTCATAGTCAACAGCCGGGGCATCAAACTCACCACCCGCTTGCAGCTCGTAGTGAGCGCTGTGTCGGCCATCCCGTTGCTCATTCTGGCCTTCGCGATCATCGCGCAGGGTGGTGCCAACGGGAACACGCTGGCAGTCTTCAACCCGGCTAGCGCGCCTGCCGTTCCCACAATCGTCCCCGCAGCCGGAGTATTACCGGGGGTTCTGTTCGCCATTACCCTGTTCATAGGCTTCGAGACGAGCGCGGTTCTAGGCGAGGAGACACGTGACCCGCGGCGGTCGATTCCGCGCGCAGTCATCTCGACCGTCATTATCACCGGGATTTTCTATCTGTTGATGATTTATGCCCAGGCCATCGGCTTCGGCCTTAACAACTCTGCGCAGTGGGCGACCGATCCGGCGCCGCTCGATACGCTGGCAACCAAATACGTCGGAGCGTGGTTGGCCGTCCTGGTGGATATCGCGGTGCTCTTCGATGCACTGGTGGTGATGTCTGCCTTCATGGCCACCACCTCGCGTGGCATGTTTGCCCTTGCGCGGCATGAACTCTTGCCCTCCCCACTGGCGCGCATCAGTGAGCGCTTTCGGACGCCAATCGGGGGTATCGTCAGCGTGTCGGTGGTTGCCCTGTTGGTCCTGGTCATCGTTACGCTCGCCACGGCGAGCGTGGTGACGAATGTGCTCACCGTCTTCGGCATCATGAGCACGATCGGCTCTATTCTGATCGAGTTAATCTACGTCGCATTATGCGTATTTGGAGTTCGCCTGGTTCTGGAAGAGCCGACGAAGTGGTGGAGCTGGCTCTTCCTGTTAGTGGCCATCGTCACTCCCATTCTGGGCATCTACGGCAGCGTCGTGCCATTTCCGACCTGGCCACAAAGCCTGGGTATCTATATCGTAATCGCGGTGGTCGCTCTTTCCCTGATCTGGACGCTAGTGAACCGCTTTGTGTTTCCTGTCCGCCTGGGGAAGGCCTCCGAGCCCCACCCCTGGGAGGCAGAGGAACTAGAACCGGAAGCCGCGCCAACGTCGCCAGCGTCGTAATGCGCATATCGTTCAGAGAGTCGGTTTTCGCCTCTCTGAATCTGGCCAGCCAGCCCACTAGCGCACGCTTCTAATCTGGGCTGGCTGGCCGCTTGCACAGCGGGCAGGGGAAGACCGGTCAACGGGGCATTTCCTGGAAGGATTACTTATGGCAACAGAAGCTACACATATGAGTCACCCATTTGCTCCCTTAACTCCGGAGGAACTCGAGGAGGCCGTTGCAATTATTCGAACAAGCCAGGAAGGCTCGGCACACATTCGCTTTGTGATGGCGCGCCTGCACGAGCCACCCCCGGAAATCGCACTTTCCTACCAACCCGGCGATGGAGTTCCACGCGAGCTCTTTTTCTCCCTCCTGGACAAGACACCCGGTCAAAGCGGTGCCTACGAGGCAATCGTCAACCTGACCGAGGGCAAAGTGACCTCCTGGAAGCGCGTTGAGGGGCAGCCCTCGATCATCTTCGAGGAGTTTTTCGCAGCCGAAGATGCCATCAGGGCGGATCCTCGCTTCCAGGACGCGCTTTTGAAGCGCGGCATCACCGGGCAGGACCTGGACCGGGTGCGCATCGACCCCTGGTCGGCGGGCAACTACGGCAACCCCGATGAGGATACGCGGCGTGTGGTGCGCACCACCGTCCACTACTTACTCGACTCAGGGGACCCGGAGGAGAACACCTACGCGCACCCGGTCGCCGGTCTGCACGCGGTCCTGGACCTGAACACGATGAAAGTCGTCCGAGTGGACGACTTCGGTGTGGTCCCGATCCCGCAGAGGCAGGGCAACTACCTGCCCAAGGACGTTAGCCCTCTGCGCACTGATCTCAAGCCGATTCAGATCACGCAACCGGAGGGGACAAGCTTCAGTGTTGAGGATGGGTACCGGGTCAGGTGGCAAAAGTGGGAGTTCCTGGTGGGCTTTTCGCCGCGCGAGGGACTGATCCTCTACCACGTTTTCTACGACGGACGCCCGCTTTTCCGTAGCCTGCGGCTCGCCGAGATGGTGGTCCCCTATGGGGATATCAGCCCGGATCATGTTTTCCAGAACGCCTTCGATGCCGGCGATTATGGAGTCGGCTGGCTCGCAAACTCCCTCGAGCTTGGATGCGATTGTTTAGGCGTAATCCACTATTTCGATGCGCATATGACCGAGAACGATGGGAGTGCACGTACGATCAAGAACGCGGTGTGTATGCATGAGGAGGACGATGGGATCCTGTGGAAGCACTGGAACTTCCGCACCGACCATGCAGAGGTGCGCCGATCGCGGCGACTGGTCGTCTCGTTCATCGCAACCATTGGACCATACGAGTACGGCTTCTTCTGGTACTTCCGCCAGGACGGGTCCATTGAGATGGATGTCAAGCTCAGCGGTATCATGAATATCGGAGTCGTTCTACCAGGAGTGACGCCCGAATACGGCGAACTACTGAACACCGATGGCCTGTATGCCCCCATTCACCAGCACTTATTCAGCTTTCGCGTGGAACCGATGATCGATGGCTTGCAGAACTCGCTGGTGGAAACGAATATCCTCGCTGAGGAGAGTAAAGAGAAGAACCGCTGGGGAAACGCCTTCAAAGCAGTGAACACGCTCCTGCGCACGGAGGCAGAAGCCCAGCGTGACATCGAACGTGATCGCACCTGGAAGATCATCAATCCCAACGTGCGTAATGCCGTCAATGGCAGCGTTGTCGGCTACGAGATTTGTCCCGGTGTCAGCGCAAATTCTCTGCTGCTGGCGACCCCCGATTCCAGCATTTCCCGCCGTGCAGGCTTTGCCAGGCATCACCTCTGGGTCACACCCTATCGCCCCGGGGAGCAGTTCCCCGCCGGTGAATACCCCAACCAGCATCCAGGTGGGGCGGGCTTACCAGCCTGGACAGCGGCCAATCGTTCTATCGAGAATACCACGCTCACCGTGTGGTATACCGTTGGGGTAATGCATAACCCGCGACTAGAGGACTGGCCGGTCATGCCGGTTAAACACGCTGGATTCATGATGCGCCCGTGGAATTTCTTTGAAGTCAATCCGGGGCTGGATGTTCCACCCTCCGAAAACCATGGGGACAGTTGCGAGCATGATGGGAACCAATCGTGAACATGCCGAAGAGCTTCAGATGGGCATGGAGTGGCTTCCGCATGCGAACGCTTCTCCTCCTGCGTCAGATTTAAATGGAGGGAGGAGAAGCGTTCGCATGCTACCCGTGTCACTGCCTTTGCCTCCAGGTACAGAGCAGACGAAGGGATCGGCGTGGAAAGAACCGGTATTATACTCGCTATCGTGGTGGCGCTCTGCTGGGGGTCGGCCGACACGGTAGCAACCTTCGCGACGCGCAGGCAGGGGACATTTGTGACGACCGTTGTCTCGCTGGTGACGAGTGTCACGGTGCTTGTGCTGTTCGGGACCATCGTCTTCACAAGGCTTTCGCTTTCCACGGGGGTCTTCATCCAGAGCGCAGGCCTGGGATTTCTGATTGGGATTATGGCGGCCGTTGGCTATTACTCGCTGTATAGAGGGTTGGAGCTTGGGCCACTGGCTATCGTAAGTCCAGTCACCGCTGCCGATGGAGCCGTCGGCGCAGTGCTTGCTGTGCTCTTCCTGCATGAGGCGCTGAGCCTCTGGCAACTTACCATGCTCGTGCTTATCTTCCTGGGGATCATCGGAGCCTCCACCAATATCATAGAGGTACGCGGGATCGTGCATTCCTCCGGTCTCGCGGGGTTAGCGAAGGGTGGTGTTCGTTGGGGTCTCCTGGCCATGGTGGCCTTCGGCATTATGCTGTTTGGCATCGGACTGGCCGCTGGAAAATGGGGCTGGTTCGCCCCCATTGTCTGGACGCGTACCTTTGCCACACTGACCCTGTTCCTCCTTGCAGCCTTACGACACTACTGGCCACAGCACTCCTACCTGGCGGCAGTCACAGTCCCAGAGGAGAAGCCAGTGCCTCTGCAAAGGTTCGGGATCGGACTAGCAGTAGTTGTGGGCCTCTTTGAAACGGCGGGGTTGCTTATCTACAGCTTTGATACGCAACTGGCATCCACCGGAATCGCGTCCGCCATCAGTTCCAGTTGGGGCATCATCCCACTGCTCGCCGGTATCACCCTTTTTCGCGAGCGACCAGCGCTCTACCAGATCTTCGGGGTAATGCTCGTGCTGTTCGGACTCTTCCTGCTGGCGATCAAACCTGTCTGATACGCGCGTTTGAGAAGCAAGGTTCCGATTGATCCCCCTTTACCTGGCCGCTGGTAGCAGCTTACGTGACAGCATGCCCGGTCGTACACGGCTTTTGTGAAGTTGGCTTGGTTTGCGACAGTGACAGCTCGGAGCCGTTTCACCTGTGGAGCAGACAGGGGGTTCCGTAGGAAGAGTCACCTCCACCTCCCTGTCACTGCTTCTTGCTCACGCTGCGACCCGAGGGACACAGAAGGACCGGAGGATGCATATGCCTTTGGGTAGAACTCTATTAATCTGTTAGACGAGAGTCCTAAAGGATAGGATGAAAAAGCATCGATCTGTAATCTGTGATTTTGAAAACAGCAACGGAGAGACAGACATCTCGCGCAAGCTGATTTAAAGTGCCATCATACCAATTAATCTTGTTTCTCAAGGAAGAGCTCTATTGCGGAATTGTTAAGACATGATGTCCCTCGTGACCACGTTTTACGTGCTGGGATATGAAGACTTCCACTATAAATGGTTTTCCGTAGAGAGGTTGACTCTGCTTATCCAGGAAAGATATGAGCAAACGTTCTCTCATCCCACCTGGCAAGTTAGAAAAGGGCCTTATAGGAATTGTTATCTCAACAACATATCCTGCTGCTGGAATAGTGGCAATTGCCTGCTGCACAACAAATGTATAATTCTGGTTGAGCACAGCGCGCACTTCTACGGACAATGGATCTCCGTTCATCAATCTACTCAGTCCCGGAGATGGATCCTCCTCTTTCATATCCAGGGGAGTCGTTGATTCGTCTCTACCCAAAATATGGATACGCAGAACAAAAATCTGGTTTGGTTGCACACCGAGGGGCGATTCAATAATTGCTGCCGTGATCATTGTATGCTGCTGTTGACCAAGAATGAAGCGTTGTATTCGCTTAAACCAGGTGGTTGTAGACTCGATTTGAGATTCAATGTTTGGAGTTTCTACAGTGTCTGAAGAGAATTGCGTAGAGACAGCTTCCTTTTCTACGTTAGTTTCAATAGCCGAATTGTCAATTATTTGAGACTTTTCTAGTGCAGTGGCTGGTTGTTGTTGCCACTCAGATTGAATTGCTCTGGATTCCTCAGGTTGAGATATTGGATGTGATATCAGTGGCTGGTGTGGTATCTGGTTTGATGAAGGTGCTTGTGGACGAGAGGCCTGCCAGCGATCAAGATGCTGCTGAGGAAGTGGAACAATACGCATTGTCTCAGCATCGTCCTCAGGAATAACTGGAGGAGTTGTAACTGGGACATCGCGACGATTGAGCTTGAGCGTTTGTAGGCTGCTAAATCGTGGATTGGATAGAGCCTCTGACATCTCCGACGCATTTTGAAAACGTTTCGATGGCTCTGTGTCAAGCGCCTGCATCACACAGTCACTCACATGTACGCTAACATGACTATTCAATTCGTGAGGCGAGCGTAGCCTCCCTTTAGTACGCAAGACCTTCTCACTGGGTAGTGATCCTGAAAGCAGCAAGTAGAGAACTGCGCCCAGGCTATAGATATCGGAGCGAGGTTCAGCTTTTCCTTGTAGTGCCTCGGGAGCGCTGAAGTAGGACCAGAATCTCGTTGATGCTTCAGATGAACGTAATCGTTTCTGTAGTTGTGGAGACAACCATGAAATCATCAATGCAGGTCTGGCATTGACACTATTTTCATTTAAAATAATGGTGTATGGATCAAGCTCGCCGATGATGATTTGATGCTCGTGCAGACCATCCAGGGCCTGACAGAGATTCTGGATCCACTTTAGCGCCTGTTGTTCAGAAGGTAACCCCTGGCCACTTTGTAGAAAGTCCTGCAGAGTGCATAGTCGAAGCAAATTACCTGTCAATACTTTTGAATTACCGGTTATTCCAGTTGAACTCAAGCTCGAAGTAGTGAGAGGATAGCCTGAAACTGCATAGAGATGTCCCTTGCAGTAGCGCAAATCAACCATAGGTAAGACATGTGGGATTTGCCAAAGACGAAGCGAGTCATACTCTTGCTGGATCAGTTTAATAGCCTGCGCGCGAGCTTCGTAAGGGAGCGAGGTGATATCGATATCACGAATAGCGACCATCCGCTGTTGACCCTGGCGAGATCGTTGATTGTCAAGAGCGAAGTAGAGGTTAACATAAGGCCGCCTGCGCACGAGCGATGTAATACGGTAGCGGATTGTTATATCTTGTTCGTTCTGTAAAAGTGAGGAAGAAGCTTTCCCGTTATCGAGACGTTCGCCACAAGAACTACAGAAAGCGGCTTGTGGTAGTAATGGTGTACTACATTTAGGGCAGCGGAAATCGTCAGAAGTATTATGAAATGATGCTGCTTTAGAGATACTCATAGTTCTTCAATGCTTTCTATTTCAAGAAATGGGTTGCCTGAATGCCTGACAAAGATTATAGCATAGCCGTACCCTTGCCACTGGTTACTCGTTTTGCTACAATCTCATAATAGTACACGTGCTATCTAAGCAAGAGGATGATACAATTAATATAGGTTACATAGATTAGACGAAGGTCGAGTCTCTCGGTACGTCTTCAGGGTGAAATTGGGAGAAAAGAGTTTGTAGAGACACCGACTCCATATTTATTTGCTGCTCCTATGAACCCTGCCATATTCATAAGAGGTGTTTTTTTATGGATTTAGCTACCCTTCTATTTTGGGTCATCGCTATAATTCTTGTGGGCTCCTCATTACTCGTAGTAGGTTTGCGCAACATTGTCCACAGCGCGTTAGCCCTGGTTGTTGTATTTGCGATGGCTGCAGGTATCTACCTCTTGCTCAATGCTGAATTTATCGCCATTGTGCAGATTCTCATCTATGCGGGAGCGGTTACCATCCTGATACTATTTGCATTGATGCTCACGCGTACCAACAACCTGAGCACTAATAGCAATCCCATCAACAAAATGTGGTGGTTAGGAGCGATTATCAGCACACTGGTTGGCGCAGGCATCATTTTCGCAGTAACGCTCGGCCCTTACTCTACAGCCCACGCTGGTGGAGGAGCAGGGTATGGTCCGCAAAACGCTGCCTGTCCATTGCCACCGAACAACGTCGCCTATATCGGCGAATTATTGTACAGCCCTACATGCTATAGCTATGTGCTTCCATTTGAAATTGCCTCTCTCGTATTGCTCGTAGCTATCATAGGCGCAATAGTCATTGGTAGGGAGGATTAAATGAGATGGGACTCAGTCTCAACCATTTCCTGGTGCTTGGCGCTTTACTTTTCTGTATCGGACTCTATGGCGCCTTGACTAAACGCAATGCCATCGCTGTATTGATGGGCATAGAAATCATGCTTAATGCAGTCAATGTAACGATGGTCGGCTTCGCTTTCTATAATACAGTCAAGCCCTGGTCCACCTACTTGACAGGGCAGATCTTCGCCATTTTTATTATCACCGTTGCAGCAGCAGAAGCGGCGGTCGCATTAGCAATGATTATATCGATCTATCGCAAACGCAACACGGTCGACGTTGGCGAAATAAACCTGATGAAGTGGTGAAGAACCATTCTTAGACAGTTGGAAACGACGCTGACGCATCAACCTTTCTACTCAGCTTGTCAACGATGCTGCGCATCTAGCAAAGCTCAGACAAGCTGAAAGGAAGTACTGCTTCGCAGTCATCCAACTGCAAGGAGTATCCAATGGCATTGTATGAATATTCCTGGCTCATTTTGCTCTCACCGCTTTTTGCTTTCGCGGTGATTATTTTCGGGACACGCATGTGGGACCTGGCAACACGAGGGCGTGTTGCAGCCACCGCAGCTCACGAAGCAGATGCACATGCAGGGCATAATGGACACGATGAATCCGACAGTGATGTTGAGTTGATGCATGAGAAAGGGCCTCGTGGTGAAGACCTGGTTTTTGAGAACATCGAAGATCCCAAGGTTCCACAATTGACACCAGGCGCTAAGATAAGTGGCTATCTAAGTGTCGTAATCATGGCCCTGGCTTGTATCTACTCTTGGATTTTGTTGCTCAACACTGCAGGGTTGATCTCGGTTGCCCCCCTACTACCAACCCAGGGTATCTCCCTGACACAGATATCGTATGCATGGTGCCAGAATATCGACGCTACAAATAACTGCTTTGGTCTTGGGAGTTATGTTATAGCCTTTCACCTGGATAACCTGACTATTGTCATGTTGGTTGTAGTCACCAGCATCACACTGTTGGTACAATTCTATTCGCAAGGTTACATGGAAAGATCAGCGGGATATGCTCGTTTCTTCGCCTATCTATCGCTCTTCGCTTTTTCCATGCTTATGATTGTCTTTGCAGCGAATTTCCTGGTGATCTTCATCGGATGGGAACTGGTAGGTCTCAGTTCGTACCTGCTTATCGGATTCTGGTTCAATAAGCGATCCAAACCCGCTGAGGATCGTCTCTCGCCAGCAAGCGCATCTATCGAAGCCTTTATTGCGAACCGGGTAGGTGACGTTGGCTTTATCATTGGCATCATGATCTTGTTCGTCAATACTGGCACATTCAACTTTAGCCAGTTGCCAACAGCCGTCATGCACATGGACAAGACGGTGCTCACCGTTGCCATGATTTTGATTTTCTGCGGCGCGATAGGCAAATCGGCACAGGTGCCACTGCATGTATGGTTGCCACCAGCTATGGAAGGTCCCACACCGGTCAGTGCGCTAATCCATGCAGCAACAATGGTCGCGGCAGGCGTATACATGGTTGGGCGTACCTGGTTCATATTTGCAGACGCAGATCCACTTGCTTTCCAGGTCGTGGCCTGGATTGGCGGAATCTCAGCGATCTTTGCTGCTTCAATTGCGCTGGTACAGACCGACTTCAAGCGAGTATTGGCTTTCTCAACCATCAGTCAACTCGGCTACATGTTCGTAGGAATGGGCATTGCAGCGGGAACTGCATATGGTCCTGGCCTTGGTATGTTCCACCTTTTCACACATGCTTTCTTTAAGGCTCTGCTCTTCCTTTGCGCAGGCAGTGTACTGTATGCCCTGCATCATGCAACGCATAAGGAAACGCAGGATATGCGTGTGATGGGAGGACTTGGTCCACTGATGCCCGTTACAGCTGTTGCCTGGCTTATCGGTACATTCGCCATAGGTGGCTTCCCTTTCTTCGATAGCTTTTTCAGCAAGGATAATATTATAGGTGTTGCCTTTGATACAGGGAATTATGCTCTGTGGGCCATAACGCTGATTACAGCCGGTTTGACTAGTTTTTATATGTTTCGAGCTTTTATACTGGCCTTTGGCGGCAAAGGAGGTAGATGGGGTGGTCTCTGGGGTGGGACATACCGTGGCAAAATCTATCGTATCGCAGGAGTGGAAGAAGGAAATCAAGATAAGACCTATCTTGTTGAAATGGAGCCAGAAGAAAAAGAACACATAAAAGATCCTCGCGAATCGCCGCTAACGATGACTATACCACTTATCCTCCTTATGATTCCCTCGATCTTTGCTGGCGACTGGTTCAATTTCTATAGCTATATTCAGCAGGGTGCTCCTGCCCAGACAGTCAGCGCTGTGCTGGATGACTGGAAGACCTGGGTTGGCGTGGCAGTTGCACTCGTTGGGTTTACCTGGGCATATATGCTGTATGCAAGGTTTGAACTTGCACGCATTCATGACTTTGTACAAAATCGCGCATTTTTACGGAGTGCGCATCGTGTTCTGCTGCATAAATACTACGTGGATGACCTCTACAACTGGCTGATTCGTTATGTTGTGTTTGGCTTTTCACACACCATTCAGGCCTTCGATACCTACGTCATTGATGGGGTGGTCAACGGTGTAGCTCGAGTGGTGACAACGATTGGTCGCGATGTACGTCATGTTGAGACTGGCAGAGTGCAGGCTTACATGATTGGCTTCTTTGGTGGTGTTGCGGTGCTGGCTATACTCGTTTTCGCGCTGGTCGCATTTGTGAAGTGAGGATAAACAGATGTTTTTTATTAGTGCTCTTACATGGATACTCCTCCTGCCAGTGATTGGCGCGCTGGCAGCGATGGTGACCCCTGCGCGATTCGCCCGTTGGTTGGCGCTGATATTTGCTGCCGCCACTTTTGTACTCTCAATGGTTCTATTTTTCCGCATCGCTTTGAATGGTTTCAATTTTGGGAACCTGAATAATCCGGCATATTCAATAGATTTGCCATGGATTAACTTCACGACAAGCAGTTTCACTTTTCGTATTAATTACTTCCTGGGCGTGGATGGATTGAGCTTGCCAATGGTCATTTTGAATGCCTTGTTGACCGTGCTGGCAATTATAGGAGGCTGGGAAAAGACCAGAGTCAAGGAATACATGGCTCTACTGTTGCTGCTGGAAACAGGTGTGATGGGTGTCTTCATGTCGCTCGACCTGCTGCTCTTCTTCCTATTCTGGGAAGTAGAACTGGCCCCGATGTTCCTTTTGATTGGCATCTGGGGCAGCGATGTCATAAAGCATGGGATGCCAGGGCGTATTTACTCAGCCTGGAAATTCCTGCTATACACATTCTTTGGCAGCGTCTTTATGCTAGCCGGAATTCTTATACTTTACTTCAAGTCCGGTGGCTCAACGGCAAGTATGCAATATTTTTCGATGCATTTCCTGACTGGTACCGTAACGATTCCGCTGATTGGCGTGACGATGAGCCTGCAACTACTAATCTTCCTGCTGATCTACCTGGCATTTGCGATTAAAATACCTATGTTCCCTTTCCATACGTGGCTGCCAGATGCGCATACAGATGCTCCAACTGAGGTGAGTGTCATCCTGGCAGGAATATTGCTCAAGATGGGCGCATATGGACTGATTCGCGTTTGCCTGACACTCTTGCCAGGAGGCATACATGAGTTTGCTGGCTGGTTAGCCGTGCTTGCAGCTATCAATATTATTTACGGCGCGGCTATCTGCCTGGTCCAGTCGGACATGAAGAAGCTGATAGCCTACTCGAGTGTGAGCCATATGGGTATTGTGCTGCTAGGCGTGGCAGCGGCAGCGGGCACTCTTACTACTAGCAACCAGGTGAGTCCATTTGGTATGGCGGCTTTGACTGGAGCGACCGTACAAATGTTCAGTCACGGAATCATCACTGGTATGTTGTTCTTCTGCGTTGGTGTGATTTATGATCATGCGCACACTCGCGAAATCGCAGTCTTCGGCGGAGTCGCAAAGACAATGCCGTTGTTGGCAACCCTCTTTACGTTTGCTGGACTTGCTTCGCTTGGTTTGCCCGGATTGGCGGGGTTCGTAGCAGAATATATGACATTTACCAGCAGCTACCAGGTTTGGAGCGCAGTAACGATTGTCTCGGTCTTCACTATGATCCTGACTGCTGCTTATCTACTCTGGATGCTCAAGCGCGTTTTCTATGGGCCGTTTAACACAAAGTGGAACAGGTTACCAGATGCCAACTGGCGCGAAGCGCTACCAATGATTACACTTGCAGTCGTGATCGTTTTTGTTGGCGTCTTCCCGAATTTCCTGATTAATGTAATTACTCCAGCCCTGGCGGCGTTATTGCATGGAGTCAGCTCGGTAGGAATAATACATTAGAGGTAGGTAACAAATATGTTTGAAACATATGATCTCTATCTGCTCGCACCGGAGTTGAGCCTGGCACTGGTGGCTATGGCGGTAATGCTAGTTGACCTGTTTGTCAAACGGCGCTTTGTGACGGTGACCGTCGCTCTGATCGGTCTCATCATACCCCTGGGCTTTGCCATCTCGCAGGTATTTCTGGTTGGCCCACTGGTCGCTAATCATACTTTGCCAAGTAATCAAGCATTCTTTGGCATGTTCATCGCTGATCAATACGCTATCTTCTTTGATATCATCTTCCTGATAATCGCTGCAGTAATGATATTGTCGTCGTATAGCTACGTTGGGAAATACGTCAGGGCCAATGGCGAGTTCTATACACTGCTGCTCTTCTCTGTGACGGGTATGATGTTTATGGCAAGTACGACTGAATTACTCTCCATCTACATCTCGTTTGAACTTACCAGTATTCCGTTGTATGTAATGGCAGGACTGCTGCGTACCGGTGAGCGTTCAGCAGAAGCTGCGGTCAAGTTTGTACTGCTAGGCGCGATGTCCTCGGCTATCCTGCTGTACGGTTTTGCGTTGCTTTATGGACTGACAGGAACTACTGACCTGATAGGCATTGCTAATTCGATCAAGGCTGGCGTACAGAACGGCAATGTGCTTGTGCTTATTGCCAGCATATTGATTCTGGCCGGTTTCGGCTTCAAGATTTCGGCAGTGCCGTTCCATATGTGGGCACCAGATATCTACGAGGGAGCACCCACACCAGCAACAGCATTCTTCTCGGCCGGTTCAAAGGCCGCAGGTTTTGCCGCATTGCTGCGGGTTTTCATTACCGGTGGGCTTGGACAGGTCAATCTCACATCATTGATTACGATCGTCTCAATCATTGCTGTATTGACGATGACGTTGGGGAACTTAGTCGCAGCAGTTCAAACGAATGTGAAGCGCATGATGGCCTATTCCAGTATTGCGCAGGTAGGTTATATTCTAGTTGGGTTCGCCGCCAGTCTTTCGGGGCAAAACTCAGACGGTAGCTCGGCAGTACTATTTTTCATCCTGGTGTATGTACTGACTAACCTGGGTGCTTTTGCAGGTATTATTGCACTTGCGAATGCGACAGGCGGAGAGAAAATCGAAGACTTTCGCGGATTGGCGAAGCGCGCACCTTTGTTGAGCGCGGGGACGGCGTTATGTTTGCTTTCATTGTCGGGAATTCCGCCAATGGCAGGCTTTGTGAGTAAAGTTTTTATTTTTTCGGCCGCCTGGAGCCAGGGACTGTCCTGGCTGGTGGTCATTGCTTTGATAAATACTGTGGTCTCGCTTGTTTATTACGGGCGGCTCGTGAAGGTGATGTACTTTGATGCGCCGCTCAAAGAAGACCATTTGACGACCCCTATGGGCTTGAGTTCGTCGATTGCTTTGACAACTGCGGCTTTAATTGTGATAACATTCGCTGCACAGGTTGTGCTGTTGATAGCGAATCCGGCTGCGAATAGTTTGCTGGCGTTTTTACCTGGGAGGTAGGTATAGGATACTGAGAGCTGGGGCGATAAGTTTAGGATACCGAGAGAAAAACCTGGCGGGGGCAAGCCCCGCCACTTCTTCGCCTCTTTTTGTTTGATTAAAGTGTCCAAACCTTTGCATTACTGAATACGACCTCAGTTGGATTCATCTCATCTTTGGCAGTCAGTCCAATACGGCCGTGCTTATATCTCGTATCACTAACGCTCATAAGGTATTGCCGATTTATGTACAAGGCGAATATGCTGCCTTTCGCCGCAATAGCAATCAGGTTGGTCTGATTCAAGCCAGGGTGAATCAGTGAGGTAGAGCCTGACATCAATATTGGGTTCAGGGTAGGATCTGGAGTCTCTCGCTCATATCGAATAAAAACATACGTTCCATTTTTGCAGATACGGAATAAATATAACATTGGGCCATTGCTGCGCAAGATAATCCCACCACAGTCACCTTTGATGATTGTCATTTGCACCTCATAGACAAAGTTGCTGTAGTTCGATTTTTCAGCAATGCAAGAGGTAAAACGATTATATATCGATGCAGTGACATGAAAGGCCATTGCTTTGAATTGGCAATTCCCTGATATATCCCAAAGCTGGTTCGGGCTTCTACTTCCCAACGAATCATTAAATGCCAACGTACCGGGCAACAGAGGGTATGGTGTAGCAAATTTTGCCTGGGCAGTCATTGTGGCATTAACATCAGTGGAGATAGCTTTGATTTGAGCCGTAGCGGCAGCATTGACTTGAGCTGTTGCAGTGGCATAAATATTTGCCGTACGATAGTTAACGATGGCATAAGAGACACTAATATTTGCCGCGATCACAAGGAGTAGTAGTCCAAACAATAAGATTATACGGCCTTGAGTAAAACTATGAAAACGATTGCTCACAGGAAGGTAACGTTTCGGATAAACTGAATGAGCATTGACTGCTAAAGCGCCAGTGATTGGGGTAGAGTTTTTTTCAGCGATAGACTCATTACTAAGAGGAGCAACAATCCCAGCAGACGCTACATGTGCATCAGAGTTCGGTGGAGGGATAACCCCTACAGCACCATTGATATCATATTGAGAAAGATCCTCTTTTATTGTGTTGTTAGATATAGAGATAATCCCCTCCGAGGCATTTGAGGCACTTACGACTGACCCTCCCTTTCCTTTGGCAGTTCTTTCCTCACCATCATTGTCCGGCGAAGAGAGCAGTTCTTCCGTGTATTTCACTGCTAGGGTGGGTTCATTAAACAATGCTTCTTGGTAGGCATGCGCAAATACTGCGACAGAAGCAAATCGATTTTCAGGCTTCTTCTCTAATGCAGAGAGTATTACTTCATCGATATCAATTGAGATATTTGGGTTGAGAGCGCTAGGTGGTTGTGGTTGGACATAGAGATGCTGATACATCACTTGTTCAAGACGTCCCGGAAAGGGCGGTTGACCGGTTAAAAGCTCATAAACCATGATAGCCAGCGCATACTGATCAGTTGCCAATACAGGCTGGCTATTCCACTGTTCGGGAGCCATATAGGCTGGTGTGCCACGAATGCTGTAAGTCATGCTGTAAGTCACAGCATTAATTTTCGCAAGACCAAAATCAGTTAGAAGCAAGTCTGGGTGGTTCGGATCATCTTTCTTACTACGGATAAGGAAATTTGATGGTTTGACATCCTGGTGGATGATCTGACGATCATGGGCATGTTGAAGAGCATCAGCAGCCTGCCTTAAAAAGTGCCCTATATCTTGAGGAAAGAGCAAAGACGTGTCAGTACGCTGGCTTAGCCAGTCTGCAAAAGAACCCTCCTTTCGATATGGCATAACGATGTAGGTAATAGTGATTTTATTGATAATTTCTTCACCGTAATTAAATAGAGGTGATATATGCGGGTGATCGAGCATGGCGATAGCTTTTGCCTCACGTTGAAAGAGACGGATGACTTGATTAGCAGTGCTCGTATTAGGCGAAGATGAGAACCCCGCACGAATCACCTTGATAGCCACCTGTTGTTCGATACGTGGGTCCTCTGCAAGGTAGACTTCACCCATACCACCGCTTCCAAGGAGGCGCAAGAGATGATAGCGACCAAGCTGCTGTCCTTCAAGTGGCATAATTTCCACCTTGTGTAAAAATTTAATAATGATAAGAAGTGTAAATATGGATTTAGTAGTAGTATAGCACATGCGTTTGAGAGATTAAAGTAGAATAGATCACTTTTCGAGGTTAAATAGGTAGCTGTAGAAAATAGAGAGACGAGGCATTACCCTTTGAGTCCGGCATCCACAAGCGCTCGCTCTAGAAGATCAGTAACATTTAGATTCGCTGCCCAGCGCTGGAGATATGCCATATCAAGTGATGTCCCCTGGACTTTGAGTACCCCGAGGATATCGTTCCATTGACGGTCTGAGACTTCGCCGCCCATCCTGTACCATTCGAGTTTGTTGAGAATCGTGCCTTCGGGGGATGCCACGTTGAATGGTCGTGTTCCCTCTAATAATACTTCCTGCTGCACTCTATAAAGTTCTTCCTGATCGAACAAGCGAGATTTTGGGATGAATATATCGACCTTTAGGATAGTATCCTGGTGAATTACGTTGAATGAACTCTGACGTCTAATAGCATCCCGAATCATGTCTTCGTCAATATAGTAATCTGTTTCAAGTTGCCTTACGAGTGGTCGGACGTGCTCCATTCGGATATCTGCTACAAGATCTGCATCAATTGTCAGCCTTGGAAGACCATAGAGTGAACTGGCAACTGACCCACCAATATGATAAGGGATTCCAAATTCCTCCAATGCTTCCACGATTGGTGTTATAGCAGCCAGAATGTCTGGTACATTATCCACCTCTATACTTCTCCATCTGAGTACGTACAAGATCAGCGAGTTCCTTACCATAATAAAGCTCAACGAAGATCAAGGTAAGCTCTTCCTTGTTGGCATCTGGATGTAACCGTCGAATATTTTCTCTAGATGCTTGCATCATGGTTTGGCTCATAGACCTGACGAGACCGAATAACTTAGCAGGAGATGCTTTGCGTATCAATTCAATCTGTACCTGCTCCATCTCAGGGCTGGTGTCTTCTGACTGGGTTCGCATAGGTATTGACCTCTCTTTGCTCGTTCTGGGGATAGTGTACCAAGGGCCGGGAGACATGTCAATCTGCATGCTAACCTGTGCGAGCGCCTGACTCTCCTTGCTCACACCAAATCTCTACCCCATTGCCAAAATCTCCACTGTTCCATAACCGACTCGACACCGTTTCTTTCCTACACGTTGCTATCATGAGCAGGATTATCCACAGCTAGCGTACTTTTAAGGTGAAGTTATGCCAATTTGTGATCCACCTATCGACGCCCTTAAATTGCGTAAGCAGCAATTCGAAATTGAACTGAAGGAAGCCATTATACAGCTTCCTCAAGACTCTACTGCCAATCGACATTATGTGCAAAGCCTGAGTAAAGCATACACAAGCCGCGAGCGAGCGGTCAGCAAGCAATTTGTCTCATCAATTAAGCTCAAGAAAGGGGAGCAAACTACATGAAGAAACTCCGCAAAGCAAGTATTTCAACCACGATTGCCTTGATTGTAACACTCATCAGTATGTTGTTCCAGGTCACCTCGACGTCGGCCGCACGTTCCAGTGCGGCTAGCCTGAGTCCCACACTCTCAGTCTCGAGCAATCTCACCAATCGGCGCTACGTCGCCGCTGGCGACCGCGCCTACGATCTCGGCAGCGAAGACGGCCGCTACCCGGCCATGGGCTTTCACACCCGCGGCGAGATGGGCGGCATCTGGACCCCTCCAATCAAACTGCTTGATGGCATCTGGTTTGGCATCAACGGCCAGTGGATCGGGCCGGCGACGAGCTTCACCTCGGGCTTCGGCTACGCGCAGATGGCGCTGCCGACGACCGGCAGCGTGCAGGTCACCCGCACCGATTTCGCCCCCGATGGGCGGCGCGCCGTCGAGTTTGGGCTCACGCTTACCGCATCCAACTCCTCGTCGTTCGAACTCGACGTTGACGCCCATTCCGAGCTTATGAGCGCGTACCCGTGGGGCTTCACGACGCCCAACCAGCTACAGTTCAACCTTCCCGACACCGCGACTTTCAACGGCAACCAACTTGTCTTCCAGGAGGTCGGGACGCCGCCAGTTGCTAACGCCATGCCTCACGCCTGGGCGGCCGTCGTCGGTGCGACCGGCCTCACCCCAGCCTCTGGGACAACCGGCAGCGCGTTCCGTGGGCCACAGGACCCTCCAGTGATCTGCCCGGCATCGGGAGCCGACATGTTCCGATGTGACGATACGGGCTTTGGCAAGGGTGCGGGCGGTGAGTTGACTTACACGCTCAAACTGCATGCCAAAACCAGCCAGACGATCTGGTTCACGGTGGCCGGCTCGGACCAGGGGCTCTCCGCGGCTCAGACCGAGTATCAGGCGGCGAGCGCGGATCCGGCCAGCGAGTTACAAACCAAGGTCGCCGCACGTCTAGCGCTGGACAGCCAGACCCAGGTGTCGCTGCCGGGTGATCCGGCACTTGCTGCCGCAGTCACCTGGAGCAAGCAGAACATGGCCGACCTCACACAGCAGGCCGACAACGTGAACATTCGCCCGACCGAGCAGGGCACCGTGTATCCCGCACCGGTCGGATCCCTGCCGAGTATTCGGTTCGAGGGCGCCGGCTTCCCGGACTACCCGTGGATGTTCGCGACCGACCAGGAGTACACGATGTTCGCCTTGCTCGCCGCCGGGCAGTTCAGCACTGCCGAGGACGGGCTCCGCTCGCTCGCGGAGGTGAGCGACATCGCCAACAACAAATCCGGCAAGGTCGTGCACGAGACCGTCACCGACGGATCGGTGTACTTCGGGTTGAACGACGAGCCCGGTGACCTCGACGAGACCGCCAAGTTCCCGGACGCGGTGGCGATGGTGTGGCGCTGGACGGGTGACTCGGCCTTCCGCGACCAGTTGTACGATTTCTCCAAGCGCAACCTGCAGTACCTGGTCAACCTGACCAGCTCCGACGACGACTTGTGGGCGGACGGCTCCGGCAACGTCGAGTCCAGCGTGCTGGGTGCCGATGCGGTTGACGTTGCCGTCTATACGATCCGCGGTCTGCTCGACCTCGCTGACATGGCGGCGAGCAAGCATGACTCGGCGACGGAGCACTGGGCCTTGAACCACGCCGCAGCGATGGAGCGGGCCTTCCAGGGTGCCTGGTGGCTGCCGAACATCCCGCAGTACGCCGACTCGCTCAATGACCCCAGCAACCAGCCGCTTATGGAGCGGTGGTGGACAGGCGTCACCCCGATGGAGGCTGAGCTGTACCAGGGCGGGGTGTCGCAGCCTGGGCTCGCGCCTTCGGCAGACGCGCTCCCAGCGCTCGCGCTGCGTGAGACCTCCTGCTACTCGGGGCAGTATGGCATGTACGTCGAGGGCGCCCCAGGGTGCGACCCCGGCACCTACACAATGACGAAGGCACAGGTCGCATACACCCTCAACACTGGTGTGATGGCCGTGGGGCTCGGCAACTACGGCCTGCTCGGCCCCACCGACCAGCAGCGTTACACCGACGACCTGGCGCAGCTCCAGATCGGCACGGTCGAAGAGCAGCCGGGCACGATGCCGGAGATCGGCCCGTCGCCGGACTTCGCCGCGAACGTCACTCAGCCGTTTAATGAGCGCTCGTCGCTCGAACAGGCATGGGGTACCTATGGAGTGCTGTGGCCCGTCGTACACCAGCAGTTGGGGGTCGACCCCCAGCTCGGCAACGGGCTGCTCGAAGTGCTACCGAGCGTCCCGCCTGGCCAGGCAACCATTTCGGGGACCGCCATCCGGGTCGGCGCAGGCACGATCGACGTCACAGCCACGCACAGTGGTAACACCTGGACGACCACAGTGACGTCCCGGCTCGCCTGTTCCCTGCATGTTGGGGCGACCCTGCCGGCTGGCAGCACCGTCCAGAGCGTGACGCTCAACGGCGCGGCTGCGGCCTACCAGGTGCGCGACGCCAACTCCGGACGCCAGGTGCTCGTCACGACCTCCTGCGGGTCCACCGCCCAGGTGAAGGTGGTCGCGAGCTGACGAGCCGGGCAGAGTGGCATTGTCTGGGCCGGTCGAGGTCGCTGTAAGAAGCGACCTCGACCGCACTCTCGCTGGTCGAAGTCGCGTGTGACGGTCATCAAAAATAGCAATACCTACCCAACAGGTATCAAGGTCTCCGATGAAGAGCTAGCTGCTTTTCATCTTTCCAGAGTGCCCTTCGATGGCGAAAGGACCTACTATATCAAGCTTCAAGGTATTTGATCACCTTAATTTGTGGAAGGCTCCCAAGATAAGCCTATGTGTGAATGATTGCTTGTTTGGTGGTATATTGCGCTGTGTGCCAGTCAAGCACATCAGCTAATTCTGCTTGTAGGGGCTTGAGGTCTTGTTGTATGACAGACTCATCCGGCATTTCGGTATCTTTCCAGATGAGAGTAATGACAACATACTTTGGTTCTGATTCTTCTTCAAATACGTAGCGTTGCATTGTGCCAGGGAAGAGGTAACGTTGAGTCTCAAGAATAGCTTTGAGCTTCTCGATTAAGCGTTTCTGTTGACCTGCATGAACGCGCACACGTATATCCATGCCACGAACCTTAGCGCCTGCGCGATATTTTCGCCAGAGCGGGGGGCGTGTACGAATCCGTCCGGTTGGTTTTGCTTTAAACTCTTGAACAGCTTTCTTCGGTATCATATAGATACCACCCACCATGTCAGCAACCAGACGTTTCTCTTTGATGTATTCGTATACCGTATAGTACGACACGCCGAGAGCTTCTGCAGCCTCGCTTGTTGTGACAAAGTCACGTGTATTTGAAGTTTCGCTTTCTTTATCCATGGATATAGTTTAGTTTATAGGCTTTTTTATGTAAAGATCGCATATTTATTAGTTATTGTTGATAATGACATATTAAATATGTTATAATCTTGCTATTGACTTATTTCATACATAAATATAACTATTCGGGTCCTTTTTCACTTGCGCCGCCAGGGGCGGCGGTCTGAGGAAGATGAGCGGGGACACACCGCATCCCGCCAAGTGGCCCCTTGGAACCCCTGTTGAATAATTACTAAAAATATTGAGGTACAAGTAATGCTACAACTGTACAGGCAACTGAGTGAATTGATGGGTGGTATGCTACCACCTTTGGTTGGACCTACGAATGATGGTCATGTGTTAGATATAGGTTGGGGTATGGGCGAGAGTATTTATGAATTGGCGTTGAAGTATCCATCATCGCATATTATTGGCATTGATGTGGATGAATCTGCTGTCAAGCAAGCACAATCTCTCGTCAATAAGTTGAGTAATGTCGCAGTATTTGTGCACGATATTCACCATTTTGAAGACATTTTTTTGTCACCTGCTTCGTTTGGTTTGATTCATCTACACTTTCTTGCAGGCGAAATCACATTACAACAATTTCCTCCACTCTTAGTATCGCTCACACGAATCTGCCTTCCTGGCGGGTTACTTGTTTGGACCGAGGCGGAATTGCCTATCACAACGAGTCTAGCTTGCCAGCACCTTTGTTTGTTGGTGTTGCAAGGATTGCAGGCGAGGGGACATGTGTTTTCTCAAGGTAACTCGTTGGGCTTAACTGCACGTATGGGTAGCTTGCTCAGTGATGCCGGATACAAATGTACTCAAAGTAAGGCCTATGCCATCGACATTTCGGCAAGATCGAAAGGAAATGCTGCTTTTGTGACTCAGTTGGATATTTCTCGCCAGCAGATTCGCACCTTCTTATTGGAGGGGGGAGTAACGACAGTAACCGAGTTCGAGGATATGTATTTAGAGATGCAACAAGAGATTCAGGAGGACCAGTTCTGCGGCTTGCTGTATGTAAGAACGATGGTGGCGGTGAGGTTATAAGTTAGATCAAGTGTTGATGGCGCAATAACACTTTTCTTACAAAACGCATAGTCAGGGGATGATACAAACATTCATAGTTACCAAGGAAGCGCACAATTCTGCCCCCCCATCCACTTTTAAAGCGGTAAACTCCTGCCATTGCTTCGCTCTGCTCATCGGTTTCAGGGATACCCCAGAAGTCATAAGTAGCCGCACCTGCTTGTTTAGCCCAACGAATAGCCTCCCACTGTAAGAGATAGTTAGGCATAAGTTGGCGCTGTTCATTACTCGAAGCGCCATAGAGGTAAACAGCCTGTTTAGCCATCAAGCCCACAAAGATGCCTGCTAAGAGCTGCCCGTTGTATTGCGCTAGAAATAATCGCGCCTGTTTTCGTGGGGCAAAGATTTGCCAAGCCCGTAGATAATACTCTAGAGTATGGATTCCAAACCGATCACGGATGCTGGTTGTTTGCAATAGACCATACCAGTGCTGCACATCTTCAACTGTCTCGGCTACACGTATTTGCACGCCTCTACGCCCTGCTAGACGAATATTATAACGCCATTTCTCCTTCATGTTTGCAAGCAATTTATCCTCGTCGGGCGTGAGATCAAGCAAGATTGTGCGTCCTGGCTGTATAGCCTGCACCCGTTGAAAGTGCATCGCGTCCAGATCACGGATAAGCTTAGTGCTATCTGAACTCTCAACTTCGCACGCAAACTCTACCTGGAGAGCAAGAGTGCCTTGATTGATCAAATTCATTTGTAACTGAGAGAAAAATGTCTGAACAAGGTACGAAACATCATGGCTTGACCAATCGAATACTGGCCCTTTTGGAATATATGCAAGATGTCCTAACGACAGTGGAAGATGAAGTGGGGTACGGCGAAGAACTTGTGCGGCTGCTACTATTTGTTCTCGTTGCGTATCCCAAAGCGCGAGACGAAGTGGATGCCAGCCTGCGCTTGTTTTTAGTTCACCCCAACCCCAACTCTGAAGTAGATGACCGGAGGGACTGGTCGAAATAAATGCATCCCATTGATGTTTTTGCTCAATGATAACCAGGCGTAGCATAGAATGGCGCGACATGAAAGTAACTCCTCATTTGAGATGAAGCGAGATGGTCGCTCTGTTTTGATGAAAGACCTTTGTAAAAGGATTTAGACCGTATGATACAATACTACTTAATAGAACGTAGGAGAATTTCTCCTCAATGAGCTACAGGAGGCGACCCATGAAAATTGTAATTCTAGGATGTGGCCGTGTTGGCTCAACATTGGCAACCATGTTGGATCATGCAGGGCATGCAGTATCTGTTATCGATTTCAGCAGCGAAGCATTCCAACGCCTGAGTCCTGATTTTGGCGGTGAAACAATTCCAGGCAACGGAGTTGACGAAGAAGTATTGATAAGAGCCGGGATCAAAGAAGCGGATGCATTCGCAGCAGTCACCAATGGCGATAACCGCAATATAATGGCAAGTCAAATCGCAAAAGAAATCTTCAAAGTCAAGAAGGTAGTGTGCCGTATCTACGACCCTATTCGAGAAGAAACATACCATGAACTGGGCCTAGAGACGATATCCCCGACAAAAGTAGGCGCTCAAATGTTCTTTGATGCATTAGTTGCACCGAAGTAGTATGCACAACATAATGGAGCAGTAGCTCTCCGCATATCTTTCAGGCTGATGGCCGGGAAGAAAGCCACCCCTTTAGCGGAAGTACGATTAAACAAGAAGAAGAGAGAGGGAAGCGTATGTATATTATCATCGGAGGTGGTGGCGAAGTTGGCTACTATCTCACCAAGAGCTTGTTAACTCAGGGACATGAAGTTCTTTTGCTCGAGAAAGGCTCTGCACGCTACCAGGCTCTTAATGACGAATTAGGTCCTGCAGTTGTACACGGTGATGCTTGTGAGGCTAGAACAATGGCAGAGGTTGGAGCGAGTCGTGCCGATGTTATCATTGCAGTAACTGGAGATGACGAGGATAACCTGGTAATCTGCCAAATGGCGAAAAAGCGTTACAAAGTTGGACGCACGATTGCTCGCTTAAATAATCCTAAACACGAAGAAATCTTTCTAAAGCTTGGAATTGACTTAACCGTTAGCCCTACAAGATCAATTCTCTCACTCATTGAGTCAGACCTTCCCAGTTCACGTTTCGTACCGCTGATGACGTTGAAAAATGCCGGGATAGAGATCGTAGAACTGCGCATCCCGGAGAAATCACCAATTGTGGGGAAAATGCTGCGAGACGTTAACTTACCGAGGAGTAGCAATCTGGTACTAATCATTCGAGATAAACAATTTATTTTACCTAACGCTGAAACACAAATTTATGCGCATGATGATGTATTTGCATTGGTCAACCGCGAGGGCGAAGAAGAGTTAAGCAAAACGTTTGGTACGCTTGATTAGGACAGGTGAGCCTGGCAGATTTGTTCTATCAAGGCTATTCCTCATGTTCGAACTCGGAGAGTCTTCTCGAGGTAGGGTTAGCTTTATCCTCGTGCAAGGGAACAGGACGTAACAGGTCAATATGTTCAATCTTGCCGGTTGTTGAGTGTCCTTTTTTATGCTGGTTTATCATCCCAGAAGTAGGGGAAGAGGCGAAGTGTGGAGGTATTAGATCCATTTTTTGCTCTTCAGAACTGCCATTCCCAGAGCCTGCAATATGACGATTCTGCTGAGAACTGTGTCGTATCCATGAAGTACGTTTTTTAGCGAGCATCTCATCTGCACTCTCCCCACGAAAAGACCTGTAGAAGCTGGTGACAACAACCCAAATGGCAGCAAGAATTGGTGTCGCAAGCAATGCACCGAAAGGACCAAAGAGTTGCACACCAACAATGAGAGCGAGGATAGAGGCAACAGGGTGTAAGCCAACCGCATGTCCTACAATTCGCGGACCCAGGATATTACTTTCAATCAATTGAATAATGATAAAGTAAACTAGAATCACATACGTGCGAGGAAAAGGATTTGGTAAAAGTAACGAGATCAAGATAGCCGGAATGGATGCAAGCGCAGGCCCAACCATCGGGATTGTCTCAAAGATAAAGGCCAGGAGGCCGATAATGAGCGCAAAGTTGTATAATCCCAGGAAATAACACCCTACACCAGCCAACACACCGATAATTGTTGCAAGGGTTAGCTGCCCACGAATATAGTTACCAACGACTCGATTGAGTGAATCCTCAAATAGCAGCACATGAGGCATTGATTGTTTTGGAACAACATTAATTAGAGCATTGCGAATACGCTTGCCATCAAGCGTAAGATAGAAACTCAGCACAGCCACAAGCAGGATGTTCACAATCACATCAGCTATAATCTGTACAATAGAGACAAGATTTGCCGCTAGTGAGAGCGCAAGAGCATTTGCCTGATCTTCAATTGAGATGATAGCTTTGTTAATGGATGAGATTGGTATACCTTGTTTTACTAACCAATCCAGGGTCACAGTATATGTAGTTGGCAGATTTTGAACATACCCAGGAAGATGGGTGGAGAAGTAATCCACTTGCTGAATCAGTGAGAAGACAAGCGCATAACAAAGAGCAATCAATCCGGATAATACAAAAACGTATATTATTAGACTTGCAAACAGACGCGGAATGTATCGATGCAAGATATTGACAAGAGGAGTGACTAGAAACGCCACTGCCATAGCAAGTAAAAGCAATACAATAGCATGAACAAATATGCTCATAATTGAAAATGCGGCCCACACCATAATGCCAATACAAATGACAACGATGAGAATATCCCGCACTCGCTGCCAGTTCATACGTTCCATTCGATTTTGCCTCGGGTCAATCAAAATTATTTCCTCTTTAAGTATTTTGGCAGGTATCGGTCAAAAGCGCAAGTTGATACGTTGACTTCTATCAGGTGAGCTATCCTTTACAAAGAAAACGTTCCATTGCGCGAATTTTAAAAAATGGGGTTGATTTCCAGCCTGGCGCAAACATAGAGTTATTATCCTCTTAACACTTCGTCTTAGTATTGTAATGACAAACCAATGATTTTTATTCTTGCAGAATTGTTATAAACGGGACGGGGACGTGTCCATGAATGTTACTACTACTAGTTTTTCACCCACACAGATGATCCTGGCCTGGACACTTCTGATATTGCTTTTAAGCTGGTTCATAATTTTTACAGTTCTGGCATTACGTGAATTTGTAATGAAAAAAGTTGAATGGGAAGATTTACCTACACCATCCAGGCCTATACCAATTATTGGCGCACAACCAAAAGAGGAATACCGACAAATTGTCGGGATGGCTGGAGCTACTACACACCACGAATGTACGAATACAGAACAATCAAGTGATAGTGGCACAACTCTAATCAGGTGAACAATGTAATCAAATGCCTCTTTAGCCTGACTTGGCGGGTTGAAAAGTGCCATTACCATTTATAAAAACAAAATGCGCGTCTTGCACGTTTACGATCATATCAAGTAATCCATCGCCATTTACATCCTGGAATGAGAGCGTGACGGGTGCAAGATTCTGACCGGGACCAATGAGTATTGGGCCATTAAAGATTCGTGCTTTTGTGGCATCACCTCCAGGCAGCTCAATAATAAGAACGTGGCGATTTAAGTTAACCGCAATGAAATGGCTTGTATTGGTCGATGAATCGTGATGTCCAACAACAGCATCAGTTTGAAAAGTACGTGGACGGCCATAGTGCCAATCATCCTGGGTCGTCTGCCACCAACTGCCTAAAGCATTAAAAGCAACCCAACCGATGATCATAATAAGCATTGCTATTCCGACAAACACGAGCCAATGGAAATTGAAACCTTGCCCAATACCTACACGTCTTGTGCGGCCGAGAGGCTGAATATCATCGGTATAGATATTACGCTGCCGACTGCTCTGTACAGCAGGAAGACCTGTCTGAGTAGCAGTTCGTCGAGGTGGAATTACTGCGCGGCTTTGACGAGTATTGCCTGATATGTAATTTCTTTGATCTGTATGTAATAGTTCGTCAGATTGCCTGCGACCTGTCTCCATTCGAACATCGGGTATACTTTGATAACGGCGTGCGCTGGTGGGCATACGAGTTGACCAGTCATCATCGAACTCTACGTCATTAGACATATCATCGCCGGTATTTTTTATTTGTTGTGCAGGCATACGTCGACTACGTTGCTGAATGCGGTATTGATCCACATTATCACCCGCCTCTCTAGAGAAAATGGTAAAAACATATGTTCTAGTAAATATGTTCTAATTATACAATAGTGGGGCTGAAAGTCAAGCTTTTGGAACATCTTATTGGAACATTGGTACTGTTACCTTTCTTTTGTTCAATGCGTGGATTGCATATCCGGGGAATTCTGGCATATACTTTTCCCAACAATTGGCAAATAAATGTCGTTTTCGAGAACGATTAGGAGGAAAGCTGCATTGGTATTAGCGATAACAAATGGTACCATCATTGACGGTCGTGGTGGTGATCCACAGGTAGGATCTCTCCTGATTGAGGATGAGCACATCATCGCTCTCGGTCGAAAAGACCAGGTCGCTATTCCACGCGATGCAATAGTAATTGATGCAATAGGAGGAAGCATACTCCCTGGTCTGATTGATTGCCATGTTCATTTTATGCTGGAGTATCCCGACATCATGCGTGGATTGACCACGCAGCCGTCACTGCGCTTATTACAGGGCATCCCACGTATGCGAACGACTCTTGAAGCGGGGATCACGACGGTACGTGACGCGGGTGGAACTCCTGCTGGCTTAAAGATTGCTGTCGAACGAGGTATTATCACTGGGCCTCGCATGCAGGTTGCAGTTTCGTTGATCTCTCAGACTGGTGGTCATGGAGATGGTTTCTTCCCTTGTTGTGTGGATATAGGACTCTTCGGTATTCGTTTCTATGATGTACCTGACGGGACAGCTGATGGGATTGAAGAAGTACGTAAAACAACTCGTGAAATTTTGCGTGCCGGGGCTGATTGGATCAAGCTAGCAACGACCGGAGGTGTACTCTCAGTTTCTGATACCCCAACATCCTCCCAACTGACCGTTGAAGAAATTGCGACGGCAGTGTATGAAGCTGCTGCGCAAGAGAAACGATGTATGGCTCACGCACAAGGCTCACAGGGCATAAAAAATGCGTTGCTTGGGGGAGTTGCCTCAATTGAACATGGTGTTTATCTGAATGACGAGCTTATTGATCTTATGCTTAAGAAAGATGTGTACCTGGTACCAACACTTGTCGCTCCTCTTGCCGTCGTAGAATTTGCAAAGGAACATCCTGACATTCTTCCTCCCATGATGGCAGCAAAGGCAAATGACGTAATTGAAGCCCACAAACAGAGTTTCCGTGATGCTGTGGCGGCTGGAGTTAACATAGCGATGGGAACAGATTCGGGTGTAGGTAAGCATGGAGAGAACGGTCGTGAGTTGCTGCTCATGGTTGAAAATGGAATGACGACGATGCAGGCCATAGTAGCAAGTACGCGGAATGCTGCTCGACTGCTGCACTTAGACAAGCATATGGGCACGCTCGAGGTTGGCAAGTTGGCGGACGTAATTGTGGTGAAGGGCGATATATTAGGGGACATCAGTAAGATTGTTGATCAGACAAATGTACAGTTGGTGCTCAAAGGAGGTCGAGCGGCGAAGAACACATTTGAAGAGAGAGTGCCAATGATGGCCGGAGCGAAGTAAAGACATCTCTTGTTTTGCAACACGGTGGGTACCCGAATCGTACATTCCAGTGGAAACTACTAGCTTAAATAACATTTGCTTTAGTCAACTCTCTATTAAGGTTTTCTTTGCAAAGAGAAGATTATGGTTGATGTCAGAGAACAAGGAGACGCTTTCAATGTCGGGAAACCGTGGTTGTATATTCAATTCGATAATGTTTTTAGTGATTGTTTTCGTTCCAGTAGTAGGTCATATCATTGAAACAATTATGGTGCTAGAGGATGATCATTCATTAGCTGGCACAGCATTGTGGTTAGCAGTGATCTGGTTGATACCTTTCATTGGCCCTTTGCTATATCTGCTTTTTGGGCAACATCGACGGCGTTTTATATTCGGCCAGCCTAGTTATGGATACAACCAGTATCAGTACCAGCCTATGCAATACCAGCAAAGATACCCTTAACTTTCAAAAAGAGAGTGGTCAGAGCGACCACTCTCTTTTTTATCAACCATGCATTGAAGCAATCAAATCCGGTAGCAACTTATCCAGGACGGGTGTACCAAGCCCAGTGACAGGATCCCATCCCGGCACAGCGGGATAGCCTTGTACTTGTACACCATCACGATCGACGCTATTGTTACCAATCGTAATATCATGGAAGTCCTGCGTATAGGCGCTGGATGCAGCCAGTTTGTAGAGTGCAGGATTGATAAAACCTAGCGGATGGCCAGCCATTTGATTGGCAATTGCTATAAAAGCTGCCCAAAGAGGAGTGCTGGCGCTTGTGCCACCAATGAGATTCCATCCAGCGTCGCTAGTATAAATGGCCAAAGCAGTGGAAGGATCTGCATCTCCAGCTACGTCAGGAACGCCCCGCCGATTGTTAAGCTGATTCTGCACTGAGGTGGGTAAAGTCAGTTGATATGATGGCGTAGGAAAGAATGAGCTAAATCCTCCCCCACTCGCTCCCCCACTCGCGTTCCAGGCAGTTTCCTGAAATGCTGTACCATCTCGCTGTAAGGCCGTACCCCCAACACTGGTGACCCAAGAGTCGTCGGTAGGAAAGCTAGTTGTCGGGGTTGGAGAAAGCTTCGTTGCTTGCAAATCGGCAAAATCAGTGGCACCGTTATCCCCAGAGGCAGCAAAGAAAGTTATTCCTTGCTGTGTCGTTGCTTGTTTGAAGAACGCATCCCATTTTTGCACCTCCTGTTTTCCCGCGACATTATTGAGTGTTACCTCGGATGCGCCAAAGCTCTGTGAAATGATGTTTCCAAGATGATTTGTAATTGCATACTGCTCGAGTTGCAAAAACTGGGGCAGACCAATAGTACTCTCGGTTTCATTAACCGGGCTAGTTAACACCACAATTCCCGCATCAGGAGCGATGGCGTGAATTCTTTGCACATCCAGGGTCGTTTCGTCTGCCCAGCCAGCCAAATCTTTCACGGTGGGATGATCAACTGGTTTTGTGCCTAAAGGTGATAAGACATTGATAGTGATTGGGGGCAGACCAAACTGTTGATCGAATGTGTCCATGTCTTGCTGCAAGGTGGGACTGCCATAGGAGACAATATCCACAATTGTCTGGCCTTTCCCGGTAAAACCTCTCTCTAAAAGAGATTGCACGCTGTATGCAACCCGCATGTCGTAAGGTGTACGACAGTCAGTACCTAGTGAGGCTGGACAGGCAGCAATTGGGGCACTAGTAGACGATGGACTTATAGTAGCTGTTGCTTTTTGTGTTGGAGCTGACGATGCTACTGGATCAGATTTGCTACTACCCAAGGGAGCGCAGGCTGATAGTAGTAGCGCTATCGCAAGAAACGGAAGTAAGCGTCGAGGTACATGCATAGGTAATTCTTATCTTTCTTGTATAACGGTATCTATAAAACTCGTGAGCAGATTCAACAACATATTTTGACTACGAACCTTTGCCGAATGAATATTCTAGAGATGACGAAATCAGGCTGCTCCGAAGATTGTATCATATAAATGTAAGCGATTCTTATCTCAAAAATGAAATTTCAATGAAATTTATATAAGCTTGTCAAGAAATATGAAGTTTTCTGAATACACTTGGGAATAAGCAAAACAATGTAGACAAGTGAAAAAGTTAGCCCATACATAAAGTCTTGTAACGAAAAAATATCGAAGCGATGCGTTATTTTGAGTGATGGCACCGAAACTGAAGAAATGACTTCAACTTAGGTTAAGATCAACATTGTTTGTAAGTACAATAGTCCTACATATGGGCTTAACAAGCTTGACTGCGCTTATCACAATAAGTACAGTTAATGCAAAGCGTACACCACGTATAGCGTCGGGAGATTGTTTTCCAGGCGCAATCCTAATGGATTGGGGACATTTGTATGTTGTCATTTGATGAGCGTCAAAGTAGTGTTTCAAGTAGATTGCAAATACCTGAGCAGGTTAACCAACTCGCTCCGGTAGGACAGATACCCTTTCCCGATAGTTCTCCTCTGCCAACAAAGACGACCCGTCAGTTGGAATATGCTAATTCTTCTAATGTCGCACAGCCCATATCCGATCCGGGTACAACGCAAGATCAAGCTGATTACTTAACATCTCCGAGAGTAACACGTATTTTGCCTGATATCAATACAGGCGCTTTGTCTTTCCCACCAACACGGACTACGACAGCACTACGTCAGCCGATAGTGATTCGTGGCACACTCAAGAAAAAGCAGCATGCGATCCACCCCCCAAAGGGGCGCAAATGGGTTATCAGTATTGCTGCACTTGTGTTGTTGTTGTTTATTTCACTCGGGACTGCATTGGCCGCATCACCTCTTAACGGTGGGAGTGGTCATCTCCCCAATCCGATCCAGTTAGTAGCCAATTTAGTACATAATAGCAATAATAGTCCAAGCTTGATTGCTCAGCAGGCGACGGCAACAGCCGTTTTGCAACAAGATGGGTATGATCCTGGATTGGGAGTGGGAGTAATCACTCAACCAGGAGCTGGAGGTCTCAATCGTTTTGCTTTTGGCCAATGTACCTATTGGGCTAATATGCGTTACCATAATTTGACGGGTTATTGGGTTCCCTGGCTTGGGAATGCTTATCAATGGGCATATGGCGCATCCAGTTCAGGCTGGATTGTTTCCAGCAAGCCTAATCCAAATGGACCATCAATCATTGTGCTGGGACCTGGGGTGGAAGGCGCAAGTTATTTTGGACACGTTGCAATTGTTGAGAAGATAAATGCCGATGGCAGTGTGTACACAAGCAACTATAACTGGTATGGCAATGGTGGTTGGGACATTTTGTCTTATGTGACGTTTATGCCTGGGCCGGGTGTTTCGTTTGTGTGGCATCCGTAAAGTAGGTTGAAACAAAAATTTAGTAGCACCCTTTCACATTCATCTTCTAAATGTTGTTGAGTAGGCGGGTATAGCAATGAATCCTGCTCTAAGTGGGTCTTCTACATCCAGATTACTTATTAAAGCATCTCCACTCGATAGAACTCGTTTAATTCCTGCCAATTCTATTTCAAAACGCTATTACTACGATATTGAAAGTAAGCATAAAACTTCATCTGCCTATTTGCTCTTCGCCAAGCATAGAGAATCTAAAGAGCGAGTTGTAATCAAAATCTTGCGAAGATATCAGGATACACGTTATTACCTGGAGACAGCTGAAGAGCGGCAGCGGTATCAAATTGAAGCATTGCACTGGAATAGTTTGTTTGCCCCTCAAGTTTATGTTGGATTGGCTCGAATTCGTTACTGGGGTTTTCATCAGAAAACCATCACTCTTAGTGAGATTATTCTGAATCCAACAAAGGAAAAACTAGATCCAAAAGCAGAATACGCTCTTGTAATGCACGCATTACCATGTGAAAGACGATTAGATTTCTTACTAAAAAATGAGAATGAAATTTCCCTTCAACGCCATTTACGGCTTTTAGCTGAATATGTAGCATACATGCATGAAAATCTTACAGGGGCTCCAGTCATCAGCAAAGATAATGTGTTGTGGGGCAGCTTTGAACAATTACAGAAAAAACTTGAGCTTAATCTTGCTCTAGTCAATCAATTGCTGAGAGCAGACGAAAATGGTCAAAACAGCTTATCAAATGTTCTGAGAGATATTTATAGTCATGTACCTCTGTTAAGTTTATGCAGGCGAAACTTGCGGCAAGAGATACTACATTATAGTAAAGAGTTGAAAGTCTCAGACGAGCAGAAAGATACGCTTTATAGATTGAAAAGTAATTTAAGGGAGATTATCAGACAGTACCCTTATCAACGTCACTTTGAAGAGCGAATACAAAAGCAACGAATAAAACGTTGTCATGGAGATCTAAAGGCCACTCATATATGGATAACATCAAATTACTTGTTTGATTCTGAGCCCTGGAAATATGCTAGTGTCATTGACGCTATTGATTTTAACCCGAATTATTGCAACATTGATATACTCAGCGATTTCGCAATGCTTGTACTTGACATCCAGGCTCGAACAAAATCATCCTTTCATACAAACAGATTCATAGAGGATTACCTAAGGTTCACTGGACAGAAAGACGAGATTGACAGGTCAGTACTAGCCTACTATCTCATTGAAAAGGCAATTATGTGGACCGCTGTAAGCATTATCTATGACGATTTGCCCGAGCTAGGGTCGGCTATTTTAGATATCGCAAATAATTGTATTGCAGATATCGACACTCTCTTTGATATCTCTCGCCTAATTATCACTCCAGGTAAAACCATTCTGGATGATTAGAACTTCCCAAAGTTATTTTCGATGATTAATAGCGCGATAATGCAATGTCGTGTTCACGTTACAAGAAACCCTGAATATTGATATGCTATCAATTTAATTTTTTTCGAAAAGCTACCAGCCTGTTGAAAAAGCCCCTGCTAAGCCCATGCATTCCAACCAGTGGACGGATCACCTGCATTGACAGAACAGATAGAATCAGCTTAACGAAGTCTTTCTATCCAGATGAGAGAAGAGGAGCAATGTCAGCGTCTTACGCCAAAAGTCACCTACGCATCTAGACGAGGAAGCCGTTAGATGCTACACTCTAATAGGGAGTTGCGCCATTTCTTTGTTTCCGTCTAGGAGGATGCTGTCCTCGCTTGTTGGCGTAAGAGCATGTACCGTATGAGGCAGCTTCCTCACCGAGGAAGGAGTGCGTTATGAAGCAGTTGCAAGAAGGACAGGATCTGGCTACGCGAGCAAATGACTCAGCCCCTGGTCTCTTTACGCGTTCGGAAGATATCCCTGACCCTCGCTTTCGTTTCTTTTGCGTCGAGTGTGGAGCAGAGATTCATGGCGTTCCATACCTGACGGCCTGGTATAGTATTTGCGTCTGCCTTGATCCCTACGATTTCTGCTCGGAAGCATGCTGGAACAAAAATGACTTGCTGAATTCAGCGAACTGGCCTCCACCAGCATATAAGCGTTTAACAGAAAAAGAAAGGGACTTCCTGATCTAGATGCGTCAGTTGGCTACCGGCGTGACTCCCTGAATGTATGAGCCCTGATTCTTCCGGTACGCCAGAGGCCTCCCCATACGTACTGGGGTCACCGCACTGAAAGCGCTCCCCATCTTTACGTGGCGCCCCACGTTTGCCAGTAGGTGCGGGCGCTGCGCGGTACAACACCCGCTTGCGTTTGAGCCGCAGCAATTTGTCGAACGGCAACCCGTCCGTCGCCAACAGAAACGGCGCACAACTGTACCAGCGATCCGTTGCCACGATCGGACGACAGCCAACGTCAAGCAACGCAGCGAGTTCGCGCAGTTGGGCTGCTGCTACCTCGACGCTCGTTTGGTCCGAGCGGATGCGTTGCTGATCGAGCACTGCTGTCCAACTGCTCGATGGCACGGGCAAGATGACGACCGTCGAGAATTGCCAGCCATAGCTGATCGGCTTACTACTTTCCGGCAAATTCGGCACGTAGACCACCGTCCGGTCGGGCGAGGTCTGCGACTCTGGGCGCTGGATACTGGTGGCATCGATACCCAGCCATACTCGTTCTCCCTCGACTGGCCGCAGCAGATACTGCGCAAACACCCGGCGCAACCGCTCCTGGTCAATGCGGCCGTCTTCAAAGGCTTCGTACAGGCTACACCACCGTCGTTGAAAAAACGGCGAGAGCGACAACTCGGGAAACGAGTGTGCCTGCGTCTCGGTCAACAGCGCATCTACCGTATTGAACAAGGCATCAGATGCTCGGGTAAAACACCCGTAGACCTCGTGACGAAAATCTTGCAATGTGTTAAGGTTCATCTGAGTAATGCTCCTGTTTGGTTTTATCAGAACATTACTCGCTTGGGCACTCCTGTGTAAAGAGGACTGCCCTTTTGTCTAAATTAGTCTAAACGCCAATAAAAATGATGATAACAAAAAAAATTCTACTTGCAATGCAGGTTATGTTTGGATAGATGCTGAAGATGGTTGAGTTATGCCTGTTTAGTCTTATACATCATATTTATATTCGCATACACTGCTGAGCTAGGTTAAGAACTCATTACCTGCTTTATC
>WNGE01000203.1_pt1 | contig 75561 bp, 67 predicted proteins | sample 5400651 | NCBI WGS metagenome assembly WNGE01 (sample SAMN13153370, study PRJNA577476) | soil metagenome | isolation source: 60 cm soil or saprolite under grassland replicate 2 | place: USA:California | collected 2016-06-15 | reverse complement strand
GGCAAGATCGGGACCGGAGTCAGCAGAAAGTCAGCGAACCGGCTGACAGCCGTTGCCAACCGCCGCCACCCGACCCTTCGTGACCAGCACGAGCGAGTACCCGACGACAGCGGCTGACAACGGCCGACAGCCTTCTACCGGCTCCCCCCGGCGGGGGTCGTCACCCTTTGGGTCTCGATCGTCTTCCTGCTCATGGCGGACGCAATCCGTCGTGGCAGCGGCGGCGGCCGTCCACGAGAAGTTCCTTTGCCTGAAGCGGGATGCGCGTGCCTGAAGCGGGATGCGCGTGCCTGAAGCGGGATGCGCGTGCCTGAAGCGGGATGCGCGGCCGACAAGCTCGGTGAGTGACAAACTGCCGGCCGCGCAGCTAAGCCGCAGGTTGGGATGAGTGCGCCAGGGTGGCGAGAAGCCGACGTACATCGGCCAACGGAACGACAGCAGTATCGTCCATCTCTGCCAGGCCGGCCTCGATGAACTGGCGCATCAGGGTTGTGGCACCCATGCCACGGGCCGCGGCCACTTGCCGCAACCGCTGATCAAGCTCCAACGGCAGCCGCAGGGATCTGCTCACCATCGGCACATCGGTGTCCGGGATAGGTAGGTTTGCATCCGTGGCCGTTGCCATCTCGTTGGCGAGACTGCCTTCGGGGATCTTGTTGATGTTGTTGTTCATGTTGGTCCTCCAGCAAGCCGGTTGAACATACCGACCTCATCCGGGTACATCTCCCGAGCCAAAACGATGTCCCAGTCGTTGTCTTCGCTCGTGGACTCGACGACGAACGCGACCAGGGACCGACCCTCGTCGGTTACCCCAAGCACAGCGTTGGCGTCCTCGCTCATCTGGCGCGTGATCCGTCGGGAGGCGCGAAGAATTTGCCAGACCTCACCCGGCTCGACGCCGTAGACCGCAAGGTTGTGCAGCCCGTCGCTGGTGAAGCTATACCGATTCTTCACGTCGCCACCGTACCACGTACGTGGTACGTGCTGATCAGGCGGGCACTGGCGACGGTGCTCGCGGGCGCCCTCGTCTTACCCGCCGGGCATACATAACAGATCAACTAACGTCGCCTTGGGTTTTCCACAGGCACCCTCGCTGTCCACAGATCATCGGGTACGGGCAACGAAACGTCTCCCACATTGGCCAGGGTGTGGCGGTCCATCCCGCCTCGCCCTGTGGAGACCGTCGTGGCTTCTCGCACCGCCGCCGTGTCCGGACCGCACCGACCACTCCTCGTCACCGACGACCCGCACCTGCTCGACGAGGTGCTCCGGCTCGCCGCCGACGCGCGGGTCGACCTCGACATCGCACCGGACGCCACCGCCGCGCGGCGCGGGTTCGGCAGCGCTCCGGTCGTGTTCGTCGGCCCCAGCGTGGCCGCCGCGTGCGTCCGCGCACGGTTACCGCGCCGGCCCGGCGTCGTCCTGGTCGTCCCCGAACCGGTCGGCGAGCCGCCCTGGCAGGTGGCCGAGGACCTGGGCGCCGAGCACATCGCCGTGCTCCCGGTTGCCGAGCCCTGGCTGGTCGACCGGCTGGTGGCAGCCGGCGGGGCGGCAGGGCCGGCTGCGGTGATCGCGGTGCTCGGTGGGCGCGGCGGTGCCGGCGCGAGCGTCTTCGCCGCCGGGCTCGCCGTCACCGCGGCCCGCTCCGGCCTGCGCGCGCTGCTGGTCGACGCCGACCCGATGGGTGGCGGGGTCGATCTCGTGCTCGGCTGGGAGGGCCTCGACGGGCTGCGCTGGCCCGCGCTGTCCCAGGGTGTCACCGGCGTCAGCCCGCCGGCGCTGGTCGACGCGTTGCCCAACCGTGGCGAGCTCGCCGTGCTGTCCTGGGACCGGGGAGATCTGCTGGCCGTGCCGCCGGACGCGATGGAGGCCGCACTCGATGCCGGCCGGTCCAGCCGGGACGTGGTCATCGTCGACCTGCCGCGCCGGCTCGACGACGCCGCTGTCCTCGCCCTGGCCGCCGCGGACCGGGCGATCCTGCTCGTGCCGGCTGAGCTGCGGGCCTGCGCGGCCGCCGCTCGGGTCGCCACCGTGGCCGCCGGGCACACCGGTGCGCTTCAGGTCGTCGTACGTGGACCGGCGCCGGGGCGGCTCAAGGCGCGCGAGGTCGCCCAGGCGCTCGGGCTGCCGCTGGCCGGTTCCCTGCGCCCGGAGCCGGAGCTGGCCAGGGCGCTGGAGCGGGGGGAGCCGCCGGCGGGCACCGGCCGGGGCCCGCTGGCCGCGCTCTGCCAGCGCATCCTGGGCCAGCTCGACCTGATCGTCAGGGAGCCCGCGGCATGAGCATCGTGACGGCCGCACCGGGCGGCGCGGGTGCGCTCCTGGCGCTGCTCGCCGCGCCCGACGTGACGGATGTCCTGGTCAACGGCGCGGACGTCTGGGTTGACAAGGGACGCGGGCTGCAGCGCGCCGAAGTCTGGCTGGGCACCCCCGCCGACGTGCGCCGGCTGGCCCAGCGGCTCGCGGTCGCGGCCGGGCGGCGCCTCGACGAGGGCGCACCCTTCGTGGACGCGCGGCTTCCGGACGGCACGCGCCTGCACGCCGTCCTTCCGCCGATCGCGCGCGACGGGCCGTACCTGTCGCTTCGCACCCTGCGCCGGCAGGCGTTCACACTGCCCGAGCTGGTGAGCGCCGGCACCCTGGACGCTGGCGCCGCCGCCCTGCTCACCGCGCTGGTCCGGGCCCGCCTCGCATACCTGGTCACCGGCGGCACCGGTGCCGGCAAGACGACACTGCTGGCCGCGCTGCTGTCCCTGGTGCCGCAGGACGAGCGCATCGTGATCGTGGAAGACGCCGCCGAGCTACGACCGGCGCACCCGCACGTGGTGGGCCTGGAGGCGCGCCCGTCCAACGTGGAGGGCGCCGGCGCGGTGGTGCTGCGCGACCTGGTGCGCCAGGCGCTGCGGATGCGCCCGGACCGGCTGGTCGTGGGCGAGTGCCGGGGCGCCGAGGTGGTGGACCTGCTCGGCGCGCTGAACACCGGCCACGAGGGTGGCGCCGGCACCCTGCACGCCAACAGCCCGGCCGACGTCCCGGCGCGGCTGGAGGCGCTCGGCCTGCTCGGCGGGGTGCCGCGCACGGCGCTGCACGCGCAGGTCGCGGCCGCGCTGCAGGTCGTGGTCCATGTTCGTGGCACACCCGGCGGCCGCGTCCTCGACGAGGTCTGCCTCCTGGTGCCGGACGCCGGATCGCGTCTGGTCCGGGCGGTGCCGGCGTGGCGGCGTAGCTCCGGCGGGCCCGGCCCGGCGGCGTCCATGCTGGTCGATCTGCTGGCCCGGCGCGGGGTCGCGGCGCCGCCCGCCCTGATCGGAGCGGGGCGATGACCGAGTTGATCGGGGCGGGGCGATGACCGAGTTGATCGGGGGGCGGGCGGCCCGCCGCCGGCTCGCGGGCCTCGGCGCGGTCCCGGCGACCCGCACCCCGCGCGCTGTTCTCGCCCGGCTGTCCGGGCTGGTTGACCGGCGGCTGGTCCGGCTCGGGGCGGTCGGGCTCGCCGCCGGCGTCGCCGGCCTGTCGGCCGGCCCGGTGGCCGCGCTGCTCGCGGGAGCCTATGCGCTGCTCGCCGTGCGCTCGCTGCACCGGACGGTGAACCAGCGCCGAGCCGCGTCGGCGCGCACCGCCGCGCTCGACACCATCGGAGGGCTCGCGTCCGACCTGCGCGCAGGTGTCGCGCCCGCGCCCGCCATCGATGCCGCCCGCAAGGTCCTGCTCGCGGCGCACCGGGATCCGGCGGTGCGACGCGCGCTCGACCGGTTGAGCGCCGCCCGGAGGGTGAGCGACCGCCTCGGCGCTCCGCTCGCCGACCTGCTCGACCGGGTCGAGTCCGACCTGCGTGCGGTGGAACGGGCACGCGCGTCGGTGGCGGCGCAGACCGGCGGCGCCCGGGCCAGCGCGGCGCTGCTCGCCCTGCTGCCGGTCGCGGGAGTGGGTCTGGGGTACGCGCTGGGCGCCCGGCCGGACCAGGCGCTGCTGCACACCCCGCTTGGCGCGGCGTGCGTCCTCGGTGCGCTGCTGCTTCAGTCCGCGGGTCTGGCGTGGACCGGCCGGCTGTGCCGCGCGGCGGTGGAGCGGGCGTCATGAGCGGATCTCGTGGCTTGAAACGCCACCGGGCGTCGCCGGCACCGCGGGCGGGCACCCGGTCGGGCTGGCGGGTACCGGCCGGGGCGGTCCTCGCCGGCCTCGCCACCGGCGCGCTGCTCGGCGGGTGGACCGGCCTCGTCGTCGGGGTCGCACTCGCGGGCGCGCTCTGGCGGGTAGCCGCGCGGTGGGAGCCGGGCACCGCGCGCCAGGAACGGCAGGCCGCGGCGGCCGATCTGCCGATCGCCGTCGACCTGCTGGCGGCCGCGCTGCGTGCCGGTGCCCCGCCGGCCCGCGCCGCCGAGGCCGTCGGCGAGGCCCTGGGCGGGCCGGTCGGCCGGCGCCTGGCACGCGTAGGAACCGCGCTGCGCCTGGGCGCCCACCCCGAGGAGGCGTGGTCGGCGCTGGCCGGCATACCCGAGGCGGACCGGTTGCGGCGGGCCGCCGTACGCAGCGCTGACAGCGGCGCCGCGATGACCGGCGCGCTGGGGCGCCTCGCCGACGACCTGCGGGCTGCCCGGGCCGCCCGGGTGGAGGCCGGTGCCCAGCGGCTGGGGGTGCTCGTCGTGCTTCCGCTCGGCGTGTGCTTCCTGCCCGCCTTCGTACTCACCGGCGTCGTGCCGGTCGTCGCCACCGTCCTCGGCGACGTTCTTCGATCGAGATGAGGAGATCAATCATGCGCAAGCTGATCCGTCGACTCCGCGCGGACGCGGGGATGAACACCGCCGAGTACGCCGTCGGCACCATCGCGGCCGTCGCCTTCGCCGGCCTGCTGCTCAAGGTCGTCACATCCGACACCGTTCGCGCGGCGCTCGCGGCCATCATCCAGCGGGCCCTGAAATGAGGTGGCGGCGCGATCGGGGGTCGATCACCGCCGAGTTGGCCGTCGCGCTGCCGGTGGTCGTGTTGCTGCTGCTCACCGGCCTCGCCGCGGTCGACGCGGTGGCGACCAAGCTGCGGTGCGTCGATGCGGCGCGGGAGGCCGCGCGGGCCGAGGCCCGAGGAGAGCCGGGGGCGGCGGCCGGCCAGCGCGCCGCCCCCGCCGGGGCGACGGTCTCGGTCGAGGTGGGCGACGGGACGGTCCGCGCGACCGTGCGGACCGTCACCTATCCGCTGGGCGGCCGGCTGCCCGGATTCCCGGTCGAGGGGTACGCGGTGGCAGCGCGCGAGCCGGGGGAGCAGCCGTGAGATCCGACCGCGGATCCGCCTCGCTGTGGGCACTCGCCGTCGGCCTGGCGATCGTAGCGTTCGCGGCGGCGGTCGCGGCCGCCGGCTCGGTCCTGCTCGCACGGCACCAGGCCCAGGCGGCGGCCGACCTCGGGGCGTTGGCGGCCGCCGCGCATGCCGTCGAGGGCACCGGGCCGGCCTGCGGACGGGCCGCCCGCATCGTCGCGGCGAACGGCGCCCGGCTGGTCGAGTGCCAGCTCGACGGGTTGGAGGCGGTGGTCGGTGCGGAAGCCGACCCGGCGACCGTTGCGGAGGCGTTCGGGCCGGCTCGGGCGCGGGCGCGCGCCGGTCCGGTGGAAGCGCCGGCCGGCGCCGGGCCCGACGATGCGTCAGCGGGCCTCGGGCAGACAACCGAGGACCAGGTCGAGGACGCGCACGGCCTCGTCCTTGGCCAGCGGCGAGTTGCCGTTGCCGCACTTGGGGGACTGCACGCACGACGGGCAGCCGGTCTCGCAGCCGCACGAGGCGATGGCCGACCGGGTGGCGCCCAGCCACTCAGCGGCCACGCCGAAGGCGCGCTCGGCGAAGCCGGCCCCGCCCGGGTGCCCGTCGTAGACGAAGATCGTCGGGGCGTCGGTGTCCGGGTGGGCGGCCGTGGACAGGCCACCGATGTCCCACCGGTCGCACGTCGCGACGAGGGGCAACAGGCCGATGGCGGCGTGTTCGGCGGCGTGCAGGGCACCGGGCACGTCCGCGGCGTGCACGCCGGCGTCCGCCAGCGCATGGGGGTGGATGGTCCACCACACGGCGACGGTCCGCAGGCAGCGCTCCGGTAGGTTCAGCGGCCGGGTGTCCATCACCTCGCCGGTCGCGATGCGCCGCCGCTGGTACCCGACGACCTGGGCGGTGACCTCGACCTCGCCGAGGAAAAGGCCAACCGGACCCGCGTCCACGTACGACCGCACCGCGAGGACCGACAGGTTGGTGACGTCGCGTGGATGCGTGGTGAAGTCCGGCTCCTCGCGGTGCACCAGGGCGCAGCCGTCGTCGAGGTTCAGGTCGTCGACCACGTACGAAACACCCTGGTGGAGGTAGACCGCGCCGGGGTGGACCAGGAAGTGCGACGAACCGTGGTCGACGTTGCCGAGCAGCCGGCCGGTCTTCGACTCGACCACCGCAACCGGCGGGCCGCCGGTGCCGCGCAGGTCGACGTCCGGCCGGCCGCGCTGCGTCCAGTACCAGCCGGTGGGGCGCTGGCGCAGCGCACCCTGCTCCACCAGGGCGGCCACCGCGGCGGCGGCCGGCTCGCCGCCGAAGAGCTCCAGGTCGTCAAGGGTGAGCGGCAGTTCGGCGGCGGCGCAGGCCAGCTGCGGCCCGAGGACATACGGGTTGCCCGGGTCGAGCACGGTCGCCTCCACCGGCCGGCGAAACAGCGCCGCCGGATGGTGCACCAGGTACGTGTCCAGGGGGTCGTCGCGCGCCACCAGCACGCACAGCGACTCCCGGCCGGCCCGGCCGGCGCGCCCCGCCTGCTGCCAGAGCGACGCGAGGGTGCCCGGATAGCCGGCGAGCAGAACCGCGTCGAGGCCGGCGAGGTCGACACCCAGCTCCAGCGCGTTGGTCGCTGCGAGCCCGGTCAGCGAGCCGTCGAGCAGGGCGCGTTCCAGCACCCGTCGGTCCTCTCGCAGGTAGCCGGCCCGGTATGCGGCGACCTGGTCGCCCAGCCCGGGCGCCACCTCGTCGAGGGAGCGGCGCGCCATCGTGGCCACCACCTCGGCCCCGCGCCGGGACCGCACGAAGGCGAGGGTACGCACGCCGTGGGCCACTGTGTCGGCGAGCAGGTCGGCGGTCTCCCGCAGCGCCGACTTCCGCACCGGTGCCGCGTCTGTCCCGGACGGCTTACCGCTACCTCCGGGCAGGGCGCCGTCGTGGAGAGCTTCACCGTTGCGCTGAACCGGCACCGCGGCGCCCGGAAGGTCGAGCAGCGGCGGTTCCCAGAGCGCGAACGTGACGGCGCCCCGGGGCGAGCCGTCCTCGGTCACAGCGGTCACCGGCACGCCGGCGAGGCGGGACGCGGTGCTGGCCGGGTCACCGACGGTGGCCGACGCGAAGGCGAAGACCGGTTCACTGCCGTAGCGGGCGGCCACCCGGCGCAGCCGGCGCAGGACATGCGCGACGTGCGAGCCGAACACGCCGCGGTAGGCGTGGCACTCGTCGACGATCACGTACGTGAGGCGCCGCAGGAAACCGGTCCACGCTGCATGGCCGGGCAGGACGCCGTGGTGGAGCATGTCCGGATTCGTCAGGACGAACCGGCTGTGCTGGCGGATCCACTCCCGCTCCTCGCGCGGCGTGTCGCCGTCGTAGCCGGCCGGGCGTACCCCGGGAAGGTCGAGTGAGGTGAGCGTCCGGAGTTGGTCGGCGGCGAGGGCCTTGGTCGGGGCGACGTAGAGCACCGTTGCGCGGGGATCCTCGAGCAGCCGGGCCAGCGTCGGCAGCTGGTATGCCAGCGATTTGCCCGAGGCGGTGCCGGTGGCGATGACCACATTCTCGCCGGCCCGCAGCAGCTCGGCCGCCTGTGCCTGATGCCGCCACGGGGCGGACACCGAGCGGGCCGCGAAGGCCGTGCGCAGCTCCTCGGGTACCCATGGTGGCCAGGGCGAAGCCTGACCCGCACGGGCGGCGACCCGCTCCACGTGGGTGAGCGGCGTCGCCCGGCGCCCCCGCAGGAGCCGGTCCAACAGCTCGGTCGGCTCGGGCAGAACGCTCGTCACGAACTGCACTCTGACACCGTGCGAGCGGTTGCGTCCACGCTCGGCCAAACTGAACGGAGCAGACTTAACGTACCGAACGGCCGAGGATGCGTCGCCCACCCGGGGCGGGCGATGGTTAGATGCCCGCAGGGACTTTGGCGCCGCGGAGCGGCTGCCACAGTTGAGGAGGTACGCATGGAGCTGTCGCTGTCGACCCGCACCGTCGCCGATCACACGGTGCTGGAGGTCGGCGGCGAGGTCGACGTCTACACGGCACCACGGCTTCGGGAGCGGCTGGTTGAGCTGGTCGAAGCCGGAGCGCGCAGTGTGATCGTCGACCTGAGCCGCGTCGAGTTCCTCGACTCGACCGGACTTGGCGTCCTGGTGGGAGCGCTCAAGCGGCTGCGTGCCGCGGGCGGTTCCCTCGCGCTTGTCTGCGGCCACGAGCGTCTACTCAAGATCTTCCGCATTACCGCGCTGGACCGGGTCTTCGCGCTGTACGACTCGGTTGAGGCGGCCACCGCGGCGACGGGGGCTGACGCGGGTCAGTCGGCGTAGCGCGATGCCGACGGTACGCCTGTCGTTCTCGCCGGCTCCGGCACATGTTCGCACGGCGCGGCTCGTGGCCGTCGCTGTCGCGCGCCGTGCCGGGGTGGCCGACGAGTTGCTGGAGGAGATCCGGCTGGCGATCGGCGAAGCCTGCTCACGTGCTGTCGCTCTGCACCGCTCGCACGACGTCGAGCACCTCATCGACGTGGCTATGGAGGACGGTGAGCGGTTCACCGTCCGGGTGATCGACCGGGTGGCCAACAGCTCCGGCGCCGCCGCGGCGGTCGCCGACCCGGCATCGTTGCTGGAAGATCCCCCACTGGGGCTGTCCGAGGCGCCGACCGTCGAGCTATCCGCGATGGCGGAGGAGGCGGTCGCCGCCAAGATGGGCCTGGCGCTGCTCGCCGGTCTCGTCGACGACCTTGAAGTCGCTACGGTGGCCGACGGGCTGGGCACCGAGGTCACCATGTCGTGGCCGGTCAGCCGCAAACCGACGGACGCCTGACGCGCCGGTCGTCCGCGCCGATCCGCGCCGGTCGTTCCCGCCGATCCGCGCCGATCAAGGAGTTATCTACACGGTTTGATCTCTAAACCGGGTCACTTTCTCCTTGATCGACGGGGAGGGGGGCTCGGGTCGACGGGGAGGGGGGCCCGGATCGGCGCGGGGAGGTCGGCCTGGATCGGCGCGGGGAGGTGGGCCCGGATCGGCGCGGGGAACGCGGGAAAGCCGAGCGCACGCATAAAACGCGCTCAACCGGGGAAATGACCCTTACGCCTCGGTCGACTACCGGTGAGAGCGCTTTCCGGCGTCCACGGCTACCACGTCGGCTGAGACCGAACCGACACGGGAGGTCGTCGGTGTGACCGCGCCCACGGAGGGGGGCTAGAGTACCCGGGTCATAAGAGACATCCAAGGCCGAGATGTGTTCGAAGCTACCCGGATGTCGGAAACTCCCCGCGTGGAGATCGTGTCGCTGGCGTGGCCGCCCGCGGCTCCGTCGTGTGTTGGCACTGGAGGACAACGAATGAACGTGATCGCCCTAGGCGGCGAGATCACCCTTACCGGCAACAACCTGACCTACATCGTCATCGCAGCCGTCGTCGCCCTTGTGGCGCTGGGCTTCGCTGCGGCGCTGGTCAAGGTGGTCCTGTCGGCCGGCAAGGGAACCGAAAAGATGCAAGAGATCGCCGGGGCCGTGCAGGAGGGCGCCAGCGCCTATCTGTTCCGGCAGTTCAAGACCCTCGGCATCTTCGTTGTGATCGCGGTTGGGCTGCTGTTCCTGCTTCCCGTCAACGACGTGGGCGGTAACGAGACGGCTATCAAGATCGGTCGCTCGCTCTTCTTCGTCGTGGGCGCTCTGTTCTCCGCCTTCATCGGCGCCGCCGGCATGGCCATGGCCACCCGGGCCAACCTTCGGGTCGCCGCGGCGGCGCGGGAGGCTGAGGGCGGTCGCGAGAAGGCCATGCAGATCGCCTTCCGTACGGGCGGCGTGGTGGGCTTCCTCACCGTCGGCCTCGGCCTGCTCGGTGCGGCGATCGTGGTCTTCAGCTACAAGAGCGACGCGCCGACCGTCCTGGAGGGCTTCGGGTTCGGCGCCGCGCTGCTCGCGATGTTCATGCGGGTCGGCGGCGGCATCTTCACCAAGGCCGCCGACGTCGGCGCCGACCTGGTCGGCAAGGTCGAGCAGGGCATTCCCGAGGACGACCCGCGCAACGCCGCCACAATCGCCGACAACGTGGGCGACAACGTCGGTGACTGCGCTGGCATGGCGGCCGACCTGTTCGAGTCGTACGCGGTGACCCTGGTCGCGGCCCTGATCCTGGGCAAGGCGGCGTTCGGCGCGGAGGGCCTGGTCTTCCCGCTCATCGTGCCGACGATCGGCGTACTCACCGCGATCATCGGGGTCTTCATCACCCGGCTGCGCAAGTCTGACAAGTCCGGGCTCACCGCGATCAACCGGGCGTTCTACGTGTCCGCGCTGATCTCGGCGGTGCTCGTGGCGGCGGCCGCGTTCGCGTACCTGCCCGCCACCTTCGCGGGCCTGAGCGAGTCCCCGCTGGCGGACACCGACCGCAACCCGCGGGTCATCGCGGTCGTCGCGGTCGTCATCGGCATCGCGCTCGCCGCGATCATCCAGGCCCTGACCGGGTACTTCACAGGGACGGGCCGCCGGCCGGTGCAGGACATCGGCAAGAGCGCGCTGACCGGGCCCGCGACCGTCATCCTCGCCGGTGTCAGCGTCGGCTTCGAGTCGGCGGTGTACTCCGCCCTCGTCATCGCCGCCGGCGTGTACGGCGCGTTCCTGCTGGGCGGCGGCGCGATCACGCTGTCGCTGTTCGCCGTGGCACTGGCCGGCACCGGTCTGCTCACCACGGTCGGCGTGATCGTCGCGATGGACACCTTCGGCCCGATCAGCGACAACGCGCAGGGCATCGCAGAGATGTCCGGCGACGTCGACGAGCAGGGCGCCCGCACGCTCACCGAGCTGGACGCGGTGGGTAACACGACGAAGGCGATCACCAAGGGCATCGCGATCGCGACAGCCGTGCTGGCCGCGACCGCCCTGTTCGGCTCGTACACGGACACGGTGCAGACCTCGCTGGACGCGGCGAACGTGACCACGTCGCTCAACGAGATCCTCAACCTGGCCAACCCGGGTAACCTGGTCGGCCTGATCATCGGCGCCGCGGTGGTGTTCCTGTTCTCCGGTCTCGCGATCAACGCGGTGTCCCGGTCGGCGGGTGCGGTCGTGTTCGAGGTACGCCGCCAGTTCCGGGAGCTGCCCGGCATCATGGACGGCACCCAGCGGCCGGAGTACGGCAAGGTCGTCGACATCTGCACCCGGGACGCGCAGCGCGAGCTGGTGACCCCGGGTCTGCTCGCGGTCCTGGCCCCGATCGCGGTCGGGTTCGGCCTCGGCGTCGGCCCGCTCGCGGCATACCTGGCCGGCGCGGTCGGCACCGGCGTCCTGATGGCGCTGTTCCTGGCCAACTCCGGTGGTGCCTGGGACAACTCCAAGAAGATGGTCGAGGACGGCGCGTTCGGTGGTAAGGGCTCGCCGGCCCACGAGGCGACGATCATCGGTGACACCGTCGGTGACCCGTTCAAGGACACCGCCGGCCCGGCGATCAACCCGCTGATGAAGGTCATGAACCTGGTGGCCCTGCTCATCGCGCCGGCCGTTGTGGCCTACAGCCAGGGCGACAGCAAGAACACCCCGCTGCGGGTCGGCATCGCGGTCGCTGCGACGCTGATCGTGGTCGCCGCGGTGGCGTTCAGCAAGCGCAAGGGCATCGCGGTCGCCGGCGACGTCGGCGGCACCGAGGGCCACGACGTGCCGGAGAAGCACGAGGAGCGGGTTACCGCCTGATCCACGGATCGAAAAAGAGGGTGCCCCGAATCCGGGGCACCCTCTTTTCGCGTCAGACTGTCCCGCGTGGCGAATGACGAGAGCCGCACGCGCGCCAGCTACGACGCGGTTGCCGAGCGGTACACCGTGGAGGTCGCCGACGAGCTGGCCGGCAAGCCACTCGACCGGGCGCTGCTGGACTGCCTGGCGGAGCTGACCCGACCGATACCGAAGCCGCTCGCCGACGTCGGCTGCGGCCCCGGCCACGTCGCCGCGTACCTGGCCGGCAGGGGCGCCACGACCGTCGGCGTCGACCTGTCGCCCGCCATGATCGGCGTGGCCCGGCGCCGCTACCCGGGACTCGCGTTCGAGGTGGGCTCGGTGACCGCGCTGCCCGTGGACGATGCGGCCTGGTCCGGCGCCCTCTGCGCGTACTCCCTGATCCATGTGCCCGCGGACCGCAGGCCGACCGCCTACGCCGAGCTGGCACGGGCGATCGTCCCCGGCGGTTGGCTGCTCGCGGCCTTCCACGTCAGCGACGCGGAAAGCGGCCAGGGCGAGACCAGGCACCTCGACGAATGGTGGGGAACGGACGTCGATCTCGACTTCCACTTCCTCGACCCGGACGAGGTGGTCGACGGACTGGTCAGAGCCCGTTTCGAGGTCTGGTCACGGACGCTGCGCGAGCCGTGGCCGCAAGTCGAGCACCAGAGTCGCCGCGCGTATCTCCTGGCTCGTCGGACACCGTTCTAGGCTGACGCCCATGCCTCGTCGTCTCGCGCCGCTGGTGTTCGCCGCCGCGCTGCTCGCCGCCTGCGGTGGCTCCGCGGTGGCGCCGAAGACGTGGGCGAAGTCGGTGTGCACCGCGCTGACGCCGTGGCGCGCCGCCCTCACCTCGCTCACCGACGATGCGCAGCAGCACCTCGCCGCGGCCAAGACCCCCGAGCAGGCCAAGCAGGACCTGCTGGGGCTGCTCTCGGGCGCGGAGACGGCCAGCGAGACCGCCCGGCAGAAGGTCGTCAGCGCTGGCACTCCCGACGTGGACGGCGGGGACCGGATCGCGGCCCGGTTCGCGGCCTCGCTCAAGGCCGTCCGCGACGCGTACGGGCACGCCAGGACGACGGTCAGCGGCCTGTCCACCGCCGATGCGGGCGCGTTCTACAAGGAGGTCGGGACCGCGTTCGGGCAACTGCAGCAGGAGTACGCGGCGAGTGCGCTCGACACCAGCAAAGTCTCCTCGGCCCCGCTGCGCAAGGCGTTCAACGAGGTGCCCGAGTGTCATTAGGCAGGCAGCTGTCGCTGTTCGGGGTCGAGGCGCGACCGGCGTCGCCGCTCGACCTCGAAGGGCTGCTGGCCGGCGCCGGGCAGGTCGTCCGGATGGGCGGCACCGCACGGGTCTCGATCGTGGTCGAGGACGCCTGGCGGGCGAAGGCGCTGCTGCGGGAGGTCGGGCTACGCGGGCTCGCCGCGACGTGCGAGCCCGCGACGGTGGAGGGGCACATCGGCTTTCGCACCGCGTACTCATCAGTCCTGGCACCGCTCGGCACGGCCTGGCTGCGCGGCGCGGTGAAGCACCCCCCACCGGGCTTTTCGCTCGACGGGCGGCGGCTGCGGCTGTGGGCCATCGCGGCCGGCGGCCCGGACGGCGCGGTCGCATACACGTTGAAGCTGGGTGCCGGCGACGAGCGGCTGTGGGGCACGGTGGGGGCCGCGCTCGCCGCGGCCGGCCTCCCGGCGGCGCTGCTCGGGCCGCGCGCCGGCGGGCCCGCCTACCGCATCGTGGGGCGCCGGCGGCTGGCCCGGCTGCTGGAGTTGGTAGGCGATGCGCCGCCGGAGGCACCGTCCGGAACTTGGGTCTGAAAACCGGACATGGCGGCGAGAAAAGGGGTATCAGTAGGTGCCGGGCTTGCCGACCGGTGTACGGTGGCGCCGTTCGTCCGCGTGACGTGCGTCCCGTACACGCCGCATCGACGCTGCGTTACCTTTGATTACCGTCAGCCACCCGGGCTGAGGAACACGAGCACCCTCGGGGAGAGCAGTGGCCAACTCCGCCAAGACCACGCGCCTGGTCATCGTCGAGTCCCCGGCGAAGGCCAAGACCATCTCGGGCTACCTCGGCCCGGGATACGTCGTGGAGGCGAGCCTGGGCCATGTGCGCGACCTCCCCCGCAACGCCGCCGACGTGCCGGCCAAATACAAGAAGGAGCCGTGGGCGCGGCTCGGCGTCGACGTCGACAACGACTTCCAGGCGCTCTACGTCGTCAGTCCCGACCGCCGGGCGCAGATCGCCAAGCTGACCAAGCTGGCGAAGGAGGTCGACGAGGTCTTCCTCGCCACCGATGAGGACCGCGAAGGCGAGGCCATCGCGTGGCACCTCCTCGAAACGATCAAGCCCAAGGTGCCGGTCAGGCGGATGGTCTTCCACGAGATCACCCGGCCGGCGATCCAGGCCGCGGTGGCCAACCCGCGGGAGATCGACCGGGACCTGGTCGACGCCCAGGAGGCGCGGCGCATCCTGGACCGGCTCTACGGGTACGAGGTGTCGCCGGTCCTGTGGAAAAAGGTCATGCCGAAGCTGTCGGCGGGCCGCGTCCAGTCCGTCGCCACGCGGATCGTCGTGGAGCGCGAGCGGGAGCGGATGCGTTTCCGGTCCGCCGAGTACTGGGACATCCGCGCACTTCTCGCGGTTGACCGGGGCGGGGCCGAAGGCGGTCCGCGGTCTTTCAGTGCCACGCTGATCGCGCTCAACGGCGACCGGATCGCGACCGGCAAGGACTTTGATCCCGCTACCGGACGCGTCCGGCCGGCCGCCGGTGTCGTGCACCTGGACGAGAACGGTGCCCGTGGCCTGGCCGCGCGGCTTGACGACCGGCCGTTCACGGTCACCCGGGTCGAGGAGAAGCCCTACCGGCGCAAGCCGTACGCGCCGTTCATCACGTCGACCCTCCAGCAGGAGGCGGCCCGCAAGCTGCGGTTCTCGTCACAGCAGACGATGCGCACCGCCCAGCGGCTCTACGAAAACGGCTACATCACCTATATGCGTACCGACTCGGTCAACCTTTCCGAGTCGGCCATCGCGGCGGCCCGCAGCCAGATCCGCGAGCTCTACGGTGACGTGGCGGTCCCGCCGGAGCCCCGCCGGTACACCGGCAAGGTCAAGAACGCCCAGGAGGCGCACGAGGCGATCCGCCCTGCCGGCGATGCGTTCCGCACGCCTGGTGAGGTCGCGCGCGAACTGTCCGCCGAGGAGTACCGCCTCTACGAGCTGATCTGGCGGCGCACGATCGCGTCGCAGATGACCGACGCGGTCGGGATGTCAATATCCGTCCGCATCAACGCGGTGACGGCCGCCGGCGAGTCCTGCGACTTCGGGGCGACCGGCAAGACGATCACCGACCCGGGCTTCCTGCGCGCCTACGTCGAATCCTCGGATGACGAGGACGCCGAGGCGGAGGACGCCGAGCGGCGCCTGCCCGCCCTGACCCGGGGCCAGTCGCTCATCGAAGAGGCGCTCGAAGCGATCGGGCACACTACTCAACCCCCGGCCCGTTACACGGAAGCTTCGCTGGTGAAGGCGCTGGAGGAGCTGGGCATCGGGCGCCCCTCGACCTACTCGTCGATCATGCAGACGATCCAGGACCGCGGGTACGTGTTCAAGCGCGGCCAGGCCCTGATCCCGTCGTTCCTGGCGTTCGCCGTGGTCGGCCTGCTGGAGCGGTACTTCCCCCGGCTCGTCGACTACGGCTTCACGGCCAGCATGGAAGACGAGCTGGACGAGATCGCCGGCGGTGAAGCGGCGGCGCTGGACTTCCTGCGTACCTTCTACTTCGGCGGCGAGCTGGGTGGCGAGGGGTCGGTCGCGCGGTCCGGTGGGCTCAAGCGGATGGTCACCGAGCAGCTCGGCGAGATCGACGCGCGCGGGGTCAACTCGATCCCGCTCTTCGACTCGGTCGTCGTCCGGGTCGGCCGCTACGGACCGTACCTGCAGCGTGGCGACGACGACGGCGACCGGGTCTCGCTGCCCGACGGGATCGCGCCCGACGAGCTGACCCCGGAGAAGGTCGACGAGCTGTTCCTCGGCGGTGGCGGTGAGCGCAAGCTCGGCGAGCATCCGGAGACCGGCGAACCCGTCGTCCTGAAATCGGGGCGGTACGGCCCGTACGTCTCCTCTGGCGAGCGCAACGCATCCCTGCTGCGTTCTCAGTCTCCGGAATCCCTGACCCTGGAAGACGCAGTGAGGCTGCTGACGCTGCCCCGCGTCGTCGGCGTCGCGCCCGACGGCGCCGAGGTGCTTTCCGCCGCCGGCCGCTTCGGCCCGTACGTGAAGAAGGGCGACGAGACCCGGTCCCTCGACTCGGAGGAGCGGCTCTTCACCGTCACGCTGGATGAGGCGCTGGCGCTGCTGGCCGCCCCGAAGACGCGTGGGCGCCGGGAGCCGGCGCCGCCGCTGCGCGAGATGGGCGTCGATCCGCTGACCGAGCGCCCCCTTGTGATCAAGGACGGCCGGTTCGGTCCCTATGTCACCGACGGCGAGTTCAACGCGTCGCTGCGGCGCGGCCAGGAGGTCGGGACACTGACGATCGAGCAGGCCAGCGAGATGCTCGCCGAGAAGCGGGCGAAGGGTCCGGCCACGCCACGCAAGGCCGCCAAGAAGGCCGCGACCGGGGCGAAGGCTGCGACCAAGACCGCAGCGACGGCTGGGACGAAGGCTGCGGCGAAGGGGACCAAGGCGACGGCGACGGCGACCGCGGCCAAGAAGGCGACCGCGGCCAAGAAGGCAGCGACCAAGAAGGCAACGGCGACCAAGAAGGCGAGCGCGACCAAGGCGGCCGCGACCAAGAAGGCGGCGGCGACCAATGCCGCGAAGAGCCCGACAAAAGCCACCAAGGACCCGAAGAAGCCCGCCAAAAAGGCCACCGCCGACTCCTGACCGCCCACCCCTCCGCGATCTTGGTGGCAAATTGGTGTCATAGCGACAAGTTGCCGCCAAGATCGCGGAGAAGACGGGAAGCAGCAGATGGATCGCCGACGGTCGATAGCCGCGCAGGCCATGTATCTGAAGTGCCGAAGCTCCACCGAGCAGCGCTGGCAGTCCGTTCCCCGCGGCAAGTGACGCGACCCATTGTCGCTGCAGCCCGTTCAGCGGACCGTTGTGTGCCGCATAGACGGCTCGGTGCGGTTGGCGCCAACGCCCGGTATTGACGCGATGCCGGATGGTCGCGGCCGAGAGCAGTTCGAGCGCCTGCCGTCGGCTCAGCACCTGTGCCTGGTGAAACAGCAGACGAGTGAGCTCGTCCGCGTCGTCCAACGCCATCGGGTCGATCAGCATGACGCCCGAGTTTGGTGTCAGCGACCGGTGCTGTCACCAGGGAAGGCGTGGACTGTGGATAACCCGAGGATCTTGGAGCCAAATTGTCGTTGGGGCAGCAACTTGCCACCAAGATCGCGAAGGGAGGGGAGGGTTAGCGGCCGAAGATCTGGGAGGTGTACTCGTTGGCGAAGCGGCGGTCGGGGTCGAGCTTGTCGCGCACGGCGCAGAACTCGCCGAACCGGGGATACGCCGAGGCGAGGTACGACGCGTCCTGGAAGTGCTGCTTCCCCCAGTGCGGTCGCCCCTCAAATCCCATCACCAGCTCCTCGAACGCTCGGAAGTACGGCACATACGGCATCCCCACGTACTGGTGGATGGCGATGTATGCGGACTCCCGGCCGTATCCGTGGGACAGCCAGATGTCGTCGGCGGCCGTGAAGCGCACCTCGACCGGAAACACCACCTTGAACGGCAACGAGTCGACGATCTGGCGCAGGGCGGAGAAGACGGACGGCAGCGCGGCGCGCGGGACCCCGTACTCCATCTCGACGAACCGCACCTGTCGCGGCGTGCAGAAGATTTCGTGAGAGCGCCCCGTATAGACCCGGGGCGACAGCGCCCGGGCCGAGATCCGGGTGATGGTCGGGACGGTAAAGGGCGCGAGACGCCCCACCCGGCAGGCCGCCGCGAACACCTGGTTGGACAGGAACTCGTCGTCGAGCCAGCCCCGGAAACGCGACAGTGGCGCGTCGGAAACGGGTACCCGGTTGTTGCGTTTGATCTGCACCCGGTCGGTGTAGGGGAACCAGTAGAACTCGAAGTGGTCATTGCCGGAGACGTGCGAGTCGAGCGACGACAGCACGGGGGACAGCGACGAAGGCCGCTCCTCCGCCCGCAGGATGAAGGCGTCCACGCACCGCAGCGTCACCTCGGTGACCACGCCCAGCGCGCCGACGTTGACCAGGGCTGCCGAGAAGATATCGGGTCGATCCACCGGGGAGCAGCGGATGACCTCGCCCGTGCCGGTCACCAACTCCAGAGCCGCGACAAACGTCGACAGGCAACCGAACCCGGCACCCGTGCCATGGGTGCCGGTGGCCAGCGCTCCGGAAATCGTCTGCGCGTCGATGTCGCCCAGGTTGGGCAGCGCCAGGCCGTGGGAGGCGAGCAACGCGTTCAACGCTGACAGCCGCATCCCCGCCTGCACGGTGACCTGCCGAAGGTCCCGGTCGACCGACACCAGCGACGATAGGGAGGAAAGCTCCACCCGTACCCCGGAAGTGGCCGCGGCGGAGGTGAAAGAGTGACCGCTGCCTACGGCCTTGATCGGCAGCCCGTCGTCGGCCGCGGCCTGGATGGCCGCCACGACCTCGGCGGTGCTCGCCGGAGAAACGATTCGGGCCGCCGAACACGAGGCGGTCCCGGCCCAGTTGGACCATGAGGTGCGCGTCACGGCTACGTGAATACCCTTCATGTATGCGCAAGTCAATGGAGTTCGCCCGATCCGCTGACGTGGCTTGCTCGTTGTGGTGGGTAGGTTGACCAGTTGACGCCATAGAGGAGGTGCACGCCAGTGGCGACGCCGACAGCTTCGACACCGCTGCGCCGGGTGCCGGTGCAGGGCCGCAGTGTCGCGCGGGTGGCGCGCATGCTCGACGCCTGCGCCGAGCTTATCGACGAGCTGGGATACGACGGCCTGACCACCACCCTGCTCGCCGAGCGGGCCGGCGTGGCGATCGGATCGGTGTACCAGTTCTTCCCCGACAAGCGCGCCATCGTGCAGGCGCTGACGATGCGCAACCTCGAGGCATACCTGCAGCGGCTCGGCGCGCGCATCGCCGACGAGCGCTTCGCGCACTGGTGGGACGCGGTCGACGCCGCGATCGACGAGTACATCGCCATGCACCGTACGACGGCCGGCTTCCGCACGTTGCACTTCGGCGATGTCGTCGACATCCACCTGCTGGACGAGGAGCGCGACAACAACGCGGTGATCGTCGAGCACCTCGCCGCGTTGCTGGTCGAGCGGTTCCAGGTGACCGGCGGGGAGCGGCTGGAGTTCGCGCTCAACATCGCCGTCGAGACGGCTGACGCGTTGATCAAGATGGCGTTCCGCCGGGACCCGGACGGGGACCCGATGGTGATCGACGAGGCGAAAGCGCTCATCCGGGAGTATTTGCACCGGCACGTCCATTGAGTGGTTGATCCCACAAGTGCTGTCCCGCGTCAACAGGCTGGACGCATACTTGCCACGACCGGTACCCCGCTGTTGAGGACTGGATCGTTATGAGTGCATCTGTGGGCATCATCGGCGCAGGCCGGGTGGGTGCCGCTCTCGGCGCCGCCCTCGCGGCCGCCGACCACGAGATCGTCGCCGCCTCCGGCGCCTCCGCTCTTCTTCCCGCCGTCGAGGTGCTGCCTGCGGCCCAGGTCGCGGCCCGTGCCGAGTTCACGATCATCGCGGTACCCGACGACGCGCTGGCCTCCCTCGTCGCGCAGTTCGGCCCGCTCCCCGGCAAGATCGTCGCGCACACCTCGGGCGCCCACGGTCTGGGCGTCCTGGCGCCGGCCGTCGTCGCCGGCGCCCGGCCGCTCGCCCTGCACCCGGCGATGACGTTCACCGGGTCCCCCGCCGACCTGGAGCGGTTGCGGGCGGGCATCTCCTTCGGCGTCACCGCCCCGCACGACCTGCGGCCGTTCGCCACCCGCATCGTCGCCGACCTGGGCGGCAGCGTGGAGTGGGTGCCCGAGGAGCGCCGCGCGCTCTACCACGCCGCGCTCGCCCACGGCGCCAACCACCTGGTCACGCTCGTCAACGACGCGATGGACCGGCTGCGCGAGGCCGGTGTGAGCGACCCGGCCCGGGTGCTGGACCCGCTGCTGCACGCAGCCCTGGACAACGCGCTGGCCCTCGGCGACGCGGCACTCACCGGGCCGGTGTCCCGCGGCGACGCCGGCACCGTCGCCCGGCACCTGCGCGCGCTGCCGCCCGAGGCGGTGCCTGCCTATGTGGCGCTGGCCCGGCGTACCGCCGACCGGGCGATCGCCGCCGGACGGCTGCCGGCCGCCGACGCCGAGCCGCTGCTGGGCGTGCTGCGCGAGCGCGACGAGGTGGCGTCGTGAGCCGGCTCTCTGCTGAGAAGGGCGCCCCTGTGCGGGCCCAGGCCGTGAGAGGGGCGCCCTCCTCATCGAGAGGGGAAGTTCACGTGGCACGCACCCGGGCCGACCTGGCGGCCGCCCGAGACGCCATGACCGGACGCACCGCCGTCGTCATGACCATGGGCGCCCTGCACGAGGGGCACGCCAGCCTGCTGCGGGCGGCGCGCAAGGACGCCGACCACCTGATCATGACGCTGTTCGTCAACCCGCTGCAGTTCGGGCCGAACGAGGACTTCGACCGGTACCCCCGGACCTTCGACGGCGACCTGGAGATCGCCGCCGAAGAGGGCGTCGACCTGGTCTTCGCCCCCGGTCTCGAGGACATGTACCCCAACGGCCAGCCGACGGTCCGGGTCAACCCCGGGCCGCTCGGCGAGATCCTGGAGGGTGCCAGCAGGCCCGGCTTCTTCCACGGCGTGCTGACCGTCGTCCTGAAGCTGCTGCACCTCACCCGCCCGGACGCCGCGTACTTCGGGGAGAAGGACTACCAGCAGCTCATCCTGATCAGGGCGATGGTCCGCGATCTCGACGTCGACGTCGACGTCGAAGGCGTCCCGACAGTACGCGAGCCGGACGGCCTCGCTCTGTCCAGCCGCAACCGGTACCTGTCCCCGGAGGAGCGGCGCACGGCCCTGGCCCTGTCGCGTGCCCTGAAAGCCGCTGCCGAGGCGCCGACGGACCCGTCGACGGCGGCCCGGGAGGCGTTCCGCGCGGCCGCCGACCCGGCCACCGGGCCGGATCTCGACTACCTCGTCCTCACCGGCCCCGACCTGGGGCCGGCGCCGCAGCACGGCCCCGCGCGGCTGCTGATCGCCGCTCGCGTCGGCACCACCCGACTCATCGACAACGCACCGGTGGAGATTCGCTGATGTTCAGTCGCACAATGCTCAAGTCGAAGATTCACCGGGCCACGGTGACCCAGGCCGACCTGCACTACGTAGGCTCGGTCACCGTCGACGAGGATCTGATGGAGTCCGCCGACCTGCTCCCCGGCGAGCAGGTGGCCGTTGTGGACGTGACCAACGGCGCCCGCCTGGAGACCTACGTCATCCCGGGCGTACGTGGCAGCGGCGTCATCGGCATCAACGGCGCGGCCGCCCACCTGGTACACCCCGGCGACCTGGTGATCCTCATCTCGTACGCGCAGATGGACGACGTGACCGCGCGGGCGTACCAGCCGCGCGTGGTGCACGTGGACGCCGACAACAAGGTGATCGAGCTGGGCGTCGATCCGGCCGAGTCGGTCCCCGGGATGGTGGCCGACCTGCTCCGCGGTGACCTCGCAGGCACCCGCTGACTGACGTATGCTCCGGCCGGGCGCATGCCCGGGGGAGGTACGTCCGAGGTGCGAGGGAAGCTGGTCGCCGCGGCGCTGGGCACCGTCGCGGTGCTGCTGGCCGCCGGCTGCGCGGGCAGGCCGGCCGGTGTCGACGGCAACCTGACCAACAACTGGCCGGCGATGCCGGAGCCGAAGCTGCCCGTGCCGGCCGACCAGGCCTGCTACGACGTGAGCAACGCTGGGCCGGCCGTCACCAAGTTGCCGCCGCCGGTCGACTGCGCCGCGATGCACAACCTGCAGACCATTCATGTCGGCACGTTCGGCGGCGACGACGCCGCCCGCGACGCGCCGCCGCCCGGCAGCAGCCCCGCCCAGCAGAACGCGTACACGGATTGCACCAAGGTGGCCCGGGACGTGCTCGGCGACGACTGGCGAGGCGGCCGCCTCGGGCTGGACCTGGTGCTGCCGACCTCGACGCAGTGGGACGCCGGCGGCCGGTGGTACCGATGTGACCTGCTGGAGTTCGTCGACCTCAACGACTACGCCGTAGCGCGCCGGCAGGGCAGCCTGCAGGGGGCGTTGGCTGGTTCCCGCCCGCTCGGGCTGGGCTGCTTCAAGCTCGACGCCAAGGACGCCGACGACGACACGATGGCGGCAGTCGACTGCGCAAGCGGCCACAACAGCGAGTTCGCGGGGGTCTGGGAGGCGCCCGCGGGGCCCTATCCGGCCGATCCGAGTCAGCGCAACAAGCTGCTGCTCGACGGGTGCCGGAGTGTGGTGGCCGCGTTCGCCGGGGTGCCCAACGACGACAAGTTCAAGTACCGGACCGGGCAGGTGACGTTCGGCTTCGGCAAGTCGGCGTGGGACCTGGGCAACCGGGCCGCCCGCTGCTACCTGTGGATGAACGACAAGACCATCACCCGTTCGCTCAAGGGCGCGGGTACGGGCGGCCTGCCCATCAACTACGCCTGATTACCGGCCGGTACCGTACTCTGCCGGGGTGCGTAGAGCGCTGTTGATCTCAGGTGTCCTCGTGGCCCTGGTCGCGGGCGGGGCCTACTGGCTGACGCGGCCCGCGGAGGTGAGCGCCGAGCGGCCCAAGGGCGCGCCGGCCGCCGGCTCGTGCTGGGACGTGGACGCGAAATCCGCGGCCGCCCCGTTTCCGTGGCCGGGCAAGGCGGTGGATTGCAAGGCTGGGCACACCGCCGAGGTCTTCTACGTCGGCCAGGTCGACCGCAAGCTGGCCGCGAAGGCCGCCGCTGCCAAGGGCGACGACGCCAAGGTCGACCACGCGCTCATGTACGCGCAGGCCCGGCGCGCCTGCGTCTCGCTCGCCTCGGCGTTCCTGGAGGGCGACTGGCACGGCGGGCGGGTGTACGTCCTGGCCAACTGGATCAAACCGCAGCGCGACGGGCACTTCAGCTGCGCCGTCGCCGAGGCCGGCGGGCCGACCGGCCACGACCTCGTCGCCCGCACCGCGAGCCTGAAGCGCGCGATGACGACCGAGCCGCTCACCATCGCCTGCGTAGCGCGCAAGGGGTCGGACCGGGCCTACGTCGGCTGCGACCAGCCGCACGACGGCGAGTACACCGGCACCTACCGGATCACGCCCCCGGACGCCCCGTTCAACGGCCCCAAGATCAAGGATGCGGTCACCGCCGGCTGCGCCGACCTGGGCAAGAGTTACGTCGGAGGCGACCGCACAGACCTGCACACCGGCTACGTCGGCCCGACAAACCAGAGCGACTGGCTGGGCAGCGACCAGACGTTCGCCTGTTATTCGCTCACCACCGGTTCCGAGCAGCTCAAGGGGTCGGTTAAGGGGCTAGGAAGCGGTCCCCTGCCGCGGTGATGTTGACTGGGGGGATGGACCTGCCGACGCTCCCCATATTGCCGCCCCGGCTGCTGGCGCCCGAGCCGGGCTGGGTGGAGACCACGGACGTCGTCGTGGTCGGCTCCGGGGTCGCGGGGCTGACCGCCGCGCTGCACCTGCGCGAGGCGGGCCTGCACGTCACCGTGGTCACCAAGGTCAACATCGACGACGGTTCGACCCGGTGGGCGCAGGGCGGGATCGCGGCCGTCCTCCATCCGTTCGACACGCCGGCCGCCCACGCCAACGACACCCTCATCGCCGGGGTGGGGCTCTGCGACGCCAGGGCCGTCGATGTGCTCGTCAACGAAGGACCCACCCGGGTACGCGAACTGATGCGCTGGGGCGCCGAGTTCGACCGCAACGCGGACGGCTCGCTGATGCTCACCCGGGAAGGCGGCCACCACGCCAACCGCATCGTGCACGCGGGCGGCGACGCGACCGGCGCGGAGGTGCAGCGCGCGCTGCACGCGGCGGTACGCCGGGACCCGTGGATCCGCCTCGTCGAGCACGCGCTCGTCCTCGACCTGCTGCGCGACGCGTCCGGCCGCGCCTGCGGGATCACCCTGCACGTGCTGGGCGAGGGCACCGAGGACGGGGTCGGGGCGATCCAGGCGCGGGCCGTCGTGCTCGCCACCGGCGGCATGGGCCAGGTGTACGCGGTGACCACCAACCCGGTCGTCTCCACCGGCGACGGCGTGGCGCTCGCGCTGCGCGCCGGCGCGGCCGTGACCGACCTGGAGTTCGTCCAGTTCCACCCGACGGCGCTGGTCACGTCTGCGGAGTCGGCCCAGCAGCCGCTGGTCAGCGAGGCCCTGCGCGGCGAGGGGGCCTACCTGCGCGACGGCGACGGCAAGCGGTTCATGGTCGGGCAGCACGAGCTGGCCGAGCTGGCTCCACGCGACGTGGTCGCCAAGGGCATCCACCGGGTGATGCTCGCCGAGGGCAGCACCAACGTCTGGCTGGACGCCCGGCACCTGGGCGCAGACTTCCTGGCACAGCGGTTCCCGACGATCGTGGCGAGCTGCCGCGCTGCCGGGATCGAGCCGGCGACCGACCTCATCCCCGTCGCCCCGGCCGCGCACTACGCCAGCGGCGGCGTACGCACTGACCTGCGGGGTCGCACGACGATCCCGGGGCTGTACGCCTGCGGCGAGGTCGCCTGCACCGGCGTGCACGGGGCCAACCGGCTCGCCTCGAACTCGCTGCTGGAGGGGCTCGTGTTCGCCCGGCGGATCGCCACCGACGTCGCGGCGCTGCTGCCCGCGCAGACCGACCCGGCGCCGGTCGACGCGGCGCAGTGGGCGGTCGACCCCGGGGTGCGCCACCCGCTGCAGCTGGTCATGAGCCGGGAAGCGGGGGTACTGCGAAGCGCCGAGTCGCTGGCGGCGGCTGCCGGGACGTTGACCCGGCTGGGTGCCGAGCGGGCCGCCGCGAACATGGCGAGCTGGGAAGCCGCCAACCTGGTGACCGTCGCCACCGCCCTGGTGGCGGCGGCCGCGTGCCGGCGGGAGACCCGAGGCTGCCACTGGCGCGAAGACTTCCCCACCGCGCATGAGGAGTGGCTTGGCCACCTGCTCGCCTCGCTGACCGGCGCGGGGGTGCTGACCGAGAGTTGGGAAGAGCTGGCATGAACGTCGATGCGGCCGTCCGGGACATCGTGCGCCGGGCGCTCGCCGAGGACCTGGGGCCGGACGGGCTCGATGTGACGAGCGTCGCCACCATCCCGGCCGGCCGGACCGACACCGGCGACCTGGTGGCCCGCGCCGACGGCGTGGTGGCCGGGCTCGCCGTTGCCGAGGCCGTCTTTGCCGAGGCTTCCAGCGGTACCGTCGAATTTGACGGCAAGGTCGCCGACGGTGCGCGGGTGGCCCGCGGAGATGTGCTGGCCACGGTGGCTGGGCCAACCCGGGCGTTGCTGACCGCCGAGCGCACCGCGCTCAACCTGCTGTGCCGGATGTCCGGAGTGGCCACGCACACCAAGGCCTGGGCCGACGCGCTCGCCGGCACCAAGGCGCTCGTGCTCGACACCCGCAAGACGACGCCTGGGCTGCGGATCCTGGAGAAGTACGCGGTGCGGGCCGGTGGCGGCACCAACAAGCGCATGGGGCTCTTCGACGTGGCGATGATCAAGGACAACCACAAGGTGGCGGCGGGCGGTGTTGGTCCGGCGTTCCGTCTTGTTCGTGCCGCCTTTCCGTCTGTGCCGGTCCAGGTCGAGGTCACGACCTTGGCCGAGGCGGTCGAGGCGGTCGAGGCCGGGGCGACGTTCCTGCTCTGCGACAACATGCCGCCCGCCCTGTTGCGCGACGTGGTCGCGGCGGTGGGCGGGCGCGCCGAGCTGGAGGCGACCGGCGGGCTGACCCTCGATCGGGCCGGCGAATACGCCGCCACCGGCGTGGACTACCTGTCGGTCGGGGCGCTGACACACTCCTCGCCTATCCTCGACATCGCCCTGGATCTGCGCCCGCGTTCGTGATTTCGGAGCTGAGTTCGTGCTTCTCTGTATCGATATCGGCAACACCAACACGGTCCTCGCGACGTTCGAGGGCGAGAAGCTGGTGCATTCGTGGCGCACCAAGACCGACGCCCGGGACACCGCCGACGAGATGGGCCTGCAGTTTCGCGGCCTGCTCGCCGGGGACGCCGTGCAGGTCACCGGCATCGCCGCCTGCTCCACCGTGCCGGCGGCGTTGCGTTCGCTGCGCACCATGCTGGGCCGGTACTACGGCAACGTGCCGACCGTGATCGTCGAGCCGGGCGTCCGCACCGGCGTCCAGCTGGCGATCGACAACCCGAAAGAGGTCGGCGCCGACCGGGTGGTCAACACTCTGGCGGCCTACACGCTCTACGGCGGGCCGTCGATCGTGGTCGACTTCGGCACCTCGACCAACTTTGACGTGGTGAGCGCCCGGGGCGAGTTCCTGGGCGGGGTGCTGGCGCCGGGCATCGAGATCTCGGTCGACGCGCTGGCCGCCCGCGCCGCCCAGCTACGCAAGGTCGAGCTGGTCAAGCCGCCCCGGATCATCGGCAAGAACACCGTGGAGTGCCTTCAGTCCGGGGTTGTCTACGGGTTCGCCGGCCAGGTCGATGGGATCGTGCGCGGTGTGATCTCCGAGCTGGGGCCGGTGCAGGCTGTGGTCGCGACCGGTGGACTCGCCCCGATCGTGCTCGACGAGTGCGCCACGATCACCCATTACGAGCCGGCGCTGACGCTGATCGGCCTCCGGCTGGTCTTCGAGCGCAACGTCTCCTGACGCGCCGCGCTCTCCTCTCCGCCCCGCGCCCCGCTATTCGCGTCGCGCCCCCGCCTTCCGCGCCGATCTTGGAGTTAATCTACACGGTTTGATCTTCAAACCACGTCACTTTCTCCTTGATCGGCGTGGGCCAGGGGCGCGGCCCGGGGGCGCCGGCTGCAGCACCCGGTCAGGGAAGGCGGCGCGCGCGGTAGGCGCGGGTGACGTAGGGCAGCGGGAAGCGTGCCTTTCCGGCCAGATCGGGGTGGGTCGCGCACAGCTCGCGGACGTCGACCTCGATCCTCTGCCGCTCGGTCTCCGGCGCTGTCAGGTAATAGGACCGCGAGCGCATCAGTTCGACCAGCATCTCCGGCGTCTGCGTCACCTCGTGGTGGAACCGCACCTCCTCGACGGCGGCGAACCACGGCCCGAAATCGGTGGGCTGAGCGTCCGTCGCGCCGCGCCGCTCGTCCATCAGCGCGGACAGCGCCGCCAGCCACGGGACCCGCTCGTCGCGGTCGTTCCAGATCGGCCCGAACACACCGCCGGGTTTCAGGATCCGCGCGATCTCCTGGTGCGCCCTGGCCCGGTCGAACCAGTGGTACGCCTGACCGGCCACCACCGCGTCGACCGAGGCGTCCGGCAGCGGGATCCGCTCGGCAGTGCCGAGGACCGCCCCGCTCAGCGCGGCCATCCGCGGATCCGGCTCGACCGGGAGCACCTCGTGACCCAGGGCGACCAGCTGGCGGCTCAGGATGCCCGTGCCGGCCCCGAGGTCGACCACGCGTACCGGCTCGTCGCCGAGGATCCAGCGGATCGCGTCGACCGGATAGGAGGGCCGGATCCGGTCGTAGCGCGCCGCGGCCGGCCCGAACGAGAGCGCGGGCAACCGGTCCATGCGTGAAAAATATCGGATGTCGCGTTGAGTAGGCTCGGCGCAAACAGCTGTTTCGATCTGGGAGAACCGGTGGCCGACCAACCCGTAGCCAATGCACCCGACGACGATCTGCCCGAGCAGATGCGGGTCCGCCGGGAGAAGCGCGGTCGGCTCCTGGAGAGCGGACGCGACGCGTACCCGGTGAATTTCGCCCGGACCGCGACGCTCGCCGAGGTGCGCGAGCGCTACTCCGACCTGCCTACGGACACCGCGACCGGCGACAAGGTGGCGGTGGCCGGCCGGGTGATCTTCATCCGCAACACCGGCAAGCTCTGCTTCGCCACGCTGCGCGCCGGCGACGGCACTGAGCTGCAGGCCATGCTCTCCCTCGACCGGGTCGGCCCGGAGGCGCTCGACGAGTGGAAGCGCCTGGTCGACCTGGGCGACCACGTCGGGGTGGAGGGCGAGGTGATCACCAGCCGGCGGGGTGAGCTGTCGGTGCTCGCCGACCGCTGGGTGATGACCGCCAAGGCACTGCGCCCCCTTCCGGTCGCTCACCGGCCGATGAGCGAAGAATCGAGGGTACGCCAGCGTTATGTTGATCTGATCGTGCGTCCGCAGGCGCGTGAAACTGTGCGGACGCGCGCCACTGTTGTACGGAGTCTGCGCGAATCGCTGCAGAATCGTGATTTTCTCGAGGTCGAGACGCCGATGCTGCAACTTTTGCACGGCGGAGCCGCCGCACGCCCATTTGTCACGCGCAGCAACGCGTTGGACACGGATTTGTACCTACGTATCGCGCCGGAACTTTTCCTCAAGCGCGCGGTCGTGGGCGGCATCGAGCGCGTGTTTGAGATCAACCGGAACTTCCGCAACGAGGGCGTCGACTCCTCGCATTCGCCGGAGTTTGCGATGCTCGAGGCCTACCAGGCCTACGCCGACTACAACACCATGGCGACGCTCACGCGCGAGCTCGTGCAGGAGGCGGCCTATAGCCTGACCGGTTCCCACGTGGTGCGCCACCACGACGGGACCGAGTTCGACCTCGGCGGGCAGTGGCGGGAGGTGACCCTATACGGAGCACTTTCCGACGCGCTGGGCGAAGAGGTCACCGTGGAAACCCCGCTGGCCCGGTTGGTCGAATTCGCGGCCAAGCATGACGTGCCCGTTGATCCGAAGTGGGGCCCGGGCAAGCTGGCCGAGGAGCTGTTCGAGGCTCTGGTCGTGCCCCACCTGGTGGCGCCCACATTCGTGCGGGACTATCCGGAGGAGACCAGCCCGCTCACCCGGGCCCACCGGGAGGTGCCCGGCCTCACCGAGAAGTGGGATCTGTACGTGCTGGGCATCGAGCTGGGCACAGCGTACTCGGAGCTGGTTGATCCCGTGATCCAGCGGGAGCGGTTGGTGGCCCAGTCGCTACTCGCGGCAAAGGGCGACCCCGACGCGATGCAACTCGATGAGGACTTTCTGCGCGCGATGGAGTACGGAATGCCACCGGCCGGCGGTATGGGCGTGGGAATCGACCGCTTGCTGATGGCACTGACCGGTCTCGGCATTCGCGAGACAATCCTGTTTCCACTCGTGCGGCCTGAGTAGTTTTTTCTCCACCCGTTGACGATGTACCGGCTGGTTGCGTTATCGTTTTTGGCTACCAGCGGGTGCGCAGTTTTCGGAGGGAATAGTCGTGGCCAAGCGAACCATCCACGTGCTCGTCGACGATCTCGACGGCGGTGACGCCGAGGAGACCGTGAAGTTTGCGCTCGACGGCATTCAGTACGAGATCGACCTGTCGGCAAAGAATGCCAGCAAGCTGCGTGAGGCGCTCTCGCCATACCAGTCGGCTGGCACGAAGATCGGTCGCGGTGCGGTGCTCGCGGGTGGCCGGGCGGCGGGCCGCGCGCGGGCCGGTGGCGCCGGCGGCGACCGCGACCAGAACCGCGCCATCCGGGAGTGGGCCCAGAGCAAGGGCATCCCGGTTTCCGATCGCGGTCGCATCAAGCAGGAGATCGTGGACCGCTACAACGCCGAGGCGGGGCGCTGAGGGTCGAGTTCCGATCGGGCCTCCGGCGTCGCCGGGGGCCCGATTTCGCTCTGCGCGTAGTGCTCCCCCTGGGGGAACACCGCTCAGGGCGGGCATGTTGGGCTGGTACGTCGAGTAACCAGCCATTTTGCAGGGTAGGGAGCCGGTTGCCGGTGCTGACGTCCGACTGCCCGTCTGGGCGCACCGGCTGGAACCGTCGTCCCGCGGCGATACAGTAAGTGCACGGTCACGTCGGATCTCGTCTGGTCGACAGCCAGGTGCGACGGCGCCACGGCACATGAGGGAGCAGGAATGTTCGAGCGGTTTACCGACCGAGCGCGTCGGGTTGTCGTGCTGGCTCAGGAAGAAGCCAGGATGCTCAACCACAACTACATCGGCACGGAGCACATCCTGCTCGGCCTCATCCACGAGGGTGAGGGCGTGGCGGCCAAGGCTCTCGAGAGCCTCGGCATTTCGCTTGAGGGTGTGCGCCAGCAGGTCGAGGAGATCATCGGCCAGGGCCAGCAGGCGCCGAGCGGGCACATCCCGTTCACGCCGAGGGCCAAGAAGGTGCTGGAGCTGTCGCTGCGTGAGGCGCTGCAGCTCGGCCACAACTACATCGGCACGGAGCACATCCTGCTCGGGCTGATCCGTGAGGGTGAGGGCGTCGCCGCCCAGGTGCTGGTCAAGCTGGGCGCCGACCTCAACCGGGTTCGTCAGCAGGTGATCCAGCTGCTGTCGGGCTACCAGGGCAAGGAGCCGGCTGCCGCTGGCAGCACCGCGACCGGCGAGGCTGCTCCCTCGACGTCGCTGGTGCTCGACCAGTTCGGCCGCAACCTGACCCAGGCCGCCCGGGAGGGCAAGCTCGACCCGGTCATCGGGCGCGAGAAGGAGATCGAGCGGGTGATGCAGGTGCTCTCCCGCCGGACCAAGAACAACCCGGTCCTCATCGGCGAGCCCGGCGTCGGCAAGACCGCTGTGGTCGAGGGCCTGGCCCAGCGCATCGTCAAGGGCGAGGTCCCCGAGACGCTCAAGGACAAGCAGCTCTACACGCTCGACCTCGGCGCCCTGGTCGCGGGTTCCCGCTACCGCGGTGACTTCGAGGAGCGGCTGAAGAAGGTGCTCAAGGAGATCCGCACCCGCGGCGACATCATCCTGTTCATCGACGAGATCCACACCCTCGTCGGGGCGGGTGCCGCGGAGGGCGCGATCGACGCCGCGTCGATCCTCAAGCCGATGCTGGCCCGCGGTGAGCTGCAGACCATCGGCGCCACCACACTGGATGAATACCGCAAGCACCTGGAGAAGGACGCGGCTCTCGAGCGCCGGTTCCAGCCGATCCAGGTGGGTGAGCCGTCGCTGGCCCACACGATCGAGATCCTCAAGGGTCTGCGTGATCGCTACGAGGCGCACCACCGGGTGAGCATCACTGATGCCGCCCTGGTCGCCGCGGCCACGCTCGCCGACCGCTACATCTCCGACCGCTACCTGCCCGACAAGGCGATCGACCTGATCGACGAGGCGGGCGCCCGGATGCGCATCCGTCGCATGACCGCGCCACCAGACCTGCGCGACTTCGACGAGCGGATCGCCCAGGTGCGTCGCGACAAGGAGTCCGCGATCGACGCGCAGGACTTCGAGCGCGCCGCGCAGCTGCGGGACAAGGAGAAGCAGCTGCTCAACCAGAAGGCGCAGCGGGAGAAGGAGTGGAAGGCCGGCGACCTCGACGTCGTGTCCGAGGTCGACGATGAGCAGATCGCCGAGGTGCTGGCCAACTGGACCGGCATCCCGGTCTACAAGCTGACCGAGGAAGAGACCTCTCGGCTGCTGCGCATGGAGGACGAGCTGCACAAGCGGATCGTCGGCCAGGAAGACGCGGTCAAGGCGGTGTCCAAGGCGATCCGGCGTACCCGGGCCGGCCTGAAGGACCCGAAGCGGCCGTCCGGCTCGTTCATCTTCGCCGGCCCGTCCGGCGTGGGTAAGACCGAGCTGTCCAAGGCGCTCGCCGAGTTCCTGTTCGGCAGCGAGGACGCGCTCATCCAGCTGGACATGTCCGAGTTCCACGACCGGTACACGGTGTCCCGGCTCGTCGGTGCCCCTCCCGGCTACGTCGGCTACGACGAGGGTGGCCAGCTCACCGAGAAGGTGCGCCGCCGGCCGTTCTCGGTGGTGCTCTTCGACGAGATCGAGAAGGCCCACCCCGACGTGTTCAACACGCTCCTGCAGATCCTGGAGGACGGGCGGCTCACCGACGGTCAGGGCCGCATCGTGGACTTCAAGAACACGGTGATCATCTTGACCACCAACCTCGGCACGCGTGACGTGGCCAAGGCGGTCTCGATGGGCTTCCAGACATCCGAGGACACCGAGAGCAACTACGAGCGGATGAAGAACAAGGTCAACGACGAGCTCAAGCAGCACTTCCGGCCGGAGTTCCTCAACCGCATCGATGACACGATCGTGTTCCACCAGCTGACCGAGCCGGAGATCTTGCAGATCGTGGACTTGATGGTCGGCCGGATCGAGACCCAGCTTCGCAACAAGGACATGGGCCTGGAGCTGACCGACAACTCCAAGAAGTTCCTGGCCAAGAAGGGCTACGACCCGGTGCTGGGCGCCCGGCCGCTGCGCCGGACCATCCAGCGCGAGATCGAGGACTCGCTGTCCGAGCGGATCCTGTTCAACGAGCTGCGCCCCGGCCAGATCGTCCTCGTCGACTGCGAGGGCGACCCGACCGACGTCGAGCACTCCAAGCTGGTCTTCAGCGGCGCTGACAAGCCGGCCCTCGTGCCCGACGCGGTGCCCGCCGACCTCGGCGGCGCTGCCGGTGCCGCCAGCGGTGGTGGCGAGGAGTAAGCACAAGCGGTACTGAGAGCGGGCGGTCGCCGAGGCGGCCGCCCGCTTTCGTATGTGCTTATTCCCGTGCGCCGGCTTGGGCCGTTTCGCCAGGCGCCTTGGCTGGCGATCGGTCTGACTGGTCACGCCGTTGGTCCCGGTGGTCTCGGCTGGTCCCGGTGGTCTGGGCTGGTGCTGCTGGCCCTGTTGGAGCCGGCTGGCGCCGGCTGGTCCCGTGGGTCCGGCTGCCTACTGCCTGGTGTGCTGACCATGAACGTTCACCGGGTTGGTGACGGCCCACTCATCCCGCGATCTTGGTGGCAAGTTGCTGCCCTAGTCGCAATTAGCCACCAAGATCGCGGGATGTCGAGCCGGCGAACGTCGTTGGCCACCGCATTAGCTGCCCGCTACCTGGCTGTCCGCTGGCCCGCCCGAGCGGCATATCGAACCATTGGCCCGTCTACTCGTGTTCTGGCCTTATGAACCCGAGTAGACGGGCCAACGTCTGGGCTCCGGCGAGCCAGAGCCAACCAATCCCCAAATTTCTTTGCGATCTTGACTAGGCGGTCGCTACAACGGGCACTCCGCAGTCAAGATCGTTGCGGTTGCGGTTGCGGTTGCGGTTGCGGTTGCGGTTGCGGCTCGGGTTGAGGCTCGGGTTGAGGCTTCAGGCCAGCGAGCGTGGGCGCAGCGGGCCGCGTGGGCGGCCAACGGGGGCGCGTAGGAGGACGGAGTGCGGCGAACGGGGGCGCTCAGGAGGCGGAGCCGGCGAGGACGGTGACCGTGCCGGTTAGGACGGGACGTAATCTTCCAACAGCGCGGGCGTCAGGCCGGCATCGTGGATGGCCTGGAGTGCGGCCAGGAAGTCCTCGGCGAACGCGGGCCGGAAGTGCATCAGGATGATGTCGCCAGCCTGGACGGTGTTGCCTTCCTGAAACGCGACGACCCCCTTGTCGACGGTTTCCTTCCAGAAGAACGCCGCCTTCATGCCGCAGTCGTGGACCACCTGCAGCGTGGTCGGGTCCTTGTCGCCGAACGGGGGCCGGAACAACACGGGGCGCCGGCCGTAGATGGCGCCCAACTGGTCGGCCGAGCCGCAGATCTCGCGCTTCTGGAAGTCGTAGGACTTGCCCTTGAGGTCGGCGTGGGTCAGCGTGTGCGCCTCGATCACGGCTCCGCTGGCCTGCAGCCGCTTGAAGTACGCCGGGTCGTTGCGGATCGCGTTGATGGTCAGGAACAGCGTCACGGGGATGTGCGCGGCCTGGACGAGTTGGACGGCCTCCGGCCGCTTGACCCAGCCGTCGTCGATGGTGAGGAACGCGACCTTCTGCGTCGTCGGTATCCGGGTCATCCACGCCGCACTCGGCCCGTCGGGCAGCGTGATCTTCTCCGGCGCGGGTGCGGGACCGAACTTAGGGATTCGCGCGAGGAGGTCCTGCAAGGTGGGCGGCGAAGTGGTGCTCGGGCCGGATGGCGACGCGCCGGGGCGAGACGGCGAACTCGGCGTGGTGCCGGGCCGCGACGTGCGTGACGGAGTGCCGCCGGCCGCGCCGAGGCTGTCATTACCAGGCCGGGACGTGGTGGGCGCGGGCTGTCTGCCGCTCTGAATCGGGCTGGCGACCCACCGGGTCTCGACCGGCTTGGCACCCTCGGCGCTCGCAACCTCGCCGACGGCGAGGACGAGCAGTACCGGCACGACTACCGCGGTCGCCATGCGGACGTGGGCCGGGTAGCGCGCCACCACCGCGGTCGCCATGCGGACGTGGGCCGGGTAGCGCGCCACCACCGCGGTCGCCACGCGGACGTGGACCGGGTAGCGCGCCAGAAGGCGTTGGACGGCTCCGGACGGACGGACACGCACCGGCCCACCCTAGCGAGATCACCCCGCCGGAGCGATCCCTAATCGTCGCTATCTGGGGAGCGTGAAGAGATCGTGGGTCAACTCACAGACCAGACCGTCCGCCACGAGCCCGGTGAGGGCGCGGTCGCGCTGTTCGGCGTCGTGCCACACCGCGTCGAGGTGGGAACGCGGTACCGGATCGTGGGATTCGCGCAGCACAGCCAGTAGTCGGCCGCGTACCTGGCGGTCGGTGCCGGCGTACTGCTGGGGTCGTCGGGTGGGGCCGGCCGGCGCGACCGCGCCTGAGATCCGGAACGCGCACACCGATCGAAGTGGACAGTCGGCACAGCGGGGACTACGGGCGGTACACACCACCGCGCCGAGTTCCATAAAGGCCACCGAGGCGCGCGCGGCCAACTCCGCGTCCTCGGGCAGCAACTCGGCGACCGCGACGAGGTCGCGGGCGGTCGTCGTCGGCCCGGCGTCCGCCACGCCCGTCACCGCTCGCGCCACGAGCCGCCGCACGTTCGTGTCCACGACCGGGTGCCGCTGCCGGTACGCGAAGGTGGCGACGGCGCGGGCCGTGTAGGTGCCGATGCCGGGCAGCGCCAGCAACTGGTCGAGGTCCGAGGGCACGGCACCGGCGTGACGGGACACGATGGCGCCCGCGCACTCGTGCAGTCGCAGCGCGCGGCGCGGGTACCCGAGCCGACCCCACGCGCGGATCGCCTCGCCCGGCGCGTCCGCCGCGAGGTCGGCCGGCGTAGGCCAGCGGGCCATCCAGTCCAGCCACGCCGGGAGTACCCGGGAAACGGGTGTCTGTTGCAGCATGACCTCGCTGACCAGGACACCCCAGGGCGTGGCGTCGGCTGTGCGCCACGGCAGGTCGCGGGCGTTGGCGTCGTACCAGGCGGTGGCGGTGGCGGCGAGATCCGGTGTGGACATCACGCGCCATCCTGCCACGCACCGCGCGCCGCCCATGCCGCGCGTGACCGGATGGAGCATGATGCTGCACGTGAACGAGCTAGCCATCACCGTCATCGGGCACGACCGGCCGGGCATCATCGCCGATGTGGCGGAGGTTCTCGCCGGGCTCGGCATGAACCTCACGGACTCCACGATGACCCGGCTGCGCGGGCACTTCGCGATGACGCTCGTCTGCGCCGGCACGCCCGAAACCGATGACGTGGAGGCCGCGCTCGCCCCGCTGACGGCCGACGGCTCCCTGATGGCGATGGTCCGCCGGGTGGCGCCGGAGTCCGAGCCGGAGGTGGTCGGCAGCCACTACGTGCTGTCGGTGCACGGGGCCGACCGGTTGGGGATCGTCGCGTCGGTGACCCGCGGGCTGGCCGAGTTCGGCGGCAATATCACCGACCTCACGACCCGGCTGTCCGGGTCGCTGTACGTGGTCGTGGCCGAGCTGGATCTTCCGCCGGGCGCGGACGTCGACGTGGTGCGGGAGCGCCTCGACGGGGTGGCCCGCGCCATCGGCGTCGACGTGTCGCTGCGCCAGGCGGACACGGATCTGCTGTGACGCTCTGGTCGGTCGAGGACCTCGACATCAAGGGCGCGGTGCGAAGAGTCGTCGAAGCCCCGGATCCGGTACTCGCGGCGAAAGGCTCGACGGTCGACCCGCACGACAGGGAGATCCTGCAACTCGCCGCGGACCTCGTGGCGACGATGCGGGTGTCGCCGGGCTGCGTCGGCCTCGCGGCGCCACAGGTCGGGGTGTCGGCGCAGGTCTTCGGGGTCGACGTCACCGGGCACCCGAAGGCGCGCACCACCCACGGCACGTTCGTCCTCTGCAACGCCCGGATCGTCGAGGCGAGCCAGTGGCAGAAGGCGCGCGAGGGCTGCATGTCCGTGCCCGACCTGACCGGCGACGTGAAGCGCGCCGGTCGCCTCGTCGTCCAGGGACACCTGCCAGGCGGCACGGAAATCGAGGTCGCCACGGACGCGTTCGAAGCCCGCGCGCTGCAACACGAGATCGATCACTGTGCCGGTCTGCTGTTCCTGGACCGGGTGGCGGGGGCGCACAACGTGTACGCCAGAAAGGTCTATCTGTGAGGCGGCGTGCCGTCACATCGACGCGATCAACGACCGCTACGGTGTGCTCATCATGAAGCTGACGGTTGGCCCGTTGCCCCCGGCCGTCTACTGGAGACGCCGGGCGGTCATAGTCGGCACCCTGCTCGTGCTCATCGTCCTGATTGTCTATGCCTGCTCCGGCGACTCCGACCGCGGCTCCAACGGCGGTAAGAACGGGCAGCGGCCGAGCCCCGGCTCGTCCGTACGGTCGTCGGGCAATGCGTCGGGCAACGCACCGGCGAACCCGTCCGCGAACCCCTCGGCCAACCCGTCGTCGGAGCCGGGCATCACCCCGCCGCCCGCGGACCAACCGGTGGATGGCGGCGCCGGCAACAGCTCGGCCGAGCCGGCCGGGGGGCAGGCAAACGGCGGGACCGGCCCGTGCACCGACGGCGAGATAGCGGTCACGGCGGTTCCGCAGACGTCGTCGGCGGCGCGTGGCACATTCGTGAAGTTCACTCTGCGCATCAAGAACATTTCAACCCGCTCGTGTACTCGCGACGTGGGCGCCGACGCGCAGGAGCTCTTCCTGCAGGACACCGGCAAGACCAAGGTCTGGTCGTCGGACGCGTGCGACGCGTTGCACGGCAACGACGTGCGCACCTTCGGGCCGGGCATCGAGTTCGAGTTCTTCGTGACGTGGGACGGCAAGGCGACCAACGGCGGGTGCGCCAACCGGCAGCCGCCGCCCGCGGGGAAGTATGAGCTGGTGGGGCGCCTGGCGACGAAGCTGAGCGAGCCGGCGCCGATCGAGCTGAAGTAGCTACACGTACCGTTCGAGGATCGACGCCTCGGCCAGCCGGGACAGCCCCTCGCGGACGCTGCGCGCGCGGGCGTCGCCGACCCCGTCGACGGCCTGCAGGTCCTCGACCGTCGCCCCGAGCAGCCGTTGCAGGCTGCCGAAGTGGTCGATGAGCCGGTCGATGACCATCCCGGGCAGTCGGGGCACCTTCGCCAGCAGGCGGAACCCGCGCGGTGAGACGGCCGCTTCGAGCGCGTCGCTGGCCCCCGGGTAGCCGAGCGCCTTGGCCACGGCGACCAGGTCGATCAGGTCGGTGGGCGACAACGCGTCCAGCTCGTCGAGGGCGTCGTCGGGGTTGCGGCCCTTGTGCCCGACCGGCGAGTAGTCCCGGATGACCAGCGTGCGGTCGGCCTCCACGCCCGCCATCAGCTCTTCGAGCTGGAGCGCGAGGAGACGGCCGTCGGTGCCCAGTTCCACCACGTATCCGGCGATCTCGTCGGCGATGCGCCGCACCATCTCCAGGCGCTGCACCACGGCCACCGCGTCCCGCACGGTGACCAGGTCCTCGATCTCCAGCGCCGAGAGGGTGCCGCTGACCTCGTCCAGGCGCAGCTTGTAGCGCTCCAGGGTGGCCAGGGCCTGGTTGGCCTTGGACAGGATCGCCGCCGAGTCGTCCAGGACGTGGCGCTGACCGTTGACGTAGAGCCCGATGATGCGCATCGACTGGCTCACCGAGATCACCGGGTATCCGGTCTGCTTGGCGACCCGCTCGGCGGTGCGGTGCCTGGTGCCGGACTCTTCGGACGGGATTGCCGGATCGGGCATCAGGTGGACGGCGGCGCGCACGATGCGGGCGCCGTCACTGGAGAGCACGACCGCACCGTCCATCTTGCACAGCTCGCGCAGCCGGGTCGCGGAGAACTCGACGTCGAGCGGAAAGCCGCCGGTGCACAAGGCGTCGACGACCCGGTCGTAGCCGAGCACGATCAGCGCGCCCGTCCGGCCGCGCAGGATGCGCTCGAGGCCGTCACGCAGCGCGGTGCCCGGCGCCATCAGCGCCAGGGTGGCGCGAAGCGGGTCATCGCGATCTATCGGCACCCGCACAGTCTACGGATCGCCGTACAACCGGTGCTGTTGCGGTACGCCGGAAAAGCCGTAGAGTGAGCGCGCATTCGCGGGTCGCCGCAGCTTGGGGGGCCTCGCGATGCCTGACCACCTACGGTCCGTCGCCCCCCGGCGGGCCGGGAGAGGCGGGGTGATGGCCGGCCCCGAGCGGATCGAGTGGCGTCGTGCCTTCCCGACCCGCGCCTTGGCCATGCTCGCCTGGTATGTGGGTGTCGGCGGCGCGGCGCTCGGCCTGGTGTGGCTGCTTTTCGGCGGCGAGCCGGCCCAGCTCGACGATGGCAGCCCCAACCCGCTTGCCGTGATCCTGCCTCTCGCTCTGGCGGTGGCGCTGCTGGCCGCGGTGCCGCTGGTCCTGGCGGTCGTCCGGCGCCCGGTGGTCGCCGCGAACCACTACGCCCTCACGGTGCGTCCCGGGGCGGCCCGCACCCTCGTCCTGCCGTGGGCGCGGATCGCGCGTGTGACGGTGCGCCGGCTGGATCACGAGGCTTATCTGCTGATCCGGTGCGCCAACGCCCGGGACGCGCTCGGCGATCACCCGAGCTGGATCGATCAGGGCGTCCTGCGGAGTCTGCTGCGCGGCTCCCGCGCCGGCCGGGCCGTGGCCGCCGAGTATGACCTGGCGGTGCGCATGCGCGACTTCGTCGGCGAGCCGCATGCTCTGCTGGCCACGGTCGCGGCCTTCGCCCCCGACCACGTCTTCATCGGTAGTGATGTTGAGGTTTAGCTCGCTGCGCTGACCGCCCCAATGCGCTCAGCTGGGCTCACGGGCACCAGATCGCACTCCCCAGTGCAGGGCGGCGCGGACGTCAGCCACCTCCAGGACCTGCATCCCGGCCGGCGCGGAGCCGGTGGCCGCCGGACCGCAGCCGGGCGGGACGAGGGCGAACCGGAACCCGAGCCGGCCGGCCTCCGCCAGTCGCCGGGGCACCGCGCCGACCCGCCGGACCTCGCCGGTCAGGCCGACCTCACCGATCGCCACCAGGTCGGGCGCGAGCGGCAGGTCGTGGGCGGCCGACGCGACGGCCAGCGCGACCCCGAGGTCGGCGGCGGGCTCGATCACCCGGGCGCCGCCGACGGTCGCCGCGAACACCTCCCGGTCGTGCAACTGGACCTTCGACCGCCGCTGCAGGACCGCCAGCACCATGGCCAGGCGGGCCCCGTCGAGCCCGCTCACCGTGCGGCGCGGCGAACCGGCGACCGCCGCGCCGATCAGCGCCTGCACCTCGGTGACCAGGGCGCGGCGCCCTTCCATCGCCACCGTCACGCAGGTGCCGGGGACCGCGTCGGCGTATCGGGTCAGGAACAGCCCGGACGGGTCGGGCAGGCTGGCGATGCCGCCCTCGTGCATCTCGAAGCAGCCCACCTCGTCGGCGGCCCCGAACCGGTTCTTCAGGCCGCGCACCATCCGCAGGGAGGAGTGCTTGTCGCCCTCGAAGTGCAGCACCACGTCGACGAGGTGCTCCAGCACGCGCGGGCCGGCCACGTTTCCGTCCTTGGTGACGTGCCCGACCAGCACCGTCGCGATGCCGCGCTCCTTGGCCACCGCGACGAGCGCGGCCGTCACACCGCGCACCTGGGTGACGCCGCCGGGGACGCCGTCGGCGCCGGGCGCGGAGATGGTCTGCACCGAGTCGAGGACGAGCAGGCCCGGCTGGACCGCGTCGAGGTGCCCGAGCACGGCCGCCAGGTCGGTCTCGGACGCCAGGAACAGCTTCTCGTGCAGCGCCCCGATCCGCTCGGCACGCAGCCGCACCTGGCTCACCGACTCCTCGCCGCTGATCACCAGGGCCGGTGTGTGATCGGTGGCCGCCCACTGCTGGGCCACGTCGAGCAGCAGCGTGGACTTGCCCACGCCCGGCTCGCCGGCCAGCAGCACCACCGCGCCCGGGACCAGGCCGCCGCCGAGGACCCGGTCGAGCTCCGGCACATTCGTCGGCCGGGCCTTCGCCGGGGCGGCGCTGATCGTGGCGATCGGCCGGGCCGGCTCGCTCGGCGTGCGGGCGGTGACCGCGCGCAGGGCCGCGGGTGCGCTGGCTCCCGCGGACTCCAGGATCGAGCCCCACTCGCCGCACTCCGGGCAGCGGCCCACCCACTTCGGCGGACGGTGACCGCACGCGTCGCACTCGTAGCCGGCGCGCGCGCCGGCGATCTTGGTGGTCCTGGTGGACAGGCGGGACGGGGCGGCGCGGTCAGTCACGCCGAGAACCTAGCGAACGGGTACGACGAAACCCGCTCACTCCTCGCCCGCGTGGCTGCCCGGCACCCGCGACGGGGGCGTCAGCGGCACCCCGTACGGCACGGTCACGCCGACCGGGTCGTCGGCGTCGAACGTGAACGTCACGTAGATCTCCGAGCCGGGGCCGAGCGGCTTCGTGAGGCCGGCGACGGCCAGGTAGCCGCCGCCCGCATCAGGGCTGAGCCGGGCGTACCCGCCGGGCGGGATGGTGAGGTTGAGGTTGGTGGCGGCCTGTGCCGACGGCTCGGCCGAGGCGGAGGGCGCCGCGGAGGCACCGGCCGACGCGGACGCGCTCACCGAGGGTCGCGCCGACGCGGACGCGCTTGCCGACGCCGAGGCGCTTGCCGACGGACCCGCCGACGCCGACGCCGGCGCGGCGCCGCTCGGGGACGGCTTCGCCCCGATGTCGGCGGCCCCACCCGCGAGCACGACGGTGCCGACGCTCGGACCGTCCTTGCCGTCGGTCGCGGTCACGCTCTTCAAGGTCACCGGCCGGTCCGCCAGGTTGTTCGAGATGAAGACAGCCAGCGGAGCGGTGCCGCCCTTCGGGTACCCCTCCGGACCGTTGTACTTGATCAACAGGTTGCGCAGCGAGACGATCCCGTTCTTCGAGTCGACGCTGGTGCCGGGGACCGGCGGGACCATCGTGTCGGTCTGGTTGACCTGGCCGACGCCGCAGCCCGACAGCAGCGCGACGGTGGCCACGGGCGCGGCGAGCAGCGCGGCGAGCCGCAGCGGGCGGCGGCGCAGCGTACCGGTGATCGAGCGCGGCACTTCGGTCCTCCTCGGCGACAACCCGAAATCAAGCCGCGCTACAGCCTAGTTGTCCCTCTTCACCGGCCTGCGCCGACCCGCGCATAGCGCGCCGGATCACACCCGCAGGCCGGCCGAGACCAGCAGGATCACGTCCACCAGCGCCACGACCAGCACCGATCGGAACGCGGCCCGGGAGGCGGGGCGCCGGCTCGCCGCGTACCCGCCGATGACAAGGACCACGGCGGCGCCGAGGAAGCCGACGAGCCCGGGCCACGACGGCGGTCCGGCCGGGCCGAACGCGAGCACCGCGGTCGCCGCGAAGAGCAGCCCGGCGGCGGCCAGGACGCTCGGGAACCGGCCCAGCCGGTGCGGCAGGCCACGCACCCCGGTGCGGGCGTCGTCGTCGAGATCGGGCAGCACGTTGGCGAAGTGCGCGCCGGCGCCGAGCAGCCCGCCGGCCGCGACCAGCCACCACGGCGGCCGCGCCACCCCCAGCACCACGAACGCGGGCAGCGCTGCGAACGACACCGCATACGGCAGCACCGACGCGGGGGTGAACTTCAACGGCCAGTTGTAGAGCAGCGCGGAGACCAGCGCCCCCGTGAAGACCACCCCGGGCAGAAGACCGGACAACAGCGCCAGCGGAGGCGTCAGGGCCGCGGCCGCGACGGCCGCGACGGCCACGGTACGCCGGGAGACGGCCCCCGATACGATCGGCTTGTCGGAGCGCCCCACGACGGCGTCGCGCGGCGCGTCGATGGCGTCGTTGCTCCAGCCCACCGCCAGTTGGCTGGCCAGGACGGCGGCGGCGACGGCCAGCACACCGGCGGCCGGGTGCCCCGTCGCGACCGCCAGCACGGCGGCCGCGAGCGTCACCGCCGCCGCCGGCTCCGGGTGGCACGCTCTGAGCAGCGCGAGGGCCGTCCGCATCCCGCAAGTGTGGCCGGCGTATACCTTTTCGTGTAAGGCTGTCGGGCATGCGGACGCCCATTCGGCCCCGGAACGACGTACGACAGTACGACGACCTGGCGGCGGAGTGGTGGCGCCCGGGCGGCCAGTTCGCGATGCTGTCGTGGATCGCCGAGGCCCGCGCCCGCCTGATCCCGCCCGCGTCCCGCCCCGGCGCCGTCCTCGCCGACCTCGGCTGCGGGGGAGGGCTGCTTGCGCCGCACCTTGCCGGAAAGGGCTACCGCCACGTCGGCGTCGATCTGACCGCCTCGGCGCTCGCGCAGGCCCGTGACCACGGGGTGGTCGCGGTCCGGGCCGACGTGACCCGGCTGCCGCTGGCGGACGGCTGCGCCGACGTGGTGAGCGCCGGTGAGCTCCTGGAGCACGTCCCCGACCTGAGTGCCACCGTGGCCGAGGTGTGTCGCATCCTGCGCCCAGGCGGGCTGCTGGTGCTCGACACCCTGGCCGATACGGCGCTGTGCCGGTTCGTGGCGGTCACCGTGGCTGAGCGGGTGCCGGGCGGCGCGCCGCCGGGGATCCACGACCCGGACCTGTTCGTCGACCCGAAGAAGCTGACCGCCGAGTGCGCCCGGCACGGCGTGACGCTGCGCACCCGCGGCTTCCGCCCGCAGATCCTGGGTCTGCTGCGCTGGCTGGTGACCCGGCAGGGCTCGGTGCCGATGGTGCCGACCTGGACGACGTCGATCCTCTACCAGGCGATCGGGACGACGGCATGAGCGACGTTGGCGGCACCGCCCGCCGGCTGGTGCCCCGCTTCGCCGCCCGGGCCAGCGGGTACGACATCGCCGGCGATTTTCCCGGCGACGACTTCGCCGACCTGCGCGACGCGGGGCTGTTCGGCCTGATGGTGCCGACCCGGCTGGGCGGGCTCGGGGCGGGGTTCGCCGAGTACGCGATGGTCGCCCAGGAACTGGCCCGGGGCAACGGCGCGACGGCTCTGGTGTTCAACATGCATGCGTCGGTGACCGGCGCGCTGGCCGGCATCCCGGACGCGCTCATCGACGCGCTGGGGGTGCCCGAGAGTTTTCTGACCGCGCGGGACCGGTTGCTGGCGGCCGCGGCGCAAGGATCGTGGTACGCGGTGGCGATGAGCGAACGCGGCGTGGGCTCGCGGCTGTCCCAGCTGTCCACTGTGTACTCGGCGGAGGGCACCGGCTTCCGCATCAAGGGCGCCAAGACGTTCTGCTCCGGCGCCGGCCACGCCGACGGGTACCTGGTGGCCGCGCGCAGCGCCGCCGACCCGTCGCTGGTGTCGCAGTTTCTGATCCCGGCCGACACCGACGGCATCACCGTCGAACCCACCTGGGACTCGCTCGGCATGCGGGCCACCTCGTCGCACGACCTGCACCTCGACGTGGTCGTGCCCGCAGACGCATTGCTGGGTGGCGTCGAAGGGCTGGCGCTGCTGGTCGCGCAGCTCATGCCGCACTGGATGGTGGCCAGCTACGCCGCCGTGTACGTGGGCGTCGCCCAGGCCGCCGTGGACGCGGCCGTCGCGCACCTCAACGAGCGCAAGCTGGCGCACCTGCCGGCCGCGCGGGCCCGGGTCGGTCGTGCCGACGCCGCGGTCGCCGCGGCCAGGCTGGCGGTCGAGGAGGCGGCCCGCCGGGTCGACGCCGCGCCGGGCGAGCCGGAGACCAACCGGTGGGTGTGGCGGGCGAAGCTCCTGGCTGGCACTACCGCCGCCGACGTCGCGGCGAGCATGCTGGAGGCGGCGGGCACCAGCGCGAGCCGGCGCGGGCATCCGCTCGAACGGCTCTACCGCGACGCCCGGTGCGGATCGCTGCAACCGGCCACATCAGACGTCTGCGCGGACTGGCTGGGTGTCGCGGCGCTCGGTGGTGATCCGGACTCGGACGGCACGGCACCGCGATGGTAATCACAGCGTCGACCCGCATGTCTGCGGTTACCGGAGGGTAGTGGTGCGGGATGACTGAGCCGCGACCCGTCATCGCCGGCATCGGCGTCACCCACCCACCTACCCTGCGCCAGGACGAGATGTGGCGTGACTTCTTCGCCGGACACTACGCCGGCGTCCAGCGTGGCCTGGCCCAGCGGGTGTTCGCGCACTCCGGTGTGGTGACCCGGCACAGCGTGGTCAACCCCATGCTGGAAGACGTCTCCCAGTGGTCCACCAGAGCCCGGATGGAGCGCTACCTCGTCGAGGCGCTGCCTCTGGGCAAGGAGGCGGTGTCGGCCGCGCTGGCCTCGGCCGGGGTCTCCGCCGCCGATCTCGGGCTGTTCGCCGTCTGCTCATGCACCGGGTACGTCACGCCCGGCCTGGACATCCTGCTCGCCCGGGACCTCGGCATGTCGCCGCGCACCCAGCGGCTGTTCATCGGGCACATGGGCTGCTACGCCGCGCTGCCCGGGCTGGGCGCGGTCACCGACTTCGTCGCGGCCCGCGGCCGGCCGGCCGTTCTCCTGTGCCTGGAGCTGGCGTCCCTGCACCTGCAGCCGCCGACCCGGGACCCCCAGCAGATCGTCGCGCACGCCCTGTTCTCGGACGCCGCGGCCGCCGTCGTGGTCCTGCCTTCCGGCCCCGGGTACGCGGTACCCGAGGTCGCCGCCGCCACCGACACGACGACGGCCGACTACATGACCTGGGACGTGACCGACCTCGGGTTCCGGATGGGCCTGTCGTCACGGGTGCCGGACGTGCTGGGCGAGCATGTCGGCCCGCTGGTGGACGAGCTGCTGGGCCGGCACGGGCTGGTGGTGGCGGACGTCGACGGCTGGGCCGTGCACCCAGGTGGCCCGCGCATCCTCGAGGTCGTCCGCGACCGGCTGGGCCTCACCGAGGAGCAGATGGCGCCGTCCCGGCAGATCTTGGCCGAGCACGGCAACTGCTCCTCGCCGACCGTCCTGCTGATCGTCGACGCGCTCCGCCGCCAGCCGGCCGCGCCGGGCACCATCGTGGCGATGGCGTTCGGCCCGGGCCTGACCTTGTATGCGACGCTGCTCCGCTCCGCCGCCCATACTCCATGATCGTGAAGGATTTTCCGTGCCCTGACACGGAAAATCCTTCACGATCATGCGGATCAGCCGCCGGGAGCCGGAGCGCCGGTCTCCGGCCGGCTGCCCGGCGCCGGCGCCCCTTGGGTGGTGGTGGCCTGCGCCGTTCCAGCCAGGCCGGGCGGCCCGGGCAGCCTGCCCGTGTTGTCGCCGGGGGTTACGGCGCTGGGCGTGGTGGCCTCGTTGCCCATGGTCGCAGGGGTTGTCGCCACGGCGGTGGTCGGCTGGAGATCCGGGCGCTGCGGACGGGTCGGCCACGCGATCGCGAACAGGCTGGTCAATGTCGCGATCACCGCGATCGAGATGACCATGAGCGGGATGCCGAGCGTCGGCTCGTCCTCGTCGGTCGGTTTGGGCCGGGCCGGCCGAAGGTGAAGCCTGCGCCGCCAGCGTCTCTGACGGGCCTCCCGGCGTAGCTCCCGACGCACCCGGCCGGCCTCCTGGGCCAGCTCCGAGGCATCGTCGGGGATGACTATCGTGCCCCACTCCGGGGGCAGGTCAGGCAGGCCGTCCGGCGGCCATCCGCCGCCGTTGCCACCGCTCTGCGTCCCCATGGCCGAACTCCTCGCGCCTGGCCTTCAACTGTCCCCCACGGAGGCCGGGAAAACCAGGGGGCCGGTCTTGCCGATCTTGTAATCACCGATGTGACGCTCTGGACCCGGCCGCGAAGTGCCTGGTCAGAAGAGATTCACATCGGCGCTGGCGATGTCTATCAATGGCCGTACTACGAATAATCAGACATGTCCGATGGTCTCTCGTGGGGTCACGAGCCCATTACTCAGCGCAGCTGAAAGCAGGTTTTCGTCCTCCTGTCAAGCGGGAGAAAGGCGCCTCACAGGCACCCTGAGCAGCAAGAACGGCGGAGACCGGGCTGGGACTACGCGCCGTGGCCGTGTTACCCTAGACACAGCGAAAGGGGTTTCGAACCTATGGTTTTCAGTGTCGGCGAGACCGTTGTCTACCCCCACCACGGGGCCGCACTCATCGAGGCAATCGAGACCCGGATCGTCAAGGGCGAGGAAAAGCAGTACCTCGTCCTGAGGGTCGCTCAGGGTGACCTGACGGTGCGGGTGCCCGCCGAAAACGCCGAGAGCGTCGGCGTGCGCGAGGTGGTTGGCGAAGAGGGCCTGACCAAGGTCTTCGACGTTCTCCGCGCTCCGCACACCGAAGAGCCGACCAACTGGTCGCGGCGCTATAAGGCAAACCTGGAGAAGCTGGCCTCCGGTAACCCGCTGAAGGTCGCCGAGGTCGTCCGCGACCTGTGGCGTCGCGAGCGGGAGCGGGGATTGTCCGCGGGTGAGAAGCGGATGCTCGCGAAGGCCCGCGACATCCTGGTCGGCGAGGTGGCGCTCGCCGAGAAGAGCACCAAGGACGAGGCCGAGGTGCTGCTCGACAAGGTGCTCACTGGAGCCTGATCCGCGGGATCGGCTGTACCTGATAACGAGGACCGCGACGTGACCGCGCAGCAAAGTATGCGTGGTGACGTCGCGGTCCTCGTTCCAGCCGCCGGCCTGGGCGTTCGGCTCGGCCCCGGCGGCCCCAAAGCGCTCCGACCGTTGCGCGGTGAGCCGCTGCTGGTGCACGCCGTGCGCCGGGCGGCCGCGGCGCCGTCTGTGGGCTGCGTGGTGGTTGCCGCGCCGCCGGACGCCGTGGACGCCGTGCGCGCGCTCCTCGATCCCGATGTGCTCGTCGTCGCGGGCGGGGCGTCCCGGCAGGCTTCCGTCGCCGCGGCGCTGGCGGCCGTGCCCGACCGGTACGAGATCGTCCTGGTGCACGACGCGGCCCGCGCACTCGCGCCACCCGAGCTGGTCGAGCGGGTCGCGGCGGCGGTCCGGGACGGGCATGCGGCGGTGATACCCGCGCTGCCCGTTGTCGATACCATCAAGCAGATTCATTCAACCGGTGAGGTTGCCGCCACGCTCGACCGCGTGGTCCTGCGGGCGGTGCAGACTCCCCAGGGGTTTCGCCGGTCGGTGCTGGTCGAGGCGCACAGGGCCGCCGTCGACGAGCACACCGACGACGCGGGGCTGGTCGAGAAGCTCGGCGTGGCGGTGTGGACCGTGCTGGGCGACGAGGCGGCGTTGAAGATTACGCGGCCATTTGACCTGGCCCTCGCCGAGCTTCTGCTCGACTTGCCGCCATCTTGACGGTCATGTGCCGCCACCGCGGCATCGCCGAGCTGGGGTGAGCGGACTAGTCGGCGCGGGCGGCGGCCAGGGCGCGCGGGGCGGTGATCGCCGCCAGCGCCTTCGGCGCGTGCCTGCGTGGGCGGCGCCGCCACACCAGGAAGGTGCCGATCGCGCCGCCGACCGCGAGCGCGCCGACCGCGACCCCGGCACAGGTGGCGCCGGTCGCGTCGCCGCGCATGGTGGCCGCGCCGAGCGCCGCGTACGCGACCGTGGCCGGGGCGGCACCGAGCAGCGTGCCGAGCAGGTAGGACCGGTAGCGGACCGACGCCGTGCCCAGCGCGTAGTTGGAGATGCCGAACGGGACCAGCGGGATCAGCCGCGACACCATCACCGCGAGCAGGCCCCGGCGGGTGACGGCCTGCTCCATCAGCGCGAAGCGGCCGCGCAGATGGCTGGCCACGAAATCCCGCCCGAGCACCCGCCCGATGACGAAGGCCACCAGTGCGCCGATGGTGACGCCGACCAGCATGTATCCGGCGCCGGCGACGGTGCCGAACAACGCCCCGCCCACGAACGCCAGCAGCGTGCGGGGCGTCAGCGCAGCCACCAGCAGCGCGCTGCCCACGACGGCGATCAGCGGCGCCACCAGATGACTCGAGGAGACCGAGTGCAGGAGGGTCTGCTTGCTCGGATGGTTGACGAGTGTCAGCACACCGAGCCCGGCGACCAGCGCGACCAGCAGGCCGAACCGGACGGCGGCAGCCGTCATGGACCGGCTGCGCCGGGCGGGAGGGGCGGACACCCGACCAAGAGTAGGCGGCGAATTCCAATTCCGGGGATCGCCGGCGGGTCTTTCCGGGGGCGGCCCCCTACCGGTAACCCTCTCTTTGCGTACCCTCTGGTCGTGATCGTTCCCCTGGTCGGCGTCGGAACCGATGTGCACGCCTTCGAGCCGGGACGGGAGTGCTGGGTCGCCGGCCTGCGCTGGGAGGGCGTGGCCGGGCTGGCCGGGCACTCCGACGGCGACGTCGTGGCGCACGCGGCCTGTGACGCGCTGCTGTCGGCGGCGGGCCTGGGCGACCTGGGGGCCAACTACGGCACCGGCCGCCCGGAGTGGGCCGGCGCGTCCGGGGTGTCGCTGTTGGCGGAGACGGCCCGGCGGGTACGGGCGGCGGGCTACGAGATCGGCAACGTTTCCGTGCAGGTGGTCGGCGTCGCTCCGAAGGTCGGCAGGCGCCGGGTCGAGGCCGAGACGCTGCTCGGCGAGGCGATCGCGGCCACCTTCCGGCTGTCCGGGACGACCACCGACGGCCTCGGCTTCACCGGCCGGGGCGAAGGGCTCGCCGCAGTCGCGACCGCGCTGGTGTACCCGACCCGGTAGATCTTGGACACCTGACCGGCCTATAGCCAGATGTCCAAGATCGCGGGGAACAGGGGGTCAGGGTCGACGGGCCCAGGTCCACGCGTACCCGGTGTCTTCGACGGTCAGCGCCGGCTCGCACAGGTCGAGCGGCCGGAACGTGTCGACCATGACCGCCAGCTCGTCGAAGTAGTCCACGCCGATCGCCCGTTCCACGGAGCCCGGCTGGGGCCCGTGCGTGAAGCCGCCCGGGTGCAGCGAGATCGACCCCTGCTCGATGCCCGAGCCGCGCCGGGCCTCGTAGTTGCCGCCGGTGTAGAAGAGCACCTCGTCGGAGTCGACGTTGTGGTGGTTGTAGGGCACCGGGATGGCTAGGGGGTGGTAGTCGACCTTGCGCGGCACGAACGAGCAGATCACGAAGTTGGGGCCTTCGAACGTCTGGTGTACGGGTGGGGGCTGGTGCACCCGTCCCGTGATCGGCTCGAAGTCGTGGATGGAGAACGCCCAGGGGTACAGGCAGCCGTCCCAGCCGACGACGTCGAAGGGATGGTTGGCGTAGACGTAGCGTGTCCAGCCGCGCCGGTGCTGGACGAGCACCTCGACGTCGGTCTCGTCGGACGCCAGCGGCTCGGAAGGGCCGCGCAGGTCGCGCTCGCAGTACGGCGCGTGTTCGAGTAGCTGACCCCGCACCGACAGGTAGCGCCGCGGCGGCCCGATGTGCCCGGTCGCCTCGATAACCAGTGTGAGGAGCAGCCCGTCGACCGGGACGATCCGGTGGATCACCGAGGTCGGGATGATGACATAGTCGCCCTCCCCGACGTCCAGGGCCCCGAAGACAGTCTCGACGCGGGCGCGCCCGGCCTCTACGTATACGCACTCGTCGCCGATGGCGTTGCGGTAGAGGGGCGACGGGCGGTCGGCGACGGCGTACGAGATGCGGCAGTCGTCGTTGGCGAGCAGGTGCTGGCGGCCCAGGACCGGGTCGCCGCCGCCGACGTCGAGCTTGTGGGTGCGCAGGTGGCGGGGCTTGAGCGGCAGGTTCGGCTGGCGCGACCAGGGCACCGGCGTGAACTCCTCCGCGGCGACGATCGCGGTCGGCAGGTGCCGGTGGTAGAGCAGTGACGAGTCGCTGGAGAAGCCTTCCTGGCCCATCAGCTCCTCGGCGTACAGGCTGCCGTCCGGTTGCCGGAACTGGGTGTGGCGCTTGCGGGGCACGTCGCCGACGCTGCGGTAGTACGGCATCTCCGCCTCCTGCTTTGTCCGCTTCGCAAAACTGCTTTGTCCGCTTTGCGAATTGGGGCGCCCGATTATCGGACGCTATTGTCCGCCATTCGTAGCCTCTACTAGGTTCAATTCTCGTGTCAATTCACCCGCGGGGGGCTCCGCCCCCCACGAACCCCCCGGCCAACCCGGTCAACCCGCGGGGGGCTCCGCCCCCCACGAACCCCCCGGCCAACCCGGCAGACCCCGTACCCCCGGTATTCGTGGGTCTTCTCGACGATGCCGCGGTCTTCCCGCCGGGTAACGCGTCCCTGCCGGAGGCTTTCACCGCGCACCGGCGGCACCGCGCAGCCTGGTACGCCCCCGTCGTCGGGCCGCTGCTGATCCCCGCCGACGCCGCCGCGGCCGTCCCCGCCGGGTTCGAGATCGGACTCGTCGGCCCGATCGCGGAGGTCGCCCGCGCGCTGGAGGCGGTGCCGCCGGGCGTGACCGTCCGCCAGATCGAGGCGCCGGTCGCCAAGCGGGGCGAGGACCCGCAACCCGGCCTGCGCGAGCTGCTCGAGCTGATCGGTTCGAAAAACATCCAGGGGTACGCCGAGACGCCGCTGACCTGGGGCCTGCACGGGGCGCTGGACGTGATCGCCGAGGCCCGCGCGTCCGGGGTGCCGGTAGCCCCCAAGTTCCGCACCGGCGGGCTGGCCGCCGAGCTGTTCCCGACGCCGGCCGAGCTGGCCGCCGTCATGTGCGCCTGCCGGGACCGGTCGCTGCCCTTCAAGCTGACCGCCGGGCTGCACCACGCCATCCGGCACACCGATCCCGAGACCCGTTTCCTGCACCATGGTTTCCTCAACGTGCTGGTCGCCTCCGCCACGGCCGCCGACGGCGCGCCGCAGGCCCAGGTTGCCGAGATCCTCGCCGGCGCCGACGCGATACCGCTGGCGAGCGCCCTGCGCAAGCGGCTGGACCAGCCGCGTCCACTGTGGATCGGGTTCGGTAGCTGCAGCATCGCCGAGCCGCTGGCCGACCTGCGTACCCTCGGTCTGCTGGCCGCGCCGGAAGGAGCGGTCGCGTGAGGGAGCGCAGCGGGCGGGTTACCGGCCCGGCCTGGTTGGGACTGGCGCCCGACGACCCGTTCGGCGTGCACAACCTGCCCTACGGCGCGTTCGCCACCGACGAGGGGTGGATCCGGCTCGGCGCCCGCATCGGCGACCGGGTCCTCGACCTCGCCGCGCTGGAGCGGGCCGGCCTGGTCGAGGCCGCCGGCACACTCCAGGCGCCCGCGCTCAACCCGTTCCTGGCCCTGGGCCGTCCACACTGGACGGCCGTGCGAGACCGGCTGACCGAGCTGCTGACCGATAGCGCCTACCGCGACCGGGTGGAGCCTCTGCTCGTACCCCTGGAGTTTGCGCGGCCACAGCTGCCTTTCGAGGTGGGTGACTACGTCGACTTCTACGCCTCCGAAGAGCACGCGACGAACCTGGGCCGGCTGCTGCGGCCGGGCACACCGCCGTTGTTTCCCAACTGGAAGCACCTGCCCATCGGGTACCACGGGCGGTCCGGGACGGTCGTCGTCTCCGGCACCGATGTGGTGCGGCCGCGCGGGCAGCGCAAGACCGCGGACGGGCCGACCTTCGGGCCGACGCAGCGCCTGGACATCGAGGCCGAGGTCGGCTTCGTGATCGGGGCCGGGTCGCGTCCGGGCCAGCCGCTGTCCACATCGGACTTTGCCGACCACGTGTTCGGGGTCGTACTCGTCAACGACTGGTCGGCGCGTGACATCCAGGCGTGGGAGTACCAGCCGCTCGGGCCGTTTCTGGGCAAGTCATTCGCCACGTCGGTGTCGGCGTGGGTCGTGCCGCTGGACGCGCTGGCATGCGCGCGGGTGCCGGCTCCGGTGCAGGACCCGCCGGTGCTGCCCTACCTCGCCGACGACCGGACCGGCTACGACATCCGCATCGAGGTGGTGTGGAACGGCACGATCGTGTCCCGGCCACCGTTCGCAGGGCTGTACTGGACGCCCTCGCAGCAGTTGGCCCACCTGACGGCGAACGGCGCGTCGGTGCGCCCCGGTGACCTCTACGCCTCCGGCACCGTGTCCGGGCCGGCGCGCGACCAGACCGGCTCGTTCATGGAGCTCACCTGGGGCGGGACCGAGCCGGTGACGCTCGGGGACGGCCGTACCCGGACGTTTCTGGAGGACGGGGACACCGTGACGCTGACCGCGTCTGCGCCCGGCCTGGACGGCTCGGTGGTCGGCTTCGGCGAGGTGGTCGGGCGCATCCTGCCGGCTCTCCCATGATCGGCACAACGTTCCGAAAGTCGTGGCCTTGACGCCGGTCTGAGACAACAACTGCCGGCACGTTGTGTTCGACGATGAGGTGTGTCGTCGTCTGGTGTGGAGTACGGCTTCGCCGATGAGTAGCAGGAAGCGCCGATCGCCGTGGGTCAGGACACGCTGGGCCTCAACACGGGCGGCAACGCCCTCCTCGACATCGTCTGGGATGCCGTAGAAGTCGACGATCGTGGTCAGTACGCCCCGGGCATAGTCGGGAGTTTGGAGCAGGCCCGGCACGACGGCCGACTCCCAGACCCGAAAGAGCGTGGTCTTCTCGTAAGCCGTGACGTTGCCGCGCTGACGACGCTTGGTGCCCGCCTTGAGCGACCGTCGCCAATCGAGGATCTGGGCGTCAATCGAGCGTAGTGCTGCGATGAGGTCGGGTATCTCGCTCGGGAAGCCGCAGGCGATACACCAATCGCGGATGTCGGCCTCGGACGGCGTCTGTTTCCCGTACTCGAGTTTGCTGACCTTCGATGGCTGCCAGCCACATCGGGCGGCCAGCTCACGGCCTGTCAGTGCCGCATCCCGGCGGAGGTCACGGAGGCGGATGCCCAGTGCCTCGATGGCCGGCTTGGCGACGACGGGGCGGCTCATGGCGACGAGGTGACGAAGTCTTCGAGCGTGAGGAAGTCACCCAGTTCCCGCTCGGTCAGCAACGCCAACAGTCACTCCGTGTTGAAGAACCGCACCAGTTCCTTCGGGATCTCCACAACGACCTCGTCGGAACCCCCGACTCACACAGTCGGCCAGGGCCTCGCGGTCGACGATGAGCTTTCCTTGAACCGCGAACGTACCGCGGTCGGTTTCGTAGACCGCCGGGCAGGTGCCCCGCTCGCTGTCGGTTCCGAGGAAGCGTAGGCGCATGATTCCCTCCTCAACGCAGGCGTTGCCCCGAATTTCTCGATCCGCGCGAATCGCTCGTCGCGGGCTGACGGACGGACGTCAAGACGTGCCGGCGGTTCCTTCCGACCGGAAGGGAAACAGAGGCACTGTCTCGTACCCGAAGGCCAAGATCGGGACTGCCGTGGCACCGCGCGTACCCTGGGGTTTGAATGGGGTCGCTATGGTTCCCCGCGGAGGTGTCATGGCGGGGGTGGGGCGTCCCGGTCGGCTGCGCGCGGCGACCGCGGCAGTTGGCGTGTTCGTGCTGGTCGCCGGGCTTATCGCGATCAGCTGGCGGGTCCTGCGCCCGGCGACGATGATCGATCGGTCCGCGCGGCCGTACCCGAGGGCCGCGGCGTTCGCCGAGCCCACGCGCTACGCCTCCCTGCCGCATGCGCCGCTGATTCTCGACGGGCGGTTACGGATCTTTGCGGAGAAGCGTCGGGTGTGGGCCGACACCGCGGTCACCAACAAGACCGAGGTCAACCCGTACTGGGCGTACCGGCGCTGGCCGGGCCAGGTGATCGGGGTCGTGGGCGTGGAGCCGGCCGGCACGCACCCTGACCCCGTCGTGGTCAGCCAGTGGAGCGACGGCACCGTCGTGGGCATCGACGCCCGCAGCGGCCATGTCGCCTGGCACAAGCGGATCGCCGCACACGACCCCAACGGCTACGTCGGGCGGCGCACCGGGGCGCGGACCGTGTACGACCCGCGCGGGCTCTACACGGCATCCACCGCCGACGGGACGCCGGTGCTCGTGGTCGGCGGGCAGTCGGGCGCGGCCGGGTACGACCCGTGGACCGGTGCGCGGCGCTGGCACCGGCCGGCGGCGTGCCGTGACCGGCACGCCGAGTGGACCGGTGCGACAACGTACGTGGCCCGATGCGGCGACCGGCTCGACATCCTCGACGCCGCGACCGGCCAGCAGGTCGGCTCCTGGACCGGCCCCGCCCCGCGCCCATGGGGCTGCGCGCTCGGCCACTCCGGCTGCCGGATGGTGGCCAGCGCCGGCGCCAACTACCGGCTCGGCCCCGACGGCTCGGTGACCCCGGCGACGTGGGCGCGGTCGGCGAAGGGGTTCCTGTCCGGCGACGGGTACGTGGACTGGCGCCGCGACTCCACGGTGCGCCTCGTCGACGCGGCCACCGGCGAGGTGCGCTGGGAGGCGCCGCTGCACGGGTACGTGATCGGCGCCGACGCCGACTTCGTCTACCTCGTCACCTGGTCACACTGGGTGGTCGCGCTCGACGCCAAGACCGGCATCGACCGGGCCCGCGTCCCCGTGCCGGCCCGCCGGGACTGGCACGCCGGCTATGTCTTCGCCCGGCACGGGTTGGTGGTCGTCGAGCGCGTCGTCGGCAGCCCCGACACCGAGGACGACCGGTACTACTACAACATGACCCCCATCACCCTGCTGGGCACCTAGAGCGCGGACTCTGCGGCGGCGAGGAACAGGTCGTCCTCCTCGGGGGTGCCGATGGTGACGCGCACGCCCTCGCCCGGGAAGGGCCGCACGATCACGCCCGCCTTCTCGCACGAAGCCGCGAACTCGACACTGCGCGCGCCGAGGGGCAGCCAGACGAAGTTGGCCTGCGTCTCCGGTACGTCGACAACGAGCTTGCGCACCGCGGCCAGCAGCCGCTCGCGCTCGGTGACCACCGCGGCGGCGCGGCGGGCCATCTCCCCGGACGCGCGCAGCGCGGCCAGCGCGGCGGCCTGCGCGGCGCTCGACGTGGAGAACGGCGTGACGACCTTGCGGACCGCGGCGGCCACCTCGGGCGAGGCGACCAGGAAGCCGACCCGCAGCCCGGCGAGCCCCCACGCTTTCGAGAAGGTGCGCAGCACGACCACGTTGGGCCGGTCGCCGTAGGTGGTCAGGCCGTCGGGCACGTCCTCGTCGGTGACGAACTCCCGGTACGCCTCGTCCAGCACGACCAGCACGTTCGCCGGCACCGCGTCGAGGAACCGGTCGAGCTGGGCGCGGCGGATCGCCGTACCCGTCGGGTTGTTGGGGTTGCAGACCATCACCAGCCGCGTGCGGTCGGTGATCGCGGCGGCCATCGCGTCGAGGTCGTGGGCGTGCTCCCGGGTGTTGGGCACCTTCGTGCTGACCGCGCCGGTCGTCGCGGCGATGATCGGGTAGGCCTCGAAGGAGCGCCACGAGTAGAGCATCTCGTCGCCGGGCAGGCAGGTGGCGCGGGCGAGGTGCTCGGCGAGCGCGACGGATCCGCAGCCCGTCGCGACCCGGTCGACGTCGACTCCGTGCTTTTCCGCCAGCACCGTGCGCAGTTCAAGAACACCCATGTCCGGGTACCGGTGGATGCTCGCGGCCGCCTCGGCGATCGCCTCCGGCACGCCGGGCAGGGGGCCGAAGGCGACCTCGTTGCTGGCCAGCTTCACCGCGCCCGGCACGCTGCGGCCGGGAACGTAGCTGGGCAGCGCGTCGAGATCGGGACGGGTGAGGCTCATTTTTCGTCTCCTGGCTTCTCCGGTGGGTGGGTGACGTCCACGACGACGGTGGCCGCCGACTTGTCATGCAGAGCCTGGTGCAGCGGCCGGTCGACGGCGACGAACAGGCAGTCGACGAACTGGAGCACGAAACCGACGCCGCAGGTCCACAGCAGGGTGGCGAAGCCCATCGGGTTCCACCGGCGGAACGCCCGGCCGAACCCGAGCGGCCCGTCCTCCTCCAGCCGCAGCACCTTGATCCCGAGCAGCCGCTTGCCGACGGTCTGGCCGCGGTTGGCCAGCGCCGGCACCTCGTAGGCGAACCACAGCGCCGCGGCGATGAACGTGATCGTGAACGCCAGCGTCTGGGTGTTCTGCGGCTGCGGGATGTCGTCGTAGGGCTGGTGCGCCTGGACCCGCTGGAACGCCAGCTTGTACCAGGGCCAGAACTCCTCGTAGAGCTTGTAGACGAACCAGCCGTTGACCACGGCGTTGATCACCAGCAGGATCCCGATGTCGACCAGCCGGGCCACGAAGCGCCGGCCGAGGTCGGCGATCGGATACCCGTGCGGGCGTGGCGCTGGCATGAGCAGGTGCGCGTACGCGGCGTGGATGGGGTAGCCCGGGGGGAATTGGGTGCCGGGCGGGAACTGGGTGCCGGGCGGGAACTGGGTGCCGGGCGGGAGCTGGGTGCCGGGCGGTATCTGGGTGCCGGGGGGCGGCCAGGCGGCGCCGGGGGGCGGCGGTCCCTGGGCTGGAGACGGCGGCGCGGGCGTCGCTAGCGGCGGTGGAGTCGACTGGGGCGGCTGGGTCGACTGGGGCGGCTGGGTCGGCTGGGGTGGCGGGGTCGGCTTTGGTGCCGCTGGGTGATGCGGCGCCGGTTTGGGCGGTGGCGCCGGTGAGGTGGGCTTGACCGTTGGCGGCCCGGCTGGCGGGGTCGCATCGGCGGGCAGCGGGTCACCGATCCAGCCCTCGCCGTCCCAGTACCGCTGGGTGGTGGGCTCGGCCGGATCCTTGTACCAGCCCGGTTCGATGCTCACGGCTGCGCCACCTGCACCACGACGGTCTCCGCGCACTTGTCGTGCAGGCACTGCCGGTAGGGCTGGTCCCATAGCTGCCACAGCCCGTCAGCGAGGTTGAAGTAGCTGGCGACCGCGCCGGCCACATGCTGCACCACCCAGCGGCGGCGCGCCGTCCGCGCGTCGACTGGGCCGCCGTCGACCGCCCGCACCACCCGGATCTTCATGACGCGCTTGCCGATCGTCTGCCCGGTCTTGACGAACATCTTCACGTAGTAGACGTATGAGGCGGCGAACGACAGCGGCAGGATGATCGCGAAGATGACGAGCTCGATGCCGATGATGATCGCCGGGTCCGGCGCGGTGGAGGTGTCGATCGACGACATGTAGGGGATGAAGATCGCGAGGAACACGATGAAGAACGGCACAAGGATCGCTAACCCGAAGATCAGCCCGTCCAGCAGGTAGGCCAGGAGCCGCTGCGAGAAATCCGCCAGCGGGGCGCCGTTCGCCGCCACGGGGCGCGCGGGCGGCGGGTACCCGTACCCGGGTGGCGGCCCGTAGCCGGGCGGCGGAGCGTAGCCGGGGGGCGGCCCATAAGCCGGCGGTGGCGCGTAGCCCGCGTATCCCGGCGGCGGACCGTACGCCGGTTCGTATGGCGAGGCGGGCGGTGTGCTGTATGGCGGTGCCGCCGGTGCGCCGGATGGCTGGCCCGGCGGGGCGCCGGGCGGCTGAGCGGGCCGGAACGGCGGCGCGGAGTCCGGCGCGCCGATCGGACCACCGCGCTCCGCGCTCGCCGGGATGTCTCCGGACGGGTGCTCGTCGTGTGTCACGCAGTTAGTTTTACAGGTTCCCCCGACGCTCCTGCTCCCGCTCGATGGCCTCGAAGAGCGCCTTGAAGTTGCCCTTGCCGAAACCGAGCGAACCGTGCCGTTCGATCAGCTCGAAGAAGACCGTCGGGCGGTCCTGAACGGGACGGGTGAAGATCTGCAGCAGGTACCCGTCCTCGTCGCGGTCGACCAGGATCCGGCGCGCCTTCAGCTCCTCGATCGGGACGCGTACCTCGCCGATGCGGGCGCGCAGCGCCGGGTCGTCGTAATACGAGTCCGGGGTGTCCAGGAACTCCACGCCGGCCACGCGCATCGCGTCCACGCTGCGGAGGATGTCGTTCGTGGCGACCGCCACGTGCTGGGCACCCGGCCCGCCGTAGAACTCCAGGTACTCGTCGATCTGGGACTTGCGCCGCGAGACGGCCGGCTCGTTGAGCGGGAACTTCACCTTGCGGGTGCCGCTGGCAACCACCTTGCTCATCAACGCCGAGTAGTCGGTGGCGATGTCGTCGCCGACGAACTCCGCCATGTTGGTGAAGCCCATGACCCGCTTGTAGAACTCCACCCACTCGTCCATGTGGCCCAGCTCGACGTTGCCGACGATGTGGTCGACGGCCTGGAAGAAGCGCTTGGGCTGCGCGGCGTCGCGATCCACGATCGGCGGCCGGGCGACAAAGCCGGGCAGGAAGACCCCCGTGTAGCGGGAGCGGTCGACCAGGGTGTGCCGGGTCTCGCCGTAGGTCGCGATCGCGGCTACCCGTACCGTGCCGTCGTCGTCGGTCAGGTCGTGTGGCTTCTCCAGGCCGGTGGCGCCCTGAGCGATCGCGTGCTCGTACGCCTTGTCGACGTCGGGGACCTCCAGCGCGATGTCGACGATTCCGTCCCCGTGCTTCGCGCAGTGCCTGGTCGCCTCGGCGTCCGCGTGCACCCCACCGGCGAAGACGAACCGCGCCGAGCCGGCCACGAGCACGTACTCGGCGTGGTCGCGGCAGCCCTGCTCCGGCCCGCGGTAGGCGACGCACGTCATGCCGAACGCGGTGGAGTAGTAGTGCGCGGACTGCTTGGCGTTGCCGACGTAGAAGCGGACGTAGTCGATGCCCTTGACCGGGAACGGGTCGGCCGAGATGTCATGCGCGACGGCGCCGATGAGCTGGTCGGTGTCGATGCTGTCGTCGATCGCTCGCGTCATCGTGGACTCCCCTCGGGTACGCGTACCGGACAGCCTCGCCCCGCCTGTGCGACTGGGCAACAGACGCTAGTCTGGGTGGGCAGCTTGTACAGATCATGCGTCATCTCGCGCCACCAGGTGGTCAGATTGTCCATAGATTCGCTTGACTTGCGCCTGTTGGAACTGCTCGCCGCCGAGCCGCGCATCGGCGTGCTGGAGAGCTCCCGGCGGCTACGCGTGGCGCGCGGCACCGTCCAGGCGCGGATGGACCGCCTAGTCGAGCGGGGCGTCGTGCGCGGCTTCGGCCCGGAGATCGACCCGGTCGCGTTGGGCTATGGGGTGACCGCGTTCGTCACCTTGGAGATCAGCCAGCGATACGGTCACGATCCCGTCGCCGCGCACCTCGGCGAGATCCCCGAGGTCCTGGAGGCGCATACGATCACGGGCTCGGGCGACCTGCTGTGCCGGATCGTGGCGCGCTCCAACACCGACCTGCAGCGGGTGATCGACCTGGTCGTCGGGTACGAGGGGATCGTGCGCGCCTCGACGATCATCGCGTTGGCCGAGCAGATCCCCTACCGGACGCTCCCCCTGGTGCGGGCCGCCGCCACCTCCACTTCTCCATGATCATGAACGATTCGGATCGCTATAGCAGCCGGAATCCTTCATGATCATGGGAGGGGGGGAGGAGGTGGGCGTTGACTTCGCGGACCGCGTCGGCCAGGTCGGGGACCTGGACCACTTCGATACCGGCACCGACAAGCTCCTCGACGCCGTGGCCGTCGACGAACATGACCGGCTCGCCCCACGCGTAGACGACGCGGGGGATCCCGGCGGCGCGGATCAGCGCCGCGCACGACAGTGGGCGGGACCGGCGGGCGCTGCACGGTTCGAGCGAGCTGTAGATGGTCGCGCCGGTGAGATCGGTGTCGACTTTGGACAGTGCCGACTCCTCGGCGTGGACGAGCGGGTCGGTATCCCGCGAGTACCCGCGCGAGATCTCCCGGCCCGCGGCGTCGACGATCACCGCGCCCACCGAGAACGCCGTGTCCGACGGCGGGCAGCGCCGGGACTCTTCGATGGCGACACGCAGCCAGTGCCGGTCCACCGCGGCCATCGACAACAGATAGCGCAGCACGACGACGTCGCCGAGGCGGGTCACGTCGGCGAGGCCTAGCACCGAACCCGCGCCGGCGAAGCGGGGCGCCTGCGGATCACCGACGAACACCGGCGCGATCGCCAGGTGCAGTTCGTCGGCGAGGCCGAGGTCCATGAGCTGGGTCAGGACGGTGCTGCCGCCCTCGACCATGAGCCGGCGTACGCCCCGGCGCGCGAGGTCGGCGAGGACCGCGGGAAGCCCGTCGGCGACCACGACCGTGGCGACGTCGGAGACTCCCGGCAGCGGCGCGGGCGCATAGACGAGCTTGGGCGCATCCCCGACCGTGAAGAACCGGCTGGCCGGGTCGAGGTCGCCGCTGCCCGTGACGGTCACCTTGACCGGGTCGGGCGGCAGCCCGCGCGCCACCCGCGCCGCCCGGCGGGCGGGGTCCCGGATGACCAGGCGCGGGTTGTCGCGGCGGATCGTGTTGGCTCCGACCAGGATCGCGTCGCAGCCGGCGCGTACCTCGTCCACGCGGTCGAAGTCGGCCTCGTTGGACAGCAGCAGGCGCTCGTCGCTGGCGTCGTCGAGATATCCGTCGGCAGAGACGGCACAGCTCAGCACCGTGTAGGGCCTGGTGTCCACGCCGGTCAGTCTGCCCCACGATCGGCCCGATCCTGGGCTACGGTGGCGCGCGTGACTACGCGGGCGGTGGGCAGGTTCGAGGCCGCCCTCGGCGTGATCGGGCTGGCGGCGCTGGCGACCACGTACGTGCTGATCACCGGTAGGAACCCCCTGGCCAAGGTCGGCGATTGGCTGACCCGCACGGGGTCGCTGGCCGACCCCGCACCGGCCTGGACGCACCGCCTCGACGACCAGCCGACCACGGCGACCGTGACCGGCGGCGCGATCGTGTTCGCCACCCGCGACGGCGTGGAAGTGCGCGACGCCGGCACCGGTCGGGCGCTGTGGAGCCGGGGCGCGGACTCGGCCGCCGTTGCGGGTGACTCGGTCATCGTGCGCACGGGCGGCGGATACGAGGTGGTCGACCCGACGTCGGGTGCGACCCGGTGGCGCGACAGTGCCTCGGTCGTGTGGACCTACCGCGACGCGGTGCTGGCGATCTCCTGCCCGAAAGAGTGCGTCCTCTCCCGGCGGTCCCCTGTGGACGGTGTCGCCCAATGGAAGGCCGCGCTGCCGTCCGGTGCCCGGGTGCTCTCCAGCGCCGACCGGGGCGGCGACCTGCCGCCGGCGGTCGGCCTTCCGGTCGACGGCCGGCTATACGTCATCGACACGGCCACCGGTGCGCGCCTGCGCCAGGAGCAGCCGGACGCCGACACCCGGGTGTCCGTCCTCGGTGGACGGATCGTGCGCTCGACCGTGGTGCGGCGCGGCGACGGCTGCCGGTTCGCCGTGGAGGGGCGCGATCCGGCGAGCGGTCGCACGATCTGGAAGAAGGACGGGTACGACCTGGGCACCGGCTGCGGGCAGCGGCGCGACCCGGTCAGCGCGGGTGGGGTGCTGACCGCGGTCCGCGCCGACGACCGGCCGGTCGCGCTGTCGGTCGGCGACGGGCGCGAGCTATGGGTCGGCGCTCCGGGCGAGACGCTGCTCGGCACGGACGGCCGGTACGCGCTGGTGCGCGCCGGCCGGACGATCACCGTCGTCGACGTGGCTGGCGGGCCGCGATGGAGCCATGAGCTACCGGCGGGGGCGCGGGCCCGCCTCACCCCGTACGCCGTCGTCGTGGATGACGGGCCGGCCGGGCGGGTGGTCGGCTACGACGTGGCCGGCGGGGCGACCCTGGTCGACGTGGCGACGCAGGGATCGGCGATCGGCGGGGGACCGGGCGGCCTGGTGCTGGGCCGCGGGCGTACCGTCGGATTTGTGCCTTTCGCGGCCTCTGCCCCGTGACCCCTTTGCTGAGTAGGGCGCCCCTATCACCGCCTGGGCAGTGATAGGGGCGCCCTACTCAGCAGTAAGGCCTGGTGGCTACGCTCCCAACCATGCCCGAGTTCGCCTACGCGCCCCTCCTGCCCCTCGGCCCGGACACCACGCACTACCGCCTGATCGGCACGGACGGGGTGGGCGTCGTCGACGGACCGGGCGGCCACCGGTTCCTCACCGTCGAGCCGGAGGTGCTGACCCGGCTGACGGACGAGGCCATGCACGACATCGCGCACTACCTGCGGCCGGCGCACCTGGCCCAACTGCGGGCGATCATCGACGACCCGGCGGCGTCGCCGAACGACCGGTTCGTCGCGCTCGACCTGCTGCGCAACGCCAACATCGCGGCCGGCGGGGTGCTGCCGATGTGCCAGGACACGGGCACCGCGATCGTGATGGGCAAGCGCGGCCGGTTCGTGCTCACCGACGGGCGCGACGAGGAGGCGATCGCGCGCGGCGTATACGACGCGTACACCCGGCTCAACCTGCGGTATTCGCAGCTCGCGCCGCTGACGATGTGGGACGAGAAGAACACCGGCTCCAACCTGCCGGCCCAGATCGAGATCTACGCCGACGGCGACGACGCCTACAAGTTTCTCTTCATGGCCAAGGGCGGCGGCTCGGCCAACAAGAGCTACCTCTACCAGGAGACCAAGGCGCTGCTGAACCCGGCGCGGATGATGCGGTTCCTGGAGGAGAAGCTGCGGCTGATCGGCACCGCCGCCTGCCCGCCCTACCACCTGGCGATCGTCATCGGTGGCACCAGCGCCGAGTACGCGCTGAAGACCGCGAAGTACGCCTCGGCGAAGTACGTGGACAACCTCCCGACCAGCGGCGACATGACCGCCCACGGGTTCCGTGACGTGGCGCTCGAGGCCGAGGTGCTGGAGCTGACCCGCGACTTCGGCATCGGTGCCCAGTTCGGCGGCCGGTACTTCTGCCACGACGTGCGTGTGGTCCGGCTGCCCCGGCACGGCGCGTCCTGCCCGGTCGCGATCGCCGTCTCCTGCTCGGCCGACCGGCAGGCGGTGGCGAAGATCAACGCCGACGGGGTGTGGCTGGAGCAGCTGGAGACCGACCCGGCGCGCTTCCTGCCCGACGTCGAGCTGGACGGCGGGGAGGTCGTCCGCATCGACCTCAACCGCCCGATGGGCGAGATCCGGGCGGAGCTGTCCAGGTACCCGGTGAAGACCCGGCTGTCGTTGACGGGCCCGCTCGTGGTGGCCCGCGACATTGCCCACGCCAAGATCGCCGAGCGGCTCGACGCGGGTGAGTCGATGCCGGACTACCTGCGCGATCACGCGGTCTACTACGCGGGGCCGGCGAAGACGCCCGACGGCTTCGCGTCCGGCTCGTTCGGGCCGACGACCGCGGGCCGCATGGACGCGTACGTGGAGAAGTTCCAGCAGGCCGGCGGCTCGCTGGTGATGCTGGCCAAGGGCAACCGGTCCAGGCAGGTGACCGAGGCGTGCCAGCGGTTCGGCGGCTTCTACCTGGGCTCGATCGGCGGCCCCGCGGCCCGGCTCGCGCAGGACTGCATCAAGCACGTCGAGGTCCTGGAGTATCCGGAGCTGGGCATGGAGGCGATCTGGAAGATCGAGGTCGTGGATTTCCCCGCCTTCGTCGTGGTCGACGACAAGGGCAACGACTTCTTCGCCGAGACCACCAAGCCGGTCCTCACGGTCGGCCGGCGCTGAGGCGGGTGGTGCCGGACACCTTGGGAGGGACTTCCGGCACCACCCGCTCTTTTCCGCGTAATCCGGCACCCGCCACTGCGTCGGATTACTGCCACGGCGAGCCGCCGACAACCTCCCCGGTCCGCGTATCGCGCGGAGTCAACAGCTCAGCTCGTTACTGACATGGTGCCTGGTGCCGCTGTCTTTTCTCTCTCATCGGTCTACCAGCGGAATGTCCCGCGGGTGACAGCGTAGTAGCGCAAACACGGGCGCTAACGATGAAATGTGACTGATCCGGTGTGTACACGGGCGGGTACTGTCGGTCCGGCGCAATAGGTTGCATCTGGCGACTGCTACTCAGGCAGGAGTAGGAATGCGTTTTGGCATCCTGGGTCCGCTGCGGATCCAGGCGGGGGATACCGAGACGACGCTGGCGGCCGTCCGCGAGCGGACGGTGCTGGCCGTCCTGCTCCTCTACCCCAACGAGGTGGTGCCGGTCGAGCGGCTGGCCGAGGCGGTGTGGGGCGCCGATCCACCGTCGACCATGCGGGCGCAGGTCCACAGCTGCGTGTCCCGGCTGCGCCGCGGGCTCCGGCGCACCGGCATCGACGAGGACGTCGTGGTCACCGACCCGGCCGGATACGTGGTGCGGGTCGCCGCCGCCGACCTGGACTCCCTGGTCTTCGCCCGCGCGGTCGCCGAGGGGCGCGCCGCCGCGGCCGCCGGTCGGCTGGAAGAGGCCCGCGACCGCCTGCGCGGCGCCCTCGCACTGTGGCGCGGCCCGGCGCTGGCCGGCATCGGCAGCCGCCAGGTCGAGATCGGCGCGTCGGCTCTGGAGGAGCAGCGCTCGGCGGCCCTGGAGGACTGCCTCGACGTCGAGCTGCGACTGGGCCTGGCACACGAGCTGATCGGCGAGCTGACCGACGTGGTCGAGCGGTTTCCGGTGCGCGAGCGCCTGCGCGGCCAGCTCATGGTCGCGCTCTACCGGGTCGGGCGGCAGGCCGACGCCCTCGCCGTCTACCGGCAGGGCCGCGAGGCCCTCGCCGAGGAGCTGGGCCTCGAGCCCGGCCCGCACCTGCAGGAGCTGCACCGGCGCATCCTCAACCGCGACCCGGCGCTGCTCGGCGAGCGCCCGGAGCCGCCGGCGCGCGCCGCCTCGGCGCCCCGCCACTGCCTGCCCCGTGACGTCGTCGACTTCACCGGCCGCGAGACCACCGTCGCCCGGCTGCTCAGCAGCGTGCCCACCGACCCCGCCGCCGGTCCGGCCATCCCCGTCATCGAGGTCATCGACGGGATGGCGGGCACCGGCAAGACCAGCCTCGCCGTCCACGTCGCGCACCTCGCCGCGGAGCGGTACCCGGACGCCCAGCTCTTCATCGACCTGCACGGCCACAGTGACCAGGCGCCCGTCGACGTGCCCACCGCCCTCGACGCGCTGCTGCGCCAGTTGGGCGTGCCGGCCGACCGGATCCCGGAGCGCCTCGACGAGCGGACCATGCTGTGGCGCACCGAGCTGACCGCGCGCCGGGCGCTCGTGGTGCTCGACAACGCAGCCGACTCCGCCCAGGTGATCCCACTGCTGCCCGGCGGCTCCCGCACGCTGACCCTGGTCACTAGCCGGCGGCGCCTCTCCGGCCTGGACGGGGTGCACCACGTCTCCCTCGACGTGCTCGACCCGGCCGCGGCTGTCCGGCTGCTCGCGCGGGTCGCCGGGGAGCGGGTGGCCGACCAGCCGCAGGCGGCGGCGGAGGTGGCCCGGCTGTGCGGATACCTGCCGCTGGCGCTGCGCCTGGCCGCCGCCCGGCTGCTGCACCGGTCCAGCTGGACGGTCGCCGACCTGGCCCGCCGGTTGCAGCGGGCGAAGGCGCCGCTGGCCGAGCTGGCAGTCGAGGGGCGCACCGTCACCGCCGCGTTCGCGCTGTCCCACCAGCACCTCGACGAGACCGCGCAACGGGTGTTCCGGCTGCTCGGCCTGCACCCGCCCCACTCGTTCGCCGCGCCGGCCGTCGCCGCGCTGGCCGACCTCGACGTCGACGCCACGCAGGACCTCCTCGAAGACCTGGTCGACGCGCACCTGCTGGAGGCGCCGTCCGCGCACCGGTACCGGCTGCACGACCTGCTCCACGAATACGCCGGGGAGCTGGCCGGCCGTCCCGAGCTGGCGGCGGAGCGGCAGGAGTCGCTGCGCCGGATGGTCGGGTACTACCTGCACGCGGCCGCTCGAGCCACCGGGTTCCTCGAGCCCGCCTTCGCCCGCGAGAGCCTCGACCTGCTGGGCCCGCCGCCGCGCTGGGTGCCGGAGATCACCAGCGAGGCCGAGGCGCTCTCCTGGCTGGAGCGCGAGCGGGTCAACCTGGTCGCCTGCATCCGGCTCGCCGCGACGCTGCGCTGGACCCGCGAGGTGTGCCAGCTGGCCCGGGCGCTGTGGGTCCACCTGTGGTCGCACGGCTACACCTACGAGCTGGTCGAGACGCACGAGCTGGCGCTGTCCGCGGCGGAGGCGCTGGGCGACGAGGCGGCGGTGGCGACGGCGCACAACTACCTCGCGTCCGGGTACGGCCGGCAGGGTCGCTGGTCGGACGCGGTGACCCACCTGCACCGGGCGCTCGACGCCCGCCGCCGGCTCGGCGACGTGCCCGGCCAGGTGGCCACGCTCGACAACCTCGGGCTCGCCTACCGCACCGAGGGCCGCTACGCCGAGGCGGTCGCGCACATCGAGCAGGAGCTCGAACTGGCCCGCACGCTGGGACCCGACGCGCTGACCCGCCCCCTGGCCAACCTCGGCAGCGTCTACATGATGTTCGGGCACTACACCGAGGCGCTCGCCCAGCACCGCCAGCACCTGGCCGTGAGCCACCAGCTCGGCAACCGTTACCAGCAGGCGATCGCGCTCGGCGACCTCGGCGCGGTGCACGTCCGGCTCGGCCACTTCAACGTGGCGGTGGCGCTGCTCAAGCGGGCCGCGCAGCTCAAGCCCGAGGTGGGCAACCGGTACGGGGCCGCCGACACGCTCTCCGACCTCGGCACCGCATACCGGGGCCTGGGCGACCTCACCGAGGCGCTGGCCTGTCAGCGGGAGGCCCTCGAACTGATGCGGCAGGTCAGCGACATCGCCGGCGAGTGCCAGATCCTCAACGACCTGGGCGTGACGCTGCGGGTCGTGGGGGAGCTGGCGGAGGCGCGCGAGCTGCACCATCTGGCGCTGCGGCAGGCCGAGGGCATCGGTCACCGGTACCAGCAGGCCCGGGCGCACGAGGGGGTCGCGGGCACCTGGGTGGCGGTCGACCCGGCCCGGGCGCGCGAGCACTGGAGCCAGGCCGTGAAGCTCTTCACGGAGCTGGGCGTGCCCGAGCGCGACGAGGTGGCGCACCGGCTGGCGGAGCTGGACAGGCAGACGCCGTGGCCGACCGTGCCGCCCCCGCGCGCCGATCAAGGAGAAAGTGACGTGGTTTGGAGATCAAACCACGTAGATAACTCCAAGATCGGCGAGGCAGGGGGCGGGCAAGGGGCGGGGCTAGGGGCGAGGCAGCGCCGGGCATAACGCGCCCCCAGTAACACGCGCGCCCAAAACCCGCGCCGACCGGGCAGGATGGGTGGCATGGTCGAGTACCGCGTCGAACGCGACACGATGGGTGAGGTACGGGTCCCGGCGGATGCGCTGTGGCGGGCGCAGACCCAGCGGGCCGTGGAGAACTTCCCGCTCTCCGGCAGCACGCTGGAGCGCCGGCACATCCGGGCGCTGGCACAGGTCAAGGCGGCCGCGGCGGCGGTCAACGCCGAGCTGGGCGTCCTGGACCACAAGGTGGCCGACGCGATCATCGAAGCCGCTACCGAGATCGCGGCCGGCGAGCACGATGACCAGTTCCCGGTCGACGTGTTCCAGACCGGGTCGGGCACCTCGTCCAACATGAACATGAACGAGGTGATCGCCTCGCTGGTGGCCAAGCGCCTGGCGTTCACCGTGCACCCCAACGACCATGTCAACGCGTCGCAGTCGTCCAACGACGTGTTCCCGTCGTCGGTGCACCTGGCGGCGACCGCGGCGATCGTCGAGGACCTGGTGCCGGCGCTGGAGCACCTGGTCACGGCGCTGGTCGACAAGTCCGAGGAGTTCGCCGGCGTCGTCAAGTCCGGGCGCACGCACCTGATGGACGCCACGCCCGTCACGCTCGGGCAGGAGTTCTCCGGATACGCCGCGCAGGTCCGCTACGGCATCGAACGGCTCCAGGCGACGCTGCCCCGGGTGGCGGAGCTACCGCTCGGCGGCACGGCGGTGGGCACCGGCATCAACACCCCGCCCGGGTTCGCCCGCCTCGTGATCGAGCGGCTGGCCCACGACACTCGGCTGCCGCTCACCGAGGCGCGCAACCACTTCGAGGCGCAGGGCGCCCGCGACGGCCTGGTCGAGGCGTCCGGCCAGCTACGCACGATCGCCGCCGGCCTGTACAAGATCGCAAACGACATCCGCTGGATGGGCTCCGGCCCGCGCGCCGGCCTGCGCGAGCTGGCCCTGCCCGACCTCCAGCCGGGATCGTCGATCATGCCGGGCAAGGTCAACCCGGTCGTGCCCGAGGCGGTCCGCCAGGTGGTCGCGCAGGTCTACGGCAACGACGCGGCCGTCGCCTTCGCCGGCTCGCAGGGCGACTTCGAGCTCAACGTCATGCTTCCGGTGATCGCGCGCAACCTGCTGGAGTCGATCCGGCTGCTGGCCAACGCGAGCCGGCTGCTCGCCGACCGCTGCGTCGCCGGGCTCGTGGCCAACGAGGAGATCTGCCGGGGGTACGCGGAGAGTTCGCCCTCGATCGTCACCCCGCTCAACCGGTACCTGGGCTACGACGAGGCGGCCGCGATCGCGAAGCAGGCGCTGAAGGAGAACAAGACGATCCGCCAGGTCGTCGTCGAGCGCGGTCACGTGGAGAGCGGACGAATCAGCGAGAAGGACCTGGACGAGGCGCTCGACGTGCTGCGCATGACCCATCCGTGACTCGGCGCTAGGACAGCGCCTTCGCCACAGCCGCCGCCGTCGCGACGACCTGCGGGCCGACGACCGACTCGTCGAGCCGGTCCAGCGCCACCACCCCGACGCTGGCCTCCAGTCCCTCCACGTCGGCCACCGGCGCGGCCACCCCGTAGGCGCCCGGCTGCAGTTCGCCGGTCGTCGTCACATACCCCCGATTGCCTTCCCGGAGGGCGAGGATCGCCTGGCCGGCGGCGCCCCGCTCGAGCGGGTGCCGCGATCCTGTCCGGTATGCGACGTGGAACTGGGTCCAGCTCGGCTCGACCACGGCAAGTGCCAGGGCCTCGCCGCCTTCGGCGATCGTCAGGTGCGCGGTGGCGCCGACCTGCTCGGCGAGGCGCCGCAGCGCGGGCAGAGCTGCGTCGGCGACGAGAGGCTGCGCCCGCCGCGCCAGGTGCAGGACGCCGGCGCCGAGCCGCAGCCGGCCACCGCTGTCGCGCCGGACCATGCCGTGCTCGGCGAGCGTGGTGGCCAACCGGTAGACGACCGCGCGGCCGACGCCGAGCCGGCTGGCGGCTTCGGTCACGGTCAGGCCGGCGGGGGCGTCGGCGACCAGCTGCAACAGGCGCAGCCCCCGGTCGAGGGTCTGTGCCGTCTCGCTTGCCACGCGCAGAATCTACGCGGCCAACCCGTTTCGTGCGTTTCAGTTTCGCGTCGATCACCGTCCGGATACGCGCTGAAAACGCAAGGCGTCCCGTCGGGGGTTACGCAACGCGATGGTGGCGACGGCTACCCTGACAGGGTGACGTTGAGGCTGTACGACACCGCGACCCGCTCGGTGCGGGACTTCGTCCCGCGGACCCCCGGTCAGGTGGGCATCTACCTGTGTGGCCTCACCGTCCAGGCCGGCCCGCACATCGGGCACCTGCGGTCCGGGGTCAACTATGACGTGTTGCGCCGGTGGCTGCTGCGCTCCGGCTATGAAGTGCGGTTCATCCGCAACATCACCGACATCGACGACAAGATCCTGGTGAAGTCGGTGGAGAGCGGCGAGCCGTTCTGGCAGATCGCCTACGCCAACGAGCGTGTGCTGACCGCCGACTACGCGGCGCTGGGCGTGCTCGAGCCCACCTACGAGCCGCGCGCCACCGGGCACATCCCCGAGATGCACGAGCTGATCAAGCTGCTGATCGAGAAGGGCCATGCCTACGTGGCCGAGGACGGCAGCGGCGACGTGTACTTCGACGTGCGCTCCTACGCCGACTACGGCGCGTTGTCGGGGCAGCAGGTCGACGCCATGGAGCCGGCGACCGACGCGCCGGCGCGCGGCAAGCGCGACCCCCGCGACTTCGCGCTGTGGAAGGGCGCCAAGGCCGACGAGCCCGCCGACGCCAACTGGCCCTCGCCGTGGGGGCCGGGCCGGCCCGGCTGGCACATCGAGTGCTCGGCCATGTGCTGGCGTTACCTGGGTGAGGAGTTCGACATCCACGGCGGCGGCCTGGATCTCGTCTTCCCCCACCACGAAAACGAGGTGGCGCAGTCGCACGCGGCCGGGCACGGCTTCGCCCGCTACTGGGTGCACCACGCGCTGCTCAATCTCGGTGGGGCCAAGATGGCCAAGTCGATGGGCAACGTGCTCAACGTCGACGCCCTCGTCGCGATGGGCATCCGCCCGGTCGAGCTGCGCTACTACCTTTCCGGGCCGCACTACCGTTCCATGATCGAATACTCGGACGACGCCCTGCACGAGGCGGCGTCGGCCTACCGGCGGCTGGAGGGCTTCGTGCAGCGCGCCGCCGAGCGGGTCGGTGCGGTGGACCCCGGGGACCTGCCCGCGGAGTTCGTCGAGGCGATGGACGACGATCTCAACACGTCCCGGGCACTCGCGATCCTGCACGACACCGTGCGGGAGGGAAACACGGCCCTGTCGGCCGGTGACGACGCCGCGACCGCGTCGGCTCTTTCCGGGGTACGGGCGATGCTCGGCGTCCTGGGCCTGGATCCGCTCGATCCACAGTGGACAGCTTCGGTGGAGTCAGGGCTCACCGGCGTGGTGGACTCGCTCGTGGCGCTCGCGCTGGAGCAGCGCGCGGCGGCCCGGGCGCGCAAGGACTGGGCCGCCGCCGACGCGGTCCGTGACCAGCTCAAGCAGGCGGGGGTCGTGGTCGAAGACACCCCGGCCGGCCCGCGGTGGACCCTATCGGACGGTGGCTGATGGCCGGAAACTCCCAGCGTCGTGGCCGGCGCAGCACGCCCAAGAAGGGCGCGTCGCAGGGCTCGGGCGGCAAGAACCGCCAGTCCCTCACCGGCCGCGGCCGCACCCTGCCGGCAGACGAGCGCCCGTGGCACAAGGCGTACTCGGGTGACGAGCCGCTGCCCGAGCGCACCGCCTGGAAGCAGGAGAAGGAGCGGCGCAAGGCGGCGACCGAGGGACGGGCCCCCAAGATCGGCACACCCGGCGCGAAAAAGGGCGGCAAGGCCGCCGTGAAGGGTGGCGCCAAGGCCGGCCCCCGGGTGTCTCCCGGCCGCAAGTCGGCCCCCCCGAAGGACGCGCCAGAGCTGCTCGTCGGGCGCAACCCCGTCGTCGAGGCGCTGCGCGCCCACGTTCCCGCGACCGCGCTCTACGTCGCGCAGGGCCTCGACATGGACGACCGGGTCAAGGAGGCGGTCCGCACCGCCGCCGACCGGGCCATCCCGATCCTCGAGGTCAGCCGCGGCGAGCTGGACCGGATGACCGGTGGCGTGCTGCACCAGGGCATCGGGCTGCAGGTGCCGCCATACGCGTACGAGCCGTTCGAGGATCTGGTGGCCGCCGCGTCCGAGCAGGTCACGCCCCTGCTGATCGCGCTCGACGGGGTCACCGACCCGCGCAACCTGGGCGCGGTCCTGCGCTCGGCCGCCGCGTTCGGGGCGCACGGGGTGTTCATGCCGGAGCGGCGCGCCGCCGGGATCACCGCGACCGCCTGGCGGACCAGCGCCGGTGCCGCCGCCCGCGTACCCGTGTCCCGGGTGACCAACCTGACCCGGGCACTGAAGTCCTGCCAGGACCAGGGGTACACGGTGGTCGGGCTGGACGCCGACGGCGAGGTCGTGCTCTACGACCTGGAGGTCGCGGTCGGCCCGCTCGTCATCGTGGTCGGCTCGGAGGGACGGGGCCTGTCCCGCCTGGTCGGGCAGACCTGCGACCTGCGGGTCGGGATCCCGATGGCCTCCGACATGGAGTCACTGAACGCGTCGGTCGCTGCCGCGGTCACGCTGGCCGAGGTCGCCCGGCGCCGCGCGACCGACCCCGCCACGACGCTCTGACGCGCCCCCGTGGTGCGTACCATCGGGCGGTCGCCCGGTGGGAGGAGAAGTAACGCATGGACGGCTTCGGTGTCGGCGTCGATCTCGGCACGTCGAACACCGTCGCGGTGCTCCGCTGGCCGGACGGCCGCACCCGGCCGCTGCTGCACGACGGCGCGCCGATCATGCCGTCGGGGGTGTTCCTGGACGAGGCGGGCCGGCTGCACGTCGGCCGGGACGCGCAGCGGATGGCCCAGCTCGACCCGGCCCGCTTCGAGCCCAACCCGAAGCGCCGCGTCGACGAGGCGGCGGTGCTGCTCGGCGACCGGGAAGTGCCGGTAGCCGACCTGTTCGCCGCCCTGCTCGGGGCCGTCGGGCGGGCCGCCGTCGAGGCAGTCGGCTTCCTGCCACCGGCCGTCCTGACGTACCCGGCGGCGTGGGGACCGGTCCGCCGGGAGATCCTGACGCGGGCCGCGGCCCGGGCCGGGTGGCCGCCGGTACGGCTGGTGCCCGAGCCGGTCGCCGCCACCCGCTACTTCACCGGGGTGCTGCGCCGGCCGGTGCCGGTCGGGTCGAGCATCGCCGTCTTCGACTTCGGCGGCGGCACTCTCGACGTCGCGGTCGTGCGCAACGACGGGACCGGCTTCACGGTCCTGGGCAGCGGCGGCATCGAGGATCTCGGCGGCCTGGACATCGACGCCGCCCTCGTCGACCACCTCGGCGCCACCTTGCGCGGCTCGGTGGCCTGGGCGGCGCTGACCCGGCCGGGCACCGCCACCGACCGGCGCAATCGCCGGGTCTTCTGGGATGACGTCCGCGGCGCCAAGGAGATGCTCTCCCGCGCGACCGCGGCCCCGGTTGCCGTGCCGGGCGTCGAGGACGCCGTCCACCTCACCCGCGAGGAGCTGGAACGGGTCGCCGGCCCGCTGCTGCGGCGGGCGGTCTACGAGACCGCCGGGGTGATCAGCCGCTGCGGCCTGCGCCCCGACCATCTCGCCGGCCTGTTCCTGGTCGGTGGCTCGTCGCGGCTGCCACTCGCGGCCCGCATGCTGCACGCCGAGCTGGGCGTGGCGCCGACCGTGCTGGAGCAGCCCGAGCTGCCGGTCGCCGAAGGCGCGCTCGCCGAGCCGCCACCCCCGGCGCCCGTCGCGGTTCCCGCAGCGCCCGTCGCCGCTCCCGCAGCGCCCGTCGCCGCTCCCGCATCCAGCCAGGAGACCATCGCGTTGCCGCCGCCTCCGGTTGCCGCGCCGGCCTCCTCGCCACCGGCCCGGCCGTGGCACCGCCGCCGGCTCGTCTGGGTCGCGGCCGCCGTGGTGGTCGCCCTGGTCGCGACGCTCGCGCTCGTCCTCGTGTCCAGAGACCCTTCACCGGTACGCTTCGCGGACCTCGCCGTCGTCGGCCAGCCGTTCGCGGTCACCGGCGACGGCTACGTCAGCGAGCAGTTCACCGCGGTCGTCGGCGACCGCGCCTACGCCGGGTACGTGACGAACAAGGAGCTGCGCCTCACCGCCCTCGACACCGGCACCGCGAAGCCGGTGTGGAAGGACCGGGTGGTCGGCAGCGGCGACAACTGGGTGGGCCTTGTCGCCACGCCCGACGCGGTGGTCGCGACCGTCGACCGTTACGGCAGCGGCGACCGGTCGCGCACCGCGTACGTGGTCGACCCCGCGGATGGCCGGGTCCGCTGGTCGAAGCCGCTCGACACCTACGACGAGCTGTTCTACTTCGACCGCATCGTGGTCCTCGCGTCCAGGCGCGACCACGCGGTACGCGGCTTCGACCTGGCCAGCGGAGCGTCGAAGTGGTCGCACGACTACCCCAGGAACGAGTACGGGTCGCAGAACGCCGTGGTCTTCGACGTGCCCACCGACGCCGACGTCAGCGGGCCGGCCCGCCTCGACGGTGCCCCCGCCGCCCCCGACCGCGGCGACGACCACCGGCTGCTGATGGTCTCCGACGACAAGAGCCTCCAGGTGTACGACGTGCGCACCGGCAAGCGCACGGGCAAGCGCGGCGGCGTCGGGGCGAGCGGCGACACGTACCTCGCGCACGCCGGACAGCTCTACGTCGCGACCGGCGCGCAGCCCTACGGCATCGTCGCGTACGACCTCGACAAGCTCGACAAGCCGCAGATCATCTACACCGCGCCGGACGGCAACCGGCGGCTGCAACGGATGTCGGCCTGCGGCGAAGGGCGGCTCTGCGTGCTCGACACCGCCGGCTCGGCCGACAAGACGGCCGAGGTCGCCGCGATCGACGTCGCTGCGGGCAGGCAGGTGTGGCGCCGTGCGGCACCCGGCGCGACCGGCCTCACCCCGGTCGGCGACCGGATCCTCGTCACCGGCGCGGGCAGCCTGTTCCTCGGCCGGGACGGCAAGCCGGTCCTGAAGCCGGAGGACCGGCGGGGCACCGCGCTCCGCGTCAACAGCGCAAGCCTGCTGGTGCTCTCCGGCGCGCCGTCCACCTCACTCGCCGACATCGGCCTGGTGGGCGTGGACGCGACCGACGGCGGGCGTACCCCACTCGGCACACTGAGCAAGGCGCACGGCAAGAGCTGCTCATGGAACGAGTACGCGATCGTGTGCGCCACCGACAAGGCGTTCACGATCTGGCGCTTCGCCGGCTCCTAGTCGACCGCCAGCCGCAGCCCGAGCCCGACCAGGACCGCGCCGACCACCCGCTCCAGCCAGCGCTTCACCGCCGACCGGGCGAACAGCGTCTTCGCCCGGGTCACGGCGGTGGCCAGCACCGAGTACCAGCAGACGTCGACCAGCACGTGCACCAGGCCGAGCAGCACGCTGGTGAGCAGCACGTTGGCCCCGTCCGGGATGAACTGCGGATAGAACGAGAACGCGAACACCGCCGCCTTCGGGTTGGCAAGGTTGGTCAGCAGGCCGCCCCGGAAACCACGGACCCGCAGGACCGGCCGCGGTCGATCAGGGCGGCGGCTCCGCGCGTACCACAGCGTTTGAAGGCCGAGGAGCACGAGGATCGCGGCGCCGACGGCGCGCAGGACGGTGTAGGCCAGCGCGCTCGCCGCGACCAGGGCAGCGACACCGACGGCGGACAGCAGCGCCCAGGCGAAGATGCCGACCTCGATGCCGGCGATCACGCCGACGACCCGGCGGCGGTCGCCGCTGATCGTTTCGCGGATGAGCAGCGCCGTCGCGGGACCGGGCAGCATGGCCAGGACGAACGCGGAGAGCACGAAGGCCGCCATGGTGGGCGAGTCCACTATGGCGGCCTTGTGATCGCTAGGAGATTAGAGGCGCTCGCCGGTCACGGCGTGGAAAACGTGGTGGTGGCCGGCGCGGGGCAGGAGGTAGACGATGTCGTTGAGCTGCGGGGCGCTGCGCGGGTCGGCCCGCACGACGAACCGCTCGTCCTGGCCCTCCAGCGCGACGGTGCCGTAGACGTATGCGTCGGAGCCCAGCTCCTCGACGAGGTCGACGTGGATGGGCATGCCGCCGCTGTCGGCGCCGACCAGGTCGGTGTCCTCGGGGCGGAAGCCCATCTGCACGTGCGAGCTGCCGCCGTCGGCGCGGGCCTTTTCGGTCTGCTCGCGGGTCAGCGGCAGTTCCATCTCGGCGAACTTCGCGCCGCCCTCGGTCAGCGGGACCAGCTTGATGTTCATCGCCGGGGAACCGATGAAGCCGGCCACGAACACGTTCTTCGGCCGGTCGTAGAGTTCGCGCGGGCTGGCCACCTGCTGCAGGACGCCGTCGAGGAGGACAGCGACCCGGTGACCCATCGTCATGGCCTCGACCTGGTCGTGCGTCACGTAGACCGTCGTGATGCCCAGGTCGGCCTGCAGCGTCGCGATCTGCGAACGGGTCTGCACCCGCAGCTTCGCGTCGAGGTTGGACAGCGGCTCGTCCATGAGGAAGACCTGCGGCTCCCGCACGATCGCCCGGCCCATCGCGACCCGCTGGCGCTGGCCACCGGAGAGCG